>Ga0209068_10000038_pt1 | contig 82890 bp, 81 predicted proteins | sample ColStrG_CSR_2012_FD_187200 | JGI IMG/M metagenome (GOLD analysis project Ga0209068, IMG submission 187200) | Freshwater sediment microbial communities in response to fracking from Pennsylvania, USA - Cold Stream Run_MetaG_CSR_2012 (SPAdes)... | ecosystem: Environmental > Aquatic > Freshwater >...
CTTCTGCCGTCCGTCCCGCCTCTAATTGCTTCAGCGCCCCAATCATCTGCGCCTCCGTGTGATTGCTCCTCGACATACTCTCTTCCCCTTTCTTTCGACGAAATCATACTTCGATTCGTTCGGAAATCGGGGAGCAGGTCAACGCCAGCCACCGTCTCGCTCACCCGGTTCCCGTCCCCGTCGTAGACCATGCTCAACCCGCTGCCGTGCGTCAGCATGTGGTTCTCGAAGTCGTAGGTGTTGGCGACGCCGGCGGACATGAGCGTGTTGCCGTTGTTGTCGTACATGTCGGTCGTCAGGCGGTCGTTGGCGTCGTAGGTATAGGACATGCTCCCCGGCAGCGACGGGATGGTGGAAGTCAACGTCTTGCGGTTGCCCACGAAATCATAGGTGTAGGTCTCAACCCCGTTGTTGTGCGCGGTGCCACCGATTGTTTCCGACTGCAGGTGGTAGTCGGTGTCATAAACGTACGTGACGCCGGTAACATTCTCGTTGACCGTATGAATGTTTCCTGGGCGGGTGGCCCAGGTTTTTGATCTTCCCGAATATCAGCAACACCGTTGGGTGCCCCGTCCTTTGCGCAGTTTGCGAAGGGCGGGAACCGGAACGTGTGCGCCGCGACATCCATCGTGCGGTGCGGTCGACGATTCCGCGCGGAGCCAAGAAACAAGGAGCGGTGCGTCACTACGCAGAGGGGACTTGTCCGAAGTAAAATCCTGCTCGCCATTGCCCTTCTCGGCACACTGGTCGGCGGGTGACCCGCCCTTCCTCGGATTTTGCCCACGCCATTCCGACCCAGGGTGCCCCATCCTTGCGTTTTTTGCAAGGGTGGGTGACGATGCTGCTGGCACCACAGAAATTTTCAATGGATTAGAAGAACTGGCGGAGAGAGTGGGATTCGGACCCTGCCCGGTCCAATCCCTCCCATAACTTGTAGATTATACGTTGCCACATATGCCAAATTTACCAGCGTTGCCGCGCACCATTGCACGCTATTGCACGCTGGCCGCGTCCTCTTGACACTTGGCCTTCCTTGCCTTCGGAAACGCTGGCGAAAAACGTTTCTAGCGAGTCATAATCTCGCATGGAACCGACATTGCCTTCCTTTCCCCTGCCCCTCGATACCGATGGTCTTGAGAGTGCGCGAGAACAGGCGCTTGACTACATAAGTTTCGTAGCGCGAAGTTATCCGCCCGATGCCGCCGCTGCGGAAATTCGGGGGGCAGCATCTCTACTGATTAAGATCATTGCGAAGGATTATGAGGCTACGGCCCGCGAATTGTATGCAGATGAAAGCGAACAGACCCTCTGATGATAGGTCAATCGCCTTGCTGCTTCCGATAGCTCTCGAAAGATTTGACAAGCAACTCATTCAATTTGAGGTCATGGGACGCGGCGTAGGTCTTGAATTCCCGGCGAAACGTGGCGGACACCCGGAAGTTTAACGGGTCTTGTCCGGTTTCAGTCGGTTTGCCAGCGTCGGCAATTCTTCCGGGCATGTCGTTCGCGGGCGCTGCTTGGCCCTTTACCGCAACAAGTCCTGCGGAAAGCTCGGCTGGTTTCTTGCTCATGCTACCTGTTCCTTTCGTGCTTTCTTGCTTCCGTGCAATCGTTCATGCACGAATTCCCACAACTCCCCTATCTCGGCTGCGCTGCGGTTGTTTGGTTCGGTTTCCTGCACGGTCCGCCCGTCAATCATGGAAGCGGCGTAGTCAATGCGGTCATGGACAATTGCAGGCGCTACGGTTCCATGCACGGACAATGCGGCCATTGCCTGAACAGTTAGGCGGGTATTCGGCTTTGCTTGCGTCACAACAAACGCGAACGGCTTCCCCTGCTCTTGTACGAGGGCAACAGTGCTGCCAACGGCACGAAGATCATGGGGGCTTGGGCGCGTCGGAATTAACACAAGATCGGCCCTCCCTATAACGGCGCTGATTGCCTGAGCAATCGCGGGCGGCGTATCGACAAAGGCCAGCGAATAACCAGCGGCTTCAAGATCGTCCAATTTAGTCTTAAGCTCGGCCACAGTTGCGGAGGCGAAGGCCGGACGTTCTGCTTTACGAACGTTCCACCATGCAGCAAGTGAGCCTTGTGGGTCGGTATCAATCAGAACAGCGGGGCCTTGTCCAGCAAGCTCGGCGGCAATTGCGAGGTTTCCGGTAAGAGTGGTCTTGCCGCTTCCACCCTTCTGGCTGGCTAAAACGATAACGTGCATGAACGCTAACCCGGTTTCGTGTTTGGAAGAAAAACAGATGGGCGGAAAGGCAGGAAAAAAAAGCACTAAAGCGAGCAAATGTACTTACTGTCTCGCTGACAATACCGAAAGCACGAAAACTTGCAAGCCGTTTTTCGTGTTCTCTTTCAATCTTAATCATCAAAACCTTTAATGCTTCAGCCGTGCGCGGGATCAGCGGGTACATCTAGCCCCCCGTGTTTCAAAACTCTCCTATTCCCCGGCCCCGTCAAACTAGGCCGAAGTCAGTTTCTAAGCCCGCCCCGCCCGTGTTTCAGGCTGTTGATGGGGCAGGGGGGAACTTGAATGTTCTCGCTTGGGCTGCGGTTTCGCTAAGAGATTTGTATGAGGTGGGTACTCCTCGCCGTTTTTGACCGTTAGAGGCGGCGATTGACGCGCCTATGCGCTGGATGGTCAGGAACACGGCGAAAGCATAACGGTTGCTCGTCCGCAACACCCGCCAGCCGTCGCGCACAAGTCCGTGCGCCCATACTATCAATCCGTTTTCACGCGCCCATTTCAGAGCACGTTGCACTGTGCTGACACCGCATCGGGCCTTGAGCGCAATCGCATGGTGTGAGGGGAAACATTGCCCGGTGCGCGGATTGTAAAAGGCAAAAAGGAGCACTTCGTAAATCCTCACCCAGCCATAGGGAACACCGCCGCGCCGGTCGATCTCGGCGTGAAGATTGACTATGCAAGCGGTTTTGTCTCCACGTTGAAGGGGAGGGCCGTAGTCGGGGCCGAATTGCTTCTCGATCATGGGTCATGTTCTCCTTGGGGTTGTGGACAACCCGCCCGGAGGGGCCGAAAATCGGCGCAAAACAACCCGTTAGCGAAAACACATTTTTTCGCTTGCATCGGATCGGGTTTTAGGGGAGAGTCGGTCTTGCTCAGAGACACGAAATTCCCCGGTTCACGCCGGACTGTACGGCCCGCCACTGGCGGGCTTTGCTGTTTGTGGGCTTCGCTGCTCCTGAAAATTTGCAAGGCGAGACGCGGCAACCGCGCCGCGTAACTGAGGAGTATTGATCTTTCTCTGATTCGCGTCGAGCCAAATTTGAAAATGGTGGAAAAACCCGCGCCAGCGAGAACGCCAGCGCGGGCCTGCGCGGATCAGTATTCAGAAGCAAGCATGATCGTCAGAACGCGAACCGTCTGTTTCGGATCGCTTGGGTCTTCGCTGCTCTTGGTCATTGTCGTATCGTAATAGTCGATCTTCCAGAAAACGCGGCCGCCGTTATGCTCGAACGCTCCGAAGTCGCGCTCTTTATGCGGATCATTGTCCGGGGTGAAAGCATCGAAGGTTTCCACTTTCTCACGGATCGCTGATTGATCCTGCGAGGGAAGGGCGCTGATACCGCTGGTTTGAAACACGCGGCCCGCTACGTCCATAGCCTTGCGGCAAAGGTCGTTGAGTGCTGCGATTGTCTTGGTTCTCGCTGCGTGATCGCCGTACAGAGCTTTCCAATCGTCGAGATAAGTGAGGTCGTATTTTTCGCCATACCATCTGGCGAAATCTTCCGGCATCTGACATTCCTCCTGGGCGCTAGCGATAAGGCTCTCGTCAACCCCGGCGTCCGAAGTGTCGATACCGAAGAATTTCAGCATGGCTGCGTCAACGGCTTCCCAATATTCGCCGAAGGATATTTGCTGGTCGGTCATGGTGTGCCTCTTTTCGTTGGAGTGACCCCGACGGGCCGGGGCGAAAGAGGGCACGTCTGCCGCTGCAACTGAGCGGGGCTGTCATAGCTTTTTGGGGGAACCGTGCCCGAAGGGCAGGGGGGAGCCAAAATAGCGTCATTGACAGCAAGCGGCGGCGGCTAAAGTGCCTTCGTCCCGTCCGTCCTGCGGGTCACGCGAAAAAGGGTGCATGATGCCGAGTGACGGCTAGTGATGCGGAATGTACTTTCGCGGGAAGCGGAGCAAGTACAATAGGCTTCGGAAGGCAGCGGAAAAGTTTCTCTTCACAATGAGCCAAGTACCGTTATGCTTATCGGCGAGGATTAAATCTGATGGCGAGTAAGGACGCTGCCCCGATGAAAGCTGCCCTGACGGTTGAAACGCTCATCACAGAAGCGGCGATATTTGCGAAGGCAGAGAGCAAACATGCGGAGCCTGCGTTGTACGGGGTCACTGACGGAAAAGCTGTCGGAACGTACCTAGAACACAAGTTCACCGCACATCTGATGGATAAGTATTCTTTCGCAGGCGGCAACTCGGCGTCTGGCATCGACATTCCTAGTCTCAACGTCGATATCAAAGTAACGAGCATTAAGCAGCCGCAATCCTCCTGCCCCTTCAAGTCAGGGCGGCAGAAAATCTATGGCCTCGGCTACAGTCTGATTGTCTTTGTTTACGAAAAAACCGACGACGCCGCGCACAAAACCGGCTGCCTCGATATAAAGCACACAATTTTTGTAGAAAAGGAATGCACGGGCGATTACCAAATGACGCGGGGTCTGCGTGAAATCCTTGAGCACGATGGGAACATCGACGATCTGGTTGCGTTCATGGAAGACAAAAAGCTTCCAGTCGATGACATCGAAGCTAACAACATCGCGGAGAAACTTCTCCACGACAAACCGGCACAAGGGTACTTAACGATCTCAAATGCTCTACAGTGGCGGCTTCAATATAGCCGCGTGATAGAGCAGGCCGGGGCTGTCCCCGGCATAAAACGGATTACGTGATGGGCGCAGTCAAACAGCCAAAAACGAAAACAGTTACGGAGTTCGGCGATTTCCAGACGCCCGCGCCGCTGGCGCTCACTGCTACGGAAATTCTCTATCGGCTTGGCATCCGTCCACGGTCGATTATCGAGCCGACCTGTGGTCGAGGGGCGTTTGTATTCGCCGCTGCCGCCACTTTTCCAGAGGCGGAATCCATCATCGGCTTTGAAATCAACCGGGACCATCTGCGAAGCGCCGAAGCCGCTGCTGATGACGCCGGTTGCCGAGTTAGGCTAGAACAAGGAGATTTCTTCAAGCTTGATTGGCGAAATGTCGTCACAAAGGCCGATGGGCCGTGGCTGATTATCGGCAACCCCCCGTGGGTCACGAGTGCAAATCTCGGCGCTATCGAGAGCGACAACCTACCAGAGAAGTCGAACTTTCACGGGCGAAACGGGATCGAAGCAATCACGGGAAAAAGCAACTTCGATATTTCAGAATGGATGCTTTTACGGTATCTGGACTGGCTGGAAGGAAGCACGGGGGCAATCGCCGTGCTGTGCAAGAGAACTGTAGCGCGAAAGATTTTGCTGCACATCTGGAAGAAAAAAAGAAACTATAATTCGCTCCGCTCGGCCCGGATTTACAAAATTGATGCCCTCGACCATTTTGGGGCCGCAGTAGATGCCTGTTTCTTTGTTGTTGAAATCGCCCCAAACGCAAATACGCTTGCATGTGACGTGTTTGACGCTCTCGACGCCAAGGAGCCATCACACACGTTCGGGTTCCTCGACGGCCACATAATCCGCGACGTGAAAGCATTCAAGCGGCAACGTGATCTCTTGGGGCCGGAAAGGTGGTACGTGTGGCGCTCCGGGATCAAGCACGATTGCTCCAAAGTCATGGAGCTGACACCAATTCCGGGTGGCTACCGAAACGGATTAGGCGAGGACGTTGACCTTGAAGATACTTTTCTGTTCCCGATGCTGAAAAGCTCCGATATCGGAAATGGGCGCATTCATTGCCGGAGCCTGATGCTGGTCACACAACAATTCGTGGGTGAGGATACAGGCGGCATCAAGAACCAAGCTCCTAAGACATGGAAATATTTGAAGCGACACGCGGCGCTTCTGAATAAGCGGGGAAGTGTCATTTACAAAAACAAACCGGCCTTCTCTATCTTCGGGGTCGGGCCGTACAGCTTCGCACCGTGGAAGATAGCAATATCGGGTTTCTACAAGAAACTGCACTTCGTAAAGGTTGGGCCGGTCAATGGTCGGCCTGTGGTGTTTGACGACACGATTAACTTCGTGCCGTGCTGGTCAGAACAGGAAGCCAACCTTCTCGAAGAACTTCTGCACACCGACGCGGCGGCAGAATTCTTTCATTCCATGATCCATTGGGATGAGAAACGGCCAATCACGGTTGAAATTCTGAAACGCCTGAGTATTAGAAAGCTCGCAGCGACGACAGCCAGAGAGCTAGAATACGAACGGTTCACGAGGCCGAAAGAGCCATCTCTGTTCACTGAGGCAGCAGCAACGGCCTAAAACTGGATTATTCGTGCATTTGGAAGTTTTAAGATCCAAACGAAAGAAAATTTCTCGTTTAGAAAGCCGTGGGCGCGTTTTACTTCGGGTGGGTGGTAGGTCAGCATCCCCCTGCGGCGTTAATTTTCCGGGCGCTGCTACGTGGGCCGGGGCGAGGGTTTTGAACGGTAGGGGTGACGCTCCACGGAATCCGCGGCCTTGGTAGCTGTGAGCATCGCATACGGTTCCCATTCCTTTGCCTTCGCGCTCAACTCATGCAACCGGCTTGCGGTCGCTTCTACGCTCCATCCCCACTCGATAGCTGTCCGGCACCACGTAAAATCCGCAAGGCTGGTATCGGGGCCGGTCTTGTTCTGGTTGAGAGGCGCACCGTCAAGGCACATCTGATAACTCGGCCATTTCTTCCGCGTCGGTCGTCCTGCAGAAAGGTTTTGATGCACTGCTGGTCGTGGCTGTCGCGGTTCATCTTTCGGGGCGACCATGCCGGCAGCGTCAAGTTCGGCGGTCGTCACGGTGTGGCCGGCGTTGACCTGGCTCAACGTCACAAGCGGAAATCCCGGCGCATACTTTCTCTTGAAATTCACGCTGCCACTTATCCGCGTTGCTCCACTGGCGTATTTGTCCACTCCGGCGCCCTTGCGAAGCCTCCGGGCTAAGTCTTCTTTGGCGGTTTTATCGTTCGGGCCGTCACTCACTGCAAGCCATGCCTGAAAATTCCCCGGTGACGTTTGCAGCACCATGAACGCATAAGCGGCTACGCGCTCGGCCTTCATCGCGTCAAGATCATCGAGCTGAACGAGCTGGGGTGTCGTAAAAATGGGCCGGATAATGTAATTTGTTTTCGTCTCGGTCGCTGCGTGCAATGCCTTCGTGATCGTGCGGCGCAATTCCTCAACCGGGCGGGGGAGCCGATAGCCGGTTTTCTCGCCCTCGATGTCGGTAAAAGTCACCTCGAACGAACGCACCCCCACACTCTCAAAAGCTGAGAACATCGCAAGGGCTTGTTTCGTGTCCGGCTCCTGCATCCTGCTTTTCCTTCCCTATCGCCCGCGCCGTGTTTCCAGGCCGTATCCTGCCACAGATTTATTAAAGAATAGTGGCGTCCGGCTCTGCCATGCGGCATCGCCTACGCTGCGAGCGCTCGGTAAAGGGTCGAGGGGTCCACTTTGAAAAGCGCGGCCACGGTCTGCCGGTCGTGATCGCCCTGGTCGATCAGCTTGCGGGCGTGCTCGATCTGCTGCGTGTTGAGTTTTCGCTTGCGCCCAAATTTCACGCCGCGCTTTTTCGCGGCCTTCACTCCGGCGCGGGTACGCTCCGTAATCAGGCTGCGCTCAAGCTCGGCCAGGACGCCTATCATTTGCCACATGGCGCGACCTGTCGGCGTATCGGTGTCGATGTGTTCCGTCAGGGAATGGAATTTGACGCCCCGCTGTTTCAGGTCGTCCAGCATGGCGATTAGATCGCGCAAGCTCCGCCCCAGCCGGTCGAGTTTCCAGACAATAAGCGTATCGCCCTTGCTGAGTTTATTCAGGCAACGAAGTAGGGCAGGGCGCTTAGTCGTCGCTCCTGATAACTCGTCTTTCAAAATGATTGTGCATCCGGCCCGCTTCAACGCTCGAAGCTGCAAGTCGGCGTTCTGGTCCTCAGTCGAGATGCGGGCGTAGCCGTATTTCATGGGCCGCATATTGCAATGGACATTTGCAATACGCAATCCCCTGTGTTTCCGCGCCTTCCCGCAATCGGGCGAAACTTACCCTTTGCGCGAAAATCCAAGTACCAATAATCCGCACGTTTGCTGAATTCGGCACAAAGCGAGGCCGGGTAACCGACGGGTCCATTGGGATAAAAAGGTCTATACGGTTGGAATTATTTTGAAAGATCAATATTCAAGAAATTTAGCATGACCCACCAAATAGCATAAACAAATAGTAATGTTAAATAAGTGACCAAAATCACCCCAAGACGTTGGGGCTTATACCACTTGTTAGGTAGTTTTCCGATTATTGTTAAGAGAGCAGCCCATACCCCAACTATCAACACACAAAAGACTGCTTGATGAAAAGTCATAATTGCACCCACCCTTAGAGAGTTTTCTACTAATAGCCTCTGAAGGGTGGATGTCAATTATGTTTAAGGTTTACTTTGCTGGTGATGACCCAAAGACTGTCAATGTGACAATCAAAATCGCCGCATCAACAGGTGTAAACGCAGAGGCCGCAACGGCAAATATTCCAGCCGTGCACCCTTCCGCCACATATTCATTAAATCCTAATGTGCCGACCTGATAATCGGTCAGTTGTTGAAACGCTTGGCTGAGGGGCCAATCGTAAAAATTAGTTCCTGTAGGGTCCGTAAATCGAAACGGATTGTTCCGAGCATAGACGTAGGTGTTTGTGGTGCCTGCATCGAGGCCGATGGGATCGGACTGGACATAGGTACCCGTGCTCGGATCGTAATAGCGGTTGCCGTTGTAAACGAGGTCAGTTTCATCGTCCGCGTACATGCCGGGGAAAATGAAGTTGAGATGGATGCCGTTCAAGCTGTTAAAGGTCGGCCAGCCAAACGGCAGATAGGTTGCGTTCCATTGTTTGACCTGGGCGCTGTCGGTCACGTATTGCGGCGTGCCGATGCGGTCGGTGTGGACGTAGTTGACGGTTGAGGCCGTGCTGGTGATGTTAATCAGGCCCACAAGCATCGGGTTAGGCGCTTCGGGTTCAAGGTAGAGGAACACTGTCCGCTGCGGAATGTCCGTGATGCTTTCCTGCAAGAGGTTCATGCCGCCTTTGGATGCGGGCTGCATTCCCTCGCCGAGATAGTAGTAGTTGAACGTGTGCGCTCCCTGTTTCAGGGTGCGCGCGCCGTTGGCGCTGTAGTAGCTCCACGACGACGGTGAGCCGTACCCGGTAAAGGTCGGCGTGAATATTTGTTGGGTCTGGTCGTAGGCCAGGGTGAGGTTGAGATACGTGCCGAAATACTCCGTCACGTTGGAACCTGCGTTGTTGTAGTGGTAGATCGTCGGATTGTCCGACACGCTATCCACGCGGTTGGTGCCGGGGTAGTAACTGGTCGTGTAGGTGCCTGTCGGTCCGGTCTCCTGCGTCCGGTTGCCGTTGCTGTCGTACTGCCAGCTATAGGCCCCGTACCCGCCCGTGCCGCTGGTGGCCGATAGCATCCGGTCGAGATTGTCGTAGGTCATGGTTTGCGTTGTGGTCGGGCGCACGGCGTCGGTGACGATATGCACATTGTCGTCGGCGTCGTAACTGTAGGTGAGGTTCTGAACCGCCGCCGTCCCCTGATCCTTGAGCAAGGTCTGGCGATAGTCGAGGTCGTAGGTCGTCGTGCGGTTGATGCCGTTGGCGAAGCTGAACGATGATACCGGGCCGAACGGCAAGTGAGCGATGCTGGAAAGCGCAGGTGTAGGTGTGGTAATTCCCGGTGCTTCCGTCCCGATCCCCGTTACCTGCCCCGCCAGGTCGCGGGTGTAGGTCACCGTCCATGCGGACGGAGGCTGATAGGACATGATGCGGCTGGCATTGTCGAACGTCGCATAGACATCGACATTCGCCGCGTAATGGTTGATGCGGTTGGCGTGCAGGATGTTCCCGCGCTCGTCATACTGCGAAGTCGCGGAGCCATCGTTATCGGTTACCGAGGTCAAGCGCCCGACGCCGAAACCGTAAGCGGTTCCCGTCTGGTCGTAGGTCAGCGCCACATTCTCCACCGTGTCGGCGGGAAACGTGCGCGTCAGTTCCCGGTTAAGGGCGTCGAAAGTGCGGTTGGTCACCGCCCCTGCGCCGTCCGTTTTCTGCGTCATATCGTCGGCGAGGTCGAAATGGCTCACCGCCGTGCCGCTGTCCGGGCTTGTGATCTGGATCACGCGCCCGAAACCGTCGCGCACATAGCTGGTCGTGTTGCTGTTGGGGTCTTTCACGCTGAGCACGCGGTCATGAGCGTCATAGGTCGTTGTCGTGACGTGCGTGTACGGGTCCTTATGCGTGGAAAGACGGTTAAGCGCGTCGAACGTCTGATGCGCGACATGGTTCTTCGGATCGGTAACGGTGATGGCGTTGCCGTCCACGTCATAGGCGTATTTCGTCGTCTGGCTCATGCCGCCGACATCGGTAAGGATGCGCCCGAGCGCGTCAAACGTCGCCGTGTGCTTTCGTTTCAGCGTAGCGCCGCTGGTATAGATGTTCGATACCGTCCTGTCGCCAAGGGCATCGAGCGTGTAATTGATGTACTCCCCGAGCGCGTTGGTAATCCGCGTCAGGCGATGGGCGTTGTCATAAGTGTTCTGCAAAAACGAATTATCCGGCAGGGTGGTTTTCGTCAGGTTCCCAGCATTGTCGTAAGCGTATTGCGTCGTCAGGTTCCCCGCGCCCGTGACCAGAACGGAAGTCAAAAGCCTTTGCCGTCCGTCATAGGTGAGGTTGGTAACGACATTGTTCGGATCGGTGATCTTGGTCGGCAATCCTCCGTTCGTGAACGTGTTGATGGTCGTTACGTGGCTGGCGGCATCGGTGATCGAGGTCAGCGTGCCGCCCGTATAGCCGAATTGCGTCTCCTGCGTCAGGTCCGTGCGCGGGCCTGTCACGGTTTGCAGTTGCCCGGTCGCGGTATAGGTGTTCGTCCATGTCCGCGCCGTGCCGTTGGTGGAATACGGCACCGTCTGCGTTCCGGTGTCCGTCTCGGTTTTGGTATGCACATTGCCGCTGCTGTCATAGCCGAACGTGGTAGTGAGCTGCGGCGCTGTGATCGTCGCGGGCAAATGCACAAACGTGGTGTCATAGACAATCGTGGTTGTCCGTGCCACGGCGCTGCCTACGGCCTCGTTGATCGTCGTCGGCTGGCCGTGCGCGTTGTTAACGTAGGTTGTCTGGTTCCCGTTCCAGTCGGTCACGCTGTTGGTATAACCGTTCGTGTCGTAACCGAAGCTCTCACTCGCTGCCGCCGTGGTGCTGGTCGCTGCGCGGCTGATACCGGACATTTTCGGCACGCCTTGCAACGTCGTGAAGGTATAGGTGTCGGCAACGCCAAGCGCGTTGGTAACCGTCACCGTCCCGTCGCTGTTAAACACAAGGCTGGTCAGATTGGCCCCGAGCGTGTCGCCCATCTTGCTCGAAACCGCGCGGCCCTCCGTGTCATAGCCCCACGTCGCGTAACGGTGGCCGTTTTCGTCCGTGATGCCCGTCAACTGCAACGGGCTTCCCGTGTTTTCGTAAAGGTAGGTTAGCGTCGTCGCGGGGCTGGTCGGATAGGTGACCGACGTAAAAACCCCGCCTGTAAAGCCGTAACTTATTCCGGTCGTGCTGTCCGGCGTCGTTACGTTGCTCAGCAACCCGCTGCTGTAGGTAAAAGTCAGCACGCGGCTGTAGCTGTCCGTCACCGTATGCAGCAAACCGCTGGTATAGGCCAGCGTTTGCGTATAGCCGTTGCGCAGCGCGATGCTGCTCAGCGTCCCTACTCCTGCGCTTGCCGAATAAGTTTCTACCGTGTCGTCGTGGTCGGTCAGCGTCCAAGTGCTGCCTGCCTGGATAAGCGTGAAATCAACATCTGTATCGCTAACCCACGCGCTACCGTTCCAGCTAAAAGAAAGTTGCTGGCCGTCGGCGCGTTCGGCAATAACCGAAGTCGCCGTGCCTGTGGGTGGCGATATGCGGAGATAGCGGTCATAACTATGCCGCCATATTCCGCCCAACGTCGTTGCAAGCGTGCTGACGCTGGCTCCCTGGCTGTTGTAATAACGGCTGAGGCTCAACTTATTCTGCCCCGCCGTCGCGTAGTCGGTCGCCTGCTCGAACAAATTGCCGGTGCCGATGGTGATGGGGTCGCCCGTGGCGGTTTGCCCCGGATGTTCGGCGCTAAGGGCAGCAGCGGCGGCGGCGGCGCAAGGGGCGCAATAACCTAGCTGTTTGCCGTTGGCGACGGTGTTAATAGACGTAATCCCATAACCGCCGTCAAAACTTCCGCTAAGCGTCAGCCCAAACGAGGCATTGTTTGTCCAGCTTGAAAGCGGCGGAAAAACGAGCGGCAAAAAGCCTCCCGGTGCTAAACCAGCAACCCCGCTAAAGTCATCCTGAACCTCAAAATCCAATTGGCTTCCCTGCGCAGGCGCAAAAAAAGTCATTTCAATTTTGGTGACCGACGGATTGACATCAATGATTATTGTCGAACCCGAGAGGTTCGAGCTTGAATAGTTAACGGAAGTCGGCGTACCTCCGTTAAACGTCACCGTATTCGCTGTTCCTGAAGGTAGCGTGTAAAAGTAATTCGTCCCTCCAGAACCATCCGGCGACGTGGTTGGCGTCCCGATATTCGTTAGATTAACCGTGGTCGTTGCGGTATGGCCGCCCAACGCAGTAACCCCCGAAAACTGATAGCTCTGCGCCTCTGCCGCTTTCGATAAAGACAGCGCGGACAGCGCCAGCAGGATAAAAAAGATCGTTTTGGTTTTGGTCTGCCTGATGCAGGCCGGAAGATGCTGCGAGAAACAACGCCACAACCCAACGCGCGTCATAAACCTTCCTTGAGGTGGCCGGGTCTGGCCCCGCCAACCTTGCCGGAATTATATAACCATATCTTTCTTGAATTATATAAATATATTGCGACAAAGAGAAGGTTCCTGGGCGCGGTTTGCCTTGTCATAGAAATCTATGATTCTATGGATATATGAAAACGAAACCCGCAGCGGAGGAAGTCGCCAAAGAAACCCCGCTCGAAAACAAACTGTTCCGGCTGTCACGGGAAGCGATTGAAGCGTTCGACGTTCTCAAGGCAAGACAGGGGCCACGCTCCGGCCCTCGCCTCATCGCGGAAGCTATCGACCTGCTGCTAGTAAAGTACGGCGAGAAGCCCATTGGATCATTTCGTCCTGTACAGAGCGCCTCCACACGGGCTATCGGGCAAAACCAAAACCTGAATAACCCGGACGCATTCAGAACTTTGGGAGCTGATGTCCAATCCAATGCCGCTAAGGCGCTCTCCGGCAATACCACCGCTAGAAGGGGACGCGGACTGACGTTTAAAAATTCATCTCGTTAAACCGCCGATTGGCTTCCCGTGATGCGGCCCGCTAAGCCGCGACATCCAGGCGGATACCAAGCGCGTCGGCAACCATCTCCGAAACGCGCCTGTATGAGGATGAACGGCTTACTTCGATAGACGATGGGCAACTTTGCCGCTGGAAATCCTCAAGTTCGACCTGACGTTGAATTTCATCGGCAATCGCCCGCAAAACTGCTTCGTATTTCCCTTCCGGCTCATTCATGCCCCGATTTTAGCCCTGCGGCTGCGCCGCGTGAAACACGGCGGGGGTTAGCAGAAGGTGAGGCGCGAACGGGTGCCGTAGTCCATCACAATAAAACCCACATTCCGCTGAATAGCTTCATCGGGCGAAATGTGTTTCGGTGGCCGTTTCGCGGCTTCCTGAAATGCCTTCTGAAAGATTTCCTGGCGTTTGGCTTCGCGGGCGGCGCTGTAACGCTGCGGGTCAACGATGTCCCTGCCGTTGTCACTTAACAAATTCTCCCAGATATAGCTTCCATTCGGGTTCGGGGGCTGGTTGCCAATGTCCGCCTGTCTGTATCCCGTCATTTGTAGCCCCATGATTTTGTTGTCAATGGGCGCGTTCATAGCACGTCCCGGCCTTCGGCTCAATCCCGCGAATTACTTGCGCTAGTCTGCTTTGGTGGGTGCCGGTTTGTCCTCGTTGTCGGGATCGTTGGTGCGAAACAAGGCGGCGCGGCCCTGCTTGTAATCGAGGGTGTTGCCGGTCAAAAGGTGCATCGTCATATCGCGCTGCGTCCGGGTCATGCTCTCGAAAATCTCACAAAGCCCGAGCTGCAAGGCATGGTGAAACAACTGCTGGCGCGTCATGCCGTCGCGCACCTTGTCGAAGATCGGCATTGCGGCATCGTCAATCGAAAATGACAGAGTAAACTTCGGCATATCGTCAACTAGCACGCCCCGCGCCGTGTTTCAATCTCTCGGTGTTTCAGCCTCCGGGGAAAAGCCGGAAATAGATATCGAGACGGCCCATGCTGGCGTAAAACTCATAGAGCCAGCCGCGTCCGGGCCGGTGCGGTCCTACGGCGTGATGCGCTCCCGCCTCTATGATGTGATTGCGGTTTGCGAGTTTCCGGGCTGCCGGATCGCTTCGCGCCGCGCTGTGGGAATGGGGCCAGGTTTTCGGCGTCGGCATTCGCTGCGCGTGAATAATCGGCGTCCAGCGTGGCCGGTCGCCGTGATCGGACAAACGAGGATCGCGGCCACGGTTTTTAACCGGCGTCCATCCCTGCCGGGGTGATCTGTCTGCTCTGGTGCGTTGTTCTGGTTTTCGCCGGGGGGTTCCGCGAGGCCCCCGGCTTTCATCGTTCGCGGTCGTCTCGATGCCGCTTGCGGTACTCGTCGCGCTCGTCCTGCTGCCGCGCTTCCTCCCGGTGCGTTTTCGTAACCTCGGCGTGCCGGTGATCGTAAGAAGCTCTGCCTGCTGCGCGGTCGGCCTCGATACCTTTGGCGTGGGCCGTGCGCTCCTTCTCGTCAGCAATCCGGGTAATATGCTCCTTCGTTTTCGGCGCATCCGGGAAGAAGAAACTGAGCAACCCGCCAACAAGATTGGCAACCGCGTCGAGGGCTTTACTGGCCGCTTTCAAAACGCGTTTCTCGGCGAAGCGGGGGGCGTTCTTCACCGCGCCGTCGAGAGTCCGGCTGAACAGGTCGCGGGGATTTCGCGCCCGGTCCATTCGCGATTCGGTCATTTCCTCGCGGCGGATTGCGGCGCGTTCGGCCATATCCGCTTTCGTGGCGTCAAGCCCCTGCAATCGTGTCCGGTCGATTTTCTGCAAGCGCGTTTCGAGAGCGGCGCTTTCCAGCCCGGTCGTGCGCTCGTTCAAGCGGTGGACGGTGCCTTGCAACGTCACGGCGACGATCTCACCGGCGCGGTAGCTCGGCGCATACTTTCCGACTTCGCGGGCGAACGCGGCCTCCCTGTGCGTTCGTGCGGCTTCTTCTTTGGTGACGCTGGCAAGGGCTATGCCCTGCTCGTCGAGCGCGAACATAAATGCCCGCGCCCGGAATGCGTCACTCCTGAAAGGCTTCGGCCTGTTGCTCTCGTCAAAAGCCGCGTGAATTTCCCGTGCGTCCCTGCCTCGCGTCTGCGGCACAACCCGTTCCTCATCCAAAGCAAAATCAACGACGCCGGAACGCTGGCCGTGCGCTCCTAATTCGTCCTGTCGGTCGTGCCACTTCTCGCGGCGCTGCTCCGCTGCGATTGCTTTCTCAATCTCCCGCAATTCGGCGCGGAGTTTGTTTTCTTCCAGCGTGTCGTTGTCGAGATGGCCGCGCTCCGTTTCCATGCCGCGCCGCTCCATCGCGGCCACATGCGGGCCTTTGTGTTTTGTAGCTTGCCGGTCGAGGGCTGCCGCGTGTTCAAGGTCGCCGCGCTCAAGAGCGATGCTGCGCTGTTTCGGCAACGTAAAATGCGCATAGCTGTAACGCTCGGCTTCCTTTGTGAAACCGGCCTTTTCGAGATACCGCGCTCCAAGTTCGGCCCACTTCTCCCGCCATTGCAAATTCAACTCCTTGCTGTTCCAGTGGCGGGCCTTTTCGGCGCTGAAACCGTCACCGTCGATCTCGCGCAGGGTCAGAAGAATATGCGCGTGATAGTTCCGCTCGTCGCTGTGCCGGTCGGGGGCGTGGATCGCAACATCGGCGACCATCCCCGGCCTGACAAACTGCTCCCTCACGAAATCCCGCAAAAGCTGGCGGCGCTGGTCGGCGTTCAACTCATGGGGCAGGTTGACCTCGATACTGCGGGCAAGCTGCGCCGTGGCGCGGCGGGTCGTGCCGTCTTCCTGAAGCTCAACCGCATTCCATAGTTTTTCGCGCTCCTTCATCCATTCCGGGGCGTTCTTCGGCGCGAAGATGCCGGAGAACTCCAGCCCGTTCCCACGGCTGTAATCTTTCAGAGCGCCCGTGCGCTCGTCGCGCAACGCTTCGCGAGCGTTATAGGCGGCCTTGGCTATGACGCTCTGCCCCGCGCCGCGTGAAACGATCTTCGGTGAAAACCGATATTGCGCCATAACAAAATCACTTGTGGCCCTGCCGCATGGCGGGGCCGAAAAAACGCTTCAATCAAAACCGCCGTAGGGCGGGGGCTGCTTTGCGTTTCCCGGCGAAGCCGCGCACACATTACGAAGTAATGTATTAGTGCGCCCTTCACTTCGTTTGGGACGTTGTTCTCCCGGCTTTTAATGTTCGTACTTTACATCACGCATGGTTAATAGATGCAGAAAGGCGCAAAAAAGGCAGGACGCTCTAAGGGAGCGCCCTGCCTGTTAACGGCGGGACGGTTTACAGCGGGATCGTATCATCTTCCGGTTGCGCCTTCTTGTCGTTCGCCCGTAGCTTGACCATCTCCGAGTGTGCAAGGTCGGCTACCTTGGCGAGTAACAACAAGTCCTGCGCGTTGAAACTGTCGGAGCTTTGATATTTACCCTCTTTGTCCTTGTAGGTTCGCTCGAAGGTCGCCGAATAAAACGCCTCCCCTTTCTGGTTCTCATTGCGCCAGATCGCGCATGAAATTGGATAGAGCGAGACTTTGGAGGCTGGTTTTCTGTCTGACATGATTTTCCTCTTTCGGTGGTGATTGATCGCTGATGCTGCCCGGTGTTTTTGTCACGGCTGCGCTTCTAGAAAAACCTGTCAAGCACTTTCGTATGAAAAGACAAAAAAAGTATTAAGAAGCACGGCGGGGGGGCTTTTATTCCGCAACCTGAGTCGATTGAATCGGATAGCCGTGTGGAGCTAAAAGCCCCACAAAAGCGCCACTTGGTTAGGTGGAACTCCACTTTTCGCCACTACTCGCCACACGAAACGCACGGTAAGAGTTGAGAAATAAACAGGGGTTATTATTCGCCCAAGCACCGATAAATAGCGGGGACACAAAACATGAACACAAAAGCGGCGACTACGAAACCTGACACAGAGGCCGTGCTGCTGGAAAGACGGAGAAAAATCGACGAACGCCTTGCCGAAATCGCACGGCGGAAAAACGGGACAGCCCGAAAAAACGATACCCGCGTCAAGATCCTTCTCGGCGCGGCCACTATGAACGACGTAGAGGTTCACCCGGAAACACGGGCGGGGGAAATTGCGAAGCTCCACCGCGCAATCACAAAAGAGCGCGATATCGAATTCTTGAAAAATCAGGGTTGGTGGTAACGGACCCGGAAAGGATTGAACTTTAACCACTGATGCTAAGTGAATTCCAAGTCGATCTTTTGGCGGCAGCGGGGCTAGGTGCGTTTTCCGTCACGCCCTGGGGTAAGAAAGTCTGGAAGGCGCTCTCTACCAGCGATAGAGACAGACGCATCGAGGCGGCTTACAATTTCAATCCGCCAAACGAGCAAGGGTCGGCCTCCTTCGCTACTGAAAAGCTCTGCAAAAAGGCAGGGCTACTCGGCTCAAAGGGCATACCGATTGCGGCGTTAAATGGCCGCACGCTCCGCTACGATGCCGACGCGATGCTGATAACCGTCGCCCCTGTTGGCTCGGGGAAAGGCACAAGCCAGATTATCCCCGCAATCCTCTCCCTCGATGACCGCTCGTTAGTGGTGTTCGATCCCAAGGGTGAGAACGTGGCCGTCACCGGCCACTATCGCAAGCGCCTCGGCCCGGTCTATGTCCTCAACCCCTATGAAATTCTCATGCCGTACCTGAAGGGCCTGAAAATGGCGCGTTTCAACCCGATGGCGCGGCTTATCGACCCGAAGGAACCGCCGCTCCGCTTCGGTCCTCTCGCAGCAAAGCTGGCTAACTCTATCGTGTGGCACGAAACGCAAAACAGCGAAACGGAACATTTCAGCGCGTCGGCGGAGCAACTTTTGCAAGGGCTGATTATGGCGGTCGCTCGTCACAGTCCAGCGAAGGACAAAACGCTGGTGCGCGTGGCTGAGATTGTCAGCACCGGGGAAACCTTCGGCTTTTCCAGCAAGATGATGAAGACAAGCCCGGATGTTTTCATCCGCCAAAAGCTCGGGCGCTTCGCGGCTCCGGGTGCCGATGAAAGCAAGGAACTCAACGGCATCAATTCAACCGCCGTCACTCAGGGGGGCTTTCTTGGTGACGTGGGAATAGCGAACTGCATTAGCGGATCGGATTTTCGCTTTAGCGATCTACGCGAACAAGTCTGCACCGTATATGTAGTCCTGCCCCTCGATTTTCTTGAAGTGGCCGGAAAGTTTTTTCGCCTGATTGTGTCGAGCGCGTTGGGTGATCTGCTGCAACCCGGTCGCGGCAAGAAGCGCGTCCTGCTCATCATGGATGAATTTTTTCAGTACGGCGCTTTGTCCGCTGTTGAAAATGCGTTCGGCATGGCGCGTGGTTTCGGCGTGCAGCTATGGCCAATCCTGCAAGATTTAAGCCAGCTTGAGGGCCGCTATCCGCGCACGTTCGAGACTTTCCTAAGCAACGCAGGGGTACGCACTTTCATGACGCCGCAGGACGAAAAAACCGCGAAATACGTGAGCGAACAGGCTGGCATCACGTCGGTTTTTTCATACTCGCACAATGTGAGCATTGACCGGCGAACGAAAGAACCACAGGCGGGGCACGGCACAAGCGTTGTCACGCGCCCGCTTATCCATCCGCATGAGGCGCGAGAACTTCCGCAGGACAAAATGTATGTGTGGGTTCGTGGCGTCGATGGCGTAATTAAGGCCGAAAAACGGGCCTATTTCAACTCGCGGGAATTTGCCGGGAAATATCGGCCTAATCCGTATTTCAAGGAGAAAGGATTTTTCAAAAAACTGTTGGGGTGACGTTATGACAGAGAAGACGAAGATTGATTTTGACTTTGAGCGATTTAAGCAACTCGTCGCGCATTTCGACAACGGCAACCAGGGCGAGAGGGGCAATGCTTTTCGCGCTGTGATGACGATGTGCGAAAAGGATGGGCGATGCTTTTGGGAACTTGCAAAAGATGCGTACGGCGGGGGCAACGATGACCGAATAGCGGAGCTTGAAGCGCGAATAGAGGCGGACGAAGCGGCAAGCCGGGAATTCGAGCTGCGGGCCGAAGAAATCAGCAATGAAAACGCGGAATTGCGAAACGAAAACGAGCGCCTGAGAAATGCGGAACGGTCGAACGCTGGCGAAGATATAAGGCCGGAAAAAGAGGGCATCAATTGGGCCGCGCTGTTTCGTCGCTGGTCGCCTTCGCTGTCGTGGCCGAACGCCCTGACGCTGGCTCTCGGCGTGGTGATCGCGGTGAGCTGGCTGTTGAGCGAATACGCAAGGTCCGCGCGGCTCTTGTTCTATTCGGCTCGGTGGGTTCTGTTCGTTGCGTGGGCTGTCGTCGCGTATCGAATGGAAGGAACGCGGGTGATGGTCATCAAAGCGGCGCTGTGGGTCGCGGGCTGGTATGCGGTGGTTCTGATTATCACCAATCTTTGGCCGTGGGGTTTTTCCGCGTCGGCAACGCGCGGCCTGCTTATTCCCTGGCTGTGGGTGTGTCCTGTGATGGAGTTCAGCGACCACGAAATCGAGTCGTTGACAATCGCACTGTTTTTGCTCGCCGGTATCATCGCCGCGAACCTCTCACCGTTTAGCGGCTGGCTGGCCCAGCGTGGAAAGGAAACGGTATGACAAACGCTCTTGATAAACGACGCACAGATGAATTGAGCGCAACAAGGCGGCGGGTCGAAACGGCGCTGGCAAAGCTCCCGCAACCGAAAAACAACCAACTCATGCGAGCCCCTGCCCCTGAATTCGTCACGCTGTCCTGTGTCTGCGGGGTGTTCGATAAGCCCTACGCGCTGCGCTTCGCGCGGCAAGCTGACGGCTCGTTGCGTTTCGTGGGAAGCGTCAAAGGTGAGCCTGGGGCAAAACAATTTGCCGGTGCTGCGGTCGCGGTCACCGTATCCATGAGCGAGATTGGAGAAGATGTTCCCCTCCCCTGCGCGTGGTGTGACTCTGGCGGCATAAATTATTGCCGGAATGATTGCGGCGTCCGTGGATGCGGCGCTCTCGTCTGTGGCGGTCGCACTGTCGGCAACGTTTTTCATTGCCGGACAAGCTGCGGGGCCTCATGGGTGGGCGTACCTCTGGAAAACGCGCAAGGGGAGACAAAGGCAAAGCCCCGCTCGATGCAACCGGCCTATGCGGCTCCGCGTGTGTCGGTTCCTGAAAGGCTCCTGCTCACTTCGGGTTGTTCGATCGCAAGGAAAGGCGGCAAGTCACGATGACATATCCCGCTTTGAAGATACGCGGACGTTAGGAAAAGGGATGTTTGATAACGCCACTTTCGAGAAGCATTACCGCATCGGGGAACTGGCCCGCATCTGGGGCCTGGGCCGCGAAACCGTGCGGAAGCTCGTCAAGGACGATCCCGGCGTTATCAAAATCAGGATGGGGCGCAAGCGGGCGCACACGGTTTACAGCGTACCGGAATCCGCCGCGCGGCGGATTCATACGCGGTTGCAGATGGAACCTAAACAGGCGGCGTAACTCCCCTGCTCCTTCATCCCTTCGCCTGTTTCGTAATCGGAATTACATTCGGCTTTGGTTTCGGCTTCGTGGCAAAAGCCTCCCTGAGTACCGCCGTCAACCGTTCCTGACGTTCGGGTATCCATGCGGCGTAATGCTTCCGCACCATCTGCTCCGTGTTGCCAAGCAACTCCGCCACGTCGCGCACGGTCACGCCGGGGCGCTCAAGTAGTATCCGGGCGAATGTGTGTCGGAAACGGTGCGGCGTCGGCTTGTCTTTCCACGGCCCGCATAGTTCCCAAAGTTTATTGAGCTTGCGCCGCCACAGGTCGGTAATGACGTTCATATCCGTTGTACTGTGCTCCCCGAAAATGTACGGGCCTACTTCAAGGGCGCGGATGCGTATGCGTTCCTGCAACCATTCGGGAACCCATGTGTAAACGTGGGTGTGCGCCTTGGTCGTCCTAAGCTGGATCGTGCCGTCTGGCCGCATCCGGTCCACATGGAACGTACTCACGTCCGAAATACGAAGGCCGGTATAGACCGACACCGAAATAAAATCGGCAAGGTCCTGCCCCGTCCATCGGGCGCGGTATTGGGCATAGGGGCCTTGCTCTTTGCGTTCTTTGGTCGCTTTGGAAAACTGGATTTCGCGTTTCCCGTATTTTGTATCGCAGGCGTCATACATGTGGCGTAGCTCGGCGTCGGTGAACGGCAATTTCTGTTCGCTGCGGGGGTCGTTATGCTGGCCGCGCTGGTTCTTCACCATCCGGGCCGGATTGCGCGGCGTCCATTCGTTCCCGTGGCAAAACTCAAAGAAGGCTTTGACCACGCTCATGTTTTTGGCGGCGGTACTCGGCAATACGCCCCACGTCGAACGAAACTCCCGCACGTCGATAGGCGTCCACTGGTCGATAGCGGCGTAACCCCTTGCATCCGAGAAGCCCCGTAATTGCTTCAGGACGAATTTATAGTTGCGTTGGGTGTTGGGGGCGGTGTGTTCCTCAAACTCTGCTGTGAAAGCCGCTATTGCACGAATAACGCTAATCCGTTCGAGTTCGGGGTCGATGGCAGGAAGGGCTAACGGCGTTTCGATCTTGTCCTGGCCGTCCCATGAGCCGGACTGTTGCCACAAAGCAACAATGGCCTTGGCTTCTTCCCAATCGCTTTTGCCGGTCTGTCTGCGGTTGAACGTGCCGCCAAGCGTGCCGGATACGTGGATCAGGCAGGCGCATTTTTTCCAGCCGCGCCGCCCTTCTTCAAATTGTCCGCTGCGGGTGTCTTCGGGGTGGGAGCCTTCACATTCCTTGCGGTGGCGTCGATAGAGGTTGAGGGCCATGCAACGTTAGATGCACGTTGCACGCCATTGCACGCTGAACCAATGCGATCTTTGTAAACTACTGAAAAGAAACTGGCGGAGAGAGTGGGATTCGAACCCACGTTAGAGTTTCCCCTAAACACGCTTTCCAAGCGTGCGCCTTCAGCCACTCGGCCATCTCTCCGGATCGGATTCACGGAAGGAACTACAACTCAGGAAGTGAACATTACCGGCATGCGACAAGCCGGGAATACTTCAATTCATTTTATGGTTGTGGGGCAAAGTCTGCAACTATCGGGTGCGGGAGGGACCGGACGCGGCGCGTGAGGCAGACTAGTTGGGGGGTTCCGTGGAGGCGACCGTGGTGCCAGCTCCGGCCCCGGCGGCGGCAGCGTTGGCGCGAGGTGCGGCGGTGGTCGCGGGATGTTCCGGCACTTTTACGCCGTCCACGATGTGATGGTTCAGGCAGTAAAGCGCGAGTTCCAGGCGGTCCGCCACTCCAAGCTTGTCGTAAACCTTGCGCAGATAGTTCTTGACCACCTGCTCGGTGGTGCCGACGCGAATGGCGATTTCCTTGTTCTTCATGCCCTGGGTCACGCAGGAAACAATTAGCGATTCCTTGGGCGTGAGTTGCACGCGCGGACGCGTGCCCGCCGGACGGTTGGTTTGGTTACGGAAGGCTTCCAGCACCCAGCGCGTGCCCTGGGTGTCGAGCCAACTTTCTCCGGCAGCCACCTTGCGCAGGCACTCGAGCAGCGTCTCAGGCTCCACTTCGCGAGTCACGATCCCCTGTGCGCCGCGGCGGAACAGTTCAAGCGTGAGACCCTCGTCCGCCGTCTGTGTGACGACCAGCACCCGCATCGCGGGCGACTGACGCAGGAATTCGGCGACGGCCTCCACCGGGTTGGGCGCGAGTGCCGCCTCAAAAATCAACACGTCAGCGGTGAATTTCTTTACTGCTGATTGCGTCTGGGCCAGGTTTTCAGCCTGCCCAACCACCCGAATGTCATCTTCCAATGCAAAGATTTTGCGCAACCCGGCGCGAAAAATCGCCTGCTCATCCGCCAGAATCACGCGCAGAAACTCACTGCCGATTTTGGCTTCATGGACTTCGCCGTTCGCGATCGTGGGAGTGCTGGCCATTCTCTCTCGTTGAAAATCCCTTACGTGCGCTCGAAATGATATTCGTCTATCACCACGCCGACGCCACGCCGGCCCTGGTCTTCAAAACTTCTTACCACTCTTCCGTGGCAGTCAATCTGCACGTCCGCGGAAGACCCGACAACTTTTCCTGGCAGCAGAATCGTGAAATCCACCGACGATCCCACGGGAACATCGCGGTCCATGGCCAGCAGCACGCCATTCGCGGAGATGTTGCACGTCTCCGCGGAAAGGGACCCTTGTTGGGACTTGACGGAGGCGCTCAGTTGCAGAGGAAATCGCGGCGCGCTTTGCATTTCGGCAAAGTTTCCGTTCGATTGAGCGGCCACCATCGGCAGATCGCTTTTCGATTCGACTCCCACGAGTGCGCCTTTCTCGCGCTTGCATTTTTACTGCTGGTGCAGCAACCGCAGCCTGACCAGGCCGCGAATCCGCCCCGAAACTAGTTGCAGATTACATCCGTGAACCACGCATGCAAAGTTACCGAAGTCATGGAACGATAGGGTGTAAAGCCTTCTGTATGAATGAATTAGCGAGTATGGGCAGTCCGGTGGACACGCGCACAAACGACCAGCCCAACAGGTTAAAGAGGGGTTAGAACCGGGTCACTTCGGTGAAGTTAAAATCTCTGATTTTCATGGCCGGCACCACCATGTCGAAAGATTCTTCGCCACAGGAGCGCACGGGCTCGCCCATCTGCTCGACGTTCGAGAGCATGTGGATCAGGCTTTCGTTGAAACGAAAATTTCGCACGCCACACTTTACGCGCCCATCCTCGATGAGAAAGGTCCCGTCGCGCGTCATGCCGGTGAGCATTTTTTCAAAGGGCTCGACCTCGCGGATGTACCACAAGCGAGTGACCAGGAGTCCGCGCTCAGTCGAGGCAATCATTTGCTCCAGGGTTCGCGCGTCATGGGGCGGAGCAAAGACAATATTCAGGGGCATCTCGCCCATTTCGTTGGGCAGGGCGAAACCATGGCCGGTCGCGGCCACTGGCCCTGCCTTGTCCTTCATGTCCGATTGCCGCATCTGCGCCGCCGTCCCGCGCGAGTAGGTCACGCCAGGGACCACGCCCCGTTCGACCAGAGGCAGACGGGCACGACGAATCCCCTCGCCGTCAAAGGGCGCGCCTGCCTGCGCCGGATGCCCGACGTCGTCCCAAATCGTGACGTTGTCGCCGAACAACTTTGTGCCGATCCGTCCGGTAAGGAACGACCGCTGATCGAGGATTGCGGTCCCGCTGAAATCCCAGAACATGAAGCCGATAATGTCCAGCACCGCCGCGGGTTCGAGGATCACGGTATACTTCCCCGCCGGAACTTCCTGCGGATGGGCTGACTGGCAGGCCTTTTGCGCAGCCACTTCCGCAAGCCGCCGCACGTCTATCTTCCCGGCGTCGGGCGCATTTGCCTTCTGCCAGCCCGAGGAATCTTCGCCCAGCATGGTGATCGAGACCTCGGCCATGGTCTGCTGATACCAATCCGAAACGCCGCGTGAGTTGAAAATGCCTTCAAACGATTCCGCACTCGAACAAATACCCGCGGTCGTCAAGTGGTTACGTCTTGCCACTTGAACAATTTTTTCTGCTTGATCGGCGCGCCATTCCGGAGTGATGTCAGCAGTTTGCGCGAAGTGGCGCGACGGACTCTGGCTGACACGTTCCACGCCTTCGGTCAGAGCCGAGGCTTCGCTGGCATCGGGCATGGGCAGAAGGTCGGGGTCGGCCTGCTGGACTTGCGCAAGATCCTGGGCGGCCTGCACCACGCTTCGCAGACTGTCGTCATCGAGTTTGTTGGTGGTGGCGCGCGCAGTTCGGCCGTTTGTAACGGTCCTCACCGAGACCGTCACGTTTTCTTCCAACACATTTTGATGAATCACATTGTTGGCGAAACGCGTGAGCGCGAATGTCCCGCCCGAAAACAGCACCTCGACTTCATCGGCGGAGGATAGCCTCCGGATGCGGTCAAACGTGCTCGCGGCCTGGTCTCGATTGAACATTGAGCGATCAAATCCCCTTGTACGCGGTCCCAACCCTGACGCCGCGAAAGCGCGCCGGTGCCGCGCCGTGTCCAGTGCCCATGACCTGTTGGGGCTGGCCCTTGCCGCAATTTGGAGTTCCCCAAAGCGTCCACTCGTCGCGGGAACAGATCGCATCCAGCGAATTCCAGAACTCCGTGGTGATGCCCGAGTAGGACGGGTTCTTCAACATGCGGACACGCTTGCCGCCTTTGATCTCCCAGCCAATCTCGCAGCCGAACTGAAAATTAAAACGTTTGTCGTCAATGGACCACGAGCGGTTGGTCTGCATCAGGATTGCGTGATCGCTGGAGCCGATGAGTTGTTCGAGGGTCAGTGGTTGTTCGCCGGGCAACAGGCTGATGTTGGTCATGCGAATCATGGGCAGGCGGTTCCAGCCTTCGGCACGCATGGTGCCACCCGAGCGGGTTTCGCCGATGGTGTGCGCCGTCTCGCGCGAACTTAGATATCCAGTGAAAAGCCCGCGGGTGATGATCGGAGTGCATTGTGCCGGTACCCCTTCGTCGTCGTAGCCAAACGTTCCCAGCCCGGGGCCATGTTCCTGCCGGGCATCGGCCACCACGTTGACCAGATCACTCCCGTAGCGCAGGGTACGCAGCTTGTCGAGTGTCAGGAATGATGTACCCGCGAAATTCGCTTCCATGCCCAGCACGCGGTCGAGCTCGATGGGATGCCCAACCGATTCGTGAATCTGCAAGCCCAACTGCGAACTATCCAGAATGATGTCGAACACTCCCTCCGGACACTGGTCCGCCGAGTGCAACGCCACCGCCTCTTCGCCGATGCGGCGGGCGTTCTCGATCAGCTTCAATTCCTCGACCAACTCGTAGCCTTTGTTTTGCCACTGCCCGCCAAACGAATTTGGATAGGAACGTTTCTGGATTTCATTTCCGGCAAAGGCATAAGCCGCGTAGCCAGCCCCGGTGGACGTCTTGATTTGATGAATATCGGCGCCCTCCGAAGACACGAACCACTGCTCTTCGCGATTGCAGTTGAGGTTGGTCTCGGCCAGAGTCACGCCGGCGACGGCGCGAAGCTCCGCATCCACTTGCAGCAGCAATTCCATATTCTGTGCGACGGAAATTGAAAACGGATCCATTCTGCAAGGCGTGGACCACTCCGCAATGACCGGCTTCTCCAGCGCAAGACGAACGTCCTCCTGCTTCACTCGCGCGGACGCACGCGCGATCTCGAGGGCGCGGAGCGCAGTTGCTTCCACGGCTGCCCGGCTCATCTCCGAAGAAGCGGCGAAACCCCAGGCTCCGTTGGCGATCACTCGCACCGCGCAACCCAGCGACTCCGCATCGGATGCGCTGCCGACCTTGCCGTTTTTGGTGGCCAGGGCACGGGAACGCATGGCGACGATTCGCGCGTCAGCGTAAGTCGCCCCGCGCGCCAACGCCGCGTCCAACGCCCAGTTCGCAGTCTCTTTCATGATGGGTGACTTGAGATCAACCGCAGCAGAATCCTAACCGACACAAGATTCACGTTCAGGGCGTGGTTGCAGCGGTCTGCACCGCGCGGTTCACCGCCAGCAACTCTTTCAGCACATCGCGCAGTTTAGTGGACTCCAGCGCGTTCGCTCCATCCGACTTCGCCTGCCTGGGATTGTCGTGGACTTCCATGAACACGCCGTCCACACCGGCAGCCACCGCCGCTCGTGCCAGCACCGGAATGAACTCGGGCTGTCCGCCGCTGGTCGCCGGGGTGCCTTCCCCCGACTGCGACGATGGCAACTGCACCGAGTGAGTTGCGTCGAACACCACCGGGGCAAAGTCTCTCATGATGGGCAGCGAGCGCATGTCCACCACGAGATTGTTGTAACCGAAACTAGCGCCGCGCTCGGTGAGGAACACCTGCTTGTTGCCGGCGTCGCGGCATTTTTCCACGGCGTGGCGCATGTCCCAGGGCGAAACAAACTGCCCCTTCTTGATATTTACGGCTCGGCCGGTCAACGCCGCTGCGACAATCAGGTCGGTCTGCCGGCAGAGAAACGCGGGGATTTGCAGAACATCCACCACTTCCGCCACCGCCGCCACGTCCACGACCTGATGCACGTCGGTCAAAACCGGAATGCGCAGCTGATCTTTCACTTGTTTCAGAATTCGCAGGCCCTCTTTCAGCCCCGGCCCACGAAAGCTGCGCACGGACGTGCGATTGGCTTTGTCGTAACTGGCCTTGAAGATGAACGGGAGATCGAGCGAACGCGCCACGCCCTTGATGATCTCGGCCATGCGCAGCGCGTGCTCTTCGCTCTCAATGACGCACGGCCCCGCGATCAGGAAAATGCCGCCGCCCCCGATGCGCACATCGCCGACATGGAATGAATCCATCCGCACTCGTAGATCCTAGCGCTGCGCCGCTCGTTCCGGGCGGTGGAACATCTCGACCGCCGCTGAAGTTTTCTCCGCGCGGCGCTTCGTCCCGTGCTCATACGCCGCTTTGATGAACGAACTAAACAACGGATGCGGCTCCAGCGGTTTCGATTTGAACTCAGGATGAAACTGGCAGCCGATAAAGTGTGGATGATCGGGAAGTTCAATCATCTCGACGTAGGTGCCGTCGGGCGAGGAACCGGAAATCCGCAATCCCGCGGCCGTCATCGGCTCTTCGTATTCCCGGTTGAATTCATAGCGATGGCGGTGCCGTTCGCTGATCTCGCTTGCGCCATAGATTTGCTGCGCCAGCGTGCCCGGCTCGAGCTTGCAGATCCAGGCGCCCAGGCGCATGGTGCCGCCCAACTCTTCCACACCACGCAGTTCGCGCAATTTGTAGATCACGCGATGCGCCGTCGCCGGATCAAACTCGCTGGAATTCGCGCCCTCCAGCCCCACCACATTGCGCGCAAATTCAATGCAGGCGGTCTGCATCCCCAGACAGATGCCGAAATACGGGACTTTGTTTTCGCGCGCGTAGCGGATCGCAATCAGCATCCCTTCAATCCCGCGCTTGCCAAATCCTCCGGGCACCAGAATGCCGTCATATCCTTCCAGCTGCGACTCGTATGTTTTGTCGCCGGTATCAAGCCCTTCGGCTTCGATCCAGTTCAATTGCAATTTCAGGTTGTGCGCCAGAGCGCCATGCACCAAAGCCTCTTTCAGCGATTTGTAGGAATCTTCATATTCCACGTACTTGCCGACAATCCCGATGGTCACCGTGTCTTTCGGGTTGTAGCAGCGGTGCACAATGTCTTCCCAGCGCGAGAGGTCGCGATCTTTCGCCTGCATGTGGAGATACTTGAGTACCAGCGTGTCCACGCCTTCGTGGGCGAAATTCAGCGGCACTTCATAAATCGAGGCCACGTCTTTCGCGGTGATCACCGCTTCTTCTTCCACGTTGCAGAAAAGCGCAATCTTGCTCTTGATGTCCTTGGCCAGATAGCGGTCCGTGCGGCACAGCAGAATGTCCGGCTGGATCCCAATGCTTAATAATTCCTTGACCGAATGCTGCGTGGGCTTGGTCTTCAGCTCTTGCGCCGCGGCAATGAACGGTACCAGCGTAACGTGAACAAACACTGTGTTCTCGCGCCCAAGTTCCTGCCGCATCTGGCGAATCGCTTCCATGAAAGGCAGCGATTCAATGTCGCCCACCGTGCCTCCAATTTCGACCAGAGCCACGTCCACGTCCTGCGCCACTTTCTTCATGGCGGCCTTGATCTCGTTGGTCACGTGCGGAATCACCTGCACCGTCTTGCCCAGATAATCGCCACGGCGTTCCTTGGTGATGATTTGCTCGTAGAGCCGGCCGGTGGTCCAGTTATTGTCGCGCGATAGTTTGGCGTGGGTGAAGCGCTCGTAGTGTCCAAGATCGAGGTCGGTCTCGGCGCCGTCGTCGGTGACAAAGACTTCACCGTGCTGAAACGGCGACATGGTTCCCGGGTCCACATTGAGGTAGGGGTCAAACTTCATCAGGTTGACCTTCAACCCGCGGCTCTCCAGCAGGCAGCCAATGGAGGCCGCCGCCAGTCCCTTGCCCAAAGAAGACACAACTCCGCCCGTTACAAAGACATACTTCGCCGGCATTTCGACCTCGCTCTAAATTGTCCTGGAGAATTGGTGCAGGCTGGGTGCACGATCAATTATGCCAAACCTTGCTGTGGAAAGAAACGAAGAATCGTCACAAACCAAGATTCGTCACATTGACGAACTGATCTTCTATCAGCGAGAATGAATTTTAGGTTCTCCCGAACCTTGGGGGGATGTCTCTCTCTAAAAGTGGGCCTGTGGCGCAGCTGGGAGCGCGCTTCCATGGCATGGAAGAGGTCGCCGGTTCGATCCCGGCCAGGTCCACCAAATTTTCCGGCAATAAAGCACCCAAAAACAAACACACCCATTTACACCCATTATAGAAAACTGCAACCTCGCGGTTGCGTGAGCAGCTAAGCCCGTTCCCTGTTTCAGGCCGCCTTGCTGCGTCCACCAATCAGCATCCCGGCTCCGGCCACGATCAAAAACCCGCTCACTGCTGGAGGGATGCGCTCGCTATGCTCGGTGTTGATGCCCACGTGTAAATCGCCAGCGCTGACGCCATGATGCTCCGAGTGAGGGATGGGTACGAAAAACGAAAGAACGCCAAGCGCTAATACTGCAAGTCCGATACCAAATAGTGTCTTCATAAAAAAGCCTCCTGATCTGCGGGTCAACCGGCCATCACCTTGCGGAACGACTCACAGTGAAAAGGGCGATCGTGAGGGTCGAACGCCGCTGCGCGACGCTAACCCATGACCGCCCCCAGGCGAATGGTACGTGCGTACTTCCACCAAGCTACGCTTCCCCGCCAATTCCAGCCATACAGCGCACGTTGTAGTGCTTAAGAAAAAAGGCCTTATGTTCCGTGCGCGTCCATCCCGGCTTCTTCTTCAGTCGCATGCGAGATGCGGTCCCGGACACCGTTGCCAAAAACTTGCAGTCTGCCTTTCATGGCCTCCCGCGTTTTCGCGCCGCTCGCTGGTGCCAGCAGCATCCCGGCGCCGATGCCAATGCCAATTCCGGCCGCAAAGCTGACTGCATATCGCAGGCTGTTGTCCTCCCGCCCCCGCACCATGCCCACCGCCTGGCCGGTTAGGCCGTCAACCCGCTCCCGCACTCGGCCTCGCACACCCGCAGTGGCTTCGTCCGCCTGGTCGAGAAAATAAGCCCCGGTCTTGAATAGTGTCTTCAGTAGTTTGTTCACGCAAACACCTCGCTGAATAAAATAAAGTGACAAGCAAAGTATGGGGGAGATCGTCGCCGCGGTATATACATGCAATGCTGTATAAGCGCAGCAGCGCCTCATCCGCCGCGCGCTGCCTCCCCCTCAACCAGGTCCCGGCGGTGGCCGTGGCGGATCTGCAGACGGCTCAATGCTGTATATTTATATTTACCGCAGGCAATCCTAAGGCCCTTTCGGGCGCGTCACCACAGGAGTTCTGATGACTGAAAAACTCAGCACTACGCTCCCCGGCACAGTTGAAAAAATCATCAAGTCTCCCTACACCGGGGAACCCGAAAAGGCGCAGATTGCGATCGAAGGGGCCGATCATCTCTACAAAGAAATCCGCATCGAGAACACGCTGACCGACGCAGACGGCAATGAAGTGCGCCTGAAACCAGGGGCCGAAGTGGCGGTCACCGTTGAAGCGGTACCGGATGCCACCATCGAGAAGCCCAAAGACTCCCGCTAGTTCTGTACGACAGTTCTGCGCGACATAGGTACACGACGAAGGGACGTACTATCTAGAGTTTCGTCGGTAATAACCTGTACCTAATAATAAAGTTGATCACGACCAGCCTGATCTTTTCCCCTTCGTTCCCGCCTTCGTTCCGAATTCCCTCTTCGCACATTTTCTCCGCACCCCATCTACAGAGATTCCTGCGCTGAAACTACGGTTCGCACCGGATTGGCCATCGGCAATCAGGAGTTTAAGTTTGCAATATCACCGGGCTTCGGCCTAATTCGACTCGTGCAAGAGGGAGGAAAACTTCATGAATGTATCCAACAGTTTAAGAAAACTGCTCATCGGCGCAATGCTGGGTAGCGGAACGCTGCTCATTGCTCAGCAGTCGGCCACGCAAGATGCACCGCCCGCGGCGGACAACACCAAGACGAACCAGCGGGACCAAAACCCCAACCAACCCACCGCTGACCAGCAGAAGAACAACGCTTCCGACCAGGAAATCACCCAGAAAATCCGTCAGGCGATCATGAACGACAAGGCCCTGTCCACCTACGCCCACAACGTCAAAGTCATCACCCAAAACGGACAAGTCACGCTGAAAGGACCGGTGCGCTCCGACGACGAGAAGCAGGCCATCGAAGCGAAAGCCACGGAGATCGCCGGTCAGAACAATGTGACCAGCGCGCTTGAGGTCAAGGCAAAGCACTAAGTCCATCGCAGCCCAATCATCGCAGCTCAACCATAAGGAGAATTCATCATGTCTGGAAAAAACACAGCGGTATTCGGGATCTATCCGAACTATGCGAACGTCGAAAGCGGCGTCAATGGCCTCAAAGCGGCCGGCTTCAGCAACCGTGACATCTCTGTCCTGTTCCCGCAAAGCTCGGGGTCCAAGGACTTCGCGCACGAGAAGGGCACAAAAGCGCCGGAGGGAGCATCGGCCGGGGCGGGCACTGGAGCGGTCGTTGGTGGCGCCATGGGATGGCTGCTGGGCATCGGCGCGCTGGCCATCCCCGGACTGGGGCCGTTCATCGCAGCCGGCCCGATCATGGCCGCGCTCGCTGGGGCGGGAGTTGGAGGAGCGGTGGGGGGCATCACCGGCGCCCTGGTAGGAATGGGCATCCCCGAATACGAGGCCAAGCGATACGAAGGCCGCGTGAAAGACGGCGGCATTCTGCTCTCCGTCCACTCCGATAACGCGGAACAAACCAAGCGGGCCAAGCAGATCCTCGAAGCCACCGGTGCGCAGGACATTTCGTCTACCAGCGAGAGCAGTTCCAAAGACGCTCCCACGGACACGGAACTCCGCCGCGCTGGCTAACAACGGAAGAACCCTTGGACGGCTGCGCCGTTCGCGGCCGTCCTCAAAATCACACAACTAACTCACTCATAAAGGAGAACACCATGAACTCGGACCAACTGAAGGGCAAATGGAAACAGCTGAAGGGGTCAGTGAAAGAACGTTGGGGAAAATTGACCGACGACGATCTCGAAGTGATTGACGGAAAGCATGATCAATTGATCGGGAAGGTGCAGGAAAAGTACGGAATCGCCCGCGAGGCGGCGCAGAAGCAGGTCGAGGAATGGAACGCGACTCTTGCGCACGATTCCGAGATGGACGACCGGTCCAAAGCCCGCAAGGCCGAGGCCGAGACCGAGACCGACACGCAGGAAAAGCGCAGGGCCAGCTAAAGCCTTGTGCAGTCGTCACGAAACGAAAGAGGGGAACCGCCACGCGGTTCCCCTCTTTTTTCTAAGTTGAAGATCTGTGAATTTGGAAAGCGCTGAATGAGAGCCCGGCCGCTACGCCACCGAACTCTGCGAATCGCTCATCGCGGCCGGCATTTGCACCTGGATGATGTTGTTTTGGATCGCGTACACGACGATGTCGCGAATCGAGTGAAAGCCCAGCTTGCGCATGATGTTGCTGCGGTGCGTCTCGGCGGTCTTGGTGCTCAGGTTCAGCAGGCTGGCCACTTCCTTCGAGCTCTTGCCTTCCGCCAGCAGTTGCACCACTTCTCTTTCACGGTTGGTCAAGGTTGGCACTTTCGGGGGTTTGCCGTCCTGGCCATTGTTACCTTTGTCGAGAAAACCCGCCAACACCATGTCGTTCACCCGCGGCGTGAAGAACATACGGTTGCGCTGCAGCGCTTCCACCGCCGATACCAGGTCCCGGGCCGCATCCGATTTCAAAACAAAGCCCCGCGCCCCCGCGTCCAGCGCCTGCCGTATCACCTCGTCAGAATCCGTCATCGTCAAAACAATGACCTTCTGACTCGGGTTCTGTTGCGTCAACTGCCGGGTCGCGGCCAGCCCGTTGAGGTTTGGCATGCCCACATCCAGAATCACCACGTCGGGCTTCAACTGCCTGGCCATTTCCACGGCCTCACGGCCATCTTTGGCCTCGCCGCAAATCTCCCACCCATCATGCGGTTGAAGCAGCGTGCATAGTCCGCGCCGCACCACTTCGTGATCGTCCGCAATCAATATTCGCAGCTTCATCTGGCAACCTCCTTAAAGTCACTCTGTGGACCGCCTGCGTCGTCACGGGAGGAAATCACGTCCTCCCGTACTCACTCGCCCTTGCCGCCCAGAGAAATAAAGAATTTGTGCTGGCTGACCGCCTCAATCGCGCCCGGCAAGTCCCTCGCCACATTCGATTTTACAACGTAGCCGTGGGCCCCCGCCGCCACCGCCTCCCGCATCATTTGCGGAGAATCATGTTGTGTGACCATCAACACTTCAGCTTCCGGCACACTCTTACGGATCCGCCGGCACGCCTCCAGACCATCCATCCCCGGCATCGTGACGTCAAGCACAATCACGTCCGGCTTGAGAAGATTGGCCTTGGCCACTGCCTCAATCCCATCGGCCGCCTCATCAATCACTTCCCACTCCGCGCGACCGCTCAGCAAAGTCTTGATCCCGTTTCTCACCACCGGATGATCGTCAACCACCAAAATACGAACTGTCATAGCATTTTCGCGATCTCCGGGGGAGGGCTAAACGCGAAGTTCTCAAACTGGACTGGAAAACTTCTGTTGCGGGTCGCGTGCCTCGATTTCCCGTAGATTTTACGTCGGCCCATCGCTCGCCGCGAATACAGTAAACCCTGTAGAGCGCCCCAGCGGCCCCAAGGTCATCTGGAACTCCCGCGTTTTCACCAGCGGGACGGGACAAGAGACCCCGGGCCCATACCCTCGCTGCACCGCCCCGGAAAGCGAACCCACTCGCGCGAAACCTCCCGGTATGCGATCATGGAGAAAATTTTCCGGCCAAAGTGGACACTGCTTTCCGGAAAGAAAAACACTACTAAACCTGGTCAAGCACATGGCGACGAACCATTCGAATTTAGGGGTGCTGCTCACATCGCCGCGCTCCCTGTCTCCCCACCAGAAAGCCCAGGCGGCATTCCTGTCCGCGGTGGTGCTGGTGCTGCTCATCGTGCTGGTTGCCTGCCTCACCATTCTCCGTCTCCTCGACAGTCAGCATTGGGTGATCCACACTCTGGAGGTCCGGGTTGCAATTGGCGACGTGGATTCCGCAGTGCTCCGCGCCGGACGCGCGCAGAGCGGCTACCTGGTCACCGGCTCCGACGACTTTCTGGCCAAGCTCGATACCGCGTCCCGCGAGATTCAAGACAAGGTCCTGTCTCTGCGGGGACTGACAAAAGACAATCCGCAGCAGCAGGAACTCTGTTCGCAACTGGCAGACCTGACAGCCCGCAGGGTCGCCTTGTTTCATGAATCGGTCCAACTGAAAAAAAACGCGCCCCAGGACGGGCCCGGTCAGGCCGATTTGACGCGCCGGGGTCTGCCTTTTACTTCCCAAATGAACTCCATCATGGAGCAGATGCGCCGGGAAGAAGAACAGCTTCTCGATGTCCGCGAAAAGACCATGCACCGCTTCTTCATTTTGACCGTGATCGTCCTGTTAATCGCGTTCGTCCTGGCGCTCGCGCTGTTTTCCATCCAGTACCGTTTCTTGTCGGCGGAACTGAAAGCGCGCGTCCAGGCGGAAGCGGTCGCGCGCGACAGCGAGGAGTCTCTCCGCCGCCTCGCCAGCCGGTTGCTGCAATTGCAGGATGCGGAGCGCCGGAAATTTTCCCGCGAGCTGCACGATAGCCTGGGCCAGTACCTGGCGGGCGTGAAAATGAATCTGGAGATGTTCGCCACCCGCCGCAACGAGAGCCTTCTCGCCGAGGCAATCCAACTGCTGGACCAGTCCATCGCCGAAACCCGGACCATTTCCCATTTGCTGCATCCGCCGCTGTTGGACGAAGCCGGTCTTGCCTCCGCCGCGAGATGGTATCTGGAGGGCTTCTCGCAACGCAGCGGCATCGCCGTGAACATTGATCTTCCCGTCGAGGATGCAGCCCGCCTGCCCAAACCCGTGGCGCTCGGGCTTTTCCGGGTCTTACAAGAGAGTCTGACCAACATCCACCGCCACTCCGGCAGCACTAAAGCGGACGTGGAGCTGACGCTTCTACCCCACGATGTGGTCTTGAAGGTGAGGGACTACGGGAAAGGCATTGCGCCGGAATTGCTAAAGAATTTTCGCAAGAAAGGAGCGAATTCCGGGGTGGGACTCGCCGGGATGAGCGAGCGCATGCGCGACCTGGGCGGCCAGCTCAACGTCCAGCCCTGCCAGCCCGGCACTTTGATCTCGGTCACTCTACCGCTGCTGGAAGTCGCCGAAGAAGAGCAGACCGTATCGGCGGCCGACTGACACATGCGAACTGAACGAGCCTTGCCCGTCGGCGCTCCCAGCCCTCAAGAGGTCCTGTAGTGGTTTCCTTACCTTCGAAAGTTCCCGCTTCAAACTGGGGACTGCGATCATTCCTTAAAAAACTCGGCCCCGGGATTGTCACGGGTGCCTCCGACGACGATCCCAGCGGGATTGCCACATACTCGCAGGTGGGCGCGCAGTTTGGCTTCGCGATGCTGTGGACCATGGTGTTCTCCTACCCTCTCATGGCTGCGATTCAGGAGATCAGTGCCCGCGTCGGGCGAGTGACTGGCTGCGGGATTTCCGCCAATCTCCGAAGATATTACCCAAAGTGGCTTTTGTATGTGGTTCTGATATGCATGCTCGCTGGAAATATCGTCAATCTGGGAGCGGACGTTGGGGCAATGGGCACTTCGGCCACCCTTTTGCTCCCAGGAAGAGACTGGATGTATGTGGTCGTCTTCGGAATTGGGTCGCTGATTCTACAGGTGTATGTTCCCTATTCCCGGTATGTAAAATATTTAAAGTGGTTGACCCTTTCGCTCTTCGCGTATGTTGCAACCGCCTTTTTCGTGAAACTGTCCTGGCGGCAAGCTCTCTACTCCACGCTGTTCCCGCATTTCGAGTGGAGTAAGCCATACTTGACCGGCTTGATCGCGGTCCTGGGGACGACCATCAGCCCCTATCTGTTTTTTTGGCAGGCCTCGCAGGAGGTCGAAGAGGTCAAGAACAATTCCGGCGAAAAATCTCTCACCAAGGCCCCGCGACAGGCCCCCGCCCAATTCCAGCGGATTCGCGCGGACACCTATCTGGGAATGGCATTTTCCAACATCGTCGCTTTTTTTATTATTTTGACCACGGCGGCGACCCTCCACGCCCACGGAATCTTGCAGGTTGACAGCGCTGCCCAGGCTGCAGCTGCATTGGCCCCATTTGCCGGGCATTGGGCCGTCGCCTTGTTTGTATGCGGCATGATCGGGACCGGGATGCTCGCGATCCCCGTGCTGGCCGGCTCCGCTGCCTATGCTATGGGAGAGACCTTCCAATGGCGGGCCAGTCTCGAAGACCGGCCCCACGCCGCTCCGCGCTTTTATTTGGTCATCGCTGCGGCTACCCTCATCGGTGTCTCCTTTAATTTTTTGCACGTGGATCCCATCAAGGCGCTGTTTTGGGCGGCGGTACTGAACGGCATCTTCGCTGCACCCATCATGGGCGTCGTCGTCCACATGGCGACCAGCCCCAGAGTCATGGGGAAGTTTGTTGTTCCGGCCTACTTGAGAGTGATGGGTTGGATTGCCACGCTGGTTATGTTCGCGGCCTGTATAGCGTTTTTTGTTCTACTGAAGTAGTCATCCAGATGAACCAAGTCGCACGCGTTTTGTCATGAGACATTAAGCGAAAGCGGGAAAGTAAGTCTCCTCGCGCAGCAGCGCGCCGATCGCATCCACAAAAGAGCCGATGTCGGTTTTCGCGCAAGCGCCGCGGATACCAACTTTTCTCGCTTCCTCAAGCAGTTGCTTCGACAGGTGCAGCGTGACCATCAGAATCGGCGTTGCCGGAGACATGCCATTGATCATGCGCGCCGCATCCAGCCCGTTCATCTCCGGCATCTGGAAATCCACCACCACCACGTCGGGGCGATTTTGCCGGAACCTCTCCACCGCCTCCTGGCCATTGCGCGCTTCGTCGGAAACCCGCCAACCCTCATGCTGCTCCAGCACGCCGCGAAGGAAACGCCGCGCCGTCGGGTTGTCGTCCGCTACCAGGATTCGAATCACGCTGCGCTCTTCCCGAGGGGCCCCGCGTCGCGAACGCCTCTGCAATGACGCTACGCCCCACATTGGGGCGAGACAATACATGGAACCCCTGATTTGGACTGCCGGGAACAGGATTACCCGCCTCGGGCCGCGCCTATTTTTCAGGCAAGACTGGCCAAATTACACACACCGCATCCCCTCCGTGTCCTGAAATCAACAACTTAGGGTTATGGCACGGAAGTTGCATCCGCCAGGTGGACGAGATGCAGTGGACAAGGAAGGAGCGTACAGTGACTGAGCGAAACTCAAAAGACTGGCGTGAACTGTGTGCTGCCGCGGCAAAAGAATTCGACTCACAGAAATTGAGTTCTCTGGTTGAGCAAATTCTCCAGGAATTGGACCATTGCGACCGTCAAGTCGCCGCGCGGCCCGTAACCGCCCCCTACCGCCCTGCCTGAGCAGGGTCCTGTTGCCGTAGGTATTTCATTCAAGCGCGCTTACATTTCAGCTCAGCCCACCTTTGTCATCTGAGCGAATGTCATGCTGACCAAATGTCATGCTGAGCGAAGCGAAGGATCCCGGCATCACCGCACTCGGATTCTTCGCTTCGCTCACGGACTTACTTCTTCTTGTCGTCGCCCTCGTCCACTTGCAGATTATTCGTCACCGAAAACGCTCCCGGCACCTGGCCGGCCTGCATGCCGGCAATTTGTTTGTCCATCTGGCGGGCCACCGCGCCCTCCAGCGTGACGTGCCCGTTCTTCACGATGATGTGAATCGGCGGCACCGCTCGCATCTGGTATTGGCTCAGGACCTCGTTGCCGTAAATCGCCCGGTAGGTGTCGCGGCGGATGCGATCATCATTGATGGAAGTGGGAAGCACTTCGATATTGTTGACGACTTTTTCCACGCCTTCGATCCGCTTCACTGAGTTTTCGGCGTCCGACTTCAGGCTCGGCCGCGCGACCTGTCCCAGCAGCGTGACCGTGCCGTCCGCATCCACTTTGTAGGCAAAGTTATCAAACACGCCGTAGAAAGGAAGCATCACCAGTTCGTGACGTACTTCCTTCATGATTCGTTCCGTGCCTTTCGGACTGAGAGCGTCCGTCTGGCGGCTGTTTTGGTCCTGCGCGGCTGCGCCGGCAATCACGATGGTGGAAGCGAAAAGCGCAGAGGCCAGAGCTGATGACAACATTGTTTTTATCGAAATTGTTTTCATGGATCCTCCTCGATAGAAGCCCTTTGGGCCATTTGTCTTACTATAAATTTTCCGGGCCTTGCACTGTCGGTGGAGAGTGTTTTTTCCTGTGCCCGTGTTTCCCTCCACGCGAGCAAAAACGGCCACGCCCCCCCTGGGCGTGGCCAATCGTCCCACAGCTCTTGCCCGACCAGCGCATTTACTTAGGATCAGTATTTGCAGCCTGGTCTTTCGCCTGGGTCGAATACTTCTTAACTGCCGACAGGAAAACGTTGCTGGACTCGGGAGCGGCAACCTTTCCGCTCAAGATAGCCTCAAACGTCTCCATCTTGCCGAACAGAATCCGGGTCTCGTCCTGGTCCTGGTTAATCACCGCGCCCGACAAATCCACGCCCGCGAACAGACCACGCGCCCGCGAGTAAGTCAGCACTTCAGCGCGCATCTTTACATCGGTCGCCGCAGTGGCATCGCGTCCAACCGGGCCTGCCGCCGCGGAGGCATCCGCCCCCAGCTTGAACTTGCTGGACAGCAGGTGCTGCATCCCCTGATCGTTGGTCACCACCATCACCAGGTCTACGGCTTGACCGCCAAGCTGCAGTCCCCAGCTTCCACCCGTGATAGTGATGGGTGCCGGCGCGCTCCATCCGGTCGCGGTCCTGCAGGTTGCCACTCCCTTGCCATGGTTGCCACCAACCACAATGGCGACTTTGATCATGGAAGGCACCACCGCGATGCACTTTGCATCGTTCATGATGCTGTCAGGAATCGCCTTGTCGGGCGTGGCCATGATTTCGTTCAACACGTTGGCTGAGTTTTGGATCCGCTTGTTGATGTCGGAGTCATTCTTGTCGTCGCCAGCCCACGCGGGGCCTGCAAGCATCAGCGCCGCCGCAGTGCTCAGCACCAGGAGGTATCGGGAAGTAGTATTCATAATTGACCTCTTCTGTGCCCAATGCTGAGCACTTGGATTGCTTTCTTGTTAACTACACCGTAGCGTCAAGCGCGAACGGGCTCCATCCGGTGGAAACAGTAGATTGCCGGGGAACATGCCTGAGCTGGCTTTCCGGCCTCGCCGCCGGCGCGGCGGGCCATGGCTCGATCTTCGCAGTCATGCCCGACCCGCGTTGCTCCACTCCGAGCTCCGCGCCCTCGGTGAGCAGCCTTCGAATCTGCAGCTTGGCCTTGTGCAATTGCGACTTCGAATTCCCCACTGAACATCCCAGCATCTCCGCAATCTCGCGATGCTGATAGCCTTCGACTTCATGCAACAGAAAGATCATGCGATACCCCGCCGGCAGCTCGCTGATGGCCCGGGTCAACGACAGGCGCGTGACCGAACCCTCCAGGCGGCCGTCGCTGATCCCACGTTCCCGCCGCACCCGCCTCGTCCCTTCTTGGTCGGTGTACGCCTCATCCTGTGAAACCAACGACGGTGATTTTTTGCGGAAATGCATCAACACCGTGTTCACCGCGATCCGGTAAAGCCATGTGGACAGCGCGGACGCTCCACGAAACGTGGACAGTTTTCGAAACACCTGCAGAAACGCGTCCTGGGTAAGGTCCTCGGCTTCGTTGGCATTGTTCGTCATGCGCAGGCACAGAGAATAAATTCGCGTCTTGTGCGCATGGAATACGGCGGCAAACGCATCCGCGTCCCCCTGCTGGGCGCGTTGGATCAACTCCGGACCAAGCGGAAGCGCGGCTGCGGCATTTGATTCGCTGTTCATGGGCGTGCCCTTCTTTATTCAACGTGTGGTCAGAACTCAATGTGTGGTCGGTGTTTGCGAACCAACGGGTTCGGCCACATTCACACTCGGGAGATTAGCGGGCAAGCAGGCGTGAGTCTATCCGGTACCCGCAGTAGGGCTTGCTGTAAGTTGCTGTATGTCCGCGTTTTGTGAACCATCCCAATCAGTCAAAACCGTCCCCGATATACGGCCGCCGGCGCCTTCGCTCAGGCGATCTCTGTATTGCATGATCAAGCGTTTGCTTCTAACAATGAGCATGCAAGGAGGACGCCGTCATGGCCGCCGCAGTGCTCACGAAACCAGGAACTGAATCCGCTCATCCATTAAGGGACATCGTCGAACAATCCATTGCCGTACTTTGCGAGCGCGATGAAGCCGCGGCAAAGAAAGCGCAAGTTCGGGCCTCCCGCTTCCTGCCCCTGCACGCCGACCGGGCGAGTGTTCAGAAGGCAGCTTTGACGAACGCGGCCAAAGCGTTGGCGGCGTTGTGGAATGTCTCCCGCACCGGACGCGCGAAGCACTCCCGTGGATTGCAGTTCGCCAGCATGACTGCTCAACAGTGTGACGGTCCCGCGTTGCGCAGAAAACCAGAAACAGGAAAAAACATGCCTTCGTAACCCCTTTGGATTCATTGAGTCCCGTCATTACAAAATGCACCAATAATGATGCGAACTCCATTCAACCGGTTTGTTTTCAATTGCATAGAGGAGGCTTACCCCTGTGGGTAAAATTTCTCATAAGCCATTGAAAACAAAGCACTTAATAAATCGATCCACCTTCGCGCTGGTGCGCTCGGTTTTGCGGCTGCCCAGCGGGGCTGATCTCGGCCCTGAAAGCCAGCCAGCACGCCGCCAAACGTCGGCGAGGGGGTACGAGTACCGAGTTGTGAGTACCGAGGCCGCGAGCTGGCGTGACTTGAGAGTGGCGAATTGTGCGCGCGCCGGGCTACAGGCTCCCTGCCTCTCCGGTACACGGAACGCTGGATGTCTCACTTGTCTTTTTTCAGGCTATGATGCATGGGTCGTTCACAGGAGAAAGGCATGACTATCACCAAGATCTTCGCGGTGGCCGCTATCGTTTTGGCTGGATATGTGGTTGTCATCGCGCTTCCAGACGTGAAGCGCTATATCAGAATCAGCAGCATGTAGTCGGCGCCCCCCCCTGCAGATATGGTTATGCATCGTGCTTGATGTCGGGCGCGGGTGATGAACAGCCTTCCAAGCGACTTGCCAGCGACAATCTCAGCAACAATCAATCTCAGCAACAATCAATGACCCACCATTTTGGGTGCGAACAGCGAGCTGCCCTACAGCGCGCTGGATTTTGTGATTGCGCACCCTGGGAGCCTCGCAATGAAAATCCCGCGGCATACATGATTTCCCCCGCCTTCCTCAGTAACCCATCGGATTGGCGGTTCGCCGCGGGGCGGTTAGTGTCGGACATGTCGAAGTTGACGTGTGCGCAACCGACAGCAGCAAAACCGAAGCAACTGGGAGGGATGGACGATGAGAATCGCTTGGGGAATTGTGGCGTTGCTCCTAATTTTGTGGCTCTTGGGCTTCAGCCTGCATATAGCCGGGAGCCTGATCCATTTGGTGCTGGTGGTTGCACTGGTGGTGTTGGTGGTTGATCTAATAAGCGGCCGCAGCGCGGCCTGAAGAACTGGAGGAATTTATGAATACCGAAACAACAGCCAAGTGTGCGCATCCGGCTTGTGGATGCGCAAAAACCGACGACAAGAAACATTGCAGCCAGTCCTGCGCCGACGCCGCCGGCATGAGCGAAATCGCCTGCCAGTGCGGGCATCCCGAATGTCCCACTGCGGTCAGCAAGCCATTGGAGTCCGCAATGTCGTTCCTGAAAGAGGGCGTGACCCGATCAGCGGTGCTGGCATCCGCTGCGGTGCTGGCGCTGATCCTGTGCGTTGCCTGCAACAGCAATTCAGGCGACAACACCTCCTATAAGGACACGGTCAAGAAGTCGCTGGAACAGGCCGAACTTACGGACGTAAGCGTTGCTGAGGACCGCGAGAAGAACACGGTGACTCTGGGCGGTACGGTCCATTCCGATGACGCCAAAGCCAAAGCCGCCGATGTGGCGAAAGGCTCGGCAGGAAACCGCATGGTGGTCAACGAGATCAGCGTGCAGCCCGTGGGCGCGGAATCCGACGCCAAGAAAATTGCCTCCAATGTTGACGATGGGATCGAGAAAAACTACAAGGCCGTGCTCATCTCGTCGAAGCTGGACAAACAGCACATCGACTTCGACGCCAAAAACGGCGTGCTTACGCTGAAAGGCAGTGTGGCCACGGTGGCGGAACGAGAAGAAGCGCAGAAGGTCGCAGCCAATGTGCCCAACGTGCAACAGGTGGTGAACCAGATTGATGTGAAGCGGTAGAAACAGTTTTCAGGACTCGATTTCAGGGTCTGGACTGAAACATTTTGCCTGTCAGGTCCCCGCAACCCGCGCCGCAGCAAAGCAAGAACCGGGCAGCGAAGGAGACAGGCCAAGGAAAAACGACAATGCAAATCAACCAAATCATTCGTTCCTTGTTCCTGGCGATTGCCGTGCTCTCCGTGGCAGCACTCGCCGTGGCTCCTCCCCCCGCCGCAGCCCAGGTGAGCATCGCGGTCTCTTTCGGCCCGCCTGCTCTGCCGATTTACGAACAACCACCTTGCCCTCAAGAAGGCTTCCTCTGGACGCCTGGCTACTGGGCCTATGACTACGACGACGCGGATTACTACTGGGTGCCCGGCACCTGGGTCGAGGCGCCGGAAGTAGGGTTTCTCTGGACTCCCGGCTATTGGGGCTGGGGCGGAGACGGATTTCTCTTCCATGAAGGCTATTGGGGCCAGGAAGTTGGGTTTTATGGCGGGATCGTTTATGGATTCGGCTACTTCGGCGAAGGCTATGAAGGCGGACGTTGGGACCACGACCGGTTTCTCTATAACCGCTCGGTGACCAACGTGAACGTGACCAATATCCATAACGTTTACAACACCACGGTGATCAACAACACCACGGTGAACCGCGTCAGCTACAACGGCGGCAATGGCGGCGTCCCGGCGCGGCCCACCCCGCAGCAGGAAGCCGTAGCGAATCAAAAGCACATTCCGCCGGTGGCGGTGCAGACCCAACATATGCAGGCGGCGCGGTCTGATCCGCAGCAACGCGCCTCGATGAATCAGGGCAAGCCGGCAGTGGCGGCTACGCCCAAACCCGGAGAGCTGCACAATACCGCAGCGGTTCCGGCGAAAGAGGCGGGGGCCCCGTATCATCCGCCGGCCAATCGCGGGGGGAACGCGCAGCCCAACAACCAGCAGGCCCGCCCGCAGCAGAACTCCCAGGAAAACAACCCGCAGGCCCGCCCGCAGCAAAATCCACAGCAAAATAACGGGCAGGCGGTCCAGCCGGGAAACAACGCGCCACGTCCCAATCCAATGCACGTCAGCGAGATACCGCCGCGGGACCGTCCGGCGCCACCAAGCACCGGGAACCCGAAGTTGGACAACAAATATCAGCAACAACAACAAAAGCTGGCAGCCCAGCAAGACAAGGAACAGCAGAAGCTGCAACAGCGGCAGGAGCAGGACCATCAGCGACTGGCCAAGCAGAACGCCGATGAGGCGAAGAAGCAGCAAATCGAGCAGAGGCATCAGCAGCAGACGCAACAATTCCAGCAAAAGTACGAACAGCAGCAGCAGAAGCTGCAGCAACGGCAGCGTCCGCCAAACTCCGAACCCGCCCGGCCCCCGCAGTAAGGGGGCTGGTTTTTTTCAAATGCAAGCCACTGAGCGAGCCACTCTAAAGAAAGTTGGGTCATGATGAAAAAAACGCCAACCCCCGGCGCACCGGGAACGTTCGTCGCCGACATTGACGCCATCCGCAAACGCGCCCGGCAGCACATCGAAAACGGCGCGGTCACGGAGAGCTACAAAGGCAACCGCGAAGTGGTGATCAAGGTCCTCAACGAGGCCCTGGCCACTGAGATTGTTTGCGTGTTGCGGTACAAGCGTCATCACTACACGGCGAAGGGCATCCATTCCTTGGCCGTGGCCGAGGAGTTTCTGGAACACGCCAAGGAAGAGCAAGGCCACGCCGACAAGATTGCGGAAAGGATCACGCAGCTCGATGGGGAACCCAACTTCGATCCGGCGGGGATCCTCAGTCGAAGTCATTCGCAGTATGTCGCCGGCGACACGTTGACCGAGATGATCAAAGAAGACCTGATCGCAGAGAGGATTGCCATCGAGTCTTATAGCGAGATCATTCGCTATCTCGGCGACAACGATCCCACCAGCCGCCGGTTGATGGAGGAAATCCTCGCCAACGAGGAAGAGCACGCGGAAGAAATGAAAACGCTTTTGGAGTCCATCGGCAAAGAAGAAAGGAAGCTGAAATCGGCCTGATGAATTTCGGCCCCAGGAGACGCTATGAAGAGAACTCTGCTACTCGTTGTTGTGATTGTTCTGCTGCTGGGCGCGCTGCCCACCTGGCCTTACAGCACCGGCTGGGGTTACTACCCGAGCGGCGGACTGGGTCTGGTGTTGGTGATTGTGGTGATACTGGCACTGACCGACCGGCTCTAGGACGCAGCCAATCGCGTCTACTCCGAGTCACTCCCCAGGCCGGCGCGCACCATGTGCGCCGGCTTTTTATCGTCTTTGCGCGGAGTTCCACCTCGCGCCCTCAACTCCCTTCCTTAAATTAGAGCCTTGCATTCAACCTCCCGGTACATGGCCCTGTGGACATGTCGGCAATCGTCTTTGGATATCCGAGATGCCTCCTGTAGCCCTGAAGGACGAGTTAGCAGTGCCGATAGTCAAACCAGGTAGGGAATAACTGCCCACATTCGGAAGTCGAGGAAGTGGTGTCGCTCACGGGTCGGCGCTTTGCTCTCAGAGCGCGGGGGCCCGGTTTTCCCGAAAAAAGGCCGGGGCAAAAATGGGATTGTTCAAACGATTGCTTCCTCCTGAATTCATGCCGAGTCGTCCGGAAGGTTGGCGGGGTAGGCCAACCCCGAGGACACCAACGTACCAGAACCTTATGGAGGCAAGCGCATGAGGAAATCTCCGGCGGTCCTGATCGTGGACGATAACCCCGCCGACCTGGACCTGGCGCGAGAGGCCCTACGGGACAGCACTCGACGCAGCCAAATCAGCACCGCCGTCAACGGCGAGGATGCGCTGGCAATCCTCCGCCAGAAAGGTGACGGCGCGAAACACGCTCGCCCTGACCTGGTCATTCTGGATCTGAACATGCCCCGCAAAAGCGGACGTTCGGTCCTGGCGGAACTCAAGACCGACCCGCAACTACAGGGCATCCCGGTGGTGGTCTTCAGCGCCTCCAGCCTCGACGCTGATATTTCCCACAGCTACGACCTGGGCGCCAATTGTTACGTGACCAAACCGCTAAACCTGAACGACTATTTCACAACGGTCCGCGCGATCGAAGAGTTTTGGTTTGGCGTTTCCAGACTACCGGAGGGAAAGCAATGTTGAATCCAATGCCTGCGCACGTTTTGTTGGTCGAGGACAACCCGGGGGACGCGGATTTGGTCCGTCTGCGTTTGGTAGAAGGCCGGTCCGCGGTCCGAGTGAACTGCGTGAACCGGCTGTCGGACGCGCTGGCGTCCATCACCAACGAACCGCCGGCGCTGGTGTTACTCGATTTGAACCTTCCTGACAGCAACGGGGCGGAAACGTTTCGCAAAGTGTTGCGACACGCGCCCGCGGTGCCCATTGTGGTGATCTCGGGACGCGACGACGAAGCGCTGGCCATCACCGCGCTGCACGAGGGCGCGCAGGACTATCTGGTGAAGGGCGGATTTTCCGGCAAGCAGCTGGAACGCTCCCTCCGCTACGCGATGGAGCGCCAGTCGCTGATGCAGGCGCTGGAAATCACCCGCAAGGAACAGTTGGAATTCAAAAACCAGCTGCTGTCGCACGTTTCCCACGAACTGCGCACCCCGCTCACCTGCATCCACCAGTATGTTTCCCTGATTTCGGACGGGCTTTCCGGCCCCACCACGCCGGAACAGAAGGACCACCTCACCATCGCCTTGCAGGGCGTAAGCCAGTTGCAGGCCATGATCCGCGACCTGCTGGAGGCCTCGCGCGCGGAGAGCGGCAAATTGCGCGTCGAGCCGCGGTGCATTGCGCTGGGGAACCTGGCGGCGCAAGCGGTCGCGATGCTGCAGCCCATCGCGAAGAAAAAGAAGGTCCGCCTGGAGGTGGAGATTGCCGCCGGACTGCCGCTCATCTTCGCCGATCCGGATCGCGTCCTGGAAGTGCTGATCAATTTGGTGGACAACGCCATTAAGTTCACGCCGGCGGAAGGCTCGGTGCTGGTCAACGTCAGCCTGCCTGAGACCAACCGTGAGATTGTCTGCGTTTCGGTCAGCGATACCGGTTGCGGCATCAGCCCCGATGTACGGCCGCTGATTTTCGAACGCTTCTACCAACAACCCGGCGCGTCCGACAGCGTCGGCCGGGCGGGCCTCGGTCTCGGGCTCTTCATCAGCAAAGAGCTCATCCGGATGCACAACGGAAAGATTTGGTTTGCCAGCGAGCCCGGCGCCGGGACCACGTTCACCTTCACTCTCCCGATTTATTCGCTGGCCCAGCTCCTGTTGCCAATCGTCACCTACAAGGGACAGTTACGGCCCGCGTTTGTGCTGACCCAGTTGGACTTGACGCCGCTGGCATTGACGGCGCGGGCCAAGCGGAAAGATTTGGCGCAACAGTGTCTGGATACGCTACGCCGTTGCGTCTACCTCGACAAGGACCTGGTACTGCCGCCGATGGGCATGCAAGGCTCGGTGGAAAGTTTCTTCGTTGTGGCCTCCACCGATCTGGAACGCTCCGCGATCATGACCACGCGGATTCGAGAGCAACTGGAACGCATCCCCGGAGTAAGCACTAAGGGCGCGCTGAACATCAGGACCTCCAAGGTGGAGTTCGAGCCGGGCCAGAACGCCGCTTCGATCGAAGAACAAGTCCAGGCCCTGGCCACGCGTGTGGGAGAAATGATTGTGCAGAGTATGAGCAAGCAGCAGAAGCATTCGCAACCCAAGGAGATCGCCCATCTTAACTAGCTCACAAGTCGAAGCGGAAATTCACACCGAAACTCACTCAAGGAGAAGGACCATGGCAAAGCAGAAAATTCTGGTGGTGGACGACGACTCAAACCTGGTGAAGGCGCTGCAGCTGCGACTGCTGGCCAATGACTATGAAATCACCGTTGCCGGCGATGGCTATGCCGCGGTCGCCAACACGAAAAAGGAGCGCCCCGATCTCATCATCCTCGATCTTGGTCTTCCCGCTGGAGACGGATTCTCGGTACTCGACCGCCTCAACCGCACCGGCAATCTTCCCGGGATTCCCGTGATTGTGTTGAGCGCGCGGGACCCTCAGGCCAACGAAGATCGCGCCATGCGGGCGGGGGCGATTGCCTATTTTCAAAAACCGGCGGATAACGACGAACTGTTGCAGGCGATTCGAGGTTGGTTGCCGCCAACGTCTGCCATGTCTTGAGTTCCCGACCAGTATGTCCCGGGCAAGGCCTGGTCTACGACTCGGGCCGGTTCCGCCCCCGGCCAGGCCACCACCTCTTTCGCGCTGAGTTGACAACGCCTTCTCAGTCTCCGCCCTGGCCGGAGGGGTCCCGCATTTCTTTTTCGGATTTCACGAAATTATAGAATTCACGTAATTTTCACTGGCTTTCCACCGTCCAGCCTTGAAGGTGTCCGTCCCTCCCTGTTATAAAACTCAGTCACAAAGCCTTTACAGACTCTCAGGGAGGTTTCCCCGTGGCCCACCGTGGTCGTTCTGCTTTCTTTCCCACTGCAACCGTTTGCCGTCTGATGCTCCTGTGTTCAGCATTGATCATGGCGTGCCTCGCGCCGCGAGCTTTGGGACAGCAAACCCTGGGTTCGATGAACGGCACCGTCCGCGACGTGACCGGCGCGGTCGTGCCGGGGAGCCGCGTGCAGGCCCGCGCAGTCGCGACCAACCTGTCGGTCAGTGCCGAGAGCCAGTCCGATGGATCGTTCAGCATCTCCGACCTCCCCATCGGCACCTACGAAGTCACGTTAACCAAGGAAGGCTTCCAGACCGCGGTGTATCCGCAAATCATCGTGCAAGGCAACCGCACCGCGACGGTAAATGCCAAGTTGAAGCCGGGAGCGGTGACGTCCACAGTGACGGTCAACGCCACGCCACTGCTGAACGAGACGGATACCACGACGGGCTACACGCTGGATGAGGCGCTGATCACTTCAACTCCTCTGGGAACGGGCAGTTTTACTCAACTGGCAACGCTGAGTCCGGGTGTGAGCGCAGACCTGCTGAATACGGCGGGAACCAACGCCGGATTGGGAAACCAGGCGATCTGGGCCAATGGCCAGCGTGACACCAGCAACGGCTTTGCGCTAAATGGCGTAGATGCCACCAATATTTTCAATGGCAAATCCACCAGCCAGGTTACGTCGGGACGCGTGGCGGTGAACATCGGACAGAGCAGCGTTAACGAGGCAGGCGGCGCGATCGGCACCAGCACCTCGGTGTACGGCGCCATTGGCCAGGCACTTCCGTCGCCTCCGCCGGAAACGATCGAGGAAATCCACGTCAATTCCGCAATGTATGACGCATCGCAGGGGTCCAATAGCGGCGCGCAGATTGGAACTACTACGAAGTCCGGGTCAAACCTGTTGCACGGTGGACTCTACGAAACTCACCAGCAAACCGGATGGAATGCCAATGACTGGTTCTTCAACCAGACCGGCGTGGCTCGTCCGGCCATGCATCGCAATGTTTTTGGCGGTTATCTGGGTGGGCCGATCAAGAAAGATAAGATGTTTTTCTTTGGTTCGTATCAGGCGCAGAGAGTGACGGACAAGACGTTGTCCAACTCGATCGTTGCGGTACCGCCGGGCTTGACCGACAGCAACCGCGACGCGCAAGGTCTGGCTGACCTCGCCAACGCGCAGTTTGGCACTTCTCTGACAGCTGCAAATGTGGGCCCGCAGGCGTTGCAGATCATGAACCAGAAAGCCCCCGATGGAAGTTGGTGGGTCCCCAATGCAGCGACGGGCAATACGCTAACGGCTCTCCAAAACCTGAGCGGAGACGCGGAAATTCTGGGGCCCAGCTCGACTTTTCGGGCCAGCCAGGTCAATGCAAACGTGGACTACAACTTCAGTGCCCGCGACCGGTTTTCCGTTAAGTACTACTTCCAGGACGATCCCGGAGTGACGCCGTTTGCCCAGAGCAACCTGCTGGGTTTCCCGCAGACAATGCATGCCGGCAGTCAGACTTTTTCGCTCAGCAACATTACGGCGTTGACACCTAACTTTACCTGGGAGCAACGGCTGGGCTTTATCCGGCAGAGGGCGTATGGAAGCACCAGCCAGTTTGTCGGGCCTTCGTCGTTCGGCATCACGATTCCCGGAACAAGTCTTTTCCCGGGTATCAACATCAAGAGTGGCGATCCCAATGGAAACAGTCTGTCCATCGGTCCAGTGAGCAACTTCGCCAACGCGGGTCTGTATCAGAATTCGTTTGGCGGAGGAACGGGCGCCAAGTGGGTGCATGGAAAACACTCGTTCGCCATGGGCGTGGACTACAGCTACCGACAGCTGAACGTGGTCAATAAGAACAGAGACGTGGGGCGGGTCACATTCGCAGACTTCCCTGGGTTCTTACAGGGCCAGCTCTGTGGACCGAACACGTTTTTCTGCGGGGGGCAAGACCCAACCGCGCTGTTGAGCGGGGCCAGCAACCGATACTACCGCGCCAGGCAACTGGGGAGTTACGTTCAGGACAACATCAAAGTCATGTCAAACCTGACGCTGGATCTGGGGTTGCGCTGGGATTGGGACGGCCCCCTGACTGAAAAATACGGGAACCTCACTAACTTTAATCCCAAGACCTACGCCTACGATGTGGCCAATGATGTGATTGATCCCAATGGCACCTACAACCTGGGTCTGGTGATTGCGGGCAACAACAAGACATTCGGCACGAAGGGCGTTAGCGCGTCCACCCTGACCGGCAAGCAATGGGGATTTGCTCCCCGGATCGGACTTTCCTATAGTCCATCGTTTGCGCACAACGTGGTTATCCGGGCCGGACTTGGACTGTACTACGACCGTGGAGAATATTTTGCGGAATTGTCGCCTCCCGCGGGCGGTGGCATCAGCGGACCTTTTGGCGTGACCACGGAAGCGCCATTTGTGGTGCCGTATTTTGCTCAATCGAGCGCGACTTTCGCGCTGCCGTTCGGCACGTCGGCGCCGCCACCGCCTCCGGGCAATCTGGCTGGCGTGAAATCTCTAATTCCAAACGCTGCACAGTTGATCGCAAACCAGACGACCTATTGCAACAACTTGGGCGAGTCCGGTTGCGGGCCGCTGTTTTTCGGCGGCTACGACCCAACCAACAAGCTGCCCTACTCCGAAAACTGGACCTTCGACTTGCAATGGCAACCAAGAAACGACGTGGTGATGACTTTTGGATACGTCGGTAACCATGGTGTACACCTCACGCTGCCCCTGCCCTTCAACCAGGCCAAGATCGCGACCGCGCAGAACCCTGCGCTCGCTGGCGGTGCTAACGTTCAGACGACTTCTTACGGCTACAACGTAACTTCAACCGAGACGCTAAGCACGCTGGTAGCCGGGTTTGGGACTGGCAACGCTGCGCTGCGCGTGCCTTACCTCGGATACGACCCCAACTCAGTGTTCAATCGGGCGGTGGGGATCTCTAATTATGATGCCCTGCAGTTCAACGTGACTAAGCGCATGAGCCGCGGACTCCAGGTTTCGGGCTCCTATACCTGGTCTCACACGCTCGACGAGCAAAGCGCGCTGGGATTGTTCTTCACCGGAAACGATCCGAACAATCCGCACTCGTCCTATGCCACGTCGGATTTTGACCGCACCCACGTGCTCACAGTGAGCTACCACTACGACCTGCCGGCGGTGGCAAGCTTGCATGGCGTGGCCGCGCAGATTGTGAACGGATGGGCGTTCAATGGGCTAACCGTCCTGCAGAGCGGCCAACCCTATAGCGTCTTCGACTACACAGGCGGTGCAGCCAGCATCTACTGGGGCGGAGGAAATGACCTTGCCACCAACCCGATTGTGCCCGCCCGTGGATTTGGATCCACACAGTCAAACGTTGTTTTGCAGGGTACGACCGGAGTCAATGGCAACAAACTGGCGCTGAATCCGAATGCGTTTGGCGTCCCGACCCCATACGCGCCAGGAACCAACGGCGTGCCGGGATGCGACTCCAGCGGAACATGCGACGTGTTTGAGAACGGGTATGCGAACGGAGGACGGAATATCTTCCGCGGTCCGTTCCAGAGCCGTTGGGACCTGGGAATGTCAAAGAACTTCAAGATCAGTGAGCGGTTCGGTCTTAAGTATGACGTGATGGCATTCAATCTGTTTAATCATCCAAGTTTCGATATTCCAAACAATTTCGCGAAGTTCAATCCGTTCTTCTCCAACCCGCCATTTGATCCAAATACCAACACAACTAATTTTGCCTTCCCGCCATTTGGCAATCTGGGCACGTTTCAGCACACCATTGGCAGTCCGCGCTTCATCCAGATGGCGCTGCATTTGACGTTCTAAGAAACTTGAAGTCGGGCGAGCCTTCAGGCGAGAGCTGCGGCGGCAAAAATTAGGGGGCGCTTGAGGGCGCCCCCTATTAGTTTTACATTGTGAAATCCGTGCTGCTAATTACTGCACCCAGAACGGAAAAGCCCGGACCTGGTTGATCTGTCCGAACACTCCGGAGGTGATGACTGCCGCGGCAGTCAGCTTGGTTCCGGTGACGGTCGGTGTGTTCTGCAGGTAGTAAACCGACCAGATTGACGGATAGATAAACCCGCTGACGCTGGAAACGCTCAGAACCTGGTTGCCGTTCAAGACCACCATGCTCAGGGTGACGTTGCCGTTGTAGGTCTGATTGTCAAAGGTTTCGACGAATTGCAGCAGCGGAGTGCCCGAAGGAACGACGCCGATCGGCAGGACGACGCCGAACGTATTCGCGGCAGAGGTCGTGATCAGACATGCGAAGCATGGGGTGGGTTGAAACTGGTTGATCGGCACCAGGGCAGCTCCCACGGTCACAATGCCGGGAATGATGGCTGGCGTTTGGCCGGCAGTGGGCGCCGGACCAGGCAAAGGAGCGGAGACGAGTTGACCGGCGGCCGGAGCCGCAGGCGCCTGCTTCGCGATCGCTGCGTAAATGGCGGCAAGCTGCTTCGGTGTGAGTGAATCGTTGTCCACCTTGGAAGCTTGCGCAGTCAACGCTGCAGGAATTGCGAGAGCAAGGACGAGGCACAGAGCAAGTTTTTTCATTTTAAAAGTTTCCTCCTGGAGATTGCGAACCCGCTGAATGGGGCGCGCAGAGCCTCAGCACGATTATCCGTTCTCGGGGGAACCTGCAGAGACATTAGCTGAGGAGCCTAGCAGCGCGGCGCATGTACTACCAGCGGTAGGACATAAAAAGAACGGATTAGCCCGAGCGCCCGGACGCATATTGAGCTGTGGTGACAGAAAGCCATGCTGCCTGAAATGCCGGTACCGCAGCCCGTTTTCAGCGGTGGCGCGCGCCGGCTTGGAAGACAGCTGCTCTCGTCTGATTGTTCCTGCAAGCCGCGGATGCTACGCTGGGTTGTGATGCCTGCCCGACAGAACCTGCGCGCCATCGCTGCATTTTTCGCGGCCGTCTCTCTGTGCGCATGTGCGCAGGCTGCTTCGTGGTCCGTCAAAAACGAGCCCGCGCGGCTGGTGAACGGCTCTCCCATCTTGCTGATCGTAAAACCGCCCATGACGCTGACCTCGCTGAACGGCAGCTTGCTGGGACATACGTTCTCGTTCGCCTTCGACCAAAAAACAAAATCCTGGTTCGCGGTCGCCGGCATCAGCCTGGAAACCGCGCCCGGCAAGTATCCGCTTGAGCTGAGTGGCGAAGCCGCACCGGCCAAAGCATCCCGGACACCGGGCAAGATTGCCTTCACTCGCACGCTCGCGGTCGCGCGCGCCAAGTATCCAAAGATTGAACTCTCGGTTGAAAAGAAATTCACCGAGCCCGGGCCCGAAGAACTCAAGGAAATTGAAGAAGCGCAGAAAGTAAAGAAAGACTATCTCAGTCGGGTGACGCCCGGGCGGGAGTGGGCTGGAAAATTCTCGCCGCCCGCGGATGCCGCTATTTCCGACGTCTTTGGCACACAGCGCGTCTTTAATGGCGAAGTCAAGAGCTCGCATCAGGGGCTCGACTTTCGCGTTCCCACTGGCACGCAGGTTGCCGCCATGAACGGCGGCACGGTGCTGCTTGCCCGGCCGCTTTATTTTGAAGGCGACTTCATCGTGCTCGACCACGGCCAGGGACTACTCACGCTGTACATGCACTTGTCGGAATTCAAAGTAAAGGAAGGCGAACAGGTCACGCGGGGGCAGATCATCGGACTGAGCGGGGGCAGTGGCCGTGCCACCGGCCCGCATCTTCACGTGGCCGTCCGCTGGCAGGGCACGTATCTCGATCCAGCAACGCTGCTCAAACTGCCACTGCCGTAGGAATCGTTTCGGCTGCGTCGTTTAGCACAGCAGCGCCATCCCGATATGTAACGGTCCTGCCGGAGATTGCCGGCACGCGCTCCCCCGGCACCAGAATGCCCACCAGATTCAGAGGATCGGCTGCCGATAACGTGATCTCCTCATCATGAATCGGTTCCCGGCGCAGCGCGCGCAACGACTCCGCTGCGACCGGTAACGCAAATTGCTCGCCGAGAAATCCGTCCACAAATCTTCCGCCGCCAATCTCACCGCGGTCTTCGAGCCTGCGAAACGTGGTCAGCATTTCGCGCCACGGCGGCAAGTTCGCTTCACGCGCCAGAATATCGCGCACCACGATGCCATAACGCCGCAGCAGCATCCAGCATGCAGCTTCGGCCCGGCGGGAGCGGTCCACGGGATCACCCGCATGCAGCAATGCCCACCGGCCCGCACTATGGCGAGGCCGTGTGCCACGGCCGCTTCCCTGCCCCGCCCGCCGCTTCGGATCAATCAACGCCCGCAGATTGTCGAAACCATCGGCCGTCACCAGGCCCGCGGCAACCAGCTCCCACAGCGCCGTCTCGATCTCCGCTTTCAGTTTGTCGGACCCGCGCACAATGTCGGCAAAAAACGATGCGCCCCGCTGCTTCAGGTATTCGAGCACCTGCCGCGCTCCCTCGCCCAGCCCGCGCGAGTCCGGCGCATCGGCTGCAACGTCGCGCGGCAGCATCCAGTCCGCATCCTCGCGCACAAAAAAAGTGATCGGCGCGACGCTGGTAGGAATGACCCGGCGCTGCCTTGTAGAACTCGCGCTTCCGTCGGAATTGTCCGCCCGCGATTCCACAGTCGCCGGATGAGGCGACAATCGGCCCCATCCCACTGCGCCGGTCAGACAAAGCTGGTCCAGCCATTTGGGATCGTAGTCGGCGACCCGGCGCGCCAGAATCTGCCGCTCCCACGCATTGGCCGGAATTTCAAATCCCTGCAACTGGCGCAGCACTTCCAGAGTTCCCCGTTCACCCGATACTTGCGCGCCCGGCGCCACATGCTGCCAGCGCATCAGCCACCGCATGAACTGCGCTCGCGTTGCCGGCTCGACCTGCTTGCGCAGCGTTGCTACCGTCGGCCGATGTATGCGCGCCAGCAGGCGACGTTCGCACCATTCAATTTCCAGCGCTTGTGCCAACTCTGCTTGTCGGGCCAAAGCCTGTACGGGGACAGGCTTCTCCGTCGCCCGGAATTTTCCGCGCAGAATTGTCCCGGTCGCCTCCATCCGCAACAATGCACTTTCAATCTCAGTAATACTCAGCCCAAGCAGCCCGCCCAGCTCGGTCGCCGTGACCGGCCCCAGATGCGACATCCATCCCGTCACCATCGTGAGCAGGGCTTCATCCCGCGCCGGAACAATCTTCTCGCAATCCGAAGGCGTTTCCAAAAACCGAGCCGTCGGATAGATGGCCGCAAAACTCCTGGCGCGCTCCGCAGCAACCCAGAATATTGCGTCGCCGCATTCCACTTTCGCGGCGCGACCTTCGCTCACCAGCCTCTCGAAATAGCCGTCCCACCCGGCCCCGCCGCCGCCCAGCTGAAGTCGAGCGTCGCTCGACTGGACAGCCGGGGGCGGCTGTCCCCACGTGGGCAGCGTTAATCCTTCCGGCAACCCCACCAGCGTGTGCAACACATCGTGCAACTCGTCATGGTCTCGCACATCGGGCCAGGCCTCTTGCCGCACCAGCGCAATGGCAGCCGGGTCGAGGCCGCCCACTTCCTCCAACACCGACTCGGGCAGCACGCGCCGCATCTCCACCGCGCGCGCCCGCCGCTCCTCCAGCGGAGCATCGTCCAGAAACGCATACGGATTAGCGTTCAAGATCTCGTGCGAAAACTGCGACGGCACCGGTGTGTCCACCGCCAGACAGCGAATGCTGCCATCCGCCATTCCGCGCAACAGCGCCTTCAGACCCTCCACATCCATGGCCTCGGTGAGCACGTCTTTCATGACTTCGTTCACCAGAGGATGGTCGGGAATTTTGCGTTCGCCCTCGATGTTTTCAAAACACGCGGCGGCGTCGGGAAACACCGATGCCAGTAGGTCATCCGAACGCATGCGCTGGATCTGCGGCGGGACTTTCTTGCCGCTCTGGAAGCGAAGCAGCGCCAGCGCCCGGTTCGCGTCCCAGCGCCAGCGCGTCGCAAAAATCGGAGAGTCCAGCGCCGCCTGCTCCAGAATCGGCTGCACCGTCTCAGCCTGAAGAAAGCGAAACACATCTGCCAGCGGAAAGCTGTGTTGCTCGGCCAGCGCAATGTTCAATCCATTGTCGGTGGCTGCGGCTTGCAACTCAAAGTTGAAGCCCACGCAGAAGCGCTTGCGCAATGCCAGACCCCAGGCCTTGTTGATGCGTCCGCCAAACGGGGCATGGATCACCAACTGCATGCCGCCGCCTTCGTCGAAGAAGCGTTCCGCGATCACCGTCTGCTGCGTGGGCACATCGCCCAGCACGGTCCGCCCTTGCAAAACATATTCCAGCAACTGCTCGGCTGCCGAGTCATCCAGTCCACACTCTGCCTTGGCCCACGCCACGGTGGACGCGACCAGCGGCTGCGTCGCCGAAAACGCCACCGGCGAAGTATCCGCCAACCGCTCGCTGACCTCGCGGCGCAACTCGCCCACATGCGCGCTCAACTCTTCAGTCCGCGCCGGCGCTTCGCCCCGCCAGAAGGGCACGCTCGGCGGCGCTCCGTGCGCGTCTTCCACCAGCATCCGCCCGGCCTTGGTTTCCACTCGCCGAATCACCCACGACGTATTGCCCAGCAGCATGACGTCGCCGCGGCTCGACTCCACCGCAAAGTCCTCGTCCACCGTGCCCACCATGGCACCGTCAGGTTCGGAGATCACGGTATACAACGAGTTGTCGGGAATCGCTCCCCCGCTGGTAATCGCCGCAAGCCTCGCGCCCCGCCGCGCTCGCAGCTTTCCATTCACCCGATCGCGATGGACATAAGCGCCATAACGCCCGCGCCGCGCCGCAATCCCCTCCGACAGCATTTCCAGCAGCGCGTCGAACTTCCGTGTATCCAGATCGCGATACGGAAACGCGCGCCTCACCATCGCGAATAATTCCTGCTCGTCCCATTCTTCCGCCGAGCAGGCCGCAACAATCTGCTGCGCCAGCACATCCATGGGCGCTTCCGGAATCGTCAACCGGTCCAGATCGCCCTGCTTGATGGCGCGCACCAGCGCCGCGCACTCCACCAGATCGTCGCGCGTGGTCACGAACAATCTGCCCTTGGGCACTGCTCCCCGCCAGTGACCCGAGCGGCCCACTCGCTGCAACGCCGCAGCAATCGCGCGCGGCGAGTTGATCTGCACCACCAGGTCCACGGTGCCAATATCAATGCCGAGTTCCAGCGACGCGGTCGCCACCAGAATTTTTACCTGGCCTTCTTTCAGCTTGCGCTCGGCTTCCAAACGAATCTTGCGCGAAAGGCTGCCGTGGTGCGCTGCCACGTTCTCGTCGCCCATGCGTTCGCTAAGATTGTGTGAAACTCGCTCCACCATGCGGCGCGTGTTCACAAACACCAGTGTGGAACGATGCTCGTTGCCCAACGCCACCAGTCGGTCATAAATCTCGTCCCACATCTCGTTCGACGCCACCGGCCCCAGCGGCATCGCCGGCACTTCAACCGCGAGATCGAGCTTCCGCCTGTGCCCCACATTGACGATCACGGGATCGGGGCGTCCGCTTCCCCCCAGAAAACGCGCGACTAGTTCAATCGGCTTCTGCGTCGCCGACAAGCCAATGCGGACCGGGGAAGCGTGCGACAGCGCCTCCAGTCGCTCCAGCGACAACGCCAGATGCGCCCCGCGCTTGTCATCGGCCACGGCGTGGATTTCGTCCACGATCACGGTCTCGACATCGCGCAGAATCGCGCGGCTCTTGTCGGCGGTGAGCAGAATGTAAAGCGATTCGGGAGTGGTGACCAGAATATGCGGCGGCCGCTTCAGCATGAGCCGCCGGTCTTTCATCAGCGTGTCGCCGGTGCGGACGGCGGTGCGAATCTCCGGCATCAGCAGCCCACGCTCGGCGGCCAGGGCCAGAATTTCGCCAAGCGGTACTTCCAGATTTTTCTGAATGTCGTTGCCCAGCGCCTTGAGCGGAGAAATGTAGAGCACCTCGGTGCGATCGCAGAGATCGCCCGCCAGCGCCTTGCGCACCAGGCGGTCAATGCAGGCGAGAAAGGCAGCGAGCGTTTTACCGGACCCGGTCGGCGCGGAAATCAACGTGGTGTGGCCTGCCAGAATGTGCGGCCAGCCCTGCTCCTGCGGCTCGGTGGGCGTGCCAAACTTCCCTACAAACCACTCCGCCACCAGCGGATGGGCCCAAGCCAGCGATGCGGGAATGGAAGGCATTCCGGTAATTGTATCGGCTGCCGCGACTTTCGCCAACCATTCGCTGACGAAGACTGCCGTTGTCACGCTTGATCTAACTCGTAGATGAGCGTATATTGAGCGTATATCTTACTCGTTCAAGGGGGGGGGACATGACAACGATCGCTGATGCTGCTTGGCTGGCCACCGCACTACTTCACACGGAAAACATTTATGCGGGCGACTTCTCTGTACAGGACATCATCCAGAAAGCGACACGAGAAAAACTTGTCGCTCAGTTCAGCCCCGGCCTTCAGGTGCATGTTTCGAAGCATTGTGTGGCAAACAAGTCACCAAATCCGACGCCTCATCGCATGTTGTTTGAGACAGCACGAGGTCGGAGGCGGCTTTTCAAGGAAGGCGACACATTCCATCCTGATCGGGTAAGTGGAAAAATCCACCCCGACCGTGCCGACCTTCCTGTTGCATACCAACCTCTCCTGGATTGGTACTGTGACGTCTACTCAAAGCAATCGGCTTATCTCACGCCCGTCGCGGCGGCGGCTGGTATAGCTGCGCCGCACCAGTTCACGCCGGTAGCCGCCCCTTTCGCCGGCTTTGAGGGAATGCGTTCGACCACCTCCTACATCGGCCCAGGGGGAACCGTCGTGCTGCCGGAGTCCGTGCGGCAGGAACTACGCCTCAAGGAGGGTTCTTGTCTTAGCATCTACCGGGACAAGAACCGCGTGGTGCTACTACCCATTACCGACGAGTTCATTCGCAGCTTGCGCGGCTCTCTCAAGGGTGATTACTCGTTGATCGAAGACCGTGAGCGCGAACACCGGATTGAGAAACGACCGTGAGGAGCTTTGTGCTCGATGCGAACGCCCTCGTTGACTACCTACAAGCCGGCCCCGGCGCTGCCAAAGTCGAACGGTTGCTTGCGGAAGCCTCCCGCCAGCAACTGCTCCTGTTCATCTCTGTCCTGAATTTTGCTGAGGTCTACTACCTCACCTGGCAACGCACGGGGGAAGAAGAAGCGCGCAAAACGGTCACTCGATTATCGCGCCTGCCGATTCAGATCATCCCAGTCGACCTGCCGCAAGCATTGAAAGCCGGCGAACTCAAGGTGCTCCACAAGATTCCCTACGTGGACTGCGTTGCGGCTGCCCTCGCCACAATTCAGCAAGCCACTCTTGTCACCTCTGACCGCGACTTCGAAAAACTCGGGCGTAAAATCCCGATCCTGTGGATTGCGCGCGCATGAAGCGCTTCAGCCTCAGTGTTTCGCCGATTGCTTCACCCTCTCCAACATCCCCGCCAGTGCGGCTTCATCGAAATACTTCCCCTGCAACCAGACACCCTGGATCTGGGTCGTGTTGTGAATGTCCGCCAGAGGATCGGCGCGGAGCAGCACCAGGTCTGCCATTTTGCCTGCTTCAATGGTCCCCATCTCCGCGCTTCTTCCCGTGAATTTTGCGGGGTTGATGGTTGCGGCCTGCAGGGCCGCAAGCGGCGTGAGCCCGGACTCGACCAGCATCGCCAGCTCATCGTGCAAACTGAATCCGGGAAAACAATACGGGTTCATGGCGTCGGTGCCAGCCATCATCGGCACGCCAGCGCGGAACATCGCGCCCACGATGTGCTCATCCATGGCGAAGATGCCGCGAGCCATTTGAAACTCGCCGGGGCCCCAACGACGACGCTGCGGTTCAGTCCTCTCATCCCATCGATCCCGAAATCTCCGGTCAATGTATACAAGACGGGCATCTGAGGTGAACTTGAAATCGTCCAGGCGACCCCACAGGCGGTTCACGGTGAGCGTCGGCACCTGCCAGGTTTCATTACTGCGAAACTCGGCCAACAGAGCCTGGCATTTGGTCTGGTCAAGGCTGCGATACCCTTCCGCCTCGATGGCAAGCCGTTCTCGAAAGAACTCTGCCCGATTCAACGCGCCCATGAGCCTCTCCTGCTGGCCGGAGCAGGCGATTGCGATGCCCAGCAAATGCTCCATGGAGCGCTGCCCTGCCGCCGATGCCTCCTGGGCGGTAACGGCGTCCGGCACATGCCCTTCAAAAGCAATGTGCTGCTGTTTGGCCTCATCTGCCAGCGCGAAGTAAGCGTCCCGTGGAATGCGGCTATACACTTTGATGAAATCGGCGCCGCCCGCTTTGATCTCGTCCACGGTGCGGCGCGCGTCCGCGGGTTTTTTCACCACCATCGATCCCGGCCACACCGGGGGACTCCCGTCCACAATCGCGCTGGCCAGATAAATCTGCGGCGACGGTGCCTGCCCCGCGAGCTCCGCGCGTAACGCGGCGGTATCCTTCTCGCCCGACATGACCCGTACTCCGGTCACCCCATTTGCGACATAGAGCGGAAGTTCGTCTTTGTCGTGCACGTGTACGTGCATGTCCCAGAGGCCGGGGATGAGGTACCCGCCATGCGCATCCACTGAATTCGCTAGCGCATCGTCGGCTGCCTGGGTTGCGTTGACGGAAACAATACGCGTTCCCTGGATCCGAACCGTCTGGTCTTTTTGTTCTGCGCCCGTCGCCACATTGACGATCGTGACATGCCGGATGGATGTTTCTGCTACAGGGCGATCTTGCGCGGCCGCAAGACACGCCAGAAATGCGAGAGCCAAGAGGGGTTTCTTCATGGTTCCCCGAAAGGTGAAAAGTGACTTACGACAGCATTATGCCATTGAGGCGCCTAGTCGCTGATCACGGCTGAGTGCAGCCGTACAGGCAGCACCGAAGCGTAATTCCAGAAGTCTCGATCGGTCGTGAAAATGGCCCAGCCACGTCGGTGGGTGGCGGCACAGATCAGGAAATCCACCGCCGATCCGGCAATGCCGCGCCCGCGGCATTGGTTGTTCATGTGGGCAGCTTCTTCATAGTCCGCCATTTCGAGCGAGAACTCCGGAAACGCCTGCAAATAGTCGCGCAGCTTGCGAAACTGCGCTTCCTCTCGAATCCCGGACAGCAATTCTTGCCGGATCGGTTCCAACATCTGCACGCGTCCCTCACGAATCAGTTCCGCCAAAGCATCGGTCAAACGCTGCTCCCGACCGCTCAGATGCTCCGCCCGCCGCCGCAGCGCCAGCGACCAGACCGGCGTGTCCACCAGCACCATCATGAGCGCTTGCCGCGGGCACGCCGCGAAGCGCCGCCCGGGCCGCCGCCAGAATTCCGCTGCCGCTCGGCCTTGTAGTCGTAGGCAGAATCAACTGCAAAAGTTCCGAACGCATCCAGTATCCGCATCTGCTTCCGCTTGCGGACATACTCATCCAGCGCCGCCGTGACCGCCTCTCTCTTGGTCTTGTGACTTCCCGCCCGCCGCGCTTCTTCAATCAGATGGTCGTCCAGTGCCAGATTGGTTGCCATGTGTAAAGTATTACACATACACTTGTGTTAAATCGATCGATACCGCTATCGTCCCAAAGTACTTGAATCTTGGAATTCGACGATTCTGGCGCTATAGTTACTGAGTTCCGCACCACAGAGGATCGCTAACTGGTTTTAGACGGTCGGAGAAAACATGGAAACTAAAGACTGGGCTCGTCTGCTAAGCGAGTGTGATTTCAGGCTGGCAGCAGATGAAATCCGGGACATGCTGAGCGCCTCAGAACGAGAAGCGGCTTCTGAAGATGGGCATTACGTATACAAGAAAGAGCTCCTGGAAGCGATCTACGCTTTCTTAGCTACGCCTAACCTCCAAACCGCGATACCGCTGCTGACAGTGGCTCCGCCCCTTTATTCATATTTCGAAAGCTCAAGCCCGGGCGGGAACTTCTATTCCATGAGGAAGTGGAGCAATGACTGAGCCTGCGCCATAGCCGGCCAGCCAATCTGAGAGCTCGTACCGCTAGCATCGATTCCGCTGCAGAAATCTGAGCGAATCGTCAAGCCAAACCGGCCGCTCAACCCTAACGGCATCCTCAATTCGCCCGCGTTCCGAGAACGATACCTTCCAATACTCACCGTCAATGGACAGCACAACTTCACCGCACCGCACTCGGTCCAGTAAGCTAGAGCTTATTCGGTGCCTTGGACTGATGCGATCAACCAGACGCCCGACGGCACGACTGCCGTTTGTCGCCCAGTGGCTCAGCGCAAAGGGAAATCCATGGCTTCTGTCTGAAAGAAGGTTCCCGTGCTTTAATCGCTTCCGCATTTCCTTACTCCTCTTAACTTCAGGGTTATTGTATCGGACATCACAGTAGAGCGATCCGGCGCTTTCCACCACCTGTTAAAATTTCCCCAATGCCCAAACTCTCCGCCCAAGCCCGCGCCCGCAAAATCAAACTGCTCCTGTTCGACGTGGATGGCGTTCTCACCGACGGCAAGCTGTTCATCTTCCCGGCCCCGCCGGGCACGCAGCAGAGCGTCCTGGAAAAATCAGCCCAGCACGGCGGCCAGGGCGGATACGGCCTGCACAACCCCGCCTCGCCTGTTCAAACTCTGATCGAAGCCAAAGGCTTCCACGCCCACGACGGGACCGCGATCTCGTTGGCCCGCCTCGGCGGCATCCGCACCGGACTCATCACCAAACGTATCTCCGAAACGGTCGCGCTCCGCGCCCGCGACCTCAAACTCGACTTTGTCGAGCAGGGTATCGCCGACAAGCGCACCTGCTTCCAGCAGATTGTCGCCAAGGCAGGACTCAAGCCCGAGCAAGCCGCCTTCGTCGGGGACGACGTCATTGATCTCCCAGCCATGCGCGCAGGCGGATTGGCCGTCGCCGTCAAGAATGCCCGTGCCGAGGTCAAGCGCGAGGCGCACTACGTCACCGCCCACGCTGGCGGCGATGGCGCGCTCCGCGACGCCGTCGAGTTTATTCTCAAGGCCCAGGGCAGTTGGAAGGCCGTGGTGGAAGGCTACATCGGCGAACGCAGCGGTTGAACGGCCGCTGTTATGTTTCACCGGGTTGCCCTGTCGCGCAATATCCCGGATTCTCACAAACAGTTAGAATTGCTTGAAGCGAAAACCTGCCCGTAGACGAGGAATATTCTCTCCGGGGGAGTTTCGCATCTAACCAACCCCTGTGGCCGTTAAGCTGAAAATTCCGGGCGGCAAGAGCAAGGGCGGGCGCGATCCCATCCTGCGCGCGGCCCTGCTTGTCTTTCTGCTGGCCGCGGTCCCCGTCTGCGTTCTGTTTTCCTACTACTACATCAAGTACGACCGCATCATTTCGCGCCGCTTCAGCGGCGCGGTGTTCAGCAACTCCGCCAAAATTTACGCGCTCCCGCGCACCATCCGTCCTGGCAACCCGGCCAGCGCTCAGGAGATCGCCGCGCAACTGCGCCATGCCGGATACACCGACAAACCCGGCCAATCGCCCCTCGGCAGCTACCGCGTTTCCAGCGATGGCATCGAGATCATGCCCGGCTCCGAGTCCTACCACGCTCCCGAGTCCGCCGTGATTAGCATTCAGAGCGGTGCCATCACCCGCATCGCCAGCAGAGGCAACGACCTCTCCGCCTACGAGCTCGAGCCTCAGCTCATCACTTCCCTGTTCGACTCCGAGCAGCGCTCGAAGCGCGAAATCGTCCGCTATGACGAAATCCCTAGAGTAATGGTGGACGCCGTGCTCGCCATCGAAGACCGCCGCTTCTTCGAGCACAGCGGCATCAACTTCGTCCGCATGGCTGAAGCCGCCTTGATTGACATCACTCACGGCAGCCATAAGCAGGGCGGTTCCACGCTCACCATGCAGCTCTCGCGCGGCTTCTTCCTCAGCCCAGAGAAGACCATCAAGCGCAAACTGTCGGAAATGCTCATCGCTGAGGAGCTGGAACAGAAATTCAACAAGCAGCAGATTTTCGAGTTCTACGCCAACTGGGTGGATCTCGGCCAGCGCGGTTCGTTTGCTATCAGTGGTTTTGCCGAGGCCTGCCACTCCTATTTCAATAAAGACCTGAAAGACATCACGCTGCCGGAAGCGGCGCTGCTGGCTGGCATCATCCAGCGTCCCAGCTATCTCTCACCCTATCGTCATCCCGAGCGCGCGCTCGAGCGCCGCAACCTCGTGCTCGATTCCATGGTCGAGACCCACGCCATCACTCGCGCCGACGCCGACAAGGCCAAAGCCACTCCGCTCAAGCTTGCCCCGCCCAACGTGGAGGCCAGCGACGCGCCCTATTTCGTGGATATGGTGCGCGAGGCACTCTCCTCCAAACTCGGCGACCGCGACGTGAACGTCGAGAGCGATCGCATCTACACCACCATTGATCCCGACCTGCAGAAGGCCGCCGCGCAGGCCGTCGAAATCGGGATCAAGCAAGTGGACGATCAGGTCCAGCGTATGCGCACCCACAAGGTCAAGGTGGGCAACAAGTTCGAGACCAAAGTTGCCGATGGCCCCCAGGCGCAGGTGGCCATGGTGGTCCTCGACGCCCATACCGGCTCAGTGCTCGCATTGGTCGGAGGGCGCAACTACGGGTCAAGCCAGCTCAACCATGCGCTGGCCAAGCGCCCCACTGGCTCAATCTTCAAGCCTTTTGTCTATGCCGCGGCGATGAATACCGCGCTCGATGGCTCGCAGACGGTTCTGACGCCCGCTTCCATCGTCCCCGACGCGCCCACCACATTCGCCTACGGCGATCAGATTTACGAGCCGCGCAATTACAAAGAGGAATATCACGGCGACGTCACCCTGCGTTACGCGTTGGCCATGTCGCTAAACAACGCAACCGTGAAGCTTGCCGAGGAAGTCGGGTACGACAAAGTTGCCGACCTGGCGCGCTCCGCCGGAATCGCGTCGGTCAAAGCCACCCCCGCCATCGCGTTAGGGTCCTACGACGCCACGCCGCTCGATATGGCGGCGGCTTACACCAGCTTTGCCAATGCCGGCGTTCGCATTTCTCCGATCCTGGTGCGGAGCGTCCGCACGGCCCGCGGCGATGTTGTTTCCAATTTTTCCACCGACCAGCGGCAAGTGCTCGATCCCCGCGTGGCCTACGTCATGACCGACATGCTGGCCGGGGTCATCAACAACGGCCTCGCTTTCTCCCCCGTGCGCGGACGCGGATTCACCCAGCCCGCCGCCGGCAAGACCGGCAGCTCGCACGACGGCTGGTTCGCCGGATACACGTCGAACCTGATCTGCGTCGCCTGGGTGGGATATGACGATTACAGTGATCTTCACTTGAGCGGCGCGCAAACCGCCGCTCCCATCTGGACCGAGTTCATGAAGCGCGCTGCCGCCCTGCCCCGCTACTCCAGCGGCATGACCGGATTTTCTCAGCCCAGCGGTGTAGTGGACGTTCAACTCGACAAGGCCACCAACCGCCTCGCCACTCCGTCCTGCCCCGACGACTATACTTCGGCGTTTATCGCCGGGACCGAGCCGCGCGACACCTGCGATCAAAGCGCCTCCGGCGGCATCTTTTCCAGGATATTTGGCGGCGGCCAGCCCGCCGTCCTGCCTCCTCCAGGATCGGAAGCCGCCGACGCCGCCGGTAAGAAAAAGGGCTTCTTTGGCAAAATCGCCGGCATCTTCAAGGACGACAGCAAGACCGACAAAGACAAAAAGGACCCCAAATCCCCCGCCCCACCGGCCAAACCCGCCGACGGCGGCACTCCACAGCAACGGTAAGCAAGACCGGCCCGGAAGGGCACGGATGGACGCGCATCCCACGGTCTGTCATTCCGACCGGAGCCGTTGGCCCGCGTTGCGGGCCAATGGCGGAGTGGAGGAACCTGCTGTTTTAGCTCGGTGCGAACGGATGCAGGTCGCGCCTTCAGCTCGCTTCCTTTGACAATATTTCTCGCCACCTCCCCCAATCTGTGGCACAATAGCCGCGTTCGAACTGCTCGCCACGGGGGTGCCTATGTCCGGCCTCGGAGCTTTCCCGAAACTTTCCCTCTCCGCGCTGTGCTTCGTTGGTCTCGCGTTTCCCGCCTCAGCCCAGATGACCCGCACCGATCAGGTGCAGATCGCCCCGCCGCTGCTGCGCAGTGTGGACCCTCCCGCTGCCACCGCCAGCGCTGCCGACCTTGAAGACCAGGGCGACGCTTTGCACGCGCAAAAGCTCTACCTCGACGCGCTCGACTACTACGCCGCGGCGCGCAAGAAGACGCCCGCCAGCGCTCCTCTCATCAACAAAGTCTGCCGCACCGAAATCATGATGCAGCGCTGGAGGGAGGCGCAAAAGACCTGCCAGCAGGCCGTCCACGCCGATCCTCGCTTTCCCACCGCCTATGGCAATCTCGGCGTCACCTACTATTGCCAGCGGAAGTTCGGCGCCGCCATCAAGAATTATCAGAAGGCGATTTCTCTGGATAGCTCCACCGCCTCTTATTTCAGCAACATGGGCGCGGCCTATTTTGCCGAGCGCAAGTTTGATCGCGCCGTGGTCGCTTACCAGCGCGCCATGGAACTTGATCCCGATGTATTTCAGCGCTCCAGTCGCACCGGCATCACCGCCCAACTCCCCAGCCCCGAAGATCGCGCCCGCTACGACTACACCGTCGCCAAGCTCTACGCCAAGATGGGACTGGCCGACAAATCGCTTGAATATCTCAAGAAGGCCCGCGAACAAGGCTTCAAAGACATGAACAACGTCTACAAGGACGTAGAGTTCGCCGAACTGCGCAAAGACCCGCGCTTCTCCGAACTGATGGCCGCCAAGACCACGGTCATTTCGGATTAAGAGTTGGATTGAGAGTTGGATTAAAAGTTCAGACGAAGAATCCCGATTCTCCGCCTGTCATTCTGAGCAAACCCCTGCACCTGTCATTCTGAGCGCAGCAAATGCTTCGCGAAAGCGAAGCATTTGCGAAGTCGAAGAATCCCTACACCCTTCCTGCGACACGCCGTCCGAGGGACTTTCAAGGCCACCCGGCTCCCGTGAGGACAGCCGCCCTCGGCTGTCCGGCCGAGCGCCAGCTCGACCCAGATGAACCCAAAAGCAAACTCCAGGGCTGGTTGGCCCCGGAGATGGTTGGTTTTAGAATTTCGCCAGCGCCTCCATAGGACGAGCCGCGACGTGGACTGAGAACGTGTTTACGGCCCGCATCCGCCGGTCAGACTGGCCGCCGACGCCACCGGAATATAGACCGGATTGGATGTCACGCTGCCGAAAGTCGCGGTCAGCTGATAAGTCCCGACCGTGGCATAGGTGATGGGATTCCCGTTGTTCTGCACCCAGGTGCAAACCCCGGGAATCGTCGCCGTGACCATCCCCGTTGCGTCCACCGTCGCCCCGTTGGGCGGCGTTGGCATCGGAATGGAACCCGGCGTAATCACGATGTGATATGTGACTCGGCCGGTCAGGTCCTTCGATGTGAAGTTGGAGTAGTTGCCCGTCGCCTGCAACTTGACGCAGCCGCCCAATCCCTTGAGGTTAACCGCCGTCCCACACGGGGCAGCCAGGGTGGCGCTGGAGACTACGGCCAGGTCAAGCGTCTTCAGGTTATAGCTGCCGCAGCTGGCCAGGCCCATCACTGCGATCAAACTTAAAAACAATGCTGTGCGTTTCACGAGTGCCTCCCGTTCCATGACTCTGGTCGGATGATGCCAGCACACGGCGTCGGCAACAAGTGAAAACAAGTGCGGTAACACACCAAAGTAATTGCACAGGAATGTCCTGTCCGAACGCCGTTTCAGTGTAGGATTTTGTTATGACCTTTCGTGTGGGGACACTATGAAGCGATTTGCCGCCGTGCTGTTGCTGACCGTCCTGAGTTTTGCCTGCACCCTCCCCGTCGGCGCCCAGCGCTCTGTGACCGAGGGCAACGTGCGCCAGTCGCCAAAGGTTGTCAAACAGCAGAAGAAGCTCGCCAGGAAGCAAGTCAAAGCGCAGCGCAAAGCCCAGAAGCAGTACGCCAGGGCGCAGCGCAAGGCCAACAAAAAAGCCCGCCGCCACCGCCATCACTAGCAGTTTGCTGAAAAAGTCATTGTTTGCGTTCTCTGAGGGGCCTCAGCGGCTAAAGCCGTACTAATGTTTCGGCATTTAGCGGCGCGGCTTGAAGCCGCGCCCTTTCAAAACATTATCGTGCGGTCGTTTTTTCTGAGTTAGTTCGAAAAAGTGACGAAGCAGTTTTCCCGACTGCGCTCGAAATGACAGAGTAGGGAGATTCAGAGTTTTCACTAGCGCAAATCACGCGGACTCTCCATGCAATTCCAAACGGGGGTGCCCCGCTTCTCGCTGCTTTTGCGAGAAGTGGGAATCCGACTCTCTCGGTTATGCACTCTATTATGAATTGAAACCGCAAACGGTTGTCGAAAGAAAGCCCGCTAGAATCCCCGGTTGCCGCTGGACGGCGTGAAGTGCAAGGTTAAAGAATACACCGCAAGGTTCACCGGAACTGAATAGTCGGCGGCCACATAAACCGCCGGCGCGCCCGGCGTGCCGATGCGCTGCACCGTCACCTGGGTCTCGTTCAACGTAAACCCGCGCTGCTGCGCCTTGGCAATGATCGAGTTCACAATGTCGGCGTCGGTCTGCCGCGGATTCGACGCCCCCATCATCGCGATATTTTGGAGATCGTCCTGGAAAGAATAGTTGTTCATCTCCGGGGGGACGAGCTGAAACGCCGCGAACACGATCGAGCCAAACACGACAAAGCCAACTAGTGCCTTAAACGCTCCCATGGCAACCCATCCGCGCGCGCCGCGAAGAGCGAAACTCTAGTTCCCCGGCAGCGCCTGCTGTAGATATTCGACGACCGAGGCGATCTTAACATCGCGAGATTCACGGGTCGAGCGCAGAACGACTTCCACAGTGTCTTCGGTAACTTTCTTTCCGACGTTGATGCGAAAGGGGATACCGACCAAATCCGCGTCTTTGAATTTCACTCCGGGGCGTTCGTCGCGGTCGTCGAGCAGGACATCGAACCCTGCCGCATCCAGACGTTTGGAGATATCTTCCGCGGCGGACTTGATGGCTTCATCCTTCACGTTGGTCGCCGAGACCACCACCTGAAACGGCGCGATGGTCGAGGGCAGCCAGAAACCGTTGTCATCGTTTCCCTGCTCGATGGCCGCAGTGAGGATGCGCTCAATGCCGATGCCGTAGCTCCCCATGATCAACGTCACTTCCTTGCCATTCTTGTCGAGCACGCGCGCGCCCATGGACTCCGAATATTTGTAGCCGAGTTTGAAGATGTGTCCCACTTCAACGGCGGTGTCAATGCGCAGAGCGGTGCCGCAATTTGGACAGGCTTCGCCCGCAGTGACGGCACGCAGATCAGCATAGGCCGTCGGATGGAAGGTCACTCCGGGCGTGAGATTTTTGACGTGGTAGTCCTCTTTGTTCGCGCCGCCGATTAGATTCGTCCGGCCTTCCAGCGCCTGGTCCACCAGCAAGACCGGCTTGCCTTCATGTTTCTTTAAGTCTTTCGCCCATTCAATGCCCAGCGGCCCAAGATATCCCGCGGGAGATTTGAACAGCGCTTTGATCTCGGCCTCGTCCATCGGACGCGTCGCAGCCGATACCGTCGAGTTCAACTTGGCTTCATTCAATTGATGATCGCCGCGCATGAGCACGACAATTCCACGGGATTTCAGTTTGCCCGTCTTCTCGTCTTTCTCGTCGGCCATCAGGGCCAGCGTCTTGATCTTATTTTTCGGCGACACCCCAAGAAAGCGCGCGACGTCCTCGATGGTCTTCTGCCCGGGCGTATGCACTTCCAGCGGCTGGCCGTCACCTTCCGGCTTTAAGTCCTCGACCGCTTCCAGCTTCGACGTCGCCTTCTCCATGTTGGCGGCGTAGTTGCACTTGTCGCAACTGACGACCTGATCTTCGCCCGCCGGCGTGCGCACCATGAATTCTTCCGACTGTGATCCGCCCATCGCGCCCGAGTCGGCCTCAATGACCATGTATTTCAGTCCACAGCGGTCGAAGATGCGGCAATAAGCGTCGCGATGCTTATGGTAGGAAACATCGAGCCCATCTGCGTCAATGTCGAACGAATACGCGTCCTTCATCATGAATTGGCGCACGCGCAGCAGACCGGACTTGGGCCGGGGCTCGTCGCGGAACTTGGGCGCGATTTGATACCAGATCTGCGGCAACTGCTTGTAGCTGCGCAGTTCCTTCATAGCAATCGAGGTCATGACCTCTTCTTCGGTCATGCCCAGGCAAAGATCGGCGCCCTTGCGGTCTTTCAGGCGAAACAGGTTGTCGCCCATGAGCGCCCAGCGTCCGCTCGCCTCCCAGACCTCGCGCGGATGCAGCGCGGGCAGATAAAACTCCTGGCCGATCTTGTCCATCTCCTCGCGGACAATGGCCATGATCTTGTTAAACGAGCGGTTGCCAAGAAAGAGATAGGAATAGAGTCCCGCCGCCAGTTGCCGGATGTATCCGGAGCGGACCAGGAACTTGTGACTGGCGACCTCGGCATCCGCCGGGGCCTCGCGAAGTGTGGGGATAAACAGGTGTGACCAGCGCTGCATAGTTGCGTTTTCCGATCAGTAGAGAATTGTTGATTGTAAACGATGGAGCCGAAAAGGTTTGTGTGGGGACGGCCGCCCTCGGCTGTCCAGCGGGCGCAGCCCGGAGCGGACGCTCCCATCTTCGGGTATTCCCCACGATGACTCAGACCAGCTTTTGGGCGATGCTCTCGTCGAGAATTTCACGCACGATGGTATTCCCCCCAGATTGCGCAGTGGGCGGGCATTCTATCGCCGCTTCGCGGCTGGCGCTATGGCAGCGCTGGGAGCGCGGTGCCGCCCCACGAGTCAAAAACCGACGCAGGTCACACTGGCGGGTGCGGGCTTTGCCCGCGGGACAACCGGGGGCGGCTGTCCCCACGTGAGTATTTACGCCGCTTCCCCCCATATAGTCTCTTCATCGTCTCTCAGGCGCGTATACTCGCTGGCGAACTTTGAATCGGGCGGGAGGTACAAATTATGAGAATACGAATCGCAGGGATGGGTTGGGCTTCTATAGCGGTCACGATGGCAATTTTTCTGTGCCAGCCTCTGCCGGTGGGAGGCCAGGACCCGGCACACGCGGCCGATGCCAGTAGCCGGCTGACCGGTTCCCCAACCGACGCGCAGATTCGAGATAAAGCCAGCAGCCTGCTGCAGCAGATGACGCTCGACGAAAAGATTGCGCAGTTGTCGCAGCTGCCCGGGTTCGACGATCCCGGATTCAAAGAGAACGCAAACGGAAAGATGGAAGAGATCCTCAAGCAGCGGGGGGCGGGCTCGATCTTATGGGTGTCGGACCCGAAGGAGATCAACCGCTTGCAGCATGTGGCGGTCGAGCAAACGCGCCTGCATATTCCGGTGCTGTTCGGCCTGGACGTGATCCATGGATACAGTACGATTTTTCCGGCGCCGCTGGCGATGGCGTCGTCGTGGGACACCAAGTTGGTGGAAGATGCGCAAACCGTGGCTGCGGGGGAAGCGCGGGCCGCGGGAATTCAGTGGACGTTTGCGCCCATGGTGGACATTGCGCGGGACGCGCGCTGGGGACGCATGATCGAAGGCGCGGGAGAAGACCCGTACCTTGGCGCGGCCATGTCGCGGGCGCAGGTATTGGGATTTCAGGGGCGGCAACTGGGCGCGCCCAACCGCGTGCTGGCGTGCGTCAAGCACTTCGCCGGTTATGGAGCGGCGGATGGCGGACGCGATTACGATTCGTCCTATGTTGCGGAAGAACAAATGTGGAATGTGTATCTGCCTCCGTTTAAGGCCGGGCTGGATGCGGGTGCGGGCAGCGTGATGAGCGCCTACATGGACTTCAACGACGTTCCGGCGAGCGGCAACGAGTGGCTGCTGCATCAGGTGCTGCGCGAGGCGTGGAAGTTTCCGGGATTTGTGGTGAGCGATGCGTTCGCGGTGAAAAGCCTGATGGTCCACGGCTATGCGCGGGACGGCCAGGACGCCGCGCACAAGGCGTTTACCGCCGGCTTGAACATGGACATGGCCAGCGGCATCTACCTCAAGTACCTGCCCATGGAGGTGCAGCAAGGGCGCATCACCCTGCAGCAGATTGACGATGCGGTGCGGCCGATCCTGGAAATCAAAATCCGGCTGGGATTGTTCGAACATCCGTACGGCGACGAGTCGCACATGGAACAGACGTTGAATGCTCCGGCGCACCAGGAACTGGCCCGCCGCGCAGTGCAGCGCTCGATGATCCTGCTGCGCAACCAGGGCGCACTGCTTCCGCTGGACAAGAGCGGCAAGACGATTCACTCCATTGCGGTGATCGGCCCACTCGGCGACGCTCAGGCTGACCTGCTCTCCATGTGGGGCTCGATGACTAAGCCGGGCGCGACGGTGAGTGTGGTGCAGGGAATCCAGGAAAAGGTGGGGGCGGCGGTAAAAGTTGCATACGCGCACGGGCCAAACATCCGGCGCGATATTGCTTCGCCGTTTGAGGCCTTTCCCATCATCAACATGAAAGAGCAGCCGGTGCAGAGCGCGCAAGAGGCGCGGCATGCCATGGATGAAGCGGTCGCATTGGCGCGGCGGAGCGATGTGGCGGTGATGGTGCTGGGCGAGATTGATTTGATGAGCGCCGAGTATGCCTCGCGTTCGTCGCTGAAACTTTCGGGCGGACAGGAAGAGTTGCTGGAGGCGGTCGCGGCCACGGGCAAGCCGGTGGTGCTGGTGCTGATCAACGGCCGTCCGTTGGATATTTCGTGGGCGTCGGAGCACGTGCCGGCGATTGTGGAGGCGTGGTATCCGGGAAGCCAGGGCGGCAACGGAATCGCCGACGTGCTGTTCGGCGACGCCAATCCTGCGGGACATTTGCCGGTAAGCTGGCCGCGCAGCAGCGGACAGCTGCCACTCTACTACAACCATAACCTCACGCAGAATCCGGAGAACGCCGCGGATTTCAAGTCGCGCTATTGGGACATCCCCAGCACGCCGCTCTATCCCTTCGGCTATGGCCTGAGTTATACGAGCTTCGCGTTCGACAATCTGAAAGTAACACCCTCGGCGCGGGCGGGCGGAGATATCGAGGTTTCGGCGGAGGTGACCAACACGGGCAGCCGGGTGGGTGACACCGTGGTGCAGGTCTACATTCACCAGCGCGCGGGCAGCGCGTCGCGGCCGGTGCGGCAGTTGAAAGGATTTGATCGGGTCGCGCTGGAGCCCGGCGCGAAACGTACCGTGCATTTCACGCTGGGAAAAGACGAGTTGCAATTCTGGAGCCCGGCGGGGAAAGCCTGGGTGGTGGAACCGGAGCGGTTCGACGTATGGGTGGGCGAGAACTCAAACGCGGCTCTGCATGGGCAGTTTCAGCTGACGGAGTGATTGCTGGCACTGCGGCATAAAATGGGAGAGGAACGATGGTTGCGCGGAGTTTGGGGCTAGTTCCGCGCGTTGGGCGTACCCGTTGGTGCCTGCGACCGCTGCGAGAGTTTGACCGGGCTTCGTCTGCGCGCTACTACCGGCTACATGGCCAAGACGCGATATCACTACAACATCATGCTTCGCCCCGAACCCGAGGGCGGCTACACTGCCATGGTTCCGGCTTTGCCCGGCTGCGTCACGCACGGACGCAGCGTGGAGGAGGCGCGCGAAATGGCGAAGGACGCCATCTCCGGGTATATCGCCAGTCTGCGTAAACACAAAGACCCGATTCCCTCCGACGACAACACTTTAGTCGCCTCACTGGATTTGGAATATTCCCGCTGAATCCTTGACATGATGAGCGATACCGTCCTAGTATGCGCCCGACTCTATGCCAAGACTGCCCGCCGTCAAGTCCCGCCAAGTCATCTGATTTCTTGAGAAGAGCGGATTCGTTTTAGACCATACGTCGGGCAGCCATTTCATTTTTTACAACGCAATATCCCGCCGTCGTGCGGCTGTACCCAGTCACAATCGCGATTTGCCGAAGGGAACTCTGATATCGCTGCTGCGGGAGGCGGGATTTACGCGGGAAGAGCTGATTGATTTTCTTGCGGGAAGATAACTCGCCCGGTTCGCCTTTACACCAGTTCCGTGGTCCACAGATCGTGCAGGTGAACGATGCCTTGCAGTTTGCCGCCAGGATCCACGACCATCAGCGAGGTGATCTTTTTTTCTTCCATCACGGCCAGCGCGGTGGCGGCGAATTCGCTCGCGGCAATGGTTTTTGGGTCCTTGCTCATGGCCTCGCCGGCGGTGAGGTCGAGCACGTCTTTTCCGCGCTTCTCGAGCAGTCGCCGCAAATCTCCATCGCTGACAATGCCGACCAGCATTTCGCCCTCGACCACGGCGGTCACGCCCAGCTTCTTGCGCGACATTTCATAAATCACGTCCGGCATCTTCGTGTTGGGCGCGACCCGCGGCAGCGCGTCTCCGCTGTGCATCAGTGATTCGACCCGCGCCAGCCGCTTGCCCAGCTTTCCGCCGGGATGCAGATTGGCAAAGTCTTCTTCCTTGAATCCGCGCTTCTCGCTGAGCGTGACGGCGAGCGCGTCACCCAGCGCCAACATCGTGGTCGTGGAAGCCGTGGGGGCGAGACCGAGCGAGCAGGCTTCCTGATCCACGGAACAATCGAGAGCCACGTCGGCCGACGCCGCCAGGGTAGAAAGAAAAGACACCCTGGGTGCCCCGTCCTTGTCTCGCGTTCTTTGCGAGACAGGGTGGGGATTTTGACAAATCTCATCGCCGGTCATCGCGATCAGCGGGACTTGCAGGCGCTTGATGGTGGCCAGCAGCGCCAGAATTTCTTCGGTCTCTCCGCTTGCCGAGAGCGCCAGCACGACGTCCCCGCGCACCACCATGCCAAGGTCGCCGTGCAGCGCCTCGACCGGATGCAGATACAACGCTGGCGTGCCGGTCGAGCTCAACGTTGCCGCGATTTTGCGCGCGATCAACCCGCTCTTGCCCATACCGGTCACCACCACACGTCCGGCGCAGGAAAACATCAAGTCCACTGCGCGCTGAAAGGCGGCGGCCATCGGCCCGGCGATGCGGTCGGCCAGCGCGGTGAGCGCGGCTGCCTCAATGCGCACTACATTTTCGCCAATTTGTTTCATGTCGAGAGCGGCCAATCATCCAGTGTGGAAACAGGGATGTTAGCACGCGGGCGTCAGAAGTGGTCTTCTCCCGGCACCGGCGGCGTCGCCGACTTCTGTCCCAGCACGGCAAGGCCCCTGGCCTGAATGGCACGGTCCCACGGCCCGGATTGCCAGTTATCTTTCATTTTGTCGGGATGCTTCCACGGCGGAATGGGCAGCATCAGGTTCCGCGCCGTCGAGAAGACATAGAATTCATACATCGAGCGCAGCCGGGACAGCTTTTGTCTGGCCTCCGCATCCGTCCGTAACTGCAGCCCGGCGGCACTCAGCATTTCCTGCACCCCTTTGAAGTCCGCTTCCGGCAGGCGTTCCGGCGGGTGCGGATCGTAACGCGCATTCACCACCTGCGCCAGGTCCACGGCCGCGTGACGCGCCATGGCGAATGTCAGCTTCGCCTGTCCTGGATGCACGCCTTCGATGCCGGTCAAAATCAGCGACGTCACATCGAGCATCACCGTCAGCGCTCCCAGCCACGACTGGTTGCTGTGCTGCGAACGAAAGAAACTCAACACCGGATAAGAAATATGGCTTTCCAGCAACTCCGCCGCCCAGCGTTCCCAATCCCGCAGAACTTCATCGAGCACTTTCTGGTCCATGCCCGCATTCTCGGAGCGTCCGGCCAATCTCACCAAAAGCTCCGCAGCAGTCGGCGGAGATCCCGCGCGGGCATCAAGCATCGAGATTTGGATTTCGCGCCGCGAAAACGAAGCGTAAACAACGGGGATGTATCCGATCACCACGCCCAGAAAGGCGAAGCCCATGCCCGATTCCAGCACCGACAGCGCGCGTGCCGGCCCCGAGGTGGGCAAAATGTCACCGTAGCCGAGGGTAAAAAATGTTTCGCCGCTGTGATAAAGAATGCGGCCAAACGTGATCGGCTCATTGCCGAGCTGCTCGTGTCCCCCGAGGCCATATTGCAGCATCGCGAAGCCCAGGATGAGGCCCGCCGCCCAGAAAGCCAGCAGCAAAATCAGCGAGAGCGGCCCGAAGTATCCCAGGAAACTCTGCTGCCGGGCCGTCGTCCGGATGCGCGCCGCGAGCGATCTCCACGGAATCCACGTACGGCGGTAAAACCAGTTGGTCAGCTTGAAGCGGCGAGTGACCCGCCGCGGCAGCACCACGGTCTCAAACGCATCCAGCAGCACCACCCCGACAATGAGGAGGCCAAAAATACCCACGAGGATGTTGCCGTGAAAAGTCATGCGGGGTCGTGACAGATTCAGGTGCAAAGTGGATGCGGAGGAAAGCGTAACAGATTCAACCGCCGGAAATCAGCGGAGGAAACTCAACGACCGAGGAAATTCGCTTTACTGCGGCTTGGAAGGCGTCGGCTGTGTAGTTGGAGTCTGCCCCGTGGCGGGTTTAGTGGCGGTCGCACCTGGCGCAGCTGGCTTGGCGGCCGGCTTTTTCTTCACTGCCGGCTTTTTTGTGGGCGCGTTGTCGTCCACCACCGTTTTTTTCGGCGGCTCGGTGGGCACGGCGGCCTGCGCGGTCTTCAAATCGGTCCGCAGCCGGGTGATTTCAGCTTCCTTGGCGTCAGCGAGTTTCTCGATCCGGCCCGCAAAGGCGCGGCGGCTGGCTTCCAGATTAGCCAAGTCGGTAGAGAGCGCCTGAAATTCGTCTTTCGATCCAAACGCCCCCGCGCTCTCGACGACTCCGCCCATCACATCATATAAAGCATCCAGATTGCGATACAGCTTGAACGTTGCAGGCAGGCTTTCGGGAGCGGCCCGCAGTTGTCCAATGATCTCCGGCAGCGCGCCTTGCAGGTTGCGCTGCACCGAGTCCGACCCAGCCAGCGACTGCTTCTTGGTGCCGGAATCGGTCTTCCATTTTTCAATACGAAGCGCAGCCAGATCGGTCTGCGCGGATTTTGCCGCCTGCTCCAATTGCGACAGCAGGCCGTTCAGCTCCGTCACCGAAGCGTAGGAGACCGGGCCCGCCTGGGCTTGCGCCGTTCCCTGCACCGAATACGCCATCGCCTGTGGAGATGCGCTGGGAGACGACGGACCGCCGACTTTGACCTGCGCGTGGACGGAGTGTGCGGAAAGCAAGACAAGGCAACAACCGAATGCGCGGACTACCGATGGGCGGGGGAAGAATGTCTGAGTCATGATAGGCAAAATGATTTGCAACAGCATACTACAGCCGCTGCGAAATCAGGAGATATCATGGCCCATTGATCAGCCAGGAAGGACGCGAAGTCGCGATGCGTGGGCCCTTCCCTCCTGCACCTTTGTGTCCTCGGTGACGGATGCCCTTGTCTGCGGGCCGGGGGATGGCGGAAGATAAGGCTATGCAGCATGCCCCTCGAACCAGAGAACGGAACCGCCACTTGAAACCAGACCTCAAGCAGACGGCGCTCCGGTTCGGATTGGCCTGCGGAATGACGCTGCTTCTGGTCGTGTCATTTCATCTCCCTTCCCGGGCGCAGGAACTGTCCCGTCGTCTCATCCTAAAAGACGGCTCCTTCCAGGCCGTCACCAAGTATGAAATCAAAGGCGACCGCGTCCGCTACCTCAGCGCCGAACGTCCCGACTGGGAAGAGATGCCGAAAGACCTGGTGGACTGGCCGGCGACCGAGAAATACGAGAAGGAACGCGCCGCCGGTGCCGCGATTCCAGAGGCCGCCGATCTCGACAAACAAATCGCCGCCGAACGCCAGGCCGACGAAGACTTGCAGCCCGAGGTCGCTCCCGGCGTACACCTGCCCGAAGACAGCGGCGTTTATCTGCTTGACACCATTGACGGCAAGCCGCAGCTTGTCGAAATCCATCAGAATGCGGGCGAACTGAATCGCGACACCAAACGCAACCTGCTGCGTAGCGCGATCAATCCCATCGCAGGATCGAAGCAGCTCATCGAACTCCCCGGCGTCCACGCCGCGGTGCAGGTCCACGCGGGAGTTCCGTCTTTCTACATGAAGCCCGACGATGACACCGCCCAGCCGGTGGAAGCAAGCGCGGGCACACTCCCCGACCGGATCCAGCAGTCGCAACCATCGCAGCAGCCGCAACAGCCGCAGCAACCCCAACGGGCGGTCGTGCCCTTTGACCGTTTTTATATCGTGAAAGCGCGCACCAAAGGCGGGAAGCGCATCGTTGGCGACATCAAGATCGCGGTCTACGGAAAAGTCTCGCAGGAGCAGTCCACGATTCGAACGACCATCAGCGGAATTCGCGGTGGATGGCTCAAGCTGACCGCAGTGGAGCCTCTCGCTCCCGGCGAATATGCCATCGTCGAAATGCTGGGCAAAGAGGGAATGAACCTGTACGTCTGGGACTTTGGGGTCAGCGGCAAATAGGCGGTTGCGCGGGCTATTCGGAGAGCAAACCGCGCTGGGCGATTCCAATATTGTCGCGGGTGGTGTTTTTGACCATGTACATCATCTCGTCGGCCTGACGGATGACGTCCTGCGCGGTGCGGGCGTCGTGAGGAAACGTCGCCAGTCCGATCGAAGCGCGAACGTTCAAGTCCAGGCCCTCTTCCCGGCAAAAACGCCCGGCGCGGAGCGCATCTTGCAGACGCCGTGCCACCACCAGCGCCGGGTCTTTGCCGGTCTGCGGCAGCAGCACCACAAATTCGTCGCCGCCATAGCGGAACGCCGAGTCAATCAAGCGCAGCTGGGCTTTCACCAGATCGCCGATTTCATGCAGCAGCCGGCTGCCGACCAGATGCCCGTGGGTATCGTTGACGTTCTTGAAATGATCGAGGTCGAGAAACAGTACGCTGAACTCATAGCCAAAGCGCGACGAACGGTAGACCTCAGTGTCCAGCGTCTTGGCCAGGTGACGCGCGTTGTACAGGCCAGTGCAGTCGTCGGTGATGGTGAGTTCCTGGATGCGCTCCACCGCGCGCGCGTTTTCGATGGCAATCGCGGCAAAGTCGCACAGCGATTGCAGCAGGAAATGTTCTTCTTTGCCAAACCTCGCCAGGTCTATATTGATGAGCTGAATGACGCCCAGCACGCGGTGTTTGGACCGCAGGGGCATGGCCACGACGCTGCGGGTCTGAGAGTTGGTGACTTCGTCAATCTGACGCGCGAAGCGGGCATCTTTGGCGACGTCGGGGACGATTGCCTCTTCGCCATGACGCGCCACCCAGCCGGCAATCCCTTCGCCAACCTTCAGCCGGATCTTGCCCAGGGTCTCCGCCGCATCGCCGACCGCGATGGCAAAATACATCTCGTCCTTCTGCTCATCCACAATCAGCAGCGACCAGGTGTCGGGGCGGAAACTCTCCGCCATTTTTTCCAGAATGGTCTGCAGAATCGAGTCAAGGTCCAGCGACGACGCCAACGCTTTGGCGACGTCGTGAAAGACACTGAGTTCGCGGCTGGGGCGCGAGAGTTGCGTGCCGGTGGCCTCGCACATCTTTCCTATGGGTCCTCGCTGCAAACGAGTGGTGACGGTATCCAGATTATAGGCACCCGCTCCGACCACGGGCAATGAACGATGGTAACCGGGTAACCTCTAAGGCCAATGAGCGCAATTGCCTTCCCTGATTCCTGGGGATGAGCGATTTTGCCAAAACGATACCCGTCCGCACGAGCTTATTCCCGCACCGGGGTTACCTCGGGTCTGTGACTGCGGGAACCTGTACGCGACCGCCATCCCCGTAGAACATAACTCGACACAGGGCCACCGGATCGGGCCCAAATTGCAACGGTTTCGCAGGGAGACAAACTTATGAATAGCCGATTTGCGTTGTTGATCGTTTTCAGCCTGGCCTGCACGGCGTTTGCCAAAGAGCCCAAAGCTTTTCAGAGTGGCAAGTTGATGCAGATGGATTCGGTCGCATGCGGCGTGGATGAAAAAGACGGCAAGAGTTTTGCCGGCGAGGTGCTGGGAACCGATGGCGGTCACAAAAAGACGCACGAACTGCTGTGTCAGGAATACGTGTTGCAGACCAGCAGCGTAATCTATCGCATCCGGCCCCGCGACGAAAAACACCCAGTCCTCCTCCCTGTGGGCGAGAGGGCGCAATTCCGCATGGCGAAGGACAAAATGCTGCTGCGCGTGGAAGACCTCGACAGCAAAGAGCGCGAATACTCCGTGGTTTCGATGACGCCGCGCTCCGACGCCAGCACCGCCGACGCATCCCGGTAAATTACCGAATTTGCTTCATCGTTCAATAACGGCGCGGATCCCGGTCCGCGCCGTCTCCCTTTTGCCCGGCAGTGGCGCTTGCCGCCCGCTTCGCCTATGATGATTGCCGTTCATCTCAGGCCTTTCCACTCAGGGCCGGGCGTCGGGGCGCGCAGTTGGGCACATTCGGGGAAACACTCCGCAAGGAACGGGAAAAACGGGGCATCACGCTGGAGAGTGTCTCGGAAGGGACCAAGATCGGCACGCGCTTTCTGCGCGCGCTGGAGGCCGGGCAGTTTGACCAGCTCCCCGGCGGCGTCTTCAACAAGGGCTTTGTTCGCGCCTACGCCCGGCATATTGGGTTGGACGAAGACAAAACGGTTGCGGATTTTATGGCCGCCTCCGGCCAGAGCGCTCCCGACCCGGGGGAAACGACCGGGAAAATGGCCGGCGCGAAGGAAGGCCCCAAGCCCTCGCGCAAAGGCAACGCCGACCCGATTCGCATCACGGAGGCGTCCCAGCCGGGCGAGAATCAGCAGGAAGAACCCATTGCCCGCGAAATTCCCTGGGCCGCGCTGGCGGCACTTTTATTTCTCGTCATCGTGGTGTTAGCGGGAGCGCGATACGCCTTCCACCTGCGCGGCCCGAAGGCGGAGCCTGCGCATTCCTCGCCGGTTACGTCACCGCACCAAGCTCCGTCGGCGCCCGCCAACCCTTCCCTGGCACCGGTTTCACTTTCCGCTTTGCAGTTGGTCATCCATGCTCGCGAAGATTCCTGGCTCTCCATTACCGCCGACGGCATCACCCAAGGCGAGATCATGCTACTCGCCGGAGCCGACAAGACCGTGCAAGCCGACAAGGACATTCTGCTGAAGGCCGGCAACGTCGGCGGCCTGTCGTTTGTGTGGAATGGCGCCAAACTGCCTTCGCAAGGGGAAGAGGGAGAGGTTATCACTCTTGACTTTGACGGCTCCGGCGTAAGAAAGGTCCCGCCAACGACCTCGCCGGTGACCCAGCCCTGAATTTCGTCGTCAGACCTCGCCGGGCGGGCGCATGCCGGTGCTTCGACAGTTACTTTCGCTACCCGACCGAGCTTATACGCGTTGCCGGCGCAGTTTCAGCGAGCTACCCTTCGAATTATGACGACACGGATGAAATCCTGTTTGGCCCTGCTGGCCCTTTCGACCTTCGCATCGGCACAAAACGCGCCCGATAAGAAGGCCGACCACGCTCCAAAATCGCAGCGCCCAACCGGCAGCAACGCCACTCTCAACGATCCCACGGCCCAGAAAAGCCGCAACACCAATCTGACCGACGTCTATGCCATCAACGAGGACAAGTCAGGGAAAAAACCAAAGCCAAGCGCCGACGCCTCCAACGACAGCCAGGCTGGTGCAGACAGTCGCGGCCCTCGTCAAACCGTCAGCCTCGACGGCACCATGAACAGCCCCAAAGCTGAACCGAACTCGAAAGACGCCGCCGTCAACCTCAATCCGCGTTCCCTCCCGCGGCAGCAGTACAAGGAAGTACACGCCACCGGCCAACCGCCGGCAACTTCCCGCGAGGCCGGCCCCGCGCCCAAGCCCACGCCTCCGCCCAGCAAACCAATCGAGCCACAGCCCGAAGCGGCACACTAGGAACCTCCGACACAGTTTTTCTCTGACGGTGCCCCACTCTTCCCGCGTTTTTTGCGGGAGGGTAGGGCTTTTGACCTTGGGCGGCCGCTCGCATCTCTAGAGTGCATCTTCAAAATGCTTGATCTCGCCAGTGGGGAAGCAGTAGATTTGGAGCAGCCCTTTTTCTAACCGGAGGAAGCACTATGTGGAGTCAGACTGCCCGCCGACTATTCATCTCAAGCGCATTTTCTGTGTTGCTCGCCGCGCGTGTTGCGGCACAGGTCGCGCCGCGCGCCCCCATCAATGGCAAGCCGCAAACTCAGCCCAACAACAACGGCCAGGGTCGTAACGCCGCCGCGGAACGCCATCCAGCCTGCCAGAGGATTCTCGCCGAATGCCGCAACCTGGGATTCATTGACGGACAATGGAAAAAGGACAACGGTCTGTGGAAAGACTGCTTTGACCCGGTCGTCAAGGGCGGACAGGCCACGCGCGACGGCAAGCCCATCAGCGTTCCCGTCAGCCAGAGCGATATTCAGGCCTGCCGCGGAGCAGCCGGTGGGCGCATGCAGAACGGCCGCGCGTCCCAACCGAAACTAACCCACCCGTAGGCATTCCCGGTACCCGCCCTTGCAAAAGTCGCAAGGACGGGGCACCCACGGCGTTTTTGATGGCGGCGAGATCAGAGCCTGGGCCACCCGCCACCGCCGCCATCAAAAAC
>Ga0209068_10000039_pt1 | contig 81782 bp, 79 predicted proteins | sample ColStrG_CSR_2012_FD_187200 | JGI IMG/M metagenome (GOLD analysis project Ga0209068, IMG submission 187200) | Freshwater sediment microbial communities in response to fracking from Pennsylvania, USA - Cold Stream Run_MetaG_CSR_2012 (SPAdes)... | ecosystem: Environmental > Aquatic > Freshwater >...
CCCCCCGCTTCGCCGGCCCAGGGCTGACCGGCGCTGGTGCGCAGGGCACAGGGCCGGGCGGGCACCAGACGGCCCGCCGCGCGTTACCGGGTGATCCCCACTGGGGCGTAGGCGAGGCCGGGAAACACGTCGCTGACCGTGCTGGCACCGCAGCGCTTGATCAGCAGCTCGCCGAGATAGTTGCGGTAGTCCGTGGTGGCGGGGACGTCACCCTGGTCGAGCACCGCGTCGGCGACGCCCAGCCAGGTGCCGTGCACCTGGCCGCCGACGATGCCGCCGCCGGCCATCAGGACGGCGTTGCCGTGGCCGTGGTCCAGGCCGCGGGATCCGTTCTCCGCGACCCGGCGGCCGAACTCCGACAAGGTGATCAGGCTGGTCTTGGCGGTCAGGGTCGGGCCCAGGTCGGTGAAGAAGGTCGCCAGCGCCGTCGCCAGCTCGCTCACCTGGTTGTTGAGCCAGCCGGTCGTCGGCCCCGTGGTGGCCGTCACCGGGTCCGACAGCCCCGCGTGCATGTCCCAGTTGCTGTAGTCCAGCGCCGCGGCCTGCAGCCCGATGTTCGCCTTGATCATCCGGGCGATGTCGCGCAGCGCCTTGGACAGGTCGCTGTTCTCGTCGTAGACCGCACCGTTGGCCGGGGTGTACGTGGCCACCGTCCCCAGCGTTCCGACCGTCGCCAGCGCACCGAGGGTGGTCGCGATCGGGGACTGCACGCTCAGCGGGGCCCCGGTGTTCAGCGCCCGCAGGGCGGTGTCCCACGTCGCGAGCGGGACGTCAGGGGTGCCGGACAGGCTGAAGCTGTCGATGGTGGCGATGCCCAGGACCGGCGCCGGGCCGTCGAAGGCTCCCGAGACACCCGAGTAGCCGACCTCACAGGCCTGGAAGGCCCCGGCGGTGCCACGCGCGCCCAGCATCCGGTCGAGCCACCCGGTGCGCAGCGTGGACCCGGGCGCCGCCTTCTCCAGCTCCTGGGTCGCCTCGAAGTGCGAGCGGGTCGGGTTCACCTGGCCCACCGCGACACCCAAGCCGAACGTGCCCGCGTTCCACATCGGCATCAGCGGAGCCATCGCCGGGTGCAGACCGAACCGGTTGTCGTTGGCGTTGCCGGCGTTGCCCAGGGCCAGCAGGGCAGCGTCGGGGATGGCGATGTTCGGACGGGCCAGGGTGAAGTTCGGGTCGGACCTGGGGACCACGACCGACAGGCCGTCGAATCCGCCCCGAAGGGACAGCACGATCAGCACGTCCCCGGTATAGGTCGGGGACGCCGCGAAGGCCAGCTGGGTCGCCAGCTCACGGCCGGTCAGCGCCGTCGCCGCCGCGACGGCGGCCGAGCGCTTGAGGAACGTGCGACGGCTGAAGCCGTACCGGCCGAGGATGTCCGAGCCGGCCGGCTCACCGGCCGGGCACCCGCATGCGGACCGGGGGTCCTGGTGGACCGGCGGTGGCGTCTGCTGGCTGTTCGATCGCATCGGTGGTCTCCGCTCAGCGCATCATGTGGTTGGCGGAGTTGAGGATCAGGCTCACCAGGTAGGGGAACCTCCAGCCCCAGTACGCATCGTTCACCCCGACCGGGTCGGTCTCGGCGACCCCCATGAAGGCCAGGAGCGCCGCCCGACCGTCCGCGGGCAGCGTCTGGTAGATCAGCCTCTGCGACATCTGGTCGACGAACGCGCCATAGCTCGCAGGAAGCGACGTCGGCAGGATCGAGGGGGCCTGCAGCATCGGTGCGGTCGGGTCGTTGTTGACCGGCCACCACTGGCCGGCCAGCGCCACGTGGATGTTCCAGCGCTCGAGCGTCCCGTTGGTCGACTGCCAGTCCTGGGCGGTGTCGGGGTAGCCGTTCGGCAGCGCCCAGGCCATGGGCTGCTGTCCCATGTTGCTGGACTCCCAGTACAGCGCCTGCAGGCCGCTGGTACCGGTTCCGGGGTCGGGGGTCACCGACAGTGTCCGAACGCTGGCGATCAGGTCTTCCATCGGGCGGCGGACCTTCTGGCCGACCGAGAACGCGAACTCCTTGCTGGCGAACAGCTGCTGGAGCACCGGCACGATGGCCGTGCCCGAAGCCAGGTAGGTGGCAGCCAGCCTCGCGGACAAGGACGGGCGCGGGTCGTCCGAGACGAACCTGGTGACCAGCTTGTCCGCGATCCGCCGGGCGGTCGCCGGGTGGTGGGCTAGGTACGAGATGTAGGCCTGCCCGAGGGCGTACCCGCCGTCGGCGGTCGCGTTCGGCGAGCTGAAGCCCATCACCGTGACCGGGCCGACGTAGTGGTTGGTCGGGTCGTACTCGAAGACCCCGGTCTGGGCGTCGGAGGGCCACGGGTCGTGCACCCCGAACCCGCTCATCGTCAGCGCGGAGTTGCGCATGTCGACCTCGGTGTAGCCGGCGTTGACGCCGACGGTGTGCAGCTCGAGCAGCTCGCGGCCGTAGTTCTCGTTGAAGTCCGGTGGCACCGAGTCGGCGTTGTTGAGGTAGCGCATCATCGCCGGGTGGTTGGCGCTGGCCCACAGCATGTCCGCGAAGCGGCCCAGGGCGTACCGGCGGATGACGTTCTTGTCGTAGTCATGCCTGTTGTCCCACACGTCGCTGCTCGGGTTTGTCACGTTCAGGTGGTTGGACCAGAACTCCACCATCACCTCGTACACCTGTCGCCTGCTCCAGGCGGCACGCAGCAGCGTCGCCTCCCCCAGGTCGTTCATCAGGTCCCAGGCACCGTTGCTCAGGTTCGCCCGCGCCTGCTGGATCGTCCAGGCCAGGCGCGGGTAGCGGGCCACATAGCCGTCACACACGTGGTCGTCGATCGTGGCCGGGTTCAGCTGCGCGGTCATCCACCGTCCGACACCCATCGCGTTGATCTCGGCGACCGAGGCCGGCGAGGGTCCGAAGGTCAGCCGGCGCAGCAGGTGCAGGTTGCGGTTGTTGGTCAGCAGCGGACCGCTCGCCGCCGCGGGGGGGGACGCGGCGGTCGAGACGGCCCCGGACACCACAACCGCCGACCCCACCGCTGCAACCCGGAACAGGTCACGGCGGGACAGCGACTGAGGGGTCACCCCCCATCGTTCGACCAGCGCACGGCGGACTCTGTACATCCGTTCGGGTGGTTGAGGGTCGCTGAGGGTCGCTGAGGGGCGTTGAGGGTCGCTGAGGGTCGCTTGGAGGCACTGTGTGGCGTGCGCGGTCTGCGACGATGGCCGGGTGAGCGACCCTGCACAGACCCCGGACCGGCCCACGCCGCCCTCCCCGTACGAGCTGATGGGCGGCCGGGTCACCTTCGCCAGGCTCGTCGACCGCTTCTACTCCGGGGTGGCCGCCGACCCGGTCCTTCGACCCCTGTACCCGGAGCAGGACCTGGGACCGGCCCATGACCGGCTCCTGATGTTCCTCGAGCAGTACTGGGGCGGCCCTCGCACCTACTCCGACCTTCGCGGACATCCGCGGCTGCGGATGAGGCACGCCCCGTTCGCCGTCACCCCGCTTGCCCGCGACCGTTGGCTCCTGCACATGCGCGTCGCAGTCGACGAGCTGGGCCTGGCCCCCGACCTTGAGGCTGCGCTGTGGGGGTACCTGCTGGCGGCCGCCGACTCGATGGTGAACAGCTTCGACGAACCCGCGCCACCGACCGGGTGAGTCAGGCAACCTTTCGCACGGTCCACCGCGTCCTGACTGACAGGCCCGGGATCACTATGGGCGCGAGTGAGGGCGAGGGGGGCGGATGGCTGACCGGGACGGGTTCGACGCTTTCGTCACCGCCCGCTCAGGACGGCTGCTGCGCACCAGTTTCCTGCTGACCCGTGACTGGGGGACTGCTGAGGACCTGCTCCAGACTGTCCTCGCGAACGCCTGGTTCGCGTGGGGTCGCATCGAGTCCGACCCGGAGGCCTACATCCGCCGGAGCCTGGTCACCACCTACACGTCCTGGTGGCGCCGCAAGTGGCGGGCTGAGGTCCCCTCGCTGGTCGTGCCCGAAGTGGCTAACTTCCGCGATACGACGGGCGAAGTCGACGAGCGGCACGCGGTCTGGCTGGCCCTGGGCCGCCTGCCACCGCGACAGCGGGCCGTGCTGGTGCTGCGCTACTACGAGGACCTGACCGAGTCCGAGACCGCCGCGGTGCTCGGCTGCAGCGTGGGCACGGTGAAGAGCCAGGCATCCCGCGCGCTGGCCAAGCTGCGCCAGGACCCGCGCAGCGGCGACGCAGCAGCGATCGAAGGGGTGACCCAGCATGGGTGAAGGTGCCGGCGTGACTGAGGAAGACCTGCGCAGCATCCTGCACGAGCAGGTGGCGACCGTAGGCGCACACCGCGGCCGGCTCGAGCAGGTCCACCGTCGGGTCGGGGCGCGGCGCCGCCGCCGCGCCGGTCTGGTTGCCGCGTTCGCGTCCACCGCAGTCGTGGTGGCGGTCGTCGCGTCCAGCACCACCGGTCCCACGACCCCCACGACCCAGCGAAGGTCCGCCCCGGCGACCATCGGCGCCGCCGACACCCTGCCCGCATACCTGCGCGGTGGCCGGCTCGTCGCCTCGATCGACGAGCGCACCCCGACTGCGGCGACGTTGACCTTCGTGCCCACCTCGCTGGACTTCGGGATCGTCGACGGCTGTTCATGGGACAACGCGCCGGCCGGGCAGCGGCCAGCCGCGCAGGTCACGATCAACGGCAAGCCCTATGAAGGGTCAGGGTGCGGCGCGGAGGGAGAGCCCCTCGGCTGGGGCGGTGACGGCGACATGGCCCGGCCCGGGGTCGACTTCGCAAGGCAGTTCGGCGTTCAGGTAGGCCGGCCGGTCCTGATCAGATTCGGCTGGGACGCGGGCACCGTCCGTCCCGGGTCGCGATTTCGGATCGGGGTGTACCAAGGGGTCCCGCTCGACCAGTACCCCTTCCCCCCGCGACCGGCGAAGCTGGTCCCGGTCTCCCTCGTCGCCGGGTTCGGCCTGGGCGACGCGACAGTGCTGGTGGTCCAGGGCTCGACCGCCGACCCGAACCAAGCGGTCAGCCGCACGATCCAGCTGCCCAGGTCGCTCGAGATCGTTGGGAACGCCGTCGAGCCCGGCCAGGTGAGCGTGCTGGTCAACGGACGCCAGGTGGTCCAGGCACGAACGTGGGACTACACCTCGCAGAGTTTCGGCGCCTCGTTCGACCTCGCGGCGCTCGGGCTGAAGCCGGGGCAGCGCGCGGTCATCACCGTGCGCCCGGCCCGCTACACGGGAGCGACCTGGATAGTCGCGCTGCTCCAGAGCGCTGCCTGAGGGTCTGCGGTTCTCCTGGCCGGGCGCTGGCCGACGGCGGAGGACTTCTCGGCGGACATCGCCGCTGTCGCCGCGGCGCGGGAGAGCCAGCCGACCCACTGGAGGTGAGGGTTGTCGACCGTGGCCGCGCGGCGGACCTCGCGATGGTGGGCAGGCGGGCCACCGGGATCCTGCGCCCACGCGCGTGCGGCAGCTCACGCAGGTTTGCTGGCCTGGCGAGTCAGCCACCTGGCCTGTGGCATATGCACGCCGCCACCGCCGGACACGTCCGGACACGACCCGACGGGGCCCTGGGACGGTGCTGGGCCACGCTGGGAGTCAACGGGTCGCCGATCGGCCAGACGTTCGCTGTCCAGGCGCGGACGCCCAGCACGGCATACCGCCGTCGCCGACGCTAGCGGGGGGCCATCCGGATCCCACCGTCGAGGCGGATGACCTCACCGTTCAGCATGGGATTCTCAACGATGTGCTGCACCAGCGCGGCATATTCGGCTGGTGAGCCAAGTCGGCTCGGGTGCGGCACCTGCGCGGCCAGCGACGCCTTGGCCTCCTCGGGCAGCGAAGCCATCATCGGCGTCTCGAAAAGTCCGGGCGCGATCGTCATCACCCGGACCAGGTGACCGGCCAGCTCGCGGGCGATCGGCAGTGTCATGGCGACGACACCACCCTTGCTGGCCGCGTAGGCAGCCTGCCCGATCTGGCCGTCGAAGGCGGCCACAGACGCCGTGTTGACGATGACTCCGCGCTCGCCGTCGATGGGATCGGTCGCGGCGATGGCCTGCGCCCCGAGGCGGATCACGTTGAAGGAGCCGATCAGGTTCACGTGCACCACCCGGGCAAACGCCTCCAGGGGCAACGGTCCGCTGCGGCCGAGGACCTTTCCGGCCGTCCCGATGCCGGCACAGTTGACGATGATGCGCAGTGGCCCCAGCCTGACGGCGCAGGCGACCGCGTCAGCCACCTCGTCGGCCTCGGTCACGTCGGCGTGCACCGCGACAGCGGCACTGCCCATGGCAGCCGCCGCCTCTTCCACCTGGGACGTCGACAGATCGACGAGCACGACTCGGGCACCCAGGCTGGCGAGGCGGCGCCCCGTCGCCCGTCCGAGCCCCGAGCCAGCTCCCGTGACCAAGGCCACGGCTTCGTCGATCTTCACCGGAGATCCTCCTCGTCTGGGCGTTGCCCCGTCACCGTCTCACGCGCGGTCGCCGGCCCGCGCGGTGGCCGGACTCGACGAGCCGCGAACCTTCAGCGAGCTCCAGAGCAGAAGGCACCGGACGTGCTCGCGGGCTGCGCTCTGGCCGGGCCGGACGCCTGGGTGACGGTCCGCCAACGCCATGTCCTTGGTGGCGGCCGTCCTGGCAGACACGTGCCCGCTACCGGGTCCTGGCCGCGCTGCGCCCCCGCCGACAGTCATCCCAGCCTGAACAGGTCCAACGACCCTGCGACGTCGGTACGGGTCGCGACCGAACCACCTGGACAGGCCAGCCGGAGCCAGTTTCTGCTCGCGTAGGCCGTCACCTCGCCCTCGCGGCCCAGCAGACCCGTCAGGTCAGCGGCATGCGCCGCCCGCAGAGGCACGCCCCCGACAACCGGACGACCCCAGACCTCCTGCGCCACAGCGTCGAGGTCGCTGGGACCTCGCTGCTGGGACGGGAGCTTGTCGACTCTGCGGGTGAACGCGCCGACCCCGACGCGGACGGCGTCGTGAACGGCTGCGGCAGGAACCGTGGCCACCGCCGTCCAGCCATGCCTGGGCGGCAGCAGCCCCGCCCAGGCGGGCCCCGGCACAGGCAGCGGGAGGCTGACTGCGGCACTGCCAGCCGGCTCCTCGTCGAGGCAGGCAACCAGCCGCACGGCCGAGACAGTCACGTCCCAGGCGTCGACCGGACCGGCAAGAGCGATCGGGCGCAACGTCACCACGTCCATCGGCGGACCGCCCCACACACCAAGGACGGGTCCGTGGGTCTGAAGCCGCACGCACGCACGCCCGTCCAGGGTGACCAGGCGGACCAGGTAGAAGTGCAGGGCCGCCAGCTCGCCCGGATCGGCCGCCAGGACCCGGCTCACCCTTGGGTGGGCTGTTCGGTGAACTGCCCGAGCCAGGACTTCTCGTCGGTGCTGAGCCGGCGGGGGCGCTCGTTGAGGAAGTCGTAGGGGACCATCGTCGAGGACGCCGTCGCATAGACGACGCCGCCGTCGTCGTCGTACACCTGGTATCCGAGAGTGAAATGAGCGGCGCCGATCTTGGTGACCCACACGTCGATCGGCACCGGGGCGTGCCGGTGCAGCAGCGGCCGCCGATACTTGATGTCGCTGGCGGCCACCAGGATTCCGGCCGCGACCTGGTCGACGCCAGACAGCGGCACCGACTTGAACATCTCGACCCGGGCCTCCTCGACGTAGGTCAGGAACTGCACATTGTTGACGTGCCCGTACGCGTCCATGTCGGACCAGCGCATCGCCACATGGGCAGTGAAGCGTGCCACCTCGGGGCGCCCGCTCAGCCGCGGGTTAGCTTGCGGTAGGTGGCCCGGTGCGGGCGCGCGGCATCGACGCCGAGCCGCTCGACCTTGTTCTTCTCGTACGACTCGAAGTTGCCTTCGAACCAGAACCACTGCGAGTCGCCCTCGTAGGCCAGGATGTGGGTGGTCACCCGGTCCAGGAACCAGCGGTCGTGGGAGACCACCACGGCGCAGCCCGGGAACTCCAGCAGCGCGTTCTCCAGACTCCCCAGGGTCTCCACGTCGAGGTCGTTCGTCGGCTCGTCCAGCAGCAGCAGGTTGCCGCCCTGCTTCAAGGTCAGGGCCAGGTTGAGCCGGTTGCGCTCTCCACCGGAGAGCACGCCTGCGGGCTTTTGCTGGTCGGGGCCCTTGAAGCCGAACGCGCTGACGTACGCGCGTGAGGGCATCTCCACCTGCCCGACCTTGATCCAGTCCAGACCGTCGGAGACGACCTCCCACAGCGACTTCTTCGGGTCGATCCCGCCGCGGCTCTGGTCGACGTAGGAGATCTTGACGGTGTCCCCTACCTTGATCGCCCCCTGGTCGGGGGTCTCCTCCCCGATGAGCATCTTGAACAACGTCGTCTTGCCCACCCCGTTGGGGCCGATGACGCCGACGATTCCGTTGCGGGGCAGGGTGAACGAGAGCTGGTCGATGAGCAGCTTGTCGCCGTAGCCCTTTGACAGGCGGTCCACGTCCACCACGATGCTTCCGAGCCTGGGGCCGGGCGGGATCTGGATCTCCTCGAAGTCCAGCTTGCGCGTCTTCTCGGCCTCCGATGCCATCTCTTCGTAACGGGCCAGCCGGGCCTTGCTCTTCGCCTGGCGGCCCTTGGCGTTCGAGCGAACCCAGTCGAGCTCGTCGGCGAGCCTGCGCTGGCGCTTGAGGTCCTTGGCACCCTCGACCTTCAGGCGCGACTGCTTGGTCTCCAGGTAGGTGGAGTAGTTGCCCTCGTAGGGGTAGGCCCGTCCCCGGTCGAGCTCGAGGATCCACTGGGCGACATTGTCGAGGAAGTACCGGTCGTGGGTGACGGCCACCACGGTGCCGGGGTACTTCTCCAGGTGCTGCTCGAGCCACTGCACGGACTCGGCGTCAAGGTGGTTGGTCGGCTCGTCCAGCAACAGCAGGTCGGGTGCCTGCAGCAGCAGCTTGCACAGCGCGACCCGCCGCTTCTCACCGCCGGACAGCACCGCGACGTCGGCGTCACCGGCCGGACAGCGCAGCGCGTCCATGGCCTGCTCGAGCTGGGAGTCCAGGTCCCACGCCTGTCGATGGTCGAGCTGTTCTTGAAGGTTCCCCATCTCCGACAGCAGGGTGTCGTAGTCCGCGTCGGGGTCGGCGAGCTCGGCGGAGATCTCGTTGAAGCGGTCGACCAGGGCCTTGGTCTCGGCAACGCCGTCCTGCACGTTCTCCAGGACCGTCCGGGTCTCGTCCAGGCGAGGTTCCTGCTCGAGGAAGCCGACCGTGTACCCGGGAGACAGCAAAGCCTCGCCGTTGGACGGGATGTCAAGCCCCGCCATGATGCGCAGCACGCTGGACTTGCCAGCACCGTTGGGCCCGACGACACCGATCTTCGCGCCCGGCAGGAAGGCCAGGGTGACGTTGTCGAGGATGACCTTGTCGCCGTGCGCCTTGCGTGCCTTGTACATCGAGTAGATGAACTCCGCCATGGTCCCAGAGCCTAACGGGTTGGGACCGGTCGAACGTCCGTCAGGATCGCCGGCGCAGTCGCTGGTGGAGGGCTACCGGGGGGCGGCAGCCCGGGCCGAACCGGCCGGCCCGGTACCTCGCTGCGTCATCACGCCGCAGCCCCCACCGCCACTGCGTCCTGCGCACCCGCTGTATCGGCGCCCCCGGCCGCGTCTGCGGTATCTGCGGTACCTGAGACAGAGCCGGCCTCGGCCGCGCAATCGCCAGACGGATGGGCCAGATCGCGTGCCCCGGCGTCGCGGTCCGCCTCGGTCGACGAGTCCAACGGCTCGCGGGCGACCGCCGCGGCGAGCTCGTCGGCGGCCATGCGGCCGTCGCGTTCCACCGAGCGCGGGGCGGTACGGGTGAACGCGCCGGTGCCGCGGCTGAGGTCATGCCCGGCCGCCACGGCCTCCATCTCGACCGCGGTCCCGGACCGCCCGTCGTCGGCGGTCCACTGGCGCATCCGCAGCCTGCCCGTCACGATCACGGGGTCCCCTTTCGTGAACGAGCTGGCCACGTGCTCGGCGAGGTGGCGCCAGCAAACAATCGTGACGAAGATCGTGTCCACGTCGCACCAGCCCTTGCCGCGTTCGAAGCGTCGTGTCGTCGAGGCCAGCCGAAAGCTCACGATCGGTACCCCGTCTCGGCTGTTGGTCGACCGGATGTCAGTGGCGACGTTGCCGATGAAGGTCACGTGGGTCTCGTTCACGCTCAGACTCCTCCCGGGGGCCCCTTGGCCGGGGCCGAGACCGAAAGCCTGCCGACCGCCGCCGGGCGCCTTCCCCAGGGCCGGACCCCTGGGGACAAACCGCGAGGTCGCCTTCCTTGTGGACGCACGCCGCGGGCCCGCGGAGCCGGCCCTCGCCCTTCGACGTATCAGACCTGCCGATCCACGCTCACTATCAGGTGCCCACTCACACCGTCGTGCTGTCGCCCGCCCAGGCCGTCCCCGGGCGCGGCCAGATCAGACGCGCCTGGCGGTGCGAGACGCCGAGGTGGTCGCGCCGCGGGACCCGAGGCAGCCGTCAGGCACAATGGAGGCCGGTACCAGAACGTGACCTCGAGGGGATGTGCATGGGCGAAGACCCGAGCGCACTCCTGGCCGCGGCCGCCGCGGGAGACTCCGCGGCGTGGGACGCCATCGTCGCGCAGTACACGGGTCTGCTGTGGTCTGTCGCCCGCGGGTACCGGATGAGCACGGCCGACTCCGCTGACGCCGTCCAGACAACCTGGCTACGCCTGGTCGAGCACCTGGACCGCATCGACGACCCGACCAGGCTGCCAGGCTGGCTGGCCACGACCCTTCGCCGCGAGTGCCTGCGGATCCTTCGCCGATCCAGTCGGGAAGGACCGTCCTTCGCGCAGGACGGGCTGCCGGATGTGGTCGACGACGCGCCGCCCCTGGACGAGGCCTTGCTGGTGGACGAGCGCGATGCAGCTCTGTGGCGGGCACTGGCCCAGATGCCCGAACGGTGCCGCTTGTTGATCCGGGTCCTGATGGCGACGCCGCCCCCCAGCTACGCGGAGGTCGCCCAGGTGCTGGACATGCCGATCGGGAGCATCGGCCCCACGCGCCAGCGCTGCCTGGAACGGCTGCGCAGCATCGCCCAGGCCGATGATGCTCTCGTTGACCCGGCGTCGTCTGGAGGTGCTGAACGATGAACGACATGCAGGACGATCTGCTGGTCGCCCGGCTGGCCCGGCTGGCGCAGCGAGTGGACCCGCCGCCGGACATCGTGCTGGAGTCGGCGCAGGCGGCGTTCCTCATGCGCCGCATCGACGCGGAGCTGGCCGAGCTCGTCCTGGACTCCTCGGTCGACGCCGGCCCGGTGCTGGTGCGCGGCGCGGGCGCCGAGACCGTGCGGATGCTCTCGTTCGAGACCGGCACGGTGTCCATCGAGGTGCAGGTGACGCACGCCGATGGCGTCCGTTCGCTGCTCGGGCTCGTCTCGGGCGCCCGGGGGCCCGTCGACGTCGAGACTGCCGGTGGCCGGAGCTCCGCGGTGCTGGACGACCTGGGTCGTTTCTCGGTGACAGACGTGCCCGCCGGAACTGTCCGACTGCACGTGACAGCCGACGACGGTACCGCGGTGACGACAAGCTGGGTGAGCCTGTAGAGCACCCCGCCGTACCGCCTCTTTTGGGCGGTGGGCACCCGGCCGCCATGCGCCCGCGGGGCCGGCTCAGGCGCGGCGCCCGGGCACGCAGCCAGTGCGCTTGTGCCGCAGCCGACCCCTTGGCCTTCCGCCTCAGATTGTCCAGGTCGTCGAAGAATCCGCGTAAGTCCTCGTCCTTGCGACGCAGCACGCGGCCAGGGTTGGGCAGCGGCATCCGCGGGGTGGAACACCCGACCATCGCACGTCTCATGGCCATCCGGTGGTGCCGGTGGGTGTCGAACCGTGGGACGCGGGGTGCTCACGCGGGGTGCTCGGGCTGATGCTGAAGCCGTCCACTGTTTCCTCGGCATTGATCCGGGCAAGCATCGCCTCGGGCCGTCGGCGACGAGGGCGCCGCGCAGGGTTCTGCGTCCCTTCGCCATAGCCGCGAACATCGGGGCCGGTTCGTGATGCTCGTCGACCTGGGCACTCGCACGACCACGGCCACGCCTGGATCCCTGGATGATGGCCACGACCTCACGCAGTTGACGCCCGTGCGGAACCTGACCCGACTGGTGTCCATCCTGGTGGTCGGCGGCCGCAGCACCCATCGGCGAACACACCGGGCAGGCACCGAAATCCGCGCGTGCGGTCGGTGCCGCCGGTGCCGCGGCGTGGCGCCGCGTCGGGGCAGCGTCAAGGTGACGGCGAGTGGGCTTGTCGCAGGCCTGGCTCAGATGATCCCGGCCCGGACGGCGAACGCCACCGCATGCGAGCGGTTGCGCAGCTCCAGGCGTGATGTCAGCTCATGGATGGCGGTCTTGATCGTGCTCTCGGAGTAGGCCATCTCCCCGGCGATCTCGGCGGTGGAGTAGCCGTCAGCGAGCAGCCGCAGGACCCGGACCTCTCGGTGGCTCAACGACCGGGAGGGCTCCTGTCCGAGCGCTCGCCCCCCTGGGCCCACATGGCTGAACAGACGGCCCAGCAGGTCGGCGGGCAAAGACCCGTCGCCGGCGGCCGCGACGCGCACCGCGTCTGCCAGCCGCTCGTTCGTGGCCTCCCTGCGGCGCACGATCACGCAGGCTCCGGCCTCCACTGTCGCCAGCAGAGCGGGGCCGTCGAGCTCTCCGACGACGGCCACGACGCGGGAACGGCCGCCCCCGTGGACGGCCTCGACCCGGCGCAGCTGCTCTGAGTTCATGGTGTCCGCGGCGACGACCACGACGTCTGGGACGCGCTCGTCACGCCACGGCAGCAGCTCGAACTCGTCACGGGCGCGGAGCTGGCCGAACACGCCGGCGTAGGTGACGGGATCGTCGGCGAGCACGCTGACAGCGGTGCGAGGCATTGCGGTCACCCTCCTGGCTGGTCCGGTCCGGCACGGCCTGTGTGGTGCGTGCGCGGCGAGTCAAGTCCGTCGCAGGAAAGGGGCGCCTCCCCTGATGGCGCCCCTTTCCTGCCCCGACACACAGAGCGACGACCCACCCGGCCTGATACACCACCGACGGGTACCTTTCGGACGGATCGGACAAGCCGCGAACCAGGTCACCGCGCACCCGGCTGCTCGCCGGTTCCCCCTGCGTCTGGCCGATTGACGCCATGTCCGCACTAGGCCCACCGATTCGCTCGCGCCCCCTCCGCGCACGCCGATAGACCCGACACGTGCCTGACACCTCGGCCCTGCAGGACTGCCCGACATACCTGCTGCTCGGGCCCCCGGCGGTGGCGACACCGACCGGGGTTGTGGTCGTGCACGGCCGGCGGCAGAACGTCCTGTACGCGCTGCTCGCCCTGCACGCGGGCACCCCGGTGGACACCGGGTACCTGTTCGAGGCCATGTGGGACGACGACTTGCCGGCGGAACCGCTCGGCGCCCTGCAGTCGCAGGTGTCCAGGCTCAGATCCGTCCTCGGTTGCCCGATCGCCCGTGGGACTGACACCTACCAGCTGACGGCGACCTCGTCCGAGGTCGACATCCACCGCTTCGACGACCTGGTGCGCGAGTCGCGTCAGCTGCTGGACGGTGGCGCGGCCGCCCTCGCCCGGCAGGTCGCCGAGTGCGCCGTCTCGCTGTGGCGAGGGTCCCCGTTCCCGTCGCTGACCGGAGTGGACTTCGTCGCCCCGGAGACCGGACGCCTTGACGAGCTCCGGCTCGAGGCACTGGTGGTGCGGGCGCAAGCGGACCTGACACTGGGACGGTCAGCCTTCGCAGTGATCTCGCTGCGGAACCTGACGGCGGCATACCCCTTGCGCGAGGACCTCTGGGCCCTTCTCGTTCGCGCTCTGTACGCCGGCGGGCGAACCGGGGAAGCGCTCGCGGCCTACCGGGACGCACGACACACCCTGGTGGCCGAGCTGGGGCTGGAGCCAGGACCGCTCCTGCAAGGACTCGAGGCCGCGGTTCTGCGGCACGACCCGGCCCTGGCCCGGCCGAGCCAGAACTGCAGCGCGCACGCCCAGCTGCTCGGCGCGACGCCGCGACCACCCAGACGGCTCTTGCCCGAGCCGGCCCTGGCGACGTTCCTTGACCGGGTCCGCGCCACGCAACCCGCGTACGACCCCGGTCCGGGCGAGTGCGACGACCTGCTGGAGCTGGTCACGCTTCTCGACGGCGACCCGTTGCGCATCGAGCTCGCCGCCACTCAGGTGCCGCGCAGATCGCTCCGCCAGCTCGTCGAGCTGCACGGGCGACGCGCGGGCAAGGGTCGACCGGGCGGATCCAGCCTGGGCTGAGGTAGGAGCAGCACCGGCCAGGCCCGCTGACGGGGCGGCGCGGCCGGCGCGGCCATGCGGGAATACTTTGCTGTTCGATCACGGTTGGCGCGAATGCCCGGGCTGTCGGAGCCGGGTGGTAGGACGGGCACACCGCCCCCTCCCGGTAGCGCAGCGATGGCTTACACCCTTACACTGTTACATCGTGGACGCGGCATCGCCCGGAAGTACCCCGTACCTCTGCTGACCTGCCCGCACAGCAAACGACCGACGACCCTTCCCAGGAGCCCCCGTGGCCAGCACTGACAGCCGTACCAACGTCGTGGACGACCCCACCCAGCCGGACCCCAAGCGCTGGCTCGCACTGATGGTCATTGCCGTGGCCCAGCTGATGGTTGTGCTCGACGCCTCGATCGTGAACATCGCCCTGCCGCGGGCCCAGGCCGCGCTGCAGATCAGCGACTCCAACCGGGCATGGGTCGTGACGGCCTACACCCTCGCCTTCGGTGGGCTGCTGCTGCTGGGCGGGCGCATCGCCGACTTCGTCGGGCGCAAGCGGGTCTTCATCATCGGCCTGATCGGATTCGGTCTCGCCTCGGCCCTTGGCGGCGCCGCGCCGAACGCCGGACTCCTGCTGGCCGCGCGCGCCCTGCAGGGCGCCTTCGCAGCACTGCTCGCGCCAGCGGCCCTGTCGCTGATCTCGGTGACGTTCACCGAGGTGAAGGAACGTGCCCGGGCCTTCGGGGTGTACGGGGCGATCTCCGGCGGCGGTGCCGCTATCGGCCTCGTTCTCGGCGGGGTGCTCACCGAGTTCGCCTCGTGGCGCTGGTGCCTGTTCGTCAACGTCCCGATCGCGCTGTTCGCGGCCATCGCCGCCGGACCGGTCGTGCGTGAGAGCAAGGCTTCCGGCGACACCAGGTACGACGTGCTCGGGGCGATCACCGCCACCGTCGGCCTTGTCTCGTTGGTCTACGGGTTCACCAAGGTCAGCCAGCTGAAGACCACGGCCCCCGGTCAGCTGCCCGAGGCCAACGGCTGGACGAACAGCGTCTCCCTGGTCGCCTTCGCGGTCTCACTCTTGATGCTGGCCCTGTTCGTGGTCGTCGAACGTCGAACGCAGCACCCGCTGCTCCCCCTGCGGGTGATCCTGGACCGCAACCGCGGCGGGTCCTACCTGACGTCGCTGATCATCGGCCTGGCCCTGTTCGGGATGTTCTTGTTCCTGACCTACTACTTCCAGGGGACCCTGGGCTACAGCCCGTTGAAGTCCGGCCTGCTTTTCCTGCCGTTCTCCGCGGGAATCATCGTTGGGGCCGGTATCACCAGCCAGCTGCTGCCCAGGATAGGCCCGCGGATCCTGATGGTCACCGGCACGCTCATGGCCGCAGTCGCCATGTTCTGGCTGACCCGCATCACTGTCCAGGACGCGTACCTCACTCACGTGCTGCCCTCAATGATCGTGATGAGCCTGGGAATGGCTGCAGTGTTCATCCCGCTGGCCAGCACGGCGCTCATCGGGGTAGGAAACGACGACGCCGGCGTCGCCAGCGCACTGGTGAACACCACCCAGCAGATCGGCGGCTCATTGGGAACCGCGCTGCTGAACACCATCGCCACCGCCGCCACCGCCGCGTTCCTGGTCGCGAACGGGGCCGGCGCGGCCACGGTGCGACAGGCACAGGTCCACGGCTACACGCAGGCCTTCGCGATCAGCGGGGTCCTGCTCGTTCTGGCGTCAGTGGTGGCACTGGTCTTCATCAGCCCAGGCCAGCCCGAGGTCCACGACGGGGAAGCGATGGTGGCCCACGCGTAGATCCACCGCTGCCCTGGTCCCTGCGCGTCAGGAGTCGGTGAGGGTACGCAGGCCGAGCAGGCCTGCGTACCCGATCATCCCCGCGCCGGCCACCGCGTCGGCGACGCGCAGGCCTCGCTGGTCGATCCGGCGACCGGCCAGGTACATCCCCACAGCCAAGACGATGTGCCAGGCCAGACTGCCGGCACCGATACCCAGCAGCAGTGCGACGGCATGCCCCGTGCTGTCGGTGAAACGGGCCGCTGAGGCAGCGGCGAAGACCGCCGCCCAGGACGCGATGGTCAGCGGGTTCGACGCGGTGGCGATCACCGAGGTGCGCAAAGCCGCCGGGACGGAGGCGACCTCCTGGTCAGATTCCAGACCAGCGCGCACCCGCAGCGCCGACAGCAGGGTGCGTCCCCCGAGCCACGCCAGCACACCGGCACCCAGCAGGCCCAGCACCACCCGCGGACCGGTCAGGCGAAGCACCCCCGCTGCCCCGGCCACCCCGAGGCCCGCGTACACCGAGTCGACCAGGGCCGCCCCCAGCCCGACCCCAAGCGCGGGCGCCACACCGAACCGTAGCGACGTCCGAGCGCACAGCAGCCAGATGGGCCCGACCTGGGCAGCGACGAAGAAGCCCAGTCCCAGACCAGCGAGTACAGCAGGCACGGTTCCCGACATGCCTACAGCCTCGCCGCTCGGCGCCTTCGAGCGCAGCCATTTATCGGCCAGCCACCTCATTGCACCTACGCCGCCACCACGATAGGACGGAACACATGGACTACACCCACCTCGGACGTACCGGCTTGTCAGTCAGCCGGCTGTGCCTTGGCACCATGAACTTCGGCCCGGTCACCACCGAGCCGGACTCTTTCACGATCATGGACCGCGCGCACGAGCATGGGATCAACTTCTTCGACACTGCCAACGTCTACGGCTGGCGCAAGGGCGAGGGCATCACCGAGCAGATCATCGGTCGCTGGTTCGCGCAGGGCGGCGGCCGCCGCGAGCGGACCGTCCTGGCCACCAAGCTCTACGGGGACATGGGCGACTGGCCCAACGACGGGAAGCTGTCGGCGCTGAACATCCGGCGCGCCTGCGACGCCTCGCTGCGGCGCCTGCAGACCGACTACATCGACCTTTACCAGATGCACCACGTCGACCGGGCCACGCCGTGGGAGGAGATCTGGGAGGCGATGACGGTCCTGAAAGACCAGGGCAAGGTCATCTATGTCGGCTCGTCGAACTTCGCCGGCTGGCACATCGCCAAGGCACAGGAGGCGGCCAGGTCACGTGCGTACCTGGGCCTGGTCAGCGAGCAGTCGATCTACAACCTCCTGACCCGCGACGTCGAGCTCGAGGTGCTGCCCGCCGCACAGGACTACGGGCTCGGGGTCATCGCGTGGTCTCCGCTGCACGGCGGCCTGCTCGGCGGCATCGTCCGCAAGGAGCGTGAAGGGCACCGCCGCCTGGAGGGGCGGGCGAAAGAGGCCCTGCAGGAGCACCGAGACCAGCTCCAGGAATACGAGGACCTGGCCGAGCAGCTCGGCGAGGAACCGGCCGACGTGGCCCTGGCCTGGCTGCTGTCCAGGCCAGGGGTGACCGCGCCCATCGTGGGTCCGCGCACCGTGGAGCAGCTCGACGGGTCGCTGCGCGCGCTCCAGGTCAGCCTGGACGACAAGACCCTGACCCGGCTGGACGAGATCTTCCCCGGCCACCGCACCGCACCGGAGGACTACGCCTGGTGAGGTGGGCCTCGGGCCGGCTGGCCAGGCGCTGGGCGGCGCCGTCACCAACTCTCGTGCACGCGGCCGGAGTCGACCGATAGGGTTTTAGCATGTGCTGTCTGGTCGCCCTGATGAGCCTGCTCGGCCCGCGTATCGCCTTCCTGGTGACCTGGCTGGCCACCAACCGCGTGTCCGTGGCCTTCCACAGCGGGTTCGTGGTGCCATTCCTCGGCCTGCTGTTCCTGCCGTGGACGACCTTGCTCTACACCCTGGCCTACTCTCCGGTCGGCGGAGTCAAGGGGATCGGGTGGCTGGTCGTGGGCCTAGGTCTGCTCGCGGACCTGGGTGCCTACGGGTCCGGGGGCACCGCGAGGCGCCGCCGCGGCTCCGTCGTCTGATCGCTGCGTCGGCGCGGCGCGGCCCAGGCCAGCCGGCTCACCCGGCCGCCACAGTCGACTGCGTCCGCCGAGCGGGGCTGGTCGACATGACTGCAGGCCCACCCCAGGCTCGTTGCGGGCTCAGCGCAGACCTGCATGCTCAGCGCAGACTCACTGCAGGCTCACCGAGACCTCCGGTCCGTCCACAACGACCCGGGGAAGCCAGCCGGCGCCGATCTCGAACGGGCGGCCCGGGACCAGGGGCCGAAGCCCCTTGCTGGTGTGCAGAAGGCGGTCGCCCTGTCGCACCTGCACCCGCGGCGCCTTCACGAAGTCGTCCGCCCACAGCACGAACCTGCCACGCGGGGGCGGGGTTCCAGGGTCGACGACGCGCCCCGGGACGATCCAGCGCAGCGGCGCCGCCACGACGACCCGCACCGCTTCGGTAAAGCCGAGCGGCCAGCCGGCGGGCTCGCCGCCAGTGCCCTGCTGTCGCAGGTCGGCGAGCACCGACGAGGCGACGAACCGGCCCGCCAGGGCCGCGCAGTCGGCCGTCAGGACAGGGTGCGCCAGATTGCCGGCCGCATAGACCCCCCGCCTCGACGTGCGCAGCCCCGTGTCCACCAGGGGCCCGGTGCTGGCGCCGTCCATCACCATCCCCGCAGTCCTGGCCAGCTCGTTGTCGGCGATCCAGTCACCGGTGAACACCACGGTGTCGGCGGCGATCGTCTCCAGCGTCCCGTCCGCGCGCGCGACCTCGACGCCCTCCAGGCGGTGCCGGCCCCCGACCAGCCGCAGCACCTGGGCGCCGGTCAGGACCGGGAACCGGTAGACCAGGGCCGCGCCGGCGCGAAAGGCCTGGTACGACTGGTGACGGGGCCGGTCGGTCACCATCGCGGCCACCTGGACCCCGGCGTGTCTCAGGGTCACCGCAGCCGAAAAGCTCACGTGCTCGGCGCCGACGATCACAGCCCTGGTCCCGATCCGCTGACGGTAGGTGTGGACGGCCTGCTGCAGCTCCCCGGTGGTGTAGACGCCGGCGGCGCGCACCCCCGGGACGAGGCGAGCCGCGCGCGGCCGCTCCCTGGCACCGGTGGCCAGCACGACGGCGCGCGCCCGAACGGTCTCCAGCCCGGTCCGGCTGGTCGTCGCCAGTGCTGGCGGCCCAGCACCGGACAGGTCCCAGCCGGTCACCGACACACCCACCCGTACGAGCGCGCCCGCCTCGACAGCCGAGACCACCAGCCGCTGGGCGTAGGCAGGGCCCGAGACAACGCGGTGCAAGTCCCTGACCCCGTATCCGAGATGGTCGCTGTGCCGGGGTATGCCGCCAGCCGCCTGCTCGCGCTCCAGCACTTCCACCGTGCCGCAGCCGGCCCGGGCCAGCGCCGCAGCGGCGCACAGCCCGGCTGGTCCGGCGCCGACCACGAGCACGTCCACCTCGCGGACACCACCGTCGCCGGTCATCTCGCCTCGACCATCGCCCGGACCCGGGCGCCGCAGAAGAACCCCTGACAGCGCCCGTTGGTCGCCCTGGTCCGCCGGCTCACCCCGCTGACCGTCCGGGCCGGCACGGGCGCCGCCAGAGCGTCGCGGATCTCCCCGGAAGAGACCCGCTCGCAGTGGCACACGATGGCGCCGTAGTCGGGGTCTGCCGCGATCGCTGCGCGGTCCTGGTAGGGCCGCATCCCCGCCTCCCCGAGGTTGGGCATCCGCGGGATCTGAGCCGCCCGGCGCTCACCGGGATCCCACCCACCGCCCACCATCAGCGCCACGACGTGCTCGGCGATCGCCAAGGACGCGGTGAGCCCGGTCGAGCGGATCCCGCCGACCGCCACGTACCGCTGGGCCGGGTGGCAGGCGATCTGGTAGTCGGAGTGCTCCGTGGCTGAGCGAAGGCCCGCGTACCCGGCGGTGACTTCCTGCGCCAGCAGCGCCGGCAGGATCCGCCGGCCCTGCTCGGTCAGCATCGTCAGGCCGGCGGCCGTCGTGGCGGTGTCGCTGCGGTCCCCGACGTCCTCGGCGGTCGGGCCGAGCAAGACGTTGCCGAACACGGTAGGGGCGACCAGGACTCCCTTGCCTCGAGAGGTGGGAACGGGCAGCAGGATGTGGTGCAGCAGTGAGCGCGCGAGCTTGTCGAAGACCACGAGCTCACCGCGGCGGGCTGTGATGGTGAAGCCGTCATGGCCGAAGAGGCGGTCGAGAAGGTCCGCGCCCAGGCCCGCGGCGTTGACCACCCAGCGCGTGGTCAGCTCCCCGGCCGAGGTGACCAGGACATGCACCGAGGAGCCCCCTTCGGCGGCGGTGACTGCCTGGACGAGGGTGCCGAGCAGGATCTGCACCCCCCCGGCGAGGGCCTCGGTCGCGAAGGCCAGCGGCGTGGTCCACGGGCAGATGATCGACTCGCCAGGAACATCCAGGGCCCCGACCGCACCCAGGCCCAGGTGCGGCTCGCGGGCGTAGAGCTCGCCGGCCCCAATGATCCGGGCGTCGTGGTAGCCGTTGGCCGCGGCCTTGGCCGCCAGGGCCGGCAGGGCGGAGAGCTGCTGGTCGTCCCAGGCCACCAGCAGGGCACCGACCCGCTCGACCGGGATGCCTGCGACCGCGGCGTAGGCGCCGAGCAAGTCATAGCCGCGCCGGACGAGGGCAGCCTCCAAGGTTCCCGGCGTCGCATCGAAGCCGGTGTGCAGGATGGCCGTGTTCGCCTTGGACGTGCCGTCACCGACGTCGTCGGCCGCGTCCACCAGCGCGACCCGCAGGGGGTAGAGCGACAGCTCGCGGGCGATGGCGGCGCCGACCACCCCGGCGCCGACCACCACGACGTCCCACGCGGGGGTGCTCATCCGGCCCCCCGGTCAAGCTCGCGGGCGACGGCGCGGGCGAACACGTCGCGTCTGGCGGCCGCCTGGGCCGCGTCGATCTGCGGCTCGTACACCGCCGAGGGGACGAACTCCCCCACCGCCTGCGCCAAGGTCAAGGTCGGGTCCAGGCCGACCCGAGCCGCGGCGCCCACGCCGCGGGCGGTCGCGTCCGGCGAGCCAGACACCTCGACCGGGACCTGGGCCAGGTCAGCCTGCGCCTGCATGAGCAGGGCGCTGCGGGTCAGCCCGCCGTCGACCCGCAGGCTGGTCAGCGACGCGCCGATATCGCCGGCCGCGGCAGCGGCGAGCTCGACGACCTGCGCGGCGATGCCGTCGACCAGGGCCCGGACAAGGTGCCCCGCCGTCGTGTCCAGACCCAGGCCCAGCAGCGCCCCGCGGGCGTCCCCGCGCCACCAGGGCCCACCCAGCCCGGCCAGCGCCGGCACGAACGTGACCCCCCCTGCGTCGCGGACCTGCGCGCCGACCCGGTCGAGGTCCTGCGCGCTGGCCAGCACCCCCAGGTCGACCAGCCAGCGCACCGCGGACGCCACCGTGAACACCTGCCCGTCCAGGCAGTACGTCGGGCGCCCCCCCAGCGACCAGGCCACCGACGTCGTGAGCCCGGCTCGCGAGCGCAGCGGGTCGCCGCCGACGTTGGCCAACAGGAACGCGCCCGTGCCGTACGTGCACTTCACCATCCCTGGCTCCAGGCAGCCCTGACCGAGCAGTGCCGCCTGCTGGTCCACCAGCAGCCCGGTCAGTGGGACCGGTCCCGACCCTGGCCCCGGACCTGACAACGAGAACGCAGACGTCGACCCGAACGACCCGGCGCAGTCCACCACGGTGGGCAGCTGCTCCGAGCCCAGGCCGAAGACCGTCAGAGCCTGGTCGGACCAGCCAGCTCGGTCCAGGTCGAGCAGCATCGTGCGCGACGCGGTGGAGGCGTCGGTGACGAACTCCCCCGTGAGCTGGTGGACCAGCCAGGCATCGCTGGTCGTGACCACACCATCGCGGGTCAGGTTCTCCCGCAGCCAGGCCATCTTCGGGGCAGCGAAATAGGCGTCCAGGGACAGCCCGGTCAGCGCCGCCAGGAAGTCCCCCTGGTCGCGGATCCGCTCGCATACTGACTCAGCGCGCCGGTCCTGCCAGACGATTGCGTCGGTCAGGGCGCTGCCGCTGACCGGGTCCCAGGCGAGCACCGTCTCGCCCTGGTTAGCCAGGCCGACGGCGGCGACCGGCTCCCCGCCGCGGGCCACGGCCAGGGCACCGGCCTCGAGCACCGAGGCCAGCAGCTGCGCCGGATCCTGCTCGACAATGCCCGGCCCGGAGTACCGGGGGCGCAGGCCCACCTCGGCCGAGGCGATCGTGCCCCTGCCCGGCGCGATGACCAGCGCCTTGGTGCCCGAGGTGCCCTGGTCGATCGCCAGGACGTTCGCGGGGCTGGTCACGCCCTGAGGGTATCGGCGCCCACCGCGCCACCGCGGACGTAAACCCGGCCTGACAACACCCCATTTCGACCAACGAAGTCGATCATCAGCACCGCGGCGATCACCACGAGCCAAGCGGGTCGTCGGACGACGGACCGCGTTGGGCCGAAGTCGCCATTCTTCGCCGTCGCATCGAAGCGCTGAAGAGGCCGCACCGTGTGATCACGTGCGCCCCCGCTTCGCGCGGCGAACCACGCATCGCTGCTGCGGTAGAGGGCGTGCAGCACTTGTCGCGGAGTCATTCTTGGGCGAGTAGGTCCGGGAGCGGGATACATGTGGTAGTCGCCGACGCTGTAGTCCTTCGGGCCGTAACCGTCGTCGAACGGCTGCGTGAGCCGTCCGGCTGCGGGAAGGGGGCGTGACGACGTGTGCCGGAACCAACGATTTCGTGGCTGCCCCGATCGGGTGCTCCGTCAGGCTGGTCCCGCACGCGGGAACGACCCCGCTGATGCAACCAACCCGGCGACTGTCGTTGACATGAGCGGCACCGACCGCATCCCGCCTGACTGAGACGCTGAGCAGTGATCCGCTGCCCCGCCTGCCTCGGACCGTCGGTAGGGCCGAAATCTAATGGTGCGCCAGTTGTGTGTAGGTCTCCCACCGACCATCGACGCTAACGACAGCCTCGGGGGTCCCGTTGTTCATCGGGACCAGGTAGACGACCGTCCCCACGGGAAGAAACGTCGCGTCGCCGTCATGAATCTGGTAGCTGGCATCAACCTGGTAGGTGCTGAGGGTGCACCTGATGTGGCCCGCGGCTACCCCCGGCTTCGCCGGATCCCAGGTCGCCGGAACCGGGTCCTGGCTCGCCATGTAGTCGTGCCCCAAGAGGTGAAAGGTGTCGACGTAGTCAATGGCAATGCCGACGCCAGCGGTCTGCTTCATCGGTGGTGGACAGCCCGGTGCAGGAAGAGCGCCGCTCGAGGTGGCCCGGGAATGCGGGCTGAGCGCGTCCTGGCTGGTCGTCCGTTGGACAGCGCAGCCACTGAGAACGAGCAGGATCAGACCACTCACCACGGCTCTAGGTGCTGCGATCACAGCAGGCCCCAAGGGATCAGCCGCACGGCTCCCGCTGAGCCGTGTCTCCCATCAGACGTGCGGTCCGGTGCGCCCGTTCCACAGTGCATATTCTGCCGGATCGGGACCCGCCCTGGAGCGGCACCTAGCGTGCTGCCGCACCCTCTCGACCGGATGTTCTGGCTACTTCGCAGCCCGCATGACCACGCCGACCACGGCCGTGTCGGACTCGCTACGGTCGTCCAGGAAGGTGACCGTCTGGATGCCAGAACTGGCATTGCAGTGCGGTGCCGTGCCGAACCCTAGTTGTCGAGGACGCTGAGCCTGGACGGGGACTTCGGCGCGAGGCAGGCTGGCAGGACCGGCGAGGTCAACCCGATCTTGGGACCGCGGCCTCCGGGATCGAGTTGCCCCACGATCGTGACCACGACGTGCGGTCCACACCAGTTCGACCAATCGAACAGGTTGTTGCCCTGGCTGACGCCGAGTTGCGCGATGGCAGGCGCGCCATCGACCCCCAACGGGCGGCCCTCCGGATCAACAAGGCTTAGCCGGATGATGTGGCCCTCAACCGCGCACGTTCGGCCCGCACTGTCAGTCACGATCGGGGCGATCACGACGGTGGTGTTCTCGCCCTGTGCCACCAGCCGGATCCGCTCATGCGGCGGCTCACAGTGTGCTGACGCGGAGGCGGACGTGGGCGTGGACGTTGAAATGGTCGTCTGGCTTGGAGTCGGGTTCGACGTCGCAGAGTTCACCTGCGACGCGCACGACGAAGTAAGGCTGCTGAAGGCCAGCAACGTCGCGGCAGCCGCCAACGGTCTCATGCCCATGGAGTTCGGAGTGGACCGACTTACCGTCGCGGGAAACAGCGACCCCGTCTGCTGGCACCCATGTGGGTTCCCCACGGAGATGACGACGGCAAGTACCTTAGGGCTGGTCACGCCGATCACCGTTCTCGTCGAATGACTTCTCACCAGTCAGTCGCTCCAGCGGCGGCCTGGGTTGCCGGCGCGGCGCGACCCACATGCGCACCGAGCACTTATGCCGGTGATCGAAGATCACCAAGCCCTTCGGGCGACATACAGGCCGATATGCCGGTGATCGATTCGGACGAATAGGACGCGGGTAACGTGTTGGATCACCGGCATATCTACACATCGGTGCGCGGTCAGTGACGCTCACTGGGTCGCACCGGACGCAAGGGTGGCGGCGAAGATCTGCCAGGCCAGCAGGCTCTTAGCGATGAGGGACAACGTGATGTACACGCGCTCGCCGAAAAGGTAGTCCTTCCACTTGGCGACCTGCTTGTACTGCAGCCATTGGTTGATCGCGAAGCAGTTGAAGAAGACAAAGAGGGAGAAGAAGATCCCGTAGACGAACCCCGGTGGACGTGCAGAAGTGCCGGGTCCGACCAGGTATACCGTGATCGCGAGCCACGGGACGATCCCTGCGAGGCAGCCGATCCAGAAGGGACCCAGCCCAGATCCTGGTGACTCGTAGCGCTCCTGCATCCATCCGAAGCCGATCATGGATGCGTTGACGCCGACCAGGGCGAGCAGCGCAGCGATGTCGTTGATGCCGACGAGCATGGCAATCAGCACGATCATGATCGAGGCGCTCAGGGAGTACTCCGCCCAGCGGAATGGGTTGCGGTTCTTCCCCAGCTGGACCTGGTAGGAGCCCCAACGAGGGCCGGCTACACCGAAGTGACCCAGCGCGGACAGGAGGAAGAACGCCGCGATTGCCCAGGCAAAACTGAGGTGGAACAGCGTGACGGCCTGGCGCCCGACCGTGGGGCCAGGAGGCCCAGTCATGTAGGTGGCTTGGACGGGCAGCGCGAAGGCGTTGGCCAAAACCAGGATCGCGATCGCCTGAGCCAGGTGGAGGCACCCTGCAGCGACGTTCGTGGGTCGGATCCGACCCAGGCCGCCCTGTCGCGCGGGGGGGACCGCTGGGTCAAGTAACACCGTCACCAGGAGCTCCGCCACAGGTCGAGGTCCATCCACCGATGATGTCAGGTCCCGATGGCCGCCCTGGATCGGCACCTCCGTGGCGGCTCTACGTGGGGCGCGTGCCACCGTCGGGTCGCCGCCGGAAGCCGGAGCAGAGCAGTGTGACGTCGCTAAGTCCCTCGTCGGTCTCGATGGCGTACACCTGCTGTTCGACAACGAAGTCCCGCCCCGCCTCAGTCCCGGTGAACCGGTACCACAGGTGCAGTCGGTCACCGACCGCGTCTGTGTGGAACTCGATCAGGTTCAGCGGCTCGGCGTCGGCCTACCAACCGGCGATGGTGTCTGCAGCCTCAGGTGACCCAGCACGCTCAAGTGGACCAGGCGGGATCAAGGCCCTGAACTGGACGTCACGAGTGAAGCAGGCCATGATCGCGTCCCTATCCCTGGCGGCGATGCTCTCCACTAGTCGCCTCGCGTACTGCACCACATCCTCCTCTGGGCTGCTCGCTGCCCCGCATCGAACCCCGCCACCAAGATCGCCGCAAGACCCCCAGCACCGGCGCACCGAGCACTTAGCGTGCTGTGCTCAGGGAAGTGCTTCGGCACCCAACAGGGAGTCGAGAAGGCTAGTGACCGTCGAGGGCGTGAAGACTTCCGCACCTGTTGTGGACGTGAACCCGCAGCCCGAGCGGGCAACGATCACCGTGAGCGGTGCGCCGTGGCCGTAGCCAAACAGCAACACGTCCCGACGGCCGTCGTCGAGCGGATAGAAGAAGACCTGGCCTGGGGGGATGCGCTGGGCTGTGTTCAGCCTCAGGACGAGGTTGGGCAGATCGGGGTCGGGGACCGGCGCTGCCTCGATCAGCTTGCCCTGCGATGGGCTGTTCAGCCCCGCGTATCGGCAAGCAGTGGCCGTTGAGGGGACTCCTGGGACGAACAAACCAGGTGGGGAGGACTTACCAAGGGGTTTGGCGCGCGGGAGCGTAGGTGGGCAGGAGAGTCCCGCAGCAGCCGGAGCGCTTGTGCGAGGTGTCGGAGATACCCCACCGACCGTCGCCGTCGATTTCGCGCGTGCCGTTGATGGGGAGGCGGTGTCCACCGCCCCGGTACAGCCCCCCAGCGCGAGGAGCGGGGCGGCCCACGTGAGTACGATTCGCCGCACGAATCCTCCCGGTGTTGGTCAGAACCAAAGACGCGATCGGAGCGCGCAAGGTTCCGCGCACCCATCATTCAAGATCCGCGCAGACTGCCGGTTTGCGGCTGTGCTGATGCAAGATCCGCCGGGCCATCGAGAGCAGGTCCTCAGCGGCCCGAGGGGTCATGAGCGCCGCCACTGTTCGGTCCTGCTCTCAGCCAGCTCGACGGAAGGACCGCGAAGACTCCGGCGCGCAGGGACGACGACCGGAACTGGTGGGGCGCCCGTCACGTCCATGTGCCTGCTCGCGGTCCTTGAGCGCCGTGCGGATCTGATCGAGGCCGCGGCTCATCTGTGAGCCCGGCGACGACGGGACGACGCCGGGCATCCCGTTCATGCGACCCGCATTGGCGCTGCACAAGTTGTGGGGTGGCCGCCGTCCGGGCGATGGCGTCGAGAGTCCGGGCCCACTCGTCCACGAGATCGAGCGCCGCAGCGGTTGCCGGCCGCTTTCAGGTCGGCCGACTACCGCTCGACGTTGGCCCGGATGACGGTCGCGGGCCCGTCGGATCCCGTTCGGCTCGCCCGCCCGACTCCGTCACGCAGGCTTCGTGAGCGGTCCGGTCCTCATCCGGCTGGCGCCGCCGCTGCGCGCGTAGCGCGGCGAGCCGGGTCGCGGTTGGCCAGGCTAGCCAGTCATCGCCTGGACCAGGTGGTAAAGCAAGATGAGCTGGGTGATGGCCAGCGGCTCGCTGCGCTCCCCGTCCGGCAGCGCGCCCAGGCCTTCGGGGATCTCACGCCGGTCGGCCAGGTCTGCCCAGATGGCCTTCTCCAGCACGCGGCTCTCCTGCGAGCTGGCGTGACCGTGGACGTGCAGGCAGTCCACCGGAGTCCCGTCGGAGTCGCGGATGATCTTCAGGTGCATGGTGGTGTGGTCCTCGTCGGACAGCACATGGTTCAACGCGGGGTGACGGATGGTGGGCCGCAGCAGCAGCTCGGCTGACAGCGGGGTCCCGGGGGGGTCGTTGCGGGTCGCGATAGGGGAGAACCGGACCACGATGTCGGCGTGCCGGCGCTGCGGGCGGATGAACTCGGCCGACTCGGGCTCCCTGCGCTCGAGCTCGGCCAGCACCGCCTCGGGGAGGTAGCCGCGCTTGGTGCAGTCCCGGTCGATCTTCCAGGCCCGCCGGATCTGTTCGGGCGGGTCGAGGAACACGCTGACGTCGAAACAGGCCCGCGACAGCTTGGAGGTCAGCGGGAGCAGGCCTTCGACGATGACGAACTGCTTGGGCTCGACGTACTCCGGGCGGGCCAGCCGCCCGGTCGCGTGGTCGTACACCGGCTTGAGGATCGGCTGCCCCGTCGCGAGCAGCTGCAGGTGCTGCTCCATGATGTCGACGTAGTTGCACTGCGGGCTCAGCGGTGTGAACGGCAGCGCCGCGCGCTCCTCGCGGTCGTAGCGGTGGTAGTCGTCCACGCACAGCGCGGTGCACCGGTCCGCGCCGATCGCGTCGACCAGCCCCTTGGTCAAGGTGGTCTTGCCGGCAGCGCTGTCACCGGCGATCGCCAACATCACCGGGCGCGTGCCGGCCGCCGGAAAGTGCGAACGGGCGATCCGCATGGCTTTGTCGGGCATGCCGGGACATTACGCGGCACGGCTCGGGCGCGGTCTCACCCATCGGGGTGGGATCGGGGGTGAACTCGCGCCGTGGGTACTGACCTGGGTGTTCGGTGCACCTAACCTTCACCCATGGCCGCCCCGGCACTGCGCGTGTTCCTCGTGGACGACCACGAGATGGTGCTGCAAGGCCTGATCGCGATGCTGTCCCGCTTCCCCGAGCAGGTGGCCGTCGTGGGCACCGCCTCGACCCCGGACGACGCGCTGGCGGCGGTCGCGCGTCTGGACCCTGACGTCGTGCTGTGCGACGTGAGGCTGCGCGGCAGCAGTGGCCTGGACCTGTGCGCCGCCCTGATCCGCGTCCATCCGACGCGCAAGGTCGTGTTCCTCACCGTCTACGACGACGAGCAGTACCTGTTCCAGGCGCTGCGGGTCGGGGCGTCGGGGTTCTTGCTCAAACGGGTCGACGGGCACGAGCTGGTGGGCCACCTCAGCTCGGTGCGCGAGGGCGAGATCGTCATCGACCCGACCCTGGCCGGCCGGGTAGCCGCCTCGGCGGCGCGGATGAGCAGCGGGGAGTTCTGGCCCGGAGCCAGGCTGGGGCTGACCCAGCGGGAGAGCGAGGTACTGGCCCTGCTGGTCGCGGGCCTGTCCAACCGTGGGATCGCCGCCAAGCTCGTGGTCAGCGACGACACCGTCAAGACCCACCTGCGCGCCCTGTACCGAAAGCTGGACGTGGCCGACCGCGGCGGCGCCATCGCCGTCGCACTTCGCGAAGGACTGTTCCACTGAACCTCGACCACCCAGGACCGGGCGCGCCCTCGCCGGCTGATGCCGAGGGCGTCGCCGTGCTCCTGGCGCGGGTCGGTTCGATCACGGTTGCCGCCGGCGAGCTGAGCGGTCGGCTGGGCGAGATCGCCGGGCTGCTCACCCAGCACCTGCGGGCCGACGGCGCCCTGGTGTTCGGGATCGACCCGGTGGCCGCGGAGCTCTATGTCAGCGCGGTCCACCCGCCGAGCACCCGGGACGCCTCAGGTTTGCGGCTGCCACTCGGTTTCGGCGTCACCGGACGCGTCGCGGTGGACGGCATCGCAGCCGTCCTGACCGACGACGCGCCGCGCAACCCGGTTCACCGGGACCTGCTGGGCCTGGCCGAGGGAGCGTCGGTGTCCCGGGTCTGCGTGCCGGCGCTCAGCCCGGACGGCCGGACCTGGGCGGTCATCGCGGTCCACTCGATCTCCAGCCGGACCTTCACCGGCGCCGAGATCGCCCAGTCGCAGGCGGTGGGCCGCCTGGTGGGGCTGCGGCTGCAGCGAGACGCTGCGATGCGGGACGCCGCAGACCATCGAAAGGCCTGGGAGGGTCTGGTCGCCGCCACGGTGACAGCCCAGGAGGCCGAGCGCCGCCGGGTAGCCGCAGAACTGCACGACGGCGTCACGCAGGCCATCGCCAGCCTCGCGTTCCGGCTCTCGGCGCTGGAGATGGCACTGGCAGACCCGCAGGCCGGCGCCGACCAGGCCTTCGCCGTGGAGCAGGTCCAGGCGGCCCGCCAGCTGGCCGACCTGGCGTTCACCGAGGCTCGCAGCGCCATCTCCGGGCTGCGAAGCCCGGTACTGGACGACCTCGGACTGGCCGCGGGTCTGGAAAGCCTGGCCCGCTCGATACCCCAGCTGTCTGTTCGCGTGGAGGTGGCCGACTTCGACCTGCCCGAGCATGTGGCGACCGCCCTGTACCGGATAGCCCAGGAGTCGATCCAGAACGCCGTCAAGCACTCCGGGGCCACCCACGTGTTCGTGCGCCTGGACCGCCTGGACGGCGACGAGCCTGGGGTCCTCCTGGTCGTCGGCGACGACGGACGGGGCTTCGACGTCGGCCAGCGCCCCTACCCGGCTCCAACCGGGTCCGGGCCGACGCCGGTCGAGCCCCGCTACGGCCTGGTGGGGATGCACGAACGGGTCCAGCTCCTCGGCGGCCAGCTGTGGGTGGAGTCCGAGCCGGGCGCGGGCACCACCATTCGCGCTCTGGTTCCCCTGCCCGTCGCATAGGCGGCTATCTCCCGAACCTGGCGCGGAGCGCCCGAGCATGACTGCGTGCTGACACCTACCCTGCCGTGACAGGAGCCCGGCTCCCGCTAGGTCGACGCAGCGCCCCGGTCGGTCCCACCGGTTGGAAGCACAGGTCGCCCGCGGCAACCGGGTCCGTCATGTGCGTCACGAACAGCCGGGTGGTCGCGGTCGGGACCAGTCCGGTGACGGCGTGCCAGGGCCGACTCAGCGGGGTGCCCCTGACCGGCACGGTCGCCAGCTCGCCGACGGCAAGCTGACGGGCCACGGCATCGGCCGAGACCAGAGCCAGGCCCAGGCCGAGGGTGGCCGAGGCCACCACGGCCCCGTGCGAGCCCAGTGCCAGCAGCGGCGGGCGCAGCTCCAGCGACTCCAGCAGCGCCAAGGTGGTCTCCCGGGTGCCGGACCCGGCCTCGCGCAGCAGCCAGGTGCTCCGACCCAGGTCCACCGTCTTTGTGTGGGCACTGACCACGACCAGGTCGTTGGGGCGCGAGGCCCTGGTGACCAGGTCGCGACCGCTCGGCGGGCGCCCACCGATCACCAGGTCCAGCTGGTGGTTGGAGATCAGCTCGTGGACGCGGTCGCGGACCCCGACCTCCACCGTGATCTCGACCTGCGGGTATACCGACCGGAAGGACGCCAGCAGCGCCGGAAGCAGGTACTCCCCCGCCGTGGTCACCGCTCCCAGGCGCAGCCGGCCCCGCTCGGCGCCCAGACCCTGTCCGGCTGCCATCGCACCTTCTTCGAGCAGCCCGAGGATCCGTCGAGCGTAGTCGGCATAGACCAGGCCCCCCTCGGTGAGGGCCACCCCGCGACCGACCCGCTCGACCAGCGGGACACCGAGCTCGGCTCGCAGCGCGGCGACCGCCGCGGAAACCGCCGACTCGGTTACCGACAAGCGGGTGGCAGCTGCGCGTACCGAGCCGGTGTCTGCCACCGCCACGAAAGCCCGCAGCCGAGCCCAGGTCACAGCCACCCTCCCCAAGAAAGCACGCATCGATCAAGTGAATGCTCAAGTGTTATGCCAAAACACTCAATAGACAAGGCAGGAGTCCGGTCGGCATGGTGGACCCAACCGACGTGCAGGAGACAGCCATGGCGACCGCCACCCACGAAGAGACCGGCGACAGCGGCCGGTGGAGCCCCGGCGTCCACAGCTACGCCAGCATGGGCTACTACGCCGGCGACTATGTCCCGAAGGACACCGACATCCTGGCCGTCTTCAGGGTCACCCCGCAGCCGGGGGTCGACCCGATCGAGGCCGGCGCGGCGGTGGCGGGCGAGTCTTCCACCGCAACATGGACGGTCGTGTGGACCGACCGCCTGACCGCGAACAGCCACTACCAGGCTAAGTGCTACCGGGTCGACCCGGTGCCGGGCCGACCCGGGGAGTACCTGGCCTACATCGCCTACGACCTCGACCTGTTCGAGGAGGGCTCGATCGCCAACCTCACCTCCTCGGTGATCGGCAACGTGTTCGGCTTCAAGCCCCTGTCCGCCCTGCGACTGGAGGACATGCGGATCCCGGTCGCCTACGTGAAGACCTTCGCGGGGCCGCCGCACGGCATCGTCATGGAGCGGGAGTACCTCGGCAAGTACGGTCGCCCGCTTCTGGGCGCCACGATCAAGCCCAAGCTTGGCCTGTCCGCCCGCAACTACGGCCGGGTGATCTACGAGGCCTGCCGGGGCGGCCTGGACTTCACCAAGGACGACGAGAACATCAACTCCCAGCCGTTCATGAAGTGGCGAGACCGCTTCCTGTTCGGCATGGAGGGAGTCAACAAGGCGATGGCCGAGACCGGTGAGATCAAGGGCCACTACTTCAACGTGACGGCCGGCACCATGGAGGCGATGTACGAGCGGGCCGAGTTCGCCAAGCAGATCGGCAGCGTCGTGGTCATGATCGACCTCACGGTCGGCTACACCGCGATGCAGTCGATGTCCCACTGGGCCCGCAAGAACGGAGTGCTTCTGCACCTGCACCGGGCCGGCCACTCGACCTACACCCGCCAGAAGACCCACGGGGTGAGCTTCCGGGTGATCTCCAAGTGGGCGCGGCTCATCGGCGTCGACCACCTGCACGCCGGAACCGTCGTCGGCAAGCTCGAGGGCGACCCCGCCACCACCCGCGGGTACTACGACACTCTGCGCGAGGACCACGTCCCGGCCAACATCGGCAACGGCATCTACTTCGACCAGGACTGGGCCTCGCTCGGTGCGGTGATGCCGGTGGCTTCCGGCGGGATCCACGCCGGGCAGATGCACCAGCTGCTCGACTACCTGGGCGAGGACGTGATCTTGCAGTTCGGCGGCGGAACCATCGGGCACCCGATGGGCATCGCCGCAGGGGCTGAAGCCAACCGGGTCGCCCTGGAGGCCATGATCAAGGCCCGCAACGAGGGCCGGGACTTCCTTCGCGAGGGCCCCGACATCCTGCGAGCTGCCGCGAGGCGGTGCCTTCCGCTCGAGGCCGCCCTGAACACCTGGGGCGACGTGACCTTCGACTACACCTCCACCGACGCCCCTGACGCCGTCGCCCTCGCCACCCCCGGGAACTGACATGCGACTGACCCAAGGATCCTTCTCCTACCTGCCGGACCTGACCGACGAGGAGATCTCCCTTCAGGTGAAATACGCCCTCGACCGCGACTGGCCGGTCTCGGTCGAGTACACCGACGACCCGCACCCGCGCAACATCTACTGGCAGATGTGGGGCCTGCCGATGTTCGACCTGACAGACCCGGCCGGGGTGATGAGCGAGATCGCGGCATGCCGGGCCACCTTCCCCGGGCACTACATCCGGGTGCAGGCCTACGACGCCCGACTCGGCCGTCAGACGACGGCCATGATGTTCCTGGTGAGCCGGCCCGAGACCGAGCCCGGCTTCCGGCTGGACCGCACCGAGGGGGCCGATCGTCAGCAGAGCTACGCCCTGCACGCGTACTCCGCGGACCAGCCCGCAGGTCGCCGCTACCAGGCGCCGTGAGCGGCGCCGGGCCAACGGGATCGCCACCGCCGGGAGCGGCGCCGTTCGGGATGCCCCGGCCCGGCCTGTCACCGGCGCGCCCGGTGGATAGCACCGAGCCGGCGTCCACAACCGCCGCCACGGCGGCGACGGCCCGCGGGCCGCTGGCACCCGACTCGCTGATCAGCCTGGCTGACGACGAGGCCGCCGCCGGCGTGCGCGAGGTGCTGGCCGCACTCGACCGCGACCTGGTGGGGCTGGCCGCAGTGAAGACCCGGATCAACGAGATCGCCGCCCTGCTGCTCGTCGAGCGTGCCCGCAGCGCGTTCGGCCTGGCGACGAGCAAGCCGACCCTGCACATGAGCTTCACCGGACCACCGGGCACCGGCAAGACCACCGTGGCGCTGCGGATGGCCCAGATGCTGCACGCCCTGGGCTTCCTGCGCACGGCCCGGGTGCACGCCGTCACCCGCGACGACCTGGTGGGCCAGTTCATCGGCCACACCGCCCCCAAGACGAAAGAGGCGATCGCCAAGGCGGCCGGTGGGGTCCTGTTCATCGACGAGGCGTACTACCTGTACCGGCCGGAGAACGAGCGTGACTACGGCCAGGAGGCGATCGAGATCCTCCTGCAGGAGATGGAGTCCGAGCGCACCGACCTCGTCGTCGTGTTCGCCGGCTACGCCGACCGGATGGAGACATTCTTCTCCTCCAACCCGGGGCTGAGCTCGCGGGTCGCGCACCACATCGAGTTCAGCGACTACACCCGCGACGAGCTCGTCCTGATCGCCGGCGGGATGCTGGACCGAGACCAGTACCGGTTCAGTCCCCAGGCGCAGACAGCTTTCGAGGAGTACCTGACTCTTCGGATGGCGCGGCCCCGGTTCGCCAACGCCCGCAGCGTCCGCAACGCCCTCGAGCGGATGCGCCTGCGCCAGGCGAACCGGCTGGTCGCCCTGAACCGCGAGCTGAGCCGAGAAGACCTCATGACGCTGGTGGAGTCCGACGTGCGTCACAGCCGGGTCTTCGGGCCGGACCCGGCCTAGCTCTTGGCCGAGCCTGCCATCGCCCTGGTGGGGTCGGCGACCCCGCAGCGCCGGACATCGTGCCGGCAGGTCCGGCGAGTGGCGGTGGCGTCCGGCCCCGCCAGATTCGACCCAGCGATGTGTCGGCGACGGCAGTATCCTTGACCCGTGCCAGCAGCGTGGAACCCGATACCGGATCCGCAGCCGCCCACACGTCGACCATCGGTCGCCGAGGGCGGCGCAACCGTGCTGATCCTCCTGGATCCCGTCGACCAGTGCATCACCGCGAAGGGCGCCACCCGTCTGGAGCGGTTGCTCACCGCTCTTCACTCCTGGCGACTCGACCATGACCTCGCCGCTGGTGCCTCCCCCGAAGCCAGCGCCCAGCTCGCCCTGCGCGGCCTGCGATTGGTGCGGCTCAAGGAACGGAGGGCGCTCGCCCGGTCTCTACGGCGTCTGCTCGAGGAGGCGGGCCGGCCGCAGCCGCGGCTGTTCCGCTCCGCGTCCCCGATCCGTGCCGACCGGGTCGCCCAGGTCCACGCCGAGCTGGCCAGGCTGGAGGAACGCCTGCTCACACCGGGACCTGTGTCCGCGCAAGGAATGGCGCAGGTCAATGTCCTGCTCACCGACGGGACCGGTCCGCTGTACCAGCACGGTGGCTGCGAGGTGCTTCGTCGCCGGGTCCTCGAGGCCATCAACGCGCTGGACCCGCTGCACGACTGGTGAATCGGCGCCCGGTGCGGCGGCGCTCACGACATCGCCAGGATGGTCAGCCCGTAGGCCACCGCGTACCGGTGGCCCAGCACCCCGGCCACGTCGCCACCGCCCACCGCCGTGCCTGCCAGCAGCGGCCCCAGCACCGATATCAGCTCGGGGTCGGCCGCTGCCCCGCCCACAAGCAGCAGGTCCTCGCCGCGGGAGTCCATCGAGCGCAGGGCCCGAACGACGTTGTCCGCGACGACCCGCTGCTTGGTCCGCAAACGCAGGGCGCGCCACTGCGCCGGAGCCAGCCGGCCCCCGAACGGCAACAGCCCCGCCGGTCCGGCGACGACCAGGTTGCCGACGGCGGCTGAGGGGGCCGGGGCGGACAGGAAGGTCCGCTGGCCGTCCTCCGAGGCCAGGATCTGTGGGGCCTCCAGCCGCGAGCTCGGGCCGCGCTTGACCCAGTCGGCCGCCCCGCGCGGCACCCCGAGAAATGTCGCCACCGCCACGGTGAGCAGCTCACCGGCTCCAGCCGCCACCACCTCGCGCCCGTCGCCGCCCACCACGTCGATCGTGCCACCGCCCAGGTCGACCACGGTCACCCGCTCGCCTACCCCAGGGGTGGTGGCGGCGCCCGCCCGTGCTGCCGAGGCCTCGCTGGCAACCACGTGCACCGGGCGACCCAGCTCGGCGGACAGAAGCGGCGCCGGGTCGGTCGAGCCGGCCAAGGTGCTCAGCTGCGCCAGCACCACAGCCCGGGACATCCGCGAGTCCGCCTGGGCGGCAACCGAGGCGGCGACCTCGGCCAGCTCGACCAGCCACAGGTCGTCCACCGCGACGTCCGGACCGCCCGCTGGGGTCCAGCCGGCCACATGTCCCACCGGCGCGAGCCCGAGCATGGCACCGACCCCGGCGGCCAGGGGCATTCGCAGGGATGAGCCTCGAAGGGCGAGCGAGCCGGCCGGCGCCGACGCGGCGACCGCGGCGACGGCACGCAGGGCCACCACCGCCCGCGACGCGGTGGCCAGCGCGGCGGCCACCGCGACCGCGTCGGCACGCTCGACCTGGCCCAGGCCCAACAGCCACGACAACCTGATGGGGTCGGCGAGGTCGCGGACCTGCTGGCCCGCGGGCCTGACTTCGACCGCCACCAGCGGGGCGCCGGCCAGCGCCTCGACGTCGACCTCGTCGGCGACGGGGAACCGGCTGCCGGAGCCGGCGCCCTCGGGGTGCCCGGGTGCCGGGGTTGGCAGCCGGGCCGACACCAGCACGCCTTCGTCATCGGCGAGCAGCACTGCCTGCACCTGCGCGCCGGCCTCCAGCCAGGCACGCGTGCGTTCGACGCTGACCTGGTAGCCCGTGCCGCGGCGCGCCATGAGCACCACCGGGCGGCCGAGCACAGGTGCGTCGGTGATCCACACGGGGGCGCCGACACCGACGCCGGACCCACCCGGAGTGGCACCGCTCACGCCGACGACATCGAGCCGTCCGGTGCTCGAGACGGCCGGGTCGAGGCTGACCGCGGCGGTGTGCACCGCGCGCAGCGGGGCCGCCGCGACGATCTGGGCCGGTGCGTCCAGTCGCCGCTCGATCCGGCGCAGCAGGGCGGCCGCCCCCCGAAGGGAGGCGGGCGAGCCTTTCGCCGAGCGGGTGGGTGCCCGATCCCAGGCCACCGGCTGTAGCTGGCCAGCCACCCAACGGGCCACGACGACTTCGGTGGTGGTGTTGCCGACGTCCAGACCGGCGACGAGGGTCACGGGCCCGCCGGGGCAGCTGGCCCCGTCATGTCCGGCTCATCCGCGCAGCAGCCCCCGGCGCTCGTACACGTCAGCGGCCTCGCGGAACAGGGCCGCGTTGCGCCGCGCACCCGCGGCGTCCAGGACATCGGCGTTCGCGCGCAGCTCCGACGCGGTGGACCGGCCCGGGCGCAAGGCGTCGTACAGGGCCAGCACCTGCTCGTCAGGCAGCCCCACCAGCTCGGCCGCCCTACGGAAGTTCTCGGCCAGCTGGCTGTTCGCGTGCTCGGCAGCGACCTGCGCCTGGTGCTCCAAGGTGGCCGGGTGGATGCGCACGTCGGCGACGCTCACCTCGCCGTCGCGGACCGCCTCAACAGTGATCTGCGCCGGGTCGCACCCGGAGGCGCCCACGGCGTGATGCCCGCTCACCGGTCCACCCCCAGCTCCTGCGGCGGCGCCGACGGGTCGCAGCAGCCCCGCTCGATGGCCACCAGCGCGACGACCTTGGTGTGGTAGCGCGCCTCGATCGCCTCGTCGCTGTAGGGGTTGCGGGCCGGGGTGGGGGTCGCGCCCTTGGCGTGCCGCCCGGCGTTGACGCCCAGCAGCCGGTAGAGGTCGGCATCCACCGACGGCGCCACGCTGTACAGCTCGAGGTTCGCCAGCGGGGGCAGGTCGCGGCGGTGGATCAGGGCGGTCCCCTTGCCCTGCAGACCGATGCCGATCCCGGAGCCGGACAGCCGGGCCGCCCGCAGCCCGATCAGGCCCAGGTCGATGGTGTCGTTGACCCGGACTACCCGCCCGGTGCAGCCCTCCTCCTCCAGGCCGGCGAGGAGCTCGCGGACCGCCTGGACCACTGTCAGTCCGGACAGGGTCACCCAGATCTCGCGCCCCACCGCCGGGGACACCCCGATCACGACGTCGCGGGGGTCGGTTCCGACGTGGGCCGCGCCCAGGACGGCCATCGCCGAGGACCGGCTGCCCGACTGCTCCGCGCGCAGGTCCGCCGACGAGCGCTGCTGGCGGACGGCGTCGATCTGTCCGCGTCGCGCCGCGGTCAGCTGGTAGCCGGTGCCCGGCCCGGCGTAGTCGTTGGGGTCGGTGACCAACGACAGGACCTGCATCGACTCGTCGAAGATCGCGGCCGTCTGCAGGTAGTCCCCGGCCACGCGGGCCTTGAGCATGTCCAGAACCCGCCCGGCCTCCAGTTCGAACCCCGTCTCGTACAGGGCGGCCACCACGTCGAGCATCGACACCGCCGTCTCCCGGATGATCCGGGACGCGACCAGCGGGGTCATCAGGTCCGCTGCCGGCACGTCCTTGGATCCGGCCGCGTCCACCGCCTGCGCGGCCCAGTCGTCGCTGAAGTCGGCCAGGCCCAGGTGGCGGTAGACGGCCCTGACCGCGTCGACGGCCCTGCTGCGCAGCGCTGCCACGACGGGCTCCTCGGCGGTTCGAAGGCCACCGTCGACCCCCCAGTCGCGCTGCATCACCAGGAAGTCGTCGATGTCCTCGGCGTTCCACTGGCTGGGCCCGAACATGTTGTCGTAGCGCTGGATCGAGCCGAAACCGCTGCACACGTAGTCCGACCCGGCGAGCAGGATCGGCAGCGTCCGGGAGGTCCGGCGCACGTCCGACTCCGACATCAAGGCGTCGTTGCCGGTGCAGGCCTCCAGCCCGCGGGCCATCACCATGACGTTCTCGCACATCAGCGAGCGCACGCCCCCCGGCACCGAGCCGGCGACCGCCGCAGAGTCGATCCCACCGTTTTGGACCCCCTGGGCGCCGATGGCTCTGGCCAGCGCGACGCACCTGGACTCCAGGTAGAACATCGAGCAGCCTTCCGAGGCGCCCATCAGGGCCTCGGCCCCGCCTCCGGACGTGACGCGCATCTTCAGTCCCCGCGAGGCGTAGGCCGAGGTCAGGAACGCTTTGGACCACGGAGTGTCGTCCCCGTCGACGAAGACCTGCTCGGTGCCGTAGAGGGAGACCGTCTCGGCGTAGGAGACCAGTCCGCGCATGCCCATCTCGAGCTCCAGCGCCTCCTCCACCGAGCACTGCACCAGCACCCCGGGCGAGCCGACGGCAGCACCGATCGAGACCGCGACCGCGTTGGACGGCGCGTCGCCGAGGACCGGCACGGTGGTCTCGATCTCCCGGAACCCGAAGGCGGCCGCGGTCGCGGCGTCGGCGGCCAGCAGCAGCGGGTCGTCGGAGCGGTTGGTCACGTGCGCCTGGTTGCTCGGCGTGCGCCGGGCCCGCAGCTTGGTCATCGCCATGCCCAGCTCGACCGGGCGCAGCAGCGCCAGGGCGCCCGCCAGCTTGGCCGGAGTCATTCCCGCGGCCAGACGCACCAGCTCGGCGCGCGGTACGGCCGGGTCGACCACCATCGCGGCGTACCGCAGGTCCGCCATCGCCATCGCCTCCGGTGCCACCGCCAGGTCCAGCCCGTGCCTGGCGATGAACTCGTCGATGATGTCGAAGTCAGCCGCGGCCTTGGAGTCCAGCTCGAGCACCTGACCGTCCGGGCCGAGCACCAGCGAGGGCGCCGGGTCGACCGGGGAGTCGAAGGCGATCAGCCCGATCGTCGAGTCCTCCACGGCGAACCCGTCGAGGTTGACCCGCTGGGCATCCATGAACCGGTAGCGCCCGATCACACCCGTCACCGCCGGACTGTCTGGTCGCCGGTGAAGACCGCGGCACCCGCGGCCGCCGACGCGAGATCCTGCTCCGCGGTGCCGCCACTGACGCCGATGCCGCCCACGACCCGGCCCTGCGCCCACAGCGGCAGCCCGCCCGCGAAACAGATGTACCGGCCGCCGGCCGCGGAGGCCATCCCGGCCAGCGGACCGCCCGGCGCGACCAGCGGCGCCAGCTCGTGGGTGCCGATCCGGTGCGCCACCGCGGTGAACGCCTTGTCCGGCGCCAGCACCGGCCCGGCGATCTCGGCGCCGTCCATCCGCTCGAAGGCGACCAGGTGACCTCCTGCGTCCACCACCGCCGCCGAGACCAGGGCGCCCTGCCCGCTCGCCGCGGCCAGCGCCGCCGCCACCATCTGCCGCGCCAGCGCCAGGTCGACCTCGGCGCGGCTCACCCCGGCCATCGGGCCGCCAACGCCGTCAGCCGCTCGTGCGCGCCCTGCATCACCGTTGGCTGCCCGAGCACCGACTTGGGCACCTTGGCGACCATCGTGTACACGGTGTCCACGACGTTTGCGACCGGCGACAGCGCCGTCTGGGAGACCAGCTGGTAGGCGTCCATCTCGCCGAGCCCGGTCAGCTCGGCCACCCAGCGGACCATCTGGACCTGGGCGATCCGGAACGCGTCCTCCAGCGGCCTGGTCGACCCGGTCGTGATCAGGTACTCGTGGCTTTCCATCCTCGGCCACGGGCACGGCACTGCCTTGATCAGCTCGACGGCGAAGACGGTGTCCATCGCGCACTCCACAGCCACCCCGCAGGTCTCCCCCTCACCCTGGCGCGCGTGCCCGTCGCCGAGGCTGAGCAGGGCGCCGGGCACGTTGACCCCCAGGTAGCAGGTCACCCCGGCCCGCATCTCCGGGGTGTCCATGTTCCCGCCCCAGTCGCCCGGGGCCAGGGACGAGCGGACCTCCCCCAGCCCGGGCGCCACCCCGACCGTGCCGTGCATGGGATCCAGCGGCAGGTCGGCCGTGAACGCGGTGTCCAGGGCGGCGTAGCGGACCACCCGGGCGATCCGGTCGATCTCGTAGAACCAGGTGCGTTCAGGCAGCGGCGGGTGCAGCAGGGCCGTGAACGTCGTGCCGGTGAGCGAACCGAACAGCGGCACTGTCGTGCTGACGCCCCAGCCCAGTCGCGGCTCGATGGAGACGAAGTGGACAGCCACCGTGTCGCCCGGCTCGGCACCCTCGATGTAGAAGGGCCCGGTCTGCGGGTTGATGAACCGCGGGTCGCACACCTGGCTGGCCAGGTCCGACGTCGAGCGGACCCGGCCCGCGAAGCAGTCGAGCGTCGACGTCGCCACGATCGTGCCCGGCCTGATCGACGCCACCGGCGCGGCGCCGCCGAAGGTGTAGACCAGCGAGGCCGGATCGGCCTCGTGGTCGACCTCGTGGACCACGGCCGTCGGCGCCGCAGGGGTCTGGCTCACAGACGTATCCTCCCCTGCGGTAGCCGCGGCCTCGTCCGGTCAGACCCGCTCGTGCGCCTCCTCCAGGACCGTCGTGCCGATCTCCTGGTAGATCTCGGGGCGCTGGGTCTTCAGGAACAGCGCGAACACCAGCCCGAGCAGGAACGTCACGATCACCATCCAGGGGATGAGCGTGAAGAACAGCGAGCTGGACGCCGAACCGCCGGCAAAGGCCAGGTGGGAGCCCAGTAGGTACACCACGTAGGCCATGCTGATCGCACCGATGGCCGGGATGACCCCGGTGACCACCACGTTGCCGGGCTTGGCCTTCTGGTAGTGGAAGTAGAAGATCACCGCCAGGGAGCAGATGGACTGCACGATCAAGATCGCCATCGTTCCCAGGATGGCCAGCAAGCCGTACTCGTAGATGTAGCCGCCCTGCAGGACGTCGCTGCCCTTGGGGGTCAGGAAGTAGAACCCGACGGTCAGCGCGACGGTGATGGCGGTCTGGACGATCGAGGCGATGTGCGGGGTCTTGTGCCGGGGGTGGGTGGCGCCCAGGGAGCTCTTGAGCCCGGGGACCTCGCGTCCGATCGCGTACAGGTAGCGGCTGGCCGCGTTGTGGAAGGCCAGCGCGCAGGCGAAGGAGCCGGACACGATCAAGAACAGGTAGATGTTGACCACCCAGTGCCCACCGAGGTTCTTCTCTGCCAGGTCGGTGAACATCCCGATCGAGTTGTTGGCGGCCTGGTCGATGGCGTGCTTGGCACCGTTGCCCGCGATGACCATCCACGACACGAACGTGTAGAACAGCCCGAGGCCGACGACCGCGATCAAGGTTGCCCTGGGCACGATCTTCCTGGGGTTGCGCGACTCCTCGCCGTAGACGGCCGTGGTCTCGTAGCCGACCCAGGACCAGAAGGCGAAGAACAGCCCGATCGCCCCGATCCCGGCGGGCAGCACGGCTCCGCCGGACTGGATGTTGTACCCCCCGCCGACCGGCAGGTCGGTCACAGCCTTGAGCGGGTTGAGCGATGACCACATCAGACCGTTCGGGCCGCCGCCCTTGAACAGCACCGAGAAGGCCAGCAGCGAGAGCAGCACGACCTCGCAGACCAGGAAGAAGCCCAGGATCATGGCCGCGATGTTGATGTCGTAGTAGCCGAAGATCCCGACGATCACGATCCCGATCATCCCGATGAGCAGCCAGTTGACGTTCCAGCCCCACCAGGTGTTCATGCTCGTGCTGGCGAAGTACGAGAAGATCCCGATCAGCGATCCCTCGAACACCACATAGGCCATCGTGGCCAGGAACCCGGCCGCCATCCCGGTCAGCTGCCCCAGGCCCTGGGTGATGAACCCGTAGAAGGCCCCAGCGGTGGTGATGTAGCGGGCCATGGCGACGAAGCCGATGGTGAACAACGTGAGTACGACCGTGGCGGCCAGGAAGCCCCCTGGGGCGTAGATGCCGTTGCCGTAGGCGACGGCGATCGGCACGTTCCCGGTCATCGCCGTGATGGGAGCTGCGTTGGCTAGCGCCATGAACAGCACGCCGAACAGGCCGACTGCCCCGACCTTGAGCTTGTTGACGCTCTCGGCTCTGGGCACCGGGGCGTTCTCGAACTGCTGCATGTCGAGGTTGGCCACCTGCTGACCTCTTTTCGGTCTGAACACACGGACGGACGCAGGCCGACGGGGGTATGACCTGAGTCACACGATGGCCGGAGTCTGGCACTGTCCGCCCGTTCGTTCAAGCACATCCGTCCAGTCCGTGGCGCGGACAATGCGAGTCGTACCATTTCAGACCAATTGCGTTTATGGTCTTCCCAACGGTCTTGCAGACCGTTACCGTGGGCCTCGTGGACGACCCCGGCGAGGCGGCGGAGCGCTTTGACTACGGCTCCTTCTCGTTCGCCTCGAAGGACGAGGTGCTCGCCAAGTCCAAGGAGTTCTGGAACCCGGACAAGACCCAGTTCTGGATCGACTCCGGAGTGCCGCTGGTCATCGACCGGCGCGAGGACTACTTCATCTATGACATGTCGGGCAAGCGCCTGATCGACGTCCACCTCAACGGCGGCACGTACAGCCTCGGGCACCGCAACCCCGAGGTGGTGCAGGCGGTGACGCTGGCGATGCAGCACTTCGACATCGGCAACCACCACTTCCCCTCCCTGGCCCGCACCGCCCTGGCCGAGGCGCTCATCGCCACCGGGCCGCCGGGGATGAGCAAGGTGGTCTACGGCTCCGGCGGCGGCGAGGCGATCGACATCGCGCTGAAGACCGCGCGCCACGCCACCGGCAAACGCAAGATCGTCTCGATCGTGAAGGCCTACCACGGCCACACCGGCCTGGCCGTCGCGACCGGCGACGAGCGCTTCTCCACCCTGTTCCTGTCCGACCACCCCGAGGAGTTCCCGCACGTCGCCTTCAACGACCTCGATGCCATGGAGGCCGAGCTGCGGGCCCGGGACGTGGCAGCGGTGATCATGGAGACCATCCCGGCGACGTACGGATTCCCACTGCCCGACCCCGGCTACCTCGAGGCCGTCAAAACCCTGTGCGAGCGCTACGACGCCCTGTACATCGCCGACGAGGTTCAGACCGGCCTGATGCGCACCGGGGAGCTGTGGGCCATCACCAAGCACAACATCACTCCGGACATCCTGGTGACCGGCAAGGGCATCAGCGGTGGCATATACCCGATCGCATGCGTCCTGGTGAACGACCGGGCGTCCGGGTGGCTGCACGAGGACGGGTTCGGGCACATCTCCACGTTCGGCGGCGCCGAGCTCGGCTGCATCGCGGCCCTGAAGGCGCTGGAGATCTGCAACCGGGCCGAGACCCGGTCGATGACGCACTACATCGCAGACTTCATCGGTCAGGGGCTGCGCCGGATCCAGGCCGAGTACCCGGACTGGTTCGTCGGCATCAGGCAGAACGGCGTGGTGATGGGCCTGGAGTTCGCCCACCCCACCGGCGCCAAGCTGGTGATGAGGCACCTGTACGACAACGGCGTGTGGGCGATCTTCTCCACCCTCGACCCGCGCGTGCTGCAGTTCAAGCCCGGCATCCTGCTCAGGCCCGAGCTGGCCGAGGAGCTGCTCGACCGGGTCGAGGTTGCGGTGGACCTGGCCAGTCGCGAGGCGTCCGGCGCCGCCGGGCGCCGCCGGACGAACCAGGCGGTGAGCGCATGAGCGCCGAGCCGGCCACCGACACCTTCGAGCTCGCCATCGCAGCCCGCGGTGTCCCCCGGGGGGCCGCGATGCTCGAACGGGCCCGGTGGGGCGCCCGGGCCTTCGCCGGCTACGACCTGGCCTCGGTGCGCCGGATCGTCCTGGCCGCCGCAGAGGCTGGCGCGGACCACGCCGCCGAGTTCGCCGAGAAGGCCGTCGCCGAGACCGGCTTCGGCGTCGTCGAGCACAAGGTGATCAAGAACCTGGCGTGCTCGACCGGACTCCTGGACACCTACCGCGACCACGACTACGTCAGCGTCCGGGTGGACCCGGTCGCCAAGATCGTCGAGGTCCCCCGCCCGGCCGGGGTGGTGCTCGCGCTGACCCCGTCCACCAACCCCGTCGCCACGGTCTACTTCAAGACGCTCCTGGCCTTGATGACCCGCAACGCGGTCGTGATCAGCCCGCACCCATACGCCAGGAACGTGTGCTCGCAGGCGGCCCGCACCATGGCGCAGGCGGCGGTCGCCGCCGGAGCCCCCGACGGGGTCGTGCAATGGGTGCAGGAGCCGTCGATCCCGCTGGTCAACGCGCTGATGACCGACGAGCGCACCGATGTGATCGTCGCCACCGGCGGCACGGCCATGGTGCGAGCGGCCTACCGCAGCGGGAACCCGGCAATCGGAGTCGGACCGGGCAACGTCCCGGTGCTGGTCGACCGCACCGCCGACCTGCAGCGGGCAGCTCAGCGGATCGTGGACAGCAAGTCGTTCGACAACTCCATCTTGTGCACCAACGAGAGCGTTCTGGTCGTCGAGGACACCGTCGCCGACCGGTTGCTGGCGCACATGAGGCACGCCGGGGCATACCTGCTGACCGACGACGAGCGTGACCGGATCCGGGAGCTGGTGTTCCCGGGCGGAGTCTTCGACCCCCGACTGGTCGGGCGGGACGCCTCCTGGGTCGCCGAGCAGGCCGGGATCAGAGTCGGACCCAAGACCCGGGTGCTGCTCGCACCGATCGACCTGCCGGTCCCGGAGGAACCGCTGGCACACGAGAAGCTTCTGCCCGTCCTGGGTGTCCTTCGGGTGCCCAGCGCCTCCCGGGGCATCCAGGCCGCATGCTCGCTGTTGCGCATCGGCGGCGCCGGCCACTCCGCGGCGATCCACTCCGCCGACCCCGCGACCATCCTGGCGTTCGGCACCGCGGTGCGGGTTCTGCGCGTCTGCGTGAACGTGGGAAGCAGCCTGGGCAGCTCGGGCATGGAGACCAACCTCGCGCCGTCCATGACGATCGGCACCGGCTACTTCGGGCGTTCCAGCGTCGGAGAGAACCTCCAGCCGTCCCACCTGGTGAACTGGACCCGCCTTGCCTACAACGCCGACGCCAGGGAGGCCATGCCCGACTTCACGGCGCTGACGCCGTGGCAGGCCCCGTCCGGCCCGGTACCGGCCTACCCGCTGGCCTCCAACGCGGCCGGCAGCGCGGCACTCTCGCCGCCGGCCAACCGATCGCCAGACCACACCACGCCCGGCATCGCCGGGCGCACCCCCGGAACGGTCGAGGCAGGCGAGCTCCGCGAGGAGATCCGCCGCCTCATCGTCGAAGAGCTCCGCGACATCATCAAGGGCTGACCCCGTGGCCGAGCTCCGTTCCTGCATCTTCATCGACCAGCTTCAGCCCCAGACGATGTGCTACCTGGGGACCTGGATCAAGGGGTCGCTGCCCCGGGCCAACATGGCCGCCCAGGTCATCGAAGTCGCGCCCGGGCTCGAGATCGAGCCTTTGACCGACGTCGCGCTCAAGCACGCCGACGTGCGCGCCGGGGTCCTGGTGGTCGAGCGGCAGTTCGGGTACCTGGAGATCCACGGGCGCACCGCCGCGGTTCGGGCCGCCGCTGCGGCCGTGCTCGAGGAGCTCGGGGCCAGCGAGCGCGACGCGACCAGGCCGCAGGTACTGGCCGCCCAGATCGTCACCATGCTCGACCCGCAGCACGCCTTCCTGGTCAACCGGAACAAGATCGGGTCGATGGCCCTTCCCGGGGAGTCGCTGTTCGTGCTGGAGATGCAACCGGCCTCGTACGCGATCTTGGCCACCAACGAGGCCGAGAAGGCTGCGCGCATCAAAGTGGTCGACTACCGGATGATCGGGGCCACCGGCCGGGTGTACCTGGCCGGCGGGGAGTCAGACATCGCCCAGGCCGCCGACGCGGCCCAGCAGGCCCTGGCGGACGTGCGGTGAGCACCGGCGAGGCGGCCCTGGGCAGCGCCGAGCTGCGCGCTCTGGTGCGGGAGGTCCTGCTGGCCACGATCCCCGGCGGGCTGGGCGCCGCCGCGACCAGCCAGCAGCGCGCTGCCGAATCCACAGACCAGGGGCCCGACAGCCGACTGGCCCACGACGCCGACATGTCCGCGGGGACAGTCGTCACTGTGACCACCGACGCCGAGCTGGCCGTGTTCGTCGAGCGGATCGCCCGCGAGTGCTGCGACCGCGACCGACGCGAGGACCTGATGTCCGGCCGGTCGCGCTTCACCTTGGCCGGGGCCAGGGCAGGCGCCGCCGCGGGCACGACCGCGGGGGGCGAGCAGCCCCCGGCCACGATCCGCATCGAGCGCGGCGCCGTGACCGAGCGGCAGGTCCGCGAGGCTTCCAGGTGCGGCGCAACGATCGTCGCCGCCCGCGGCGTCGTGATCACCCCGCTGGCCCGGGACCGGGCCAGGACCTCCGGCGTCGACATCGAGAAGGAGCGCTGATGCTGCGCGCACGAGTAGTCGGCAACGTCTGGGCAACCAGGCGCCTGGAGGAAGTTCCGAACGGGGCCTTCCTGGAGGTGGAGGTCGACGGCGGGGCACGCCTGGTGGCCTTCGACGTCCTCGGCTCTGGTGTCGGTGAGCACGTGCTGGTGGCGACGGGGTCTGTCGCGGCCGCCTGGTTCCCCGGCAAGCCACCCCCGGTGGATGCACTGATCATCGGGTCCATCGACCCCGCACCCGGTGACTGACCGGATGCGGACCCACCAAGGAGGCAAGATGGCGAACAACGCGATCGGGATCATCGAGACGAAGGGCTACGTCGCCGCGCTCGCGGCGGCCGACGCCATGGTGAAGGCGGCGAACGTGACCATCGTGGGTCGCGACGAGGTCGGCGACGGTCTGGTGGCGGTCACCATCGTGGGGGACGTTGGAGCCGTGAAAGCGGCGACCGAGGCCGGCGCGGAGACCGCCTCGAGCGTCGGCGAGCTCATCTCCGTCCACGTGATCCCGCGGCCGCACTCGGAGCTGTCGAAGTACTTCAAGGTCGCGGGCGAGACCGCGTGAGCGCCGACCCGGCCGCCCGCACCGGCGCCGGGACGGAGCTGCGTGTGTACCTGCCCATCGACAGCCTGCAACGGCAGTTCGCGGCATACCTTGGCACCCCGACTCGCGCGCGCGGATACCCGCCCTACCAGGGGCAGCACGCGCTCATCGTGGAAGTCGCACCCGGCCTGGCGATCCACCGGGTCGTCGACCTGGCACTGAAGTCGGTGCCGGGGGTCGAGGTCGGCATCTTGTTCGTGGAACGGCAGTTCGGGGTTCTCGAGGTGCACAGTGCCAACTGCGACGAGGTGGCCGCCGCGGGCGAGGCGATCCTCGCCGGGATCCAGGCCAGCGCGACTGACCAGCTGCGCCCGAGGATCCTCTACAGCGACATCATCTCGGAGGTGACTGACCAGCACGCGGTCATCGTCAACCGCACGCGTGAGGCGTCCATGCTTCTGCCCGGCGAGACCTTGCTGGTGTACGAGATGACGCCGGCGCTGTTCGCGGCCGTCGCGGCCAACGAGGCCGAGCGGGCGGCCCCGGGAAACACTTTGGTTGACGTGTCCATGATCGGCGCGGCCGGCCGCCTGTACATCAGCGGAACCCCGGAGGGCACCGCGACCGCGCAGGCGGCGATCGGCGAACTCCTGGCCGCCGTCGAGGGGCGCGCCCACCCGTGACCGCCGCCGGTGACGCCCCTGCCCCGACCGGCCATGCGCCGGCGCCCCGCGGCGCGATCTCGGCCGTGGAGATGATCGCAAGGGACGCCGTGCGCGCCTACCGGGTGGGCCCCGACGTCACGCTGACCCTGCTGAACATCTCCGAGAACGCCACCTTCCGCGTCGATGATCCGGCCAGCGGGACGCGCAGCGTGCTTCGGGTACACCGGCCCGGCTACCACTCCCGGGCCGCGATCGACAGTGAGCTCGCCTGGCTGGGGGCCGTTCGGCGGGACGGGGCGGTGCGAACCCCGGCGGTCGTGCCGGCTGCGGACGGCAGCCAGATCGTCCTGGCCCGGGCCGCTGACGGGTCCCAGCGCCACGCGGTGATGTTCGGCTGGGTGTCCGGCGCCGAGCCGGCGCAGGACCACCTGGTCCAAGACTTCGCGCAGCTCGGCGCGATCACCGCGCGCCTGCACCGTCACGCGCGCAGCTGGCCACGTCCGTCCGGCTTCACGCGCCTGGCCTGGGACTACGAGCACTCGATCGGCAGCAGCGGGCACTGGGGGCGCTGGCAGGACGGCATCGGGGTCGGACCCACCGAGCTGGCCCAGCTGTCGGCACTGGACGCCCGGCTGCGCACCCGCCTGGCCGCGTTCGGCGCCGGACCGGACCGGTTCGGCCTGATCCACGCGGACATGCGGCTAGCGAACCTGCTGGTCGACGACGGCGCCGTCTGGGTCATCGACTTCGACGACTGCGGTTTCGGGTGGTACATGTACGACCTGGGCTCGTCGTTGTCCTTCATCGAGCACTACCCAGACGTGCCCGAGATGATCGACTCGTGGGTGTCGGGGTACCGCAGCGAAGCTGGCCTGTCGGCCGCCGAGGCCGGCGAGCTGCCGACCTTCGTGCTGCTGCGCCGGCTGCTGCTGGTCGCCTGGGTCGGGTCGCACTCGGAGACCGAGCTGGCCCAGAGCCTGGGGGCGCAGTTCACCCGGGTCAGCTGCGACCTCGCTGAGGACTACCTGTCCAGATACTGATCACGGCGCCGGCGCGCCACCACGACCCGGCGCGTCGAACGAAAGGAATGCGATGTTCACCTCGGTAGCAGGGCGGTCCGTTGTGGTCACCGGCGCGACCCGGGGCATCGGCAAGGGCATCGCCCGGGTGTTCGCCAGGGCCGGCGCCAACGTGCTGATCACGGGCCGGGACGAGTCAGCGGCACGGTCTACCGCGCAAGAGCTCGACGGGTTGGGTGCCGGCGCGGTCGGATTCATCCTAGGCGACGTGGCCGATCGCGCAGCGTGCCGACGGATGGCCGCGGACGCCGTCTCCCGGCACGGCGGGATCGACGTGTTGTGCGCCAATGCGGGGATCTTCCCCGACGTCAAGCTCAAGGACATGACCGAGGCCCAGATGGACCTGGTCTACTCGACGAACGTCAAGGGCACCATGCTCGCCGTGCAGGCCTGCCTGCCGGCGCTGAGCGCGTCCGGGCGCGGCAGGGTGATCCTCACCTCGTCCATCACCGGGCCGATCACCGGGTTCCCCGGCTGGTCACACTACGGTGCGAGCAAGGCGGCCCAGCTGGGATTCATGCGGACCGCCGCGCTCGAGCTGGCGCCGCTGGGCATCACCGTCAACGCCGTGCTGCCAGGGAACATCGCCACCGAGGGGCTGGCCGACCTCGGCCCGGAGTACACCGCCTCCATGCAGGCGTCGATCCCGCTCGGACGGCTCGGGGCGGTCGACGACGTCGGGTACGCGGCACTGTTCTTCGCCACTGACGAGGCCGGCTACCTCACCGGTCAGACCATCGCCGTCGACGGTGGGCAGGTGCTTCCGGAGTCCCTGGAAGCCCTGCAGGCAGCCCGGGACTAAGGGCGGACCCACCGTGCCGAACCGCATCGTCGAGCCGGACCCGATCGGGCCGACCGCGCTCGACCTTCGCCGCAGGATCCTCGACCAGATCCAGTCAGGCGGGCTTTCGCCCGGGCAGCGACTCGGCGGCGAGCGTGAGCTCGCCACCGACTACGGGGTGAGCCGCTCGAGCCTGCGCCAGGCACTGGCCGCCCTGGATGCCGACGGCGTGATCCGCCGGGTTCCCGGGCGAACGGGCGGCACGTTCGTCTCCTCGGACAAGGTGGACCGGGACCTGTCACGCATCGTCGGGGTGCCGGCGCTGCTGCGCGACCAGGGGTTCACTGCAGGGTCCAGGGTGATGAGCTCGGCCGTCGTCGCCGCCGACACGGCGACCAGCAAGGCACTGAAGATCGAGCCGGGGGACTTCGTGTGCGACGTGGTGCGGATCCGGCTGGCCGACTCCTCACCCATCTCGCTGGAGCACGCGAGCTTCCCCGCCGAGCGCTTCCCGGGACTGTTGGAGCTGTCCCTGGGGGGGTCGCTCTACGAGCTGCTCGAGGCTGAGTTCGGGGTACGGCCGGCAGAGGCCGAGGAGCGGATCGAGGTCGTGTCGGCCACCGCTGACGAGGGACTGATCCTCGGTGTGGCTGAGGGTGCCCCGCTACTGTCGATCACCCGCACCTCGGTCGACGCGAGCGGAGTGCCGATCGAGTACTCGCATGACCTGTTCCGCGCCGACCGTACCCGGATCACCGTGCGCACCCAGGGCCGCGGCGGCACCGCCGGAGCCGCCGTGTCTCGGGGCAAGGTGCTGGAGCTGAAGGCGCGCGCCTTCTAATAAGGCCGGACCCCGCCCATGTAAGGCATCGTGAAGAGCCCGGTGACGGTCACCCCGACCCCGGGGTTCTCGGCGTTGACGATCATGCCCCCACCGATGTAGATGCCCACATGGTGGATGGGTGAGTAGTAGAAGACCAGGTCGCCTGGCTGCAGGTCCGCGACCGCGATCTGCCGGCCCGAGTAGAACTGCGACTGCGCGTAGTGCGGCAGGGAGATCCCGACCTGCTGGTAGGCGCGCATCGTCAGCCCGGAGCAGTCATAGGCGTAGGGACCGGCCGCTCCCCACACGTAGGCGTCGCCCACCTGGCGCAGAGCCCAGGCGACAACTCGAGCACCGATGCTGCCTGACGAGCCGCCACCCGACGCTGGCGGCGAGCTCGGTGCGCGGCCGTGGCCTGGCCGCCTGGAACCGGTGCCGGACGACCGGCGGTGGGCCGCGGCCTGGTCGGCGGCCGCTTGCCTGGCTGCCGCGGCTGCCGCTGCGGCGGCCTCGACGGCCGCCTGCTGCTGCGCCGCGAGCAGGGCGCGCTGGGCCGCCGCCACGGCAGCGGCGCGTGCCTGCGCCTGGGCCCTGAGCAGCGCCGCGCGCTGCGCAGCCTGCAAAGAGTTGAGCAGCTCACTCTCGCTGGCCTGGGCCGCGGTGATCTGCGCGTAGTCGGCGGCCGCGGCTGCGTTCAGCGCGCGCATCGCGGCGAGCTGCTGGGCGACCGCAAGCTGGTCGGAGTCCAGGCGAAGCTTCGCGACGGCGGCCATCCGAAGGATGTCGCTTTGACGAGAGGCGACGCCGGCCAGGGCCGACACCTGCTGCAGGTACTGGGTCGGGTTGTCGGCGAAGAACAGCTGCACCGACGGGTCAAGTGTTCCCCCCCGGTACAGGGCTGACGCGAGCTGCCCGACCTGGGCCTGGGCTGCGTCCAGCCGCGCTCGGGATGCATCGACACGGGCGCGAGCCACGCGCAGAGCCTGTTCGGCGGTGGCGACGTCCAGCTGTGTGCGGTTCCACTTCTCGGCCGCGACCTCCGCCGCGGTGTTGAGCGCATCGAGCTCGGCCTTCACCTGCGCCAGCGTGGGCCTTGCGGCGGCCTGCCCGGGCTGGGGAACCAGGGCGATCGCCAGCGACGCGGCCACGATGGCGACGAGCGTCCTGCGGACCGGGCGCGTTCGGTTGGTCGCCACGTGGGCGGCTCTCCTTACTTCCTCGGCCGCCTACCGGGTTAGCTGTCGGGTTCGGGCGAGGAAGTTCGCCCTACCTGCGGGCCTTGCGGCCAGCACGATTCACCCCAAGGACGTGGGTCCCCGGCTCCACCCGTCGTCGAAGGCTGCTACACCCCAGCACGACTGGCGAACTCAGCGGAGGCGCCGACCGCTACCGTCGTCGGCAGTGTTCTGCCGGCACCTGCCGTGCACGCTACCCAGGATCCAAGATCGAAAACAACGAGACGTCTAACCAAGGCTTGTATGTGAAAGGGACTTCTTGTTTCCGATTAGTCCCTTCCAGGCGTGGATCCACCGGAAGGTGATCAGCCGACCACTGCGGGTGCGCGCCGGGCGTCGGTGACGTGCGCGCCACCGCAGCGACCGCCCGAGGGCATCGGTCCGACGGGTCGCGCAGGCGCCTGCTTGTCAATGGCGACTCCACGGTGGCCACAACCCCAGCTGGATCACCCGGGACTGACGCAAGGATTGTCGCGGCTTCGGCTGCTGCCGCGGATACTGCTGGGGCCGCACCGCTGCAGCGCAAGGGTCAGGTCATCACGGTCCGACGGCGACGCGGGCACCGTGCCGCCCCGCGCCACCCGCGTGCCCACCCCGTGCCCGACCGGCCGCCGAACGCCGACCGGGCCTCGCCATCGGGGCCGGTACCGGGAACAGACGCAGCGGCCACGCCTCATCGCGGCGCGCGCGGTCGTCCAGACCCTAGGGTTCACCTCTACATGACGTCGAACGTCTCGCAGATCTCCACGCTGCCCCCACTGAGGAAGACCGGGCAGCCCGCGACCAGTGCGGCTGCGGCGTCGAGGCTGTCTGCGCTGATGACGCTGTAGCCGGTGATCGGGTTCGCACCACCGCCGCTGTGGGTCGATCCGTCCGCGGTGACCGTCGCGGCCTGGCCGACGGGGTTGCCTCCATCGACCATGGCCGCACCCACGGCGCCCATCCACTCGCCCCAGGCCGCCATGAGGCGTGCGCCCTCTTCCTCGGTGTCGGGCATCCCCCCACCGTGATATGCGAGCAGATAGTTCGTCATGGGGTGCTCCTTGATCAGATGATGGAGTCGTCGGGTCTGAGATCGTCGCCAGGCCCTCGTCACACTGTGCCGACGAGTGCCGACACTTGCCACCGAGTGCCTTTGACGTGCCACGGTGGTGGCAACTCAGTGGCCCAACACTGGCAAAGGCTGGCGCCACGAGTCAATGACAGCGGCAGCGATCGGCGGAACGTCGGCTCAGGGACATCCAGCGGTCCATTTGTTCACCTTTTGTTCACTTGCCGTTCGCCCTGGACGTTGTGCAGGCTGGCGCATGACCTTTGACGAGGAAGCCCGTCATCTGGCGGTCGCGGAGGAAGAGTTGCGACGGGAGTTCCCCGACGTCCCAGCCGATGCGGTCCACGAGGCTGTCGAGAGCCAGCACCGCATGTTCGAACGTGCCACGATCCGAGACTTCGTGCCGCTTCTGGTCGTGCGCGATGTCCGTCAGGTGCTGCGCCACCGCGTGGCCAGCTGAACCGACCGCACACCCCAGCGCGCAGGCCGGGCGCCCGCACACCCCAGCTACCCCGCAGCCGTGGGCGCCTAATAACAAGGTCCTGGCGCGCAGTCGTAGGCGGCGCCCCCAGCAGCAGCGCGAGCCTGCGACACGTCAAAGAAGGGGCTGGGGCCGGTCCGACCCGCGGACCCGAAAGGCCACCAGGACTGTCAGTGCCGTACACAGCAGAGCCAGACACCCGACGCCGGCAAAGAGCAGGGATGGAAAGAACGTCACGGAGCTGTACATGCGCTCCTCGCCGACGAGCTGGACCAGCAGCGAGTCGGTCAGCGACGTCCCCGCCGACACCATGCCCGCGACCGCCAGGACCAACGAGCAGATTGCCGCCAGGACCGCGCCAGCGACGGCGAGCGTGGCCGCAGTCCGGCGACCGAAGGCCAACGACGCGCAGCCGGCCAGCATCAGCGCCACGGCGCCCAGCCAAACGGTGACGGCCGCTTGCGCGAGCCCGTTGTACGTGGCCCACCCGGCGCTGGCATCGCCCAGCGCAACGACCTGGTCCCGCACCGCCGGCATCGACAGCGCCAGGGCCGCGCAGACCGCGAGGAAGGCGAAGGCTTCTGGCCGACTCGAGGGCGTACGCGCCAACTCGGCGCCTGCGTCCTCGGCCGGCACCAGCCGCCGCGGTCGGCGCAGCAACGCGGCCAGCATGAGCAGCGCGACGGCAAAGAGCACAACCTGGACCACGATCGTGGCGGCGAAGTCGGGGAACGGCAGCTGCGGACCCTTTGGATCCCCGTAATAGCCCCCTATGTTCGACAAGGACGTGACCAGGGCCGTGAGCACCACGACCGTGACCATCGTGTGTCGAATCCCCGCCCGCGGACGCGGGACAACCGCCCAGCACTGTCCGAGGCGGCCCTCACGCTCCGCAGTCCTGGCGGCCAGCTCGACCATCGCCCAGGTGCGGGCCTGGCCCAGAGCGCCCAGTGCACCAGAAACAAGGAACCACGCGGCCCACGCGATGGCCGTCGGCGCCGCGTAGTCCGACCCAGGCTCGTTCGTGCGGTGGATGAAGAGTGCACCCGCGATCCCGGCCACGGCCATCGCCGCGGCGCCTGAGGCCCAAGACAGCCTCCGATAGCGGCGCGCCAGCTGGCCCCCTTGGTCGGCAGTCGGCGCGGACGGTGGGATGGGGTCCCAGATCAGTTCCGCCCCGTCGCCACCAGTGGCTGTGCGATCCGACCCGTTTGACGGGCGGGCGAACGGGGCCCATCCGCGGGACGAGCTGAACATACGCTCGCGGCTGCCATCCACCGGGTCGACCTGCCAGCCCTCGGCCACCGGCGTCCCGGCGGGTCCGGGCAGCCGCGGGCTCCCGGTGAGCTCGTGGCGGACGCCGTGCCGCCGCGCGATCCGTTCGAGCTCCTGCACCGTTCGCGGGCGCCCACAGGCTCTCCAGTAGGTCGCCTTGGCGAGAATCCGGCGACCATCGCGGGTGTCCACGCGAAGGACCCAGCCCAGACCGGACTCTCCCATGTTCACCGCCCCGTCGGTCATCAGCGCCACCTCGGACCAGGAAGCAACGTTGGTGCGCCACAGGTTGCGGACCACCAGATCGTCGTCGCGGTCGAGCACTCCCATCCGCCAGGCGCGGGCGCACACCCAGACGGCCAGCGCCACGCCGGCGCCGACCACAGCCGCCGCAAGCACCGGAGGCCAGCGGGCAACCACCGCGGGTGCGCCCAACGCGAGCAAGATCGCCGGCGACAGTGCGACGAAGGCACACAGTCCGCGGATCCCGGGCTCTGCGATCCGGGCCGGCCCTGGGTCTACCGCCTCATATGGGCTCATGACCCAACGGTCGTCACGGCATGCCGTATCCGCTGTCATGCACCTGACACCCGCCGCACCGGGTGCGCCCGGCCGTGAGTTGCCGCGGCCAGGCCATCAGCGGGCGTGCAGCGTCCTGTACGTCTGCGTCGCCCGGTCGGGCACGCGGGTCAGGTGTTCCGCGGCAGGCTCCGCGAAGCTGGTCGAGGGTGAGGCAGGACCCGCGTCGGACCGCACCGAGTCCCGCCGCGCGAAAGATTCGGGGAGCCGGTTCGGGCGGCCACTGCAGTCAGGTCGGCGGCGGGTGGACAGCCGAGGATGGCTACCCGGTTTCCACCGGCGGTCGAATCGCTCCCCGGCGCGGGCATCGGGTCCAGCACGGTTCCGGGTCCCCCAACCAGTCGAGGGTCAGTATCTGGCTGCGGGTGCGTCGACCTGCCAAGACCGGCAGCAGCTCGGTCCGGTCGCCGGTCACGGTGGCCGCAACCGGACCCGAGGCACGGGTGCGCTCGCGCCCCTGGTAGCGCAGCGTCGGGACGGGCAGCCCCAGTGCGTCGATCCGGTAGTCCACGCCGAAGCAGTACCCGGCGAGGGCGACAGCCGAGGCGGCGCTGCCACGACGGGGTCGGAGCCCGAGGGCAGCGGCGACGTCATCAGGGTGGACCCAGAGGTCGGTGACGACGACCACGTCGAAGCCTCTCGACAGCTTCGGGGAGAAGGGCTCCCCGCGCTCAGTCGGTGAGCAGTTCGTGCTCGAGCGTGTCCGACTCCTCGACGACCTCGTGCTGCGGCTTCCCGCGACGGCTGCTCACTGGCCGTCTGCATGGGCGTCCCGAACTCTGACTACCTCGGGTCGCGGAACTACTCCAGCTGGAGGCGGCGGGCACGAACACCGCGAGCCTGTACGACGGGGTGAACCCGCCGGGCTGTTCGAGCCGACCCGCCCCCGGGCGGCGAGCGCCACGCGACGTATCTTCGGTCCTGGACACCAGCTACGTGGCCACACCGGCCGGACAGCTGACCGGCCCGCCGCGCGTGGGCCCCGAGCCTTTCAGGGCCTGACCAGGGTCGAAGTCAGGGCAAACCCTGGCGCAGCAGCAGTGCGTGAGGTGCGATGGTGTTCGCACAAGGAAAGTGAAGACGAGACGAGAGCGAGTCCCATGATTGAGGTCAAGGGCCTGACCAAGCGGTACGGCGACGTGCTCGCGGTCGACGACCTGTCCTTCACCGTCGAGCCCGGACAGGTGACGGGGTTCCTCGGCCCGAACGGCGCAGGGAAGTCCACGACGATGCGTGCCATCGTCGGCCTGGACCGACCCACGGCCGGAAACGTCACCATCGACGGCCACCGCTACTCCCACGATCGGGCGCCGTTGACCCACGTGGGCGCACTGCTCGAGGCGAAGGCGGTCCATCCGGGGCGCAGCGCGTTCAACCATCTGCTCTTCCTCGCGCAGAGCAACGGGATCGACCGCCGCCGGATCGACCAGACCCTGGCGATGGTCGGTCTCGACTCCGTCGCCAAGAAGCGGACCAAGACATTCTCCCTCGGCATGGGCCAACGGCTCGGGATCGCCTGCGCGATGCTCGGCGACCCGCGCGTGCTGATTCTCGACGAACCTGTCAACGGCCTCGACCCGGAGGGGATCATCTGGGTCCGACATCTGCTTAAGGCGCTCGCCGCTGAGGGCCGGGCCATCCTGGTGTCGAGCCATCTCATGGCCGAGATGGCTCTCACAGCCGACCATCTGATCGTCATCGGACGAGGCCGGCTCATCGCGGACACCACTGTGACGGACTTCGTCGCACAGGCAGGCCACAAGGCCGTCCTCGTCCGCACGCCCGACGCCGGCGTGCTCACCGAGGCACTGCGGGCCAAAGGCGCGTCGGTAGCCCGGTCAGATGACGGCGCCCTGAACGTCACTGGTTTGGAGGCGGCGGCCATCGGCCAGGCGGCTGCCGACGCCTCCGCCGTTCTGCACGAGCTGACCCCGCAGCGGGCGTCCTTGGAGGAGGCATTCATGGAGCTGACGCGCGACAGCGTCGAGTACCACGCCGAGTCTGCGCCGACGAGCCTCGACAGTGTCCCGTCGTACGAAGGAGCCTGAGATGTCCACGGTCGTCACGAGTCCGTCACCGGCTCCGGCTGCTCCCGGTCGCCAGGTCGGTCTGGTCGGGCAGCTCGCCCGCGTCCTGAGCTCCGAGTGGACCAAGCTGCGCACCGTGCGCTCGACGATGTGGACGCTGCTCGCGACGTTGGTCGTCTGCATCGGCCTGCCAGTGCTGATCTCGTTCGCGATCATCAACCAACCACGGCGCGAAGTCGGTCCAGACTTCGACCCGGCCGCGTTCAGCCTGTTCGGCGTCTTCCTCGGCCAGCTGATCGTCGGCGCGCTGGGAGTGCTGGTCATCAGCGCGGAGTACTCGACCGGAACCATCCGCGCGACCCTGACCGCGAGCCCGCAACGACTCGTCGTGTTCGTCGCGAAGGTGCTGACCTTCGCGGTAGTCATCGCGATCGTGTCCTTCGTGACGACGTTCGTCGCGTTCTTCCTCGTACAGGCGATCCTGAACACCCACAACCTGGGCGTCTCGATCGGTGAGGGCACGTCGCTGCGCATGGTCGTCGGAGGTGCGCTGTATCTGACGATCGTCGGACTGCTCGGCCTCGGCATCGGCGCGATCCTGCGCCACACCGCTGCGGGGATCAGCACAGTGCTGGCACTGCTGTTCGTGGTGCCGATCCTTGCCAACTTCCTCCCGCACAGCTGGCAGGAACACGTTGTGAAGTACCTGCCGGGCCAAGCCGGCCAAGCAATCTTTCAGAGGCAGGCGGATGCGATCACACTCGCACCGTGGACCGGCCTGGCACTGTTCGCCGGATACGCCGCGTTGGCCCTGGTCATCGGAGCGACGCTTCTGCTTCGGCGCGACGCCTAACGCCGAGCGCGCGTCCGAGCCAGTCCGCCTTGACAGAACGAGACTTGCGATCCGCGCATGCGACGCGGGAGGCATCCTGGCGGAACCCGATATCCCCCTCGGCACCTCGTGGGTGGGGGTCGGCTGTTGTTGGTCATCTAATTCGGATGTAGAACGACCCTGGCTCGCGGTCCTTCGTGAGGTAAGGGCAGACCTTTGCAAGCCGGTCGTATTCGGCGTGTTGCAGGTAGTTGAGCGCTGCGACGACTTCGTACCGATCGCTATTGCTCAACAGGGCCTCAAGAAGGTACTGCTCATTCCACATTCGGACGTCGTTCCGAATCCAAGGGTCCGGGTAGTCGCGAGGCGAGAAGATGTCGTGGACATGGACATAGACACCGCTTGCTAATGTGGGTAGCACTTCGAGGTACTCGAAGAGCACGTCGCCCTGTGGTCGGATCATGTGCGAAGAGTCGATGAACAGCAGGTCGTTCGGCCCCAGTTGGCGGAAGAAGTCCAACCCGACCGCTTCGACTCGCTCACGCATGACACGGACGCCCAACTGCTCCAGCCATGGCACCTCATAGGGCTCAATACAGATGTGCTCACAGTCCCGGCCTGTTTCAGATGAGTTCTGCTTGACGGCAAGTTGCGCGATCTTCGTGGAATTGCCGCTGCCAACCTCGATTACGCGGTTCGGCTCGATGTGCCGGATCATTGAGTAGAGGAACTCTGCGTCTCCCGAGCCGAACCCGTCGTTCGCGATGAAGAAGTCCAGGTCTCCCTTCGGCGCGGCAGCCAAGTTGAGTGACTGGAGTTCGTTCGCGTACCGAAGTTGATCCAGCAAAGCCACCTGGTCGTCGTGCCGCCAGTCAATCCCCGGCAACGTCCGCACGGCCGACAGTGCCTTGGTCAGGTGTGCGTCATTGAACAACGGCTGGTAGTAGTGGTCGCGGATGGGAAATAGTCCCATGCGCCGCAGTGACTGCCGTGACGAAGGCAATCGTGCGGGGCCCAGTCGGGTGAAGAACAGGTAAGGAGGAGAAGCAACCCGCAGCGCAAGTGCCGTTGATCGATCGACGGCGTGCATGGCCTTCGGATTCCTGGCGACGGCCTTGGCCGCATTCTTCAGTCGACTCATGGTGCCTCCCCGGTGCCGATGTTTGACGGCGTCCCCATGAACCCTAGCGACAAGCGGTGCGGATCCTGCCGGTGACCGGATCGTGCGCCCGGTGCTGGTCTGGGATGCCCGCGACGGGGTGCGGGGAGTGGCGCTGGACGCATTGCCGGCTGGTCGAAGCGCCGAGGTCGGGCTGCCGGCCCCGACGCCGGAGGAGTTCGCGGCCCGACTTGCCCTGGCGCTGGCCGTGAGCGGGGTGGGGCTCGCGGCTTGGACAGCGGACTTTGATCCACCGCACTTGGTCGGGACCTGGCTTGAGGTGATCGCTGATCCGCAATTCGCGGCCAGCCACGGGTATCTGGACGTCCCCGAGGCCGAACCGGCGGGGTAGGCCCGAGCCGGCCGGCGGTCAGGCTGTGCCGGCGATGAACGCGCGACGATGTACTTGGCGTGCCGGTCGCGGTTGCCCCGAGCCCGGTCGTAGCGGGTGGTGGTGCGGGGGTCGGCGTGGCTGGCGGCATCTGGATGTCGCACAGCGGGACGCCGGTGTCGAGCGCGGCGGTGATGTAGCAACTCCAGTGAGGACGAACCCAGAACTGGCGGTGGCGGACGAGTCTGGCTCCTGCCGGTGGGTCAAGGTTGGCGGAGGCGGGCTTCGGCTACGAGCGCCGACGCGGCCCGGAGCGCCTTCGTCCGGTCTGCCGCAGCGAGCAGTGTGTGCCCGTAGTGGCTTGTACCCTTCATGCCGACCAGGTCTAGCAGTTTCGCGCCGAGCCTATGGTCCACTCGACTGAGGAGATCGGCCGCCGCCTCGTGATCCGGTCCGGCGTAACGCTCACCGAGCGCCGCCGCGCAGATGGCGTCCCCGGCGGCAATACCGGAGAGCACCGCGACCCCAACGCACACGTTGATCGCTGTCCCGTCCTGGGAGTCAATCAACTCAGCTACTTCCAGGTACGTCTCTGCGACCCGACGACGACCCCGGCCTTCTCCGGTGTGGACCGGACGGGTCTGCAGCTTCTTGGGGTTCATTTCGAGTCACCTGCGTTCGATCCCCGACCCACGTCCGCCTCAGACAGCAGCGAGCGTAATGGCTGGCCGAACACGAGCACTGCGTCGTTGAGCCAGTTGACCGCGATGGGTTCCCGGCCACGGGCAAGGGCGCGGACCCTGGCCAGGTCGAAGGCCAAAGCGTGGCAGCGGTTGCCGGTCCAAGCCAGCACTCTGCCCTCGAGCGCACGAACCTGCTCATCCCATGCTGGCAGCTCGCCACGGCGTGCGGTAACGACAAGGATGTCGATGTCGCTGTCGCTGCCGGCCTCCCCTCGGGCGAAGGACCCGAACACGCTCGCGTGCACCGGCTCCGGATCAAGTGCGGCGATCGCACCGGCGAGCCGCTCGAAGATGGCAACGCGAGCCCGAGCAGCGACCAGAATCACTGGAGCCAGCATGTGCTCCCGGTTCAGCCGGTACAAGTAGCCTTGGCCGGCCGGATCGGCCAACACCACCCCATGCTCAACGAGCCGGTCAAGCACCGGCGCCTGCCCGGCCCGGGTCCCGCGCGGGGCGAGCCGCGCGATGCGGCTGGCGCTGAGGCCTTGCTCGGTGCCAGCCAGCACCTCTAGAACCGCCGAGTCCAAGCTGGGTACGAGCGACGTCAGCGGGTGAGCGAGATCCACACGCACCACTCTGCAAGTTTATCTGCACCCTGTCAAGTATGTCTGCATAAGGGTTGAGGGGATCAGCACCCTCAGGACCCGTCCTTTCAAGTACCAACCTGTGGGCGGGCTGCCAGACAAGCAGGGCGTCGACGTTGCCACCGCCAGAGCAGGCACCGGACCGCCGCCTAGGGCTACCCCTGCCAGCAACCGACGCCGAAGACTGCCTTGTTCCTTCGCCGGTGGACAGAGGGGATCCTCCTCGCGGTTGCCGGTGGCTTGATCGCGGCGGCGATCCTTGCGTTGGTCGTCCATCGCTGAGCGGTGCGATGGAACGGTTCATAAACGGCAACCGGGCTCCACGCCCGCCACAAGATTCGCCCCTGCCAGCGTCTGCGCAGGTCAGACAAGGTCCCCCTGGCAGGACTTGAACCTGCGACCCGCGGATTAGAAGTCCGCCGCTCTATCCACTGAGCTACAGGGGGCACACCGAGTCTAGGGAACGACCGCGAATGCACTGGCATCCGCATCACCAGGCCCGCCCAGTCTGCGACCGAGCCGCCACCGCTTCGCCGGGATCGTCCTTCACACGCCTGACGTCACCCAGGGTCCCCACACGGATCCAGCGATTGCACCTCACGGCCTTCCTTCGCCGTCACACTCGCAGCCCGGCTGACGGCCGGGTCGCTTCGTGCAACCGACAAGGGGCCTGCCCACAGGTCGCGGCCCCGAATCGGGGCGACAGGGCTACAGGTCCGCTGGTTCAGCGCGACCGACGACCATGAGCTCCGTGCATCGTGGACGTCACTCGGTGCGAAAGTCGCGCCGAAGCGTTGTCGGCCCTCATCTGGCCGCGGTGGCGGTGCCGCCACCCAGGTACAGCTGCGCGATCTCGGGGTTGCCCAGAACCTCTGGTCCGGTGCCGGACAGGCGGGTGTGCCCGCTCTCGACGACGACTGCCTGGGTGGCCAGGGACAATCCTGCCCGGACGTTCTGCTCGACCAGGAGCACCGTGCGTCCGTCCTCCCACATGGTGCGGACCTGATTCAGCACCAGCCGCAGCGTCTTGGGGTCCAGCCCCATCGAAGGCTCGTCCAGAACGACGAGACGGGGATCCAGCATCAGGCATCGGGCGAACTCAACGAGCCGCTGCTGACCGCCCGACAATGCCCCGGCCTTGTCGTTCGCTCGATCCGTGACGATCGGGAACAGCTCCTCGATGGTCTTCAGCCGTTCGGCGACCGCATGCCGGTCGCGGATCAGGAAGCCACCCAGCTCAACGTTCTCGCGGACAGTCATGTCGGGGAAGAGCGTGTGGTTCTGAGCCACCTGCACGATCCCCAGCCCGAGCACCTGTCGTGGGCTCATTCCTGCGATCTGCTGGCCGGCGAACCTGACCTGACCAAGGCGAGGCTTCAGCTGGCCGCTGACTACGCGAAGGATGGTCGACTTGCCCGCGCCGTTGGGGCCCACGACGCACGTGATGCTGCCTTCCGGGACGGAGGCCGACAGGTCGCGAAGAACATCACTGCCGCCGTATCCGGCCCAGATCCCGTCGAGCTCCAGCAGCCCGGTCACAGCTCCTCCTCAGCGTCGACGTCGGACACGCGTCCCACGACGGTCCCGGGCACCGCAGTCGCTGTGGTCGGGGGCGACTCCGGCTCGTCTTCGAGCGCACCACCGAGGTAGGCATCCAGGACCCGAGGGTCTTGGCGGACTTGAACGGGGTCGCCATGAGCGATCACGGCGCCCCTCTCCATGACCGCCACCGTGTCGCAGATCCCCATGACGAACTCCATGTTGTGCTCGACAACCAGGAACGTAACCCCGCTCTTGTTGAGCTGGCGGATGCGGTCCGCCATCTGCTCGATCAGCGTCGGGTTGATCCCACCTGCCGGCTCGTCCAAGAGAATGACCCTGGGCTCCTGCGCGAGAACGGTGGCGAGCTCGACGAGCTTGCGCTGGCCGTACGACAGCGACCCTGCCAGGTCGTGCATCAGCCGGCTGAGCCCGACGAAGTCCAAGAGTTCTCGGCACCGCTCGGGGCTGTAGAGGGTCTTGCGCTTGGCCCGGGGGACGCCCCGACTGCCAACCTGGATGTTCTCAAGAAGCGTGAGCCTGGCAAACACCCGCGTGAGCTGGAATGTGCGACCGATGCCGAGTCCGCAGACCCGGCCAGGGCTGGCGCCGGTGACATCGCTGCCCGCGATCCGCACGGCACCGGAGTCCGGGCGCTCGTACCCGGTGATGACGTTGAAAGCCGTTGTCTTGCCGGATCCGTTCGGCCCGATCAGACCAGTGACCTTGCCCTCCTCGACACTGAAAGAGCAGCCGGCAAGCGCCTGCAGCCCACCGTAGTTCTTCTTGATCTCGCTCACCTCCAGCAAGGCGGCCATCAGGCCACCCCACCGTTGAGATCGGCGCTAGTCGCGGCAACAGCTCCCGCAGGCGGGTAGGTCTGTGGTCCCGACGTGGCAGTTCCCCCCGGCTGCAGGCGCCGCCGCAGCGCCGCACCGAGGGAGGGAACGATCCCGTCAGGAAGGAATCGGATGACGGCCAGGAAGAGCACCCCGAACAAGATCAAAGAAAGACCCCCACCTGTGAAACGGAGCGTGAAGTACTGCTGGACAGGCTCGATGATCAAGGCCCCAACGACCGGGCCGCTAACCGAGCCCAACCCGCCCAGGAACGCCATCAGTGCGATCGTCACGTCGAAGATCGCCTCGAAGGCGAACGGCGGGTAGATGCTGCCCAGGTAGTAGGCGTAGATCGCCCCGCACATGCCCGTAACGAAGCCGGTGAGCACGAACGTTGCCAGCTTGACTCTCGTCGTGCGGACACCTAGCCCAGCCGCGCGGTCCTCGTCGTCTCGGATCGCCAGCAGCTCAAGACCGAATCCCGACCGCTTGACGAGCCAGGACAGCCCGATGGCAAAGATGGCCACGACCAGGGCGGCGAGGTAGAAGTATGTGTTGTAGGTCGCGGCGTTCCAGGGAGGAATTGGTAGCTCCATCCCGCTGGAGCCATTCGTCAGACCATCGAGGTTGTACGCCAACAGCTGGAAGATGAAGAAGATCGCGATCGTGATCACGACGAAGGTGTGCCTGCGCGTGCGCAGGGCGAGCCAGCCGACCGGAATGGCGACGAGCCCCGCGAACAGGCCGGCCAAGGGCACGAATGCGAACAGGCTCACGCCACCCTTGAGGTGCAGATGATCGGTGACGTTGGCAAAGAAGTAGGCTCCGCAGCCGTAGAACACCGCGTTGCCCAGCGCCATGTAGCCGGTGTACCCACTGAACATGTTCCAGGCCGAGGAGGCCCCGACGAACAGCATCGTGAAGACCGCGACCGAGGTCACGGCGGGGTTTGAGAAGACGAACGGGAAACTCACCGCGGCTGCGATCGCGACAGCCAGCAGCGCCCTGCGCACCATGCGTAGGGCTGGAGCCATCAGCGGGTCCACGGGGGCCGCTGCCGGTGCTGGCTGGGCCATGGTGTTCTGCTCCTCGGTGTGTGTACTGATTACTGGGCCCTCGCCTCTGGGCGACCGAACAGTCCGTTCGGACGGACGAGCAGGACGACGACCAAGACTGCGAAGAACATGGTGCTGGCCCAGACCGGCGACCACACCACGGCGGTCACGTCCTCGATGACCAGCGCGACTACGGCCGCCACCAGTGCCCCACCGATGCTGCCCAACCCCCCTAGGACGATGATCACCAGAAGGCGTGAGATGAGGTCGTAGCCCGAGTTGGGGTTGAAGGAGTTGGTCGCACCGAAGACCATTCCGCCTGCCGCGGTGACCGCCGCCCCGATTCCGAATGTCATCGCGGAGACCCTGTTGATGTTGATCCCGACGAGCTCGGCACCGGTTCTGTTCTGCACCGACGCCCTGATGCTCTGTCCGGCACGCGTACGGTAGAGGAACAGGTACAACGCGACCAGCAAGACAACCGCCAGGGCAAAGCCCAGCAGGTAGATGTACGGCAGGTAGAAGCCGAACACGAACAGAGACTTGTTGACGTACCAGGCGTCGAGGGTCTTCAGGTCGGCCGAGAAGAGCTGGGTAAGCACGCCCTCGATAACGATAGCGATGGCGAACGTGACCAGGATGGACAGAGCCGTTCGATTCTGCGGCTTGAGCCGACGTATGAAGCCCCACTCGATGAACACGCCGACCGCGAACATCAGCGGCATTGTGAAGACCAGGCCCACGAACGGGTCGATGTGCAGGTAGGTCAACAGCACGTAGCTCATGTAGGCGCCCAGGACCACCAAGATCCCCTGCGCGATGTTGATGATCTGCATCACGCCGAATATCAGAGTCAGACCAGCCGCCATCAGCGCGTAGACACCACCGGTGAGGATCCCGTCGACGACGGCCTTTGAGATTTCCGTTCCCACTGTGCCTCCTAGTCGCGCGGATGGTGCCGGCGGCCGAATCGGGCCGTCGACACCATCCGTGCACGACCGGTCGGTCGCGCTATCCGGCTTGCAACTGGCGTTGTTCTACCTGCCTACCACGGCGCCTTGGGATACTCGATCGCGGTCGTCGACGGCGGGATCGGCACCAACGCGTTGGTGGCGTCCGGCTGGTACGGCAGCAGGACACCCTTCTGCCACTGGAATACGTAGGCGAAGGCAGCGGTGTTCTGACCTGTCGAGTCGAACTTGACCTTGCCCTGTACAGAGTCGAAAGTTCCACTGTGAAGGGTCGCGATCAGCTTGGTCTGGTCGAGGCTGCCGTTCTGGGTCACAGCCTGGGCAGTCACCTCGCCCACCGAGTACGCCTCGGGAATGTCTGAGCTGATCCCGGAGGCGTCGCCACCGTACTTCTTGATGTACTCGGCGACCATCGCTGCGTTGCCGGGAGTGTTCTGGGTGGCGTACCAGCCGTTCGGAACCATGATGCCCTCGGTGTGGCTGGCTCCGACGTTGGAGATGAACTGTGTCCCCTGGTCGGGCCCGGCGGTTGCGATGAGGGCCTTGGGGTTGTAGTTCTGCTGGACGAACTGCTTGACGAATGCGGTGACATCGGGAAGCAGGGTGCCCACCAGGACGATGTCTGCCTTCGCGCTGATCATTCCAGCGGCGATGGGGCCATAGTCGGTGGTTTCGGAGGGGTAGACCTTGTTATAGACGGTCTGGACGCCGGCCGGTTCGAGGATCGCGCGGGCAGCATCGAGCTGCGGCGCCGTGAACGGGTCGTTTTGGGTTGCGTACGCAGCAGTGGCCGGGCGGCTCGAAGCCGGCATCCCCGCGATCCACTTAGCGAAGCTGACCAGGTTGTTGGCGACCGGCAGGCTCACGTCGAAGACGTTCATGAGACCAGACGTGAAGACGGACGGCCCGCCGCCCGCACCCTCAACCAAGGCGTAGCCGTAGCGGTTGACCACCTGCGAGGACGCCTTGGTGAGCAGTGTCGAGAAGGGGCCGAAGACGAGGTCGACGTGGTCGACGCTGATCAGCTTCTGATAGTTCGTCGCCACCTGCACAGGACTGCTGGCGTCGTTGACGATGTCCAGCTGGACCTGCCGGCCCAGCAGTCCGCCCTTGGCGTTGGTGTCGTCCGCCCACAACTGGTACCCCTGTTGAAAGGCCTTGCCGTCGGCGGAGAAGTCACCGCTCAAGGACAAAGACACGCCGATCTTGATGGGCGTCGTGTTCTTGCTCGCCCCTGCACTGGGGGTGGTCCCGGACGAGGTCGAGCTGCAGGCAGCGAGCATCAGAGCGCCCGCTGCGATGCCGGCCATCAGGCGCGGGGCGATGACTGATCTTGAGTTCGTCAACCTGTGCTCATCTCCTCGAATGCGTCGGGCGAAGTCGAACCGGTCCTACATGCCAACGATCCGGTCCACCAGGCCCTCCACCGGCGCTCCGGGGATCCAGCCCAGGTGGACCTGCTGGGCTCCTCGGCGTCGGGGAACGAACTGCTGAACCGCAAACGATTGCACCTGGCGGTATTTTCATCGAGTGTGCACGGGGTGTCAATACTTCGTTACGACAACGTTAGCGAGTTCCTCCAGGCAGACGTGCGATCAAGCCTGACCCCGGCTTCAGCGCATCGGCTAGCACGTCCACGCCGTCGACTACCGCCGGTGCGTACCGTCTTCGCAGCCTCACAATGGCCTCCATCGACGCCAGATCCACCACTCCGTCGGACACGAGCCCCTCGCGTGGGTCTTTGAGACTACGCAGATACTGCAGCGCCAGGTGGGAGGGCAGCCTCAGGGTCCTCGCGGCCACGTCGGCAGTCAGATCGTCCAGCGAACCCGACACGATGGCTTGAGCGGTCTTGGTCAGCGCAGAGGCCAGCTGCGAAACCGGCCCAGAGACCGACTCGCCAGCGCAGGCCAGAACAGTGCCCAGGTAGGAGGTAGTGACGCTCGTCACGCGAGCGAGCTCGACGGCGCCCGCGGCCGAGGCGAGGAGTTCGTTGCCCGCGTTCAGCATGGTCGCGTCACAGTCCCCGGCGAGCAGCGCCTGCAGTCGGCTGGGGGTGGCGCCGAGCGGCACGATCGTGAAGTCCCGCTGGTCGAGTCCGAGCGACTCAGCTAGCGCGTACATAGCGAATGCGAAGCCGGAGTTCGGCACGTCAACGGCGAAGACCCCACCGCGAAGCTCCGCAGCGGATGCGATGCCGGCCCGCCCGTAGAGCGCGAGCCCCATGCCACGGTCCACTGCGCAGACAATCGTGACCGACGCCGTGGCACCCAGAGGATTGGAGGGGACGAAGCGGTAGGCCAGGACGTTGTCCGGGCTCGTGAGAGCAACGTCAAGCTCACCCGCGAGCAGGGACCTGAACTGCGCCGGGGAGGACGTCACGGGGTGCTCATTGACGCTGAGCCGATACTCCGCCAGCACCCCGGCGTCACGTGCGACGCCGAGGAGCACCGAGGGTGTGAACGACCCGAGTTCCAGTCGGGTGGCCATGCGCGTCCTTCCGGTTCAGCCGTTGCAGCCGGGCTCGGAATGCACTCGTTTGCGCCGCATCAACCGGGACCCATCACGGCTAGCGGATCCAGGCCCCAGTGGGTCAGCGCGGCGCGAGCGGCATTGCGTCCCGGGCGACCGGATACCGAGCCACCGGGATGGCTTGTGGCCCCGGTGAGAAGGAGCCCGTCAACCGAAGTGCGGTAGGACTCCCACCCGGCCACCACGGAACCGCCGGGCCCGGAGAACTCGCCACCGTGGCACGACCCACCCAGGTTGTGCGGGTTCTGCGCCGCGACATCGACCGGAGACTCAGTCCTCACTTCGAGGATGTTCTCCTCGCCAAGCCCCGTCATCGAGCGACGAGCGTGCTCGACGAGGGCGCGCCCGTATTCGTCCTTCGCACTCGCCCAGCTTCGCCCATCTGCCCGCTCGTACGGGGCAACTGTGAGGAGCTTGAGTGTGGCCGAGCCGGCCGGGGCACGGGTTTGGTCAACGAGGGCCTGGTTGACAACGAGCAACCAGGGGTCGCGAACCTCAGCCTCCCCGCGGGCACACCCGTCCAACTGGTCCACGATCCCTGCGACACTGCCGAGGCCGGCGGCGGCCGACTGGACCTCGCCGCGGGCGGAGGGGAACGACAGGGGTGTTGACACGGCCGCGTGAACCGCCAGCACGCTCAGTCCAGGTCGCCAGCGCGCGCTCGCCGCCGCAAGGTCCGGCGGCACGTCGCTGTCGTCGAACATCGTGGCCATGGTGGCCAGGTGAGCACTGGACACCACCCCTCGCCGCACCGTTATCCGCTCGCCGCCTTGGGTCACCACCGCTGTCACGCGACCGTGCTCTACCTGAACCCGGGCCACTGAAGCGTTGCAAACCACCGATCCCCCGCATGATTCAAGGTGTCGGACCAGGGCCGAGGGCAACGCCCCGGAACCGCCCAGCGGGGTGGCCCACCCGAAGCGGAGCCGTCCCGCGGTGATCGCAGCCGGCAGCACGCCGGTCCCCGGCCTGCGCGGGTCCTGGATGGTCGCCATCGAAAGCCAGAGCATCATCGAGCGGATGATCGGGCTGTCGAACCTGTCGTGAACCACCTCCCACGCCGACCGGCCGCGCATGTCGAGGTACCGTCGCGCCGCTGAACCGTCCCCGATCGCCAGCGCCGAGTTCCACCGCGAGTGGACCTCACTCAGCCCGTCAGACCATTGCGACATCAGGTCTCGAAATGCTCGGGCATCCTGCGGTGACCTGCGGGCGATCTCCTCGACGGCTCCGTCGAGCTGGCGTGGAAGGGTCAGGGTGTCCCCGTCGGCTTGTGGAAGCACCACGGCCGGGTCGGTGAACGTGTACCTGAGCCCGTGCCTGGCGACCAGGCCCAGCTCGTCGTCCAGCAGAAGTGGGTTCGACTGGATGAGCACGTGCGCACTTGAGCACGAGTCGTGGAGGAATCCGGGAACGGTCAAGGCTTCCGTCCTGGTGTTCCCCCCGACCGCTTCGCGTGCTTCGAGCACGAGCACCTGAAGGCCGGCAGCGGCCAGGTAGCCGGCGCAGACCAGGCCGTTGTGTCCGGCCCCGATGACCACGACGTCGACGGACTCAGCCAGCTCCCTCGCCCCGGGCGGCATCGCCGGACCAACGGTCACGACACCTCCCAAAAGGGCGGCAGGATCTGCCTGACGGGTTTGACAGTGCACCGCAGAGTGCCCGAAACTGCACACGATTGCAATGCGTCGAGGCTGCCCGCAGCTACTGCCGCCGAGAGGGGAGTCCGCATGGACGAGGACGTCGCCTCGGCTATCGCTCACTGGGCTCCCCGTTTCACCGTCAACGGCGTCACGGTGGCGGATTTCCAGCGAATCACTGCCGGCCTCGATCGCTGGTCGCAGTGGTGCCAAGCCTGGTCAGCCGTCGCCGCAGAACACGCGGACCTGGGCGAGGCGGCCTCCAGTCAGGGGCGCGAGCTCTCCGCAGCAGGTCACTTCGCACAGGCATCGGTCTACTACCACTTCGCGAAGTTCGTCTTCGTCGATGACCTCGCGCAGATGAAGACCGCCCACGCTCAGGCCGTCGCCTGCCACACACGAGCGCTACCGCACATGACGCCGCCCGGCAGCCGGCTCGAGATCCCTTTCGAGGCAGGCCGGCTTGTCGGGATCTTGCGTCGCCCGGCGGGCACTGGCCCCCACCCGACCGTGATCTTGCTGCCGGGGCTGGACTCAACTAAAGAGGAGCTCCAGAGCACAGAGGACACCTTTCTCGCCCGGGGGCTGGCCACGCTCAGTGTCGACGGTCCGGGTCAGGGCGAGTCCGAGTACGACTTCCCCATCCGGGCCGACTGGTCGGCCCCGGCGGCTGCCATCGTGGGTGCGCTGGCGCTGCAGGCGGATATCGACACCTCCCGACTGGGCGTGTGGGGCGTGAGCCTGGGCGGGTACTACTCAGTGTGCGTGGCAGCTGCCCTCGGCGACCGCCTGCAAGCCTGCGTGGCCCTGTCGGGCCCGTTCGACTTCGGCGCATGCTGGGACGGTCTGCCGGCCTTGACCCGCCGCACCTTCCAGGTCCGAGCATGGGCTTCGACCGAACAGCAGGCGCGAGAGATCGCCAGCACGCTAAGCCTGCGACGCCGCCTGGGCGGGCTCAGCGCCCCGGTGCTGGTCGTGGCGGGCCGAAAGGACCGGCTCTTCCCGTCGCAGCACGCTGAGCAGCTGGTTGCCTCTGTCGGGGCCGGCGCGGAGCTGTTGATGCTCGAAGAGGGCAACCACGGGTGCGCGAACGTCGCACCATGGCACCGCCCGTACACGGCAGACTGGCTGGCGTCCAAGCTCGGAGCAGCAGCGCCGTTCGACCTCAGCGCCACTGGGCAGGGACCGCGTGAACACCGACCCGACGGACGTCAAGAACAAACGATTGCGAGAGGCAGATACCGATGACGGACAGTGCTGCGGCGAAAGTCGGGTCGGTCGGCTGGATCGGGGCTGGCCGGATGGGGGCCGCCATGGCGACCCGACTCGCCCTGGCCGGGGTCCCCGTGACCGTCTGGAACCGCACCCGGGCGAAGGCAGAGCCGCTCGCTGAGCACGGCTGTACCATCGCAGACTCCATCGCCGACCTACGCGGCTGCGACGTGGTGTTCACGATGGTCTCGACTCCCGCGGACCTCGATCAGGTCCTGCTGGGCGCCGGGGGTCTGCTCGAGGATCCCGACGATGTGCCCGCGGCAGTCGTCGACTGCTCGACCGTCTCGACCGAGTCCTCCGAGGCCATTCGCGAGGCATGCACCGCTCGGGGAGTCGACTTTCTCGCCGCTCCGGTCAGCGGGAACGGAAAGGTGGTCGCCGCCGGCGGGCTGAGCCTTGTCGTCTCTGGCCCCGCCGAGACGTTTGCTCGGGTGGCCCCGCTGCTGCGCCACATCGGCGGCTCGGTCACGTACGTGGGCGACGGCGACGCGGCCCGGCTGGTGAAGATCTGCCACAACCTCTTCCTGGGAGTCGTCACCCAGTCCCTCGCCGAGATCACCGTGCTGGCCGAGCGCGGCGGAGTCTCCCGGGCCGCGTTCCTGGAGTTCTTGAACAACAGCGTCATGGGCTCGGTGTTCACCCGCTACAAGTCGCCGGCTTTCGTCAATCTTGACTTCACACCGACTTTCACTCCGATCTTGCTGCGCAAGGACTTCGACCTCGGCCTGGCCGCAGCGAGGAAGATGGACGTGCCGATGCCCCTGGCGGCCGCGACTGCGCAGCTGGTTCAGGCGTGCGTCAGCAAGGGACGTGTCACGGAAGACTTCGCGGTCCTCCTGGAGCTTCAAGCGGAAAGCGCCGGGATGAAGCTGGAGTCTGAGAACGTCGCCGTGGACGACGGGCTCGGAACCGGTAGCCCGTCATGAGCGTGCCCGCCGCGCCGGCGCCGGCACCGGGACACATGGGGGTGGACTACGAGCAGCGCGTTGACTTCGACCGCCTCCGCGGCTACCGGCTCGGGCGCGCCATGGCGTCACTCAAGGCGAGCGGCTGCGGAGCGTTCTTGCTGTTCGACTTCTACAACATCCGGTACGCGACCCAGACCTGGATCGGCGGTGCCCTCGGCGACAAGATGACCCGGTATGCGCTGCTGACCGCCGACCACGGTCCCAGGCTGTGGGACTTCGGGTCCGCAGCTCGACATCACCGGCTGCACTCACCCTGGCTGGACCCAGCGGACTGTCACGCCGGCATGCTGGGGCTACGCGGCGCCATCGCGCCCACTGCCGGGCTCATGGAGTCCGCGGTCCGCGAGATCAAGGGGATGCTCACCGACGCGGGCGTCGCCGACGCACCCATCGGGGTCGACATCATCGAGCCCCCGTTCCTGTTCGAGATGCAGCGACAGGGACTGCACGTCGTCGACGCCCAGCAGCTGATGCTCGACGCCCGACTCATCAAGTCCAGTGACGAGATCATGCTGCTGACGCAGGCAGCGGCGATGGTCGACGGGGTCTACCAGGACATCTTCGAGGCACTCAAGCCCGGAGTCCGCGAGAACGAGATCGTCGCCCTGGCCAACAAGCGTCTGTACGACATGGGCTCTGACCAGGTCGAAGCCGTCAACGCCGTCTCCGGTGAGCGCTGCAACCCTCATCCGCACAACTTCTCGGACCGCATCATCCGGCCCGGCGACCAGGCGTTCTTCGACATCATCCACTCCTACAACGGCTACCGGACGTGCTACTACCGCACGTTCGGCGTGGGCAGCGCCACGGCGAGCCAGCGGGAGGCCTACACCAGAGCCCGCGAGTGGATGGACGCGTCGATCGCGGTGGTCCGCGCTGGGGTGGGGACCGACGACGTGGCAGCGGTGTGGCCGGCAGCAACAGAGTTCGGCTTCGAGGACGAGATGGCCGCTTTCGGCCTGCAGTTCGGGCACGGACTCGGCCTGGGTCTGCACGAGCGCCCGATCATCTCGCGCCTGAACAGCATGCGGGAGCCGATCGAGCTCCAGGTCGGGATGGTCTTCGCCCTTGAGACGTACTGCCCGGCTAGCGACGGATTCTCCGCCGCCCGGATCGAGGAGGAGATTGTCGTCACCGCGGACGGGCCACAAGTCCTGACCCTCTTCCCCGCCCAGGACCTGGTCGTCGCCAACCCGTACTGAGTGTGCTTCGTAGTCGAAAGGTCTCCCGTGATGAGCCAGAACAGCGCCGAGCTTCTCGCCGGCTGCCCCACCGAGCTGTTCATCGCCGGCAAGTGGGCGCCGGCCGTCTCGGGGGCCCGCTTCGACGTCGTGGACCCGGCCACCGGCTCCACGATCGCAAGCGTGGCGGACGGCGGATTGGAGGACGCAGCGGCGGCGGTCGATGCGGCATCGTCTGCCGCGGCGCAGTGGGCGACCACTGCTCCCCGACATCGCTCGGAGATCCTCAGGCGCGGGTTCGAGCTGATGACCAGCCAGGCTGAGCAACTGGCTCTCCTGGTCTCGCTCGAGAACGGCAAGGCGCTGACGGACGCTCGTGGCGAGATCGCCTACGCCGCCGAGTTCTTCCGCTGGTACGCCGAGGAAGCGGTGCGCGCGACCGGCTCAGTCATGACGGCGCCGTCTGGGGCGAACCGGATCCTCGTCGTCCAGCAGCCGGTCGGGATCTGCGTGCTGGTGACTCCCTGGAACTTCCCCGCTGCCATGGCCACACGCAAGATCGGTCCGGCCCTGGCAGCCGGCTGCACCGTCATTCTCAAGCCCGCAAGCGACACCCCGCTGACCGCCCTGGCCATGGCTCGCATCCTGGAGGACGCCGGCGTGCCGGCGGGCGTGGTCAACGTCATCCCGTCCCGACGCTCCGGGGCAGTGGTGTCCGCGATGCTGCACGACCCCAGAGTGCGCAAGCTCTCGTTCACCGGCTCAACCGAGGTGGGCCGGGTCCTGCTGGCCGAGGCGGCTGACCAGGTGGTCAACACCTCGATGGAACTGGGCGGCAACGCCCCCTTCCTCGTCTTCGCCGACGCTGACCTCGATGCGGCCGTCGAGGGGGCGATGGTGGCCAAGATGAGGAACGCCGGCGAGGCCTGCACGGCGGCGAACCGCTTCTACGTGGAGGCCTCCGTCGCTGAGGAGTTCGGGAGCCGCCTCGCGGCACGGATGTCGGCTCTTGTCGTCGGCCCCGGTTCCCAGCTCACCACCCAGGTCGGTCCGCTGGTGAATGAGGACACCGTAGGCAAGGTCGACGCGCTGGTGCGCGGCGCGGTAGCCGGCGGAGCCCGTGCCCTCACCGGCGGGAACCGGGTACCGGGCCCCGGCTTCTACTTCGAGCCCACCGTGCTCGTGGACGTCCACGCCGACGCCTCGATCTTGAGCGAGGAGATCTTCGGGCCGGTGGCTCCCATCGTCACCTTCCAGACCGAGCCGGAGGCTGTGCGCCTTGCCAACGCCACCGAGTTCGGGCTCGTGAGCTACGTCTACACCCGCGACCTAGCGCGTGGACTGCGGGTGAGCGAGGCTATGGAGTCGGGGATGGTGGGCCTGAACAGGGGCCTGGTGAGCGACCCGGCTGCTCCCTTCGGTGGCGTCAAGCAAAGCGGGATAGGCCGCGAGGGCGGCCACGACGGCATGCTGGACTACCTGGAGTCGAAGTACATCGCGGTCACCTGGTGAGCACGACGGCTGGACCTGAGATTCAGCCACCCGGCGCACCCGCCCAGTAGCCGGGGGATGCCTTAGTCGCGGCGAGCTCGGCAGCGGTTGTGAACCCCGGTGCCAGGGAGGCATCGGAGCCAGCCATGTACTCGTGGTGGTCGATGCCCAGCAGCCTGATCCAGCTCTGCTGACCGAAGGTCAGCGCGACGAAGCAGCCAAGCTCGACGAGCTCGGGCTCGGAGAAGTGCTGGTTCAGGCGCTCCCAGAACGCGTCGTCGGTGTCCAGCCGCCAAGCGATCGCCTCGGCGTACGCAAGGGCAGCTTTCTGACGGTCGTCGTACAGCTCTGACGCCTCGAAGTTGAGCAGCTCGTCGAACTGCTGCTCGAGGAGCCCCGCGGTGCTGGCCTGGACCGACCGCTGGTTGCCGCAGAACTCACACTTGACAGTTCTGGAGATATAGACCCGGCAGAGTTCCTTGACGGAGTGGTCGACGACGCCCTCGCGGAAGATAGTCTTCCACGCGTCGGCGAACGCCCAGAACGCGTTGGGCGCGTGGGCCCGAACGGCGGAGCTCTCAGGACGGGGTGTGCCCTCTGCGGCGCAGCGGGCCATCTCCGCTCTCATCGCGTCGTCCATCTGCTCGAGCGGCACATAACTGATCCGGCGTGGACTCATCCGATCCTCCTCAGGTGCGGGATTCGATGGCAGCGAGAACTGCCTCCGTCGTGATGGGCAGGTGGCGCACGCGCACGCCGATGGCGTCGGCGACCGCGTTGGCGATCGCCGCAGCCGTGGGGCCCTGGGCAGCCTCACCGGCTCCCACCGATGGCGCTCCCGGTGTCTGGACCAGCTCCACCGTGATCTGCGGAGCTTCGGAGAACCGCAGGATGGGATAGGAGTCCCAGTCGCGGCTGGTCACCCTGCGCCGGTCGAAGCGGACCCGCTCCTTCAGGGTCCAGCTCGCCGACTGCGTGGCGCCGCCCTCGATCTGGTTGCGAACCCCGTCGGGGTTGACCACTCGCCCCACGTCGACGGCGATGATCAGGCGACGGAGCCTGACCTCGGTCTCGGCCTCGACCTCGGCCACGACGGCGCAGTACGCGCCGCGATCCTTGTATCGGGCAAACCCGAGGCCGCGGCCCCATCCGTCCGGCAACGGCTCGCCCCATCCGGCAGCCCGCGCCGCAGCACCGAGCACCCTCTCGGCCCGGTCGTCGTCCAGGTGTGCGAGCCGGAATGCCAGAGGGTCCTGACCGCTGACCAGGGCGAGCTCGTCCATGAACGACTCGATCGCGAAGACGTTGAGGTAGGCGCCCAGGGCGCGAAGGGCAGAGGTGCGCACCGTGGCGTCCAGCAGCCGGTGCCCCGTGATCCGCCGCCTGCCCAGGCGGTACAGGGGAACGGCGTTGCGCGTCGTGCCGCCACCCCGGGACGGTGGCGGGTCCGTCGCTGGGCCCTGCGGGGTCGGCCGAGCAAGGCTGGCTCCGGCAAGCAGCCCCGGCACTCCCCCGGCGCCGGGTCGGGAGGTGTGACCCTGGCTCCAGACGTCGTACGACCACGAGGTGATCGCGCCGGCGCCGTCCAGCGTGGCCGCCACGTCGGCAGCCATGGCCGAGCCGAACGGCGACCAGCTCAGCTCATCCTCTCGGGTCCACTGCACGTGGACGGGTCGTCCTTTGCAGCTGCGCGCGAGCAGCACCGCGTCGAACGCCGCGTCGTCAGCCCCGTTGTGCCCGTAGCAGCCGGCTCCTTCGGCATGCTCGACGACAACGCTGGACGGATCCAGGTCCAGGGCCTGCGCGATGGCGACACGCAACGGGCCGATGCCTTGGCTGTGCGTCCAGACTGCCAGGTCCGAAGGTGAGCGCCACCACGCCAGAGCGCAGCTCGGCGCGATCGAGGCGTGGGCGACGAAGGGGCGAAAGTAGGCTGCCCGCACCGACCGCCCCGCCGCTTGATCGGCCACCGACTCGTCGACCAGGTCCATGGTCTCGTGGGGCCCGCTTCGAAGGTAGGCGTCCAGGTCGTCTTCGTCGGGGAAGGACGCGTTCTCGGCCCAGAGGGTCGCCGCCCGCAGTGCCTCCACGTGAGCGACGACGGCGGCCTCGTCCTCGCCGACGAGCCCGAGGAACGAACCATCCCGGACCACGGTGACGCCGGCGCGGGCAGCCGCCTGCTCGTCCACGGCGACCAGCCGGGCACCCGGTGAAGGAGGGCGGACCACCCGGCCAAACATCTGTCCAGGCAGGCGCAGGTCATGGATGAACCGTTGCCGGCCCGCCACTTTGTCCGGCAGGTCGAGGCGGGGCCAGCTGGTTCCGGTGACGCGTTCGGCATCTGGACCTCTGGCCAATAGCGACGGGTCCGCACTCACCTCCAGATCCACGTCATCGGCCAGCTCGGCATACGAGGTCGCCTGCCTGCCCGCAGTGGTGATCACCCCACGGTCGACCAGGACCGTCGCCGGGTCGACCTGCCATCGCCGGGCCGCCTCGGCGACAAACCTGGCCCGCACGTTCGCAGCCACCACCGCCAATGCCGAGCCGGACTCTGAGATCGACGTGCTACCGGAGGTCACGCCCTCATCGGGTCCTGCCCCGGTGTTCGCCGCGAGCATGCGGACAGCGCTGACCTCGACGTCCAGCTCGTCGGCAGCAAGCTGGGCAAGAGCAGTCAACAACCCTTGGCCGAACTCCACCTTGCCGACGCGCACGTCGAACGTGCCGTCGGACCGTGGCGCGACCCAACGCGCCAGGATCGGGTTGGCCAGCAGTGACGACGGCTGGGCAGCGCCCGGATCGGACACGGTCACGTGACCGGCGCATGGGCCGCGAGGACAGCGCGCACCACGCGCCGCTGAACGCCGCAGCGACACAAGTGCCGGTCGAGCGCCTCGAGCACCTCCCGCTCGTCAGGGGCCGGGCTGCGTTCGAGCAGCGCGGCAGCACTCACCAAGATGCCGGACAGACAGTACCCGCACTGACCGGCCTGCTCGTCCAGGACGGCCTGCTGTACCGGGTGCAGGCCGTCCCTGTCTGACAGGCCCTCGACTGTGACCACGGTCCATCCTTCGACCGCCGACATGGGTAGGTCGCATGAGGTCATCACGTTCCCCTGCGCCTGGACGACGCAGGCACCGCACTGGCCGAGCCCGCACCCGAAGCGGACCCCGTACAGGTTCAGCTGGTTGCGCAGCACCATGAGCAAGGAGGTCTGCGGGTCTGCCGTGACCACCTGGTCAACCCCGTTGACCTTCAGGTGGAATGTCTCAGTCACGACTGGGACGCCTCCGAGAACAGGTCAGGATGCCGGGCAAGCTCGATGCGCGTTCGCCGGATGTGTCCCGACAGGTGGCGCTCGGCATCCCAGACGTCCCCGCGCTCGATCGCGTCGATCAGCAGCCGGTGCTCGGCGTTGATCACCCACTGGCGCTCTGGCCCGCTCAGCGAGACGAAGGTCCGACGGTAGTGCTGCGTGGAGTTCCACAGCCGTATGACCATGGACGACAGCTGGTCGACACGGCAGGCCGAGTACGTGAGCAGGTGGAACTCGCGGTCGAGGTCCAGGAAGCGGGCGACGTCGAACCTGCTCTCGATCCGGTCCTGGATGACAGCCAGCTGGCGCAGGTCGGCATGGCTCAGGTCAGGCATGCTCACCGCAAGGGCGAGCGGTTCCAGCCGCTCCCGCATCTGGTAGATCACATCAAGGCTTTGCATGTCCAGCCGGGGAACCCGGGCCCCCTTGTTCGACTCGTTCTCGATCAGTCCCTCCGTCTCGAGCATCCGCAGTGCCTCCCGGACGGGCAGTCTGCTCGCCCCGAGGCGGTGGGCCACTTCCTCCTGGCGCAGCCGCTGGCCAGGGGTGATCAGTCCGCTGAGGATCTCGGTCCGCAGGTCTGCCGCGATGCGCTCGCTGGTCACCGATGACGCCAGCGCCGCCGTCCTCACAGTCACGACCCTGCACCTGTCAGCCGGTCGAACGCTTTCCCGCCCGGATAGGAGACCAGCTCGAACTGCATCCCCCAGGGGGCCAGGAAGTACACCCAACGCTGCCCGTCGTGCGCCCCCGTGCTGGCCGTAGGGGCCCCCAGCACCGTGATGCCGCAGGAGCGCAGATGCCCGACGGCAGCGTCAAGGTCATCCACGTACAGCGCGATGTGGTGACCACCGACGTCGCTGTTGCGCGGGACCTGCTGGCGCTGGTCGGGGGCCGTGTAGGCAAAGACCTCGAAGATCATCTGGCCCCCGCAGCGGAAGAACCTGTTCTCCGGCACCGTGGCGCGCGGGTGCACGTTCAGGTGCTCGGCCATCCAGTCCCCGTCGTCCTTGAACGGTCCGAGTGAGTACAGCAGCTCGCAGCCGATCACGTCGACGAGGAACCCGGTGGCCTCATCGAGGTCCGGGACCGTGAAACCGACATGGTCCAACCGGCGAAGTCCGGGCAGCCCCACCGATCACTCTCCGTCCTAATGGATCCAATACGTGATTAGAGCACTGGTTGAGCGCCGTGTCCACGCTTCCGTGACCCCACACTGCTGGCAATATGGATCCATTCCGTGCCACACTGGCTCCCCCGACAGTTGGAGCGCAGATGGCGGAACACCGGTCACTCGAGGCTGCCAGCGCGTGGACCCAGCTGGCAGCCACGACCCAGGACTGGGACGACGCCGACCCGGCCCTGCTGTGCGCGATGCTCAGCCAGCTGGTCCTGATCCGGACCTTCGAGGAGTACGTCCTGGAGCTTGCCGCAGCGGGGCTCATCCACGGGCCCGCACATTCCAGCATCGGCCAGGAGGGCGGCGCGGTGGGGGCGGTGCTTCCCCTCACGACGGCCGACGCCGTCAACGGCTCGCACCGGGGGCACCATCAGTTCCTCGCCAAGGCGCTCGCCCATGTGGCGCCCAAAGGCATCGACCTCGCCCAGCCACTGTCGGCGGAGATCGAGACTGTTCTGCTGCGCACTCTGGCCGAGATCTGCGGCCTTGCCCGGGGCTACAGCCACGGCCGGGGCGGCTCTATGCACCTGCAGTGGAAGCAGGCAGGGGCGATGGGCACCAACGCCATCGTCGGTGGTGGCGTCCCGCAGGCCGCGGGTTTCGCCTGGGCCAGCCGTCAGGCCGGGACGGACGCGGTTGCCGTGACCTTCTTCGGCGACGGCGCGGTCAACATCGGCTCGACGCTCGAAACCTTCAACCTGGCGGCAGCCTGGCACCTGCCCGTCTGCTTCTTCATCGAGAACAACGGGTATGCGGTGTCCACGAGGGTGGACGAGGCTACCGGCGAGCCCCGGCTGTCCGCTCGCGGACTGGGATTCGGAATCCCGAGCTGGAAGGTCGACGGGATGGATCCCCTGGCGGTCTACCTCGCCATGCAGGAGGCCCTGGCGCACATGCGGTCCGGACAGGGGCCGACCATGATCGAGGCCGACACCTACCGCTACTTCCACCAGAACGGGCCGTTCCCGGGGAGCGCGTTCGGCTACCGGTCGAAAGAGGAGGAGGCCTCCTGGCGGGCTAGAGACCCGATCCAGATGGTCTCCGCCCACCTCGAGCGGCGCGCCATCATGAGTCGCGAGGCAGTCGAGGAGGCCACTGCGCGTGCCAAGAATGCGATGACCCAGGCGGGTGCAGTACTGCTGGAGGACCTGCCGGGTGGCAAACCGGGACAACGTCGCATCCGTCCCGCCGAGTGGCCGGACCCAGCCTTCGCCGACGTTGGGGTGCGGGGCGACCTCAGCGAGTTTGACGGCGCCAAGGTGATCGACCGGGACGGCTTCACCGGCGCCCTCGCGGACCAGAAGTTCATCGACGCGGTCTCAGCTGTCATGGGCCGGCGAATGCAGACCGACCCTGGCGTGGTCGTGATGGGCGAAGACGTGCACCGGCTCAACGGCGGCACGAACGGAGCAACACGAGGGCTCAAGGAGGCATACCCGGACCGGGTTCTCGCAACACCCATCAGCGAGAACGCCTTCGCAGGCCTGGCAGGGGGCATCGCGATCGACGGGCGTTTCACACCTGTCGTGGAGTTCATGTATGCAGACTTCCTGTGGGTGGCGGCCGACCAGCTGTTCAACCAGATCGGGAAGGCACGTCACATGTTCGGCGGCGACGGCCCCGTGCCGTTGGTGCTGCGCATCAAGGTGGCCATGGGTACCGGCTACGGCTCGCAGCACTCGATGGACCCGGCCGGGATCTTCGCCACTGCCCCCGGCTGGCGCATCGTGGCTCCGACGACCCCGTTCGACTACGTCGGGCTGATGAACAGTGCCCTGCTGTGCAGGGACCCCGTCGTGGTGCTCGAGCACGTGGACCTGTACACATCCACCGGCGAAGGGCCAGTCGAGGATCTGGACTACTGCCTGCCGGTCGGCAAGGCCGCGGTCCGGCGCGAAGGCTCCCAGATCACGATCCTGTCCTACCTGGGGATGGTCAGCCATGTGCTGGCCGCTGTGGAGCAGCTGGGCGACGTCGACGCGGAAGTCATCGACCTGCGCTGGCTGGACCGGGCCAGCATCGACTGGGACACCATCGGGGCCAGCATCCGCAAGACCAACAGCGTGCTCATCGCCGAGCAGGGGGCCCTGGGCACCTCGTACGGGGGGTGGCTGGCGGATGAGATCCAACGACGCTTCTTCGACTGGCTCGACCAGCCGGTCGAGCGAGTGACCGGCGCCGAGGCGTCGCCGAGCATCAGCAAGGTTCTCGAGCGCGCGGCCATCGCGAAGACCGAAGAGGTTGTGGCCCGCCTGACCGAGATCGCGATCCCCTGATGGCCGCGTTGCTGCGGATGCCCGAAGTGGCCGCAAGCGCCGCCGAGGCGGTACTGGCGGGGTGGCCGGTCGCCGACGGCACATCCTTCGCCACCGGCGACGTGATCGCGACCGTCGAGACGGACAAGGCCGTGGTCGACGTGCTCGCAGAGTCAGACGGGGTGATGCTGCGCGCCCTGGTCCCGGCTGGGTCGCCGGTACTCGTCGGCGCGCCCATCGCCGTCCTCGGTGGAGCCGGCGAGGTCGTCCAGGACGTCGACCGTCTCCTGGTCGACCTGGGAGTCGTCGCCGAGCCGCAGCCGTCCCCCGCCGCGCCGGGGACCGGCGGGTCGGGCGATCCCGCGACCTCAGCAACCGACGTGACGCCCGTGACGCCGGCGAGCCGACCGCTGGCGGGCCGCCCCGGTGAGCAGGTCGGAGCGGGCGTGCGGGTGTTCAGCAGCCCGTTGGCTCGGCGGTTGGCCAAGGAACAAGGCCTGGCCCTGGAGCTGATCGTCGGGACCGGGCGCGGCGGCAGGATCGTGCGCCGCGACGTCGAGGCCGCAGCGACCCGCGCACCTCATGCACCTGCGCAGTTGGCAGGCACGCCGGGC
>Ga0209068_10000040_pt1 | contig 81045 bp, 69 predicted proteins | sample ColStrG_CSR_2012_FD_187200 | JGI IMG/M metagenome (GOLD analysis project Ga0209068, IMG submission 187200) | Freshwater sediment microbial communities in response to fracking from Pennsylvania, USA - Cold Stream Run_MetaG_CSR_2012 (SPAdes)... | ecosystem: Environmental > Aquatic > Freshwater >...
TCGCAGCCAGCTGTCACCGGCGGCCACCGACGAGGAGCGCTCGTGCATGTCGTGGACGATGTTGGGGATGATCAACGAGAACGCAGGAAGGTTCGACAGGTTGAGAGCGGTGAGCGGCACGTCGTACTTCGGGCATGAGGTCAGGGCCGAATAGTAGGGCGCGGCAGTGTGGTGCACGACGTAGGGGCGGGCGTCGTGCTTGACGCAGTTGCCCGGCATCGACTCGGCGAAGACTCCCCATGAGGGCGACTGGCTGAAGATCGACGGGCCAGCGACCGGGCAGAAGCTGGGACAGTCGGTGGCCGGGAGCTGGCTGGTCGCCCGACCGGAGGTCATCGCCAGGTAGTTGGGCAGGCTGGGGTGGGAGATGTTGTGGTAGTTGGTCTCCACCCCGCACGCCGCGGCCAGGGACGAGATGTAGGGGGCCGGCATGACCTGGTTGTAGCTGCGGTTCTCCATCACGATCCAGACCACGTGCGTGACCCGTACCGAGCCGGCGGCGCGCGACCCGCAGATACCGTTGCCCGCGCTGGGCCGCGCCTTGGCTCCCGCCGCCACAGCCGCGCCGGGCCGGGCAGCGCTGTGCGTCGCCGCGACCCGGTGTGGGCGCGGATGGCGCGAGGACGCCTGAGCGGCCACCACCACGCTGGCGGCGGCCAGGGAGCTCACCGTGGCCAGGACGACCACCGGTCCCAGGACCCGGTGCCGGGACAGCCAGGACAGACCACGAGTCTGCGAGGGGGCCGCGAAGCGATGACGGGTCATGGTGGGGCCTCCTATGGCGAGGATGGCGTTGCGCCTGCGGTTGCCCGCTACCCGCCCACTATCTGCGCGCGCAGGTGAGCGGCAGGACAGCGCAGCCCCAAATCCTGGTCAGGCTCCTCGCGGGACCACCCACGAACGGCGGACGAGCCGGACTCGATGCGCTCAGGAAGCCGGCCGCCGGCCACGGCCGAACGAGGGTGACCGGCGTCTGCGCGACTGGACCGATGCGGTCAGCAGGCCGTCCGGGTGAGGATGGCCTCCAGCTCAGCGTTCTCTTCCTCGGTGTGCCGACGCATGACCGCCGCTAGCTCGCTGCGACCCGACGGGGTGGACGCGAGTTCGAGCACCTCGCGCTCCAGCCGACGACGGGCGGCGCGCTGGGTGTGACGGTCAAGGCGGGACGTGCGATGGGACGGGACGGACGAGGTGATGCGGCTCACGGTTTCCTCTTTGTCGGTGGGACATGGCATTCGTGCCGTGGCCGCGGCCTGGGTGAGGCCGGACCACACTGTCTTCAACCAGGGGGCGGCAGTGCGCGTTGCCCGGTACGAAAGTGAGCCGCGCCACACTGACCGTCAGGCCCCGGCGGGGCCTAGGCGGCGACTTAGATCAACTCGACACCGTGACCCGCTTGTCTCCCCCAGGTGTCGTCCAAGCGTTGATCACTTCCCAACCTACGTCTGCGGGCCTCACAAGACCCTCCGGGCTGAGGTCGACCTTCTTGATCAGATACACCAACGGTCGCGCCCGGGGATGCGCATCGCAGGTGACGTGTCGACGATCGACCTGTTCAAGCTCCTACCGGGCGCGCCGAAACCTCCGCGTTTCGGACCGACTCGACCGGGCAGTGCCTCAGCCGTCGACCCCGAGCTGTCCCAGCAAGAGCTCGCGAACTCTGGCAGCGTCGGCCTGTCCCCGGGTGGCCTTCATCACTGCGCCGACGATCACTCCGGAAGCGGCGACCTTGCCAGCGCGGATCTTGTCAACGACGTCTGGGTTGGCCGCAACCGCCTCGGCGATGGCAGCAGTCAACGAGGCGTCGTCGCCAACCACTTTCAGGGCGCGGGCGGCCACGACCTGGTCGGGTGGGCCCTGCCCCGCCAGCACGCCCTCGACGACCTGGCGGGCCATGGTGTCGGTGAGCAGACCCTCGTCGACCAGGGCGATGATCCGGGCCACGTCGACGGGCACGATCCCCAGGGCCACGAGCTCGACGTCGCGCTCGTTGGCCAGCCTGGCCAGCTCGCCGAGCCACCACTTGCGGGCCGCAGCGGGGCTGGCCCCCGAGGCGATGGTGGCCTCGATGACCTCCAGTGCGTCGGCGTTCAGAACCGCCGTCATCTCCAGGTCGCTGGCCGCCCAATCGCCCTGCAATCGGCGACGCCGCGCGGAGGGAAGCTCAGGCAGCGCCACGCGCAGCCGCTCCACCCAGCCGGGGTCCGGGGCAACTGGCACCAGGTCCGGCTCGGGGAAGTAGCGGTAGTCCTCGGCCTGCTCCTTGCTCCGCCCCGATGTGGTGCCACCGGTGTCCTCGTGCCAGTGACGAGTCTCCTGGACCACCCTGCCACCCGCCTCGAGCAGCGCGCCCTGACGCTGCATCTCGTAGCGCACGGCCCTGGCGACCGAGCGCAGGGAGTTGACGTTCTTGGTCTCCGAGCGGGTACCCAGCGGGTCCTGCGGCGAGCGCCGCAGCGACAGGTTCACGTCGCAGCGCAGCGAGCCCTGGTGCATGTAGGCGTCGGAGATGCCGAGGGAGACAACCAGCGCGCGCAGCTCGGCGACGAACGCCCTGGCCACCTCCGGGGCGGCCGGTCCGAGGCCTTCGATCGGCTTGGTCACCACCTCGATCAGCGGTATCCCGGCCCGGTTGTAGTCGACCAGAGAGTACTCGGCCCCATGGATCCGCCCGGTGTCGCCGCCGACATGGGAGGACTTGCCGGTGTCCTCCTCCATGTGGGCGCGCTCGATCTCGATGCGGTACACGCGCGGCCCGACGTCGCTGGGCACCTCCACGTCGAGCCAGCCTGCGAAGGCAATCGGCTCGTCGTACTGGGAGACCTGGTAGTTCTTGGGCATGTCGGGGTAGAAGTAGTTCTTCCGAGCGAACCGGCACCACGTCGCGATTGTGCAGTTCAGCGCCAGCCCGAGGCGGATCGCTGACTCGACGGCGACCGCGTTGACCACCGGCAGGGCCCCGGGCAGGGCCAGACAGGTCGGGCAGGTCTGGGTGTTCGGGGCTGCGCCGAACGCCGTGGGGCAGCCGCAGAACATCTTCGTCCTGGTACTGAGCTCGACATGTACTTCCAGACCCAGGACTGGGTCGAAACGCTCAAGCACCGTCTCCCATGGCAGCAGCGGATGGCTGCCATGGTCGCCATGGTCGCCGCGCGGATCGTCGGGCCCGTTGACTGTGCTCACAGGGCCGGCGCTCCGTCCAGGATCGGCGCACCCCAGCGCTCGACCAACGCCGTCTCCAGTGCCGCGGCCACCCGGTACAGGCGGTCGTCGGCCATGACCGGGGCCATGACCTGCAGCCCGACCGGCAGGCCGTCCTCCGGCGCCAGACCCACCGGCAGCGACAGTCCCGGGGTGCCTGCGAGGTTAGCCGGGATGGTCGCGACGTCGTTGAGATACATCGCCAGCGGGTCGTCCAGCTTCTCCCCGAGCTTGAACGCCGTGGTGGGCGCGGTCGGGGAGACCATGACGTCGACCTGCTCGAAGGCTGCGGCGAAATCCCTGGTCACCAAGGTCCTGACCTTCTGGGCTGAGCCGTAGAAGGCGTCGTAGTACCCGGCCGACAGCGCGTAGGTGCCCAGCATGATCCGGCGGATCGCCTCCGGCCCGAAGCCGGTGGCCCTGGTGCGGCCCATGACTTCCTCCACCGACCGGGTCCCGTCGTCACCGGCGCGCAGACCGAAGCGCATTCCGTCGAACTTCGCCAGGTTCGACGAGCACTCACTCGGCAAGATCAGGTAGTACGCCGCCAGCGCGTACGGGAAGTGTGGGCACGAGACCTCCGTGACCTGCGCTCCAAGCTCCTCCAGCAGGGCGACCGCTTCGTCGAAGCGCTGCTGGACGCCCGGCTGGTAGCCCTCGCCGCTGAGCTCACGCACGACCCCGACCCTCAGTCCTCGGACATCACCGTGCCGGGCCGCCCCGACCACGTCGGGCACGGGCGCGTCGATTGACGTGGAGTCGAGCGGGTCGTGACCGGCGATCACCCGATGCAGCAGGGCTGCGTCCAGGACGGTCCGGGCGCACGGGCCGGCCTGGTCCAGCGAGGAGGCCAGCGCCACCAGCCCGTACCTCGAGACCCCGCCGTACGTCGGCTTGACCCCGACCGTGCCGGTGACCGCGGCCGGCTGGCGGATCGATCCGCCGGTGTCCGTGCCGACGGCCAGAGGCGCCTCGTAGGCGGCCAGCGACGCGGCGGAGCCGCCGCCCGAGCCGCCGGGGATGCGGCTGAGGTCCCAAGGGTTGTGGGTGGGGCCGTAGGCCGAGTGCTCGGTCGAAGACCCCATGGCGAACTCGTCCATGTTGGTCTTGCCCAAGATGACGACCCCCGCCTCCTTCAGGCGCCGGGTCACCGTCGCGTCATACGCGGGCCGCCAGCCTTCCAGGATTCGCGAGCCACAGGTGGTAGGGACGCCCTCCGTCGTCAGGACGTCCTTGAGGGCCAGCGGCACGCCAGCGAGTGGTCCCAGCGCCGCGGGGCCGGATGAGGCCCTCGTCGCGTCCACCGCAGCGGCAGCGGCCAGTGCCCCGGCAGTGTCGACGTGCAAGAACGCGTGCACCGCCGAGTCGACGTCGCCGATCCGGTCCAGGTGGGCCTGGGTGACCTCCACGGCCGAGGCCTGCCCGTCGGCCACCAGCGCGGCAAGCTGGGCGGCTGTCATCCGGGTGAGATCGCTCACGAGATCAGCTGTCCTCGTCCAGGATCCGGGGCACCCGGAACCGATCGGCCTCCACCGCGGGAGCCGCCATGAGGGCCTGCTCGACGGTCAAAGACGGCCGCACCTCGTCCGCGCGAAAGACGTTCGTCAGCGGCAGCGGGTGCGACGTCGGTGGTATCTGCTCGGTGGCCACCTGCGACACCGTCGCCACCGACGCGAGGATGACCTCCAGCTCAGCGGCCAGCCGGCCCAGGTGCTCCTGGGTCAGGTCCAGGCGCGCGAGCACCGCAAGGTGTGCCACCTCGTCAGGCGATATCGCCGGCATCGAAGAACCGCTCCCGTCGGGGCCGAAGGATCACCCGATCATAGGCGGTTAGGCGTGGTCGGCCTCCGCCGGCAGGGCAGCTCCCGGCGCCAAGGCCGCCACCTGCGGCCCGTCCGCGAAAGAGCGCGATCTCGACGGCGGGACTGAGCCGGCGGCGCCGACCAGGACAGGTCCCTGCGCCAGGGCAGCTGCGGCGCGACCACGTGAGCCGTAGTGCTCGCGCAGCCACTCGGTCGCTGCGAGCGACGGCATCGGCCGGCTCACGAACCACCCCTGGGCGGTGTCGCAGCCCAGGCCGACGAGCTGGTCCCAGACCTCGACGGTCTCGACGCCCTCGGCAACCGCCTGCAGGCCCAGGCCATGGGCGAGCTCGATGATGGAGCGTACGATCGAGGCGTCTTCGCCGTCTTCGGTGAGCCGGCTCACGAACGACTGGTCGACCTTGATCTCGCTGACGGGCAGCCGCTTGAGCATGAACATAGAGGAGTAGCCGGTGCCGAAGTCGTCCAGGCTCAGCTCGACGTCGAGAGCCTCGAGGGCGACCAGGGTGTCCACGACCCGGGAGTGCTCGGACATCAAAGTGCGCTCGGTCAGCTCCAGCTTGAGCAAGGTGGCGGGCACGCGGTAGCGGGCCAGAGCCTCCGATACCGTTCGGGCCAGCTCGGTGCCGTGCAGGTCCCGCGCCGAGACGTTGACGGCGACGGCGACCAGGAAGCCCTCGTCGCGCCAGGCCGCCACCTGGGCCAGGGCGGTGTTGATCACGAAGGCCGTCAGCCGGTGCATCAGCCCGGAGGTCTCGGCCAGCGGGATGAACTCGTCGGGCGGGATGAAGCCGCGGTCGGGATGGTTCCAGCGGATCAAAGCCTCCACCCCGACGACGCCACCTCCCTCCAGAGCCACCTTGGGCTGGTAGTGCAGGTCCAGCTCGTCGGCTTCCAGCGCCTTGCGCAGCGCGGCCAGCAGCCCCAGCCGGCCGGTCGTGTGACGGTCGCGCGCGGGGTCGTAGACCTCGACCTGGGTGTGCTGCTCCTTGGCCAGGTACATCGCCACGTCGGCGCGCCGCATCAGCTGCTCGACGTCGCGGCCCTGCTCGGGGAACAAGGCGATCCCGATGCTCACTTCCAGCTCGAGCGCGACGTCCTCCAGCTGGAACGGCTCGGCCAGGGCCTGCTGGATGCGGATCGCGACGTCGGCTGCGGCGCGGGGCCCGTCCACCTCGGGCAGGTAGACCGCGAACTCGTCGCCACCCAGCCTGGCCACCAGGTCCTGCGGCCTCAGGACGCCGCCGATCTTCGCCGACACCAGCTGCAGAAGCTGGTCTCCGACATGGTGGCCGAGGGTGTCGTTGACCTCCTTGAACCGGTCCAGGTCCAGCAGCGCCAGCGCGAACGCGGGCGCATCGGGGTGCTCGACGGCCTCGCCGACCGTGCGCAGCAGGAACTTGCGGTTGGGCAGGCCGGTCAGCGGGTCGTGCAGCGCCTTGTGCTGCTCCTGCAGCGAGATCCGGGCCGTCTTGTGCACGGCGAACATCGGGATGAGCAGCAGCGGGACGTACCAGACGCTGGCCTGGGCGGCCAGGACGACCAGCGGCGACAGCGCGAGCACCGCGGCCGAGGTCACGATGTAGAAGAAGATGTTCTCGAACAGGGCGCCCACGAACGTCTGGCCCACGTCGGCGCCGACCCCCGACACCAGCACGTCGTTGACCACGAACCAGACGACCCACGTCGCGACTATCCACGTCAGGTCGCTACCGGTCAGCACATGACCGACCGGCTCGATCCCGTCAGGCAGCCCGACCGCGACCATCACCCACCACGCAGCCGTGAGCGACAGGACGTACTGGCCGACGTTGAAGAAGATGATCCAGGGCTTCTTGCCCTTGACCAGCTCCGAGGTCACTGTCACGACGGCCTGCAGCAGCAGCGCGGGCCACAGTCCCCACAAGTACAAGATCGCAAAGACGAAGGCGGTCGAGGTGACCGTGCCTTCGGAGTCGTAGGAACCAGCTGTTCGCACCGGTCGCAGCTCACCGAGCAGCACCAGGACCGCGATCACCCAGAAGGCCGTGGGCATCTGTCCCATCAGCGGCTGCACCTTCGCGGCAGCCACCGCTACCAGCGCCCAGCCCCCCCAGACGGACATGTGCCAGGTGCAGGAGAACAGCGAGGCGCGGCCCAGCGAGGGGCGCATCGACTGGCCACTCATACAGGCTCCCCACCGGCGGCGAAACTGACAGTCCCCTGGCTATGTCGGGAGGCGGTCCCCTGATCTTGAGAGTCCCGGCGCCGCCAGAGCGGTCCGGTCACGCCGTGCCGGCGGCGTGGCCTTCTGGCCCAGCGGCGCCAGTGACGGCGACCGGGACTCCGCCTCGGAGCACGCGTAGCGCACGCGAGCGGCTGGGGTGGCGAAGCAGCCACTCGGTGGCCCGCTCGGCCGGCATGGGCCGGCTGGCGTACCAGCCCTGGGCGCTGTCGCATCCGAGCTCGTCGAGCAGGTCCCAGACCTCCTGGGTCTCCACACCCTCGGCGACCGCCTCGATGCCCAGGGCGTGCGCGAGGTCGATGATCGAGCGGACGATCTTGGTGTCGTCCGGGGAGGTGAGGAGCCGTTTGACGAAGGAGCGGTCGATCTTGATCTCGCTGACCGGCAGGCGCTGCAGCAAGACCAGTGAGGAGTAGCCGGTGCCGAAGTCGTCCAGGCTGAGCTGAACGCCGAGTCGCTCGAGGGCTCCGAGGGTGTCGGCCACCCGGGCCGGCTCCGACATCAGGACCCGCTCGGTGAGCTCGAGTCGAAGGGCCGCGGCGGGCAGGCCGTGCCGGGCCAGCCCGCGACCGACGGTCTCGGCGAGCATGGTGCCGTGCAGGTCCCGCGCCGAGACGTTGACCGCGACCGGGATCTCCAGGCCGACCGCCCACCACCGCGCCGCCTGCTCCAGTGCGGTGTCGACGACGTGGGCGGTTAGCCGATGCATGAGCCCGGAGCGCTCCGCCAGCGGGATGAACTCGTCGGGGAAGACCAGCCCCCGGTACGGGTGCCGCCACCGGACCAGGGCCTCGACACCGACGACGGCACCCGAGCCGAGGGCGACCTTGGGCTGGTAGTGCAGCTCCAGCTGACCTCCCTCGATGCCCTGACGCAGCGAGCCGAGCAGGCCCAGGCGGGTGGTGGAGTTCTGGTCCTTCTCGGCGGAGTACACCTCGATGCCGGTCCGCTCGTCCTTGGCCAGGTACATGGCCACGTCCGCCGAGCGCTGCAGCTGGGATGCGTCGGCCCCGTGGTCGGGGTAGAGCGCGATGCCGATGCTCGCCTCGAGCTCCAGGAGCACTCCTTCGAAGTTGTACGGCTCGGAAAGGGCCGCCTGGATCCGGGCCGCGACCTCGATCGCTCCGGCAGCGTCCGGGATCGAGGGCAGCAGGACCGCGAACTCGTCCCCGCCGAGGCGGGCCACTACGTCGCTGGGGCGCAGCGCGCCTCGGATCCGGGCTGCCACGTGGCCGAGCAGCCGGTCGCCCATCTGGTGGCCCAGGGTGTCGTTGACCTCTTTGAACCGGTCCATGTCGAGCAAGAACAGACCCACCCGGCGACCGTGCCCCGAGTCTGCTTCAGCGAGCACCGTGTCGAGGGTCTCCAGCAGGAACTTGCGGTTGGGCAACCCGGTCAGGACGTCGTGGTTGGCCTGGTGCTCCTTCTCCAGCGACACCGCCGAGGTGCGGTAGATCGCGAACAGGGGCGGCAGCAGCAGCGGAAGCCACCACATGCTGGTCTGGACCGCCAGCGCCACCAGGGGGGAAATCACGATGACCGAGAAGTTCGACACGAGCAGATAGCCGAAGTCCTCGAAGAACAGCGCCAGGAACGGCTCCCCCGCGTAGGCGGCCAGCACCCCCGAGACGATGCAGTTGTTCGCCAGGAAGTACACCACCCAGGACAGCACCATCAGCCACAGGTCGCCGGCGGTGACGCGGTGCAGGTCCTGGATCCCGGCGCGATACCCGCAGGCGTACATCGCCGACCACGCGAGCAGGAACGAGATCGCGTACTGCGCGGGGTTGATCGCCGTGCGCCACCAGTCTTTGCGCGCCGAAAGGTCGGAGACCACGGAGGCGACGGCCTGGGCGAGCAGGGCCGGCCAGGGTCCCCAGACGAACATGATCGCGAAGGTGAACGCGATCGACGGCGTGATGCCCTCGCCGTATGAGCGGGAGGTGATCACCGGGCGCAGCTCGCCGAAGATCACCAGGGCGACCAGGGCGACCAGAGCCCCCGGCTGGGCGACCGGACCGCTGCCGGACAGCTGGCTCATCGCCCACGCCACCACCGCGGCGCCGGACGCCAGCACCGACCACAGCATCAGAGCAAACGCGGACCGGGTGAATGGCCCGGGAGGGGACGGGTCTCGCGGCGCGGCGTCGCGCGAGTCGACCTCCGCCATTCCACCCCCCACAAGCCAGGTTCAGTTACTGAGAGTTAGGACAGGTTTCTCGTTGTAATCAAGGTAGCGCCAACCGCTACCCTTCGCGACCTTCACCATGGGAGATCTTTGGTTCACCCGTTCGGCCCAGTTGCGCCTCAGGTCGAGGCGGCCTGCGGGCCGGACTCGAGCAGGACACCGAATCCAGAGTCGTCCAGGACCCGTACGCCCAGGGCCAATGCCTTGTCGTACTTGCTGCCCGGGTTGTCGCCGGCCACGACGAACGTGGTCTTCTTGGACACCGAGGAGCTGACCTTGCCACCGAGGCGCTGGACGGCCTCGGTGGCCGAGTCCCGGCTCCATCGGGCCAGGCTCCCGGTGATCACGACCGTCACGCCGTCCAGTGGACGGGGCCCGCCAGCGGCTGAGTCCTCTGCCGTGCGCACCCCGGCAGCCCGCCAACGCTGGACGATGTCGCGGTGCCAGTCGACGGCGAACCACTCCACGACTGAGTCTGCTATCACCGGGCCCACACCTTCGACAGCCGCAAGCTCGACCGCACTGGCCGTGGCGATCGCAGCCAGGTCGCGCAGCTCGCGCGCCAGCGCCTGAGCCGCGGTGGGCCCCACGTGCCGGATGGACAGTGCCACGATGACCCGCCACAGTGGCCGCGTCCTGGCCTGGGCCAGGTTGTCCAGCAGCTTTACCGCGTTGGCACCCAAGGTGCCGTCCTTGCGGGTGAAGAACGAACACGTGGCCAGGGCGTCGGCGGTGAGGGAGAAGACATCGCCCTCGTCAGCGATCAGCCCGCTGTCCAGCAGGGCCGTCGCTGCCTCGTAGCCCAGCACCTCGATGTCCAGCGCCCCGCGACCGGCGAGGTGGAAGACCCGCTCCCTCAGCTGCGCCGGGCAGCTGCGGGAGTTGGGACAGCGCAGGTCGACGTCGCCTTCCTTCTCCTGTCGCAGCGCGGTACCGCACTCGCGGCAGTGGGTGTCCATGACGAACACCCGCTCGGTGCCGTCACGCAGCTCGGCGACCGGACCGACGATCTCGGGGATCACGTCCCCCGCTTTGCGCAGGACGACGGTGTCCCCGACCCGCACGTCCTTGCGCGCCACCTCCTGCGCGTTGTGCAAGGTGGCCGTCCCCACGGTCGAGCCGGAAACCACCACCGGGGTCATGATCGCGTACGGGGTGGCCCGCCCCGTGCGCCCGATGTTGACCTCGATAGCCAGCAGCTTGGTCGTGACTTCCTCGGGCGGGTACTTGAACGCGATCGCCCAGCGCGGGGCCCGCGAGGTCGACCCCAGGCGTGCCTGCGTCGCCATGTCGTCGACCTTGACCACCACGCCGTCGATCTCGTGGTCCAGGTCGTGGCGGTGCTCGCCGTGGTAGGTGACGAACGAGCGGATCTGGTCGACGTCGTCCAGCACCGCGTAGTGGGCGCCGACCGGCAGGCCCCAGGACGCCATCGCCTGGTAGGCCCCTGACTGGGTGCGCGGGTCGAAGCCGTCGCGAGCCCCGATCCCGTGCACGACGAGCTTGAGCGGGCGCGAAGCAGTTACGCGGGGGTCCTTCTGCCGCAGCGACCCCGCCGCCGTGTTCCTGGGGTTGGCGAACGGGGCCCGTCCGGCGGCCACCAGGGCCGCATTGAGCTCGGCGAAACCCGCGACCGGGAAGTAGACCTCGCCCCGGACCTCGAGCAAGTCAGGCACCGGGTACGCGGGGTCGGTGGCCGACAGCTGGTCCGGCACGTTGTCCAGGGTGCGCACGTTCGCCGTGACGTCCTCGCCGGTGCGGCCGTCGCCGCGCGTCGCGGCCCGCAACAGCCGACCGGCCGTGTACACCAGGTCGATCGCCAGACCGTCGTGCTTGACCTCACACAGCCAGTTCACGTCGGTGTGGGCATCGCGCAACACCCGTGCCGTCCAGGCCTCAAGCTCTGCCTGGTCGAACACGTTGTCGAGGCTGAGCAGCCGCTGAAGGTGCTCCACGGGGGCGAAGAGTGTCGAGTAGGTCCCACCCACGCGCTGTGTCGGAGAGTCCGGTGTGCGCAGCTCGGGGTAGCGATCCTCCAGGACCCCGAGCTCGCGCAGCAGAACGTCGTACTCACCGTCGCTGACGGTGGGCGCGTCCAGGACGTAGTACTGGTACTGGTAGTCGTCGATGGTCGCGGCCAGCTCCGCCGCCCGCTGGCGGGCGGCGGCATCCGGGCCCAGGGGCTTGCTCATGCCGGTCCTTGCGGGTCGTCGCGGATCTGCCGGGCCACAGCCGCGCACGCGGACAGTGCTGCCCGTACCTGGGCCGGGGAGTCCGCGCCGGCAAGTCCGCAGCTCGGGGTCACCACGACCCGCGCGAGCTGATCGGTCGGCAGCCCGAGCCGGCGCCACAGACCGCGGACGGTCGCGGCCAGACGGTCCACCTGCGCCGATCCGCTGCGGTCCCCCGGGGCCTGCGCCGCCGGAACTCCGAGCATCAGCGCCAGGCCGGCCTCGAGGGCCTCCCCCACCGAGTCGTCGTCGCGTGGGGTCAGGACGGCAAGGTCCACCGAGGCGAAGTCCAGCCCCGGACGGGCAGTCCCGCCGTTGGCGTGCAGCTGACCCAGCAGGTGCAGCGGCGGGGACCCGCCACAACAGTGCACTCCCGTCCCGGCCTCGCCGACACCACCGACGGCTCCGGCCACGCCCGCAGCCTGCACGGCGCCGGTCGCCGACGCCAGAGCGCGCAGCACGACCTCCTGGTCGATGGCGGCGATCCTGGTCAGGCCGCTGGGTGTGGGTACCTCCCCGTCCAGGACGTATCCCAGCGCCGGCTCGTCGAGCTGCACCAGCAGCTGCGCAGCCGGAAGTCGTCTGCGCACGTCCCCGACGTGGGCGCCCAGCCCGTCGGCATAGGCCTGGACCAGGTCCCGCCGGGCACCGGCATCGGCGAGGACCTTGCGCCCGCTGCGGAGCTCGACCGAGGCGGCCAAGGTCCACGGGCCACACATCTGGACCTTGAACGGCCCCGTCCACCCCTCGAGCAGCTCCTCGACGACGTCGAGGTCCTCCCCGAGCCAGGCGTTGGCCTGGCGGGTGTCGTGGCCGGGGCGGTCGGCCAGGGCCCAACCGGTGGGACCCCAGTCCGCCGGGAAGTCGGGCAGCAGCCCCAGCGCGCGCCCCACCATGTCCGCGCCGGGCCCCCTGGCGGGCAGCTCGGGCAGGTGTGGAAGATCCACGAGCTCGTCCAGGACGAGCTGGACTGACTCGCGGATCGACGCCCCAGGCATGGAGCCGATGCCGGTGGCACAGAAGTCTGGCCAGCGGGCCACGGAGGAACCTCTCACGTCAGGGAGCCCGATGAGCGGCGCTGACCGTCGCCGATCCGATGACCCGGCTTCCGTCGTACAGCACCAGCGCCTGGCCCGGGGCCACCCCGTAGGCGGCGACATCGAGTTCCACCTGGACACAGCCAGTGTCGTGCCCACTGTCTACGAGCTCGGCGACAGCCGGGAGCTCCTCGCCGTGGGCACGAAGCTGCACGCCGCACCCGAACCTGGTCGACGGGGCCGGCGCCGCCCCGCACCATCGGGGCCGGATTCCCTGGACCATAGTCACCGCCAGCTCCTCCTGGGGCCCGACGACGACCGTGCGGTCGACAGGCGAGATGTCCAGGACGTACCGCGGACGCCCGTCGACGGCGGGGCGGTCGATCCGCAGGCCGCGGCGCTGCCCGACGGTGAACGCGAACGTGCCGTCGTGGGTCCCGACCACAGCCCCGCGCGAGTCGACGATCTCCCCCGGCGCCGCCCCCAGTGCGCGTTGCAGGTATCCAGCGGTGTCGCCGTCCGGGATGAAGCACACGTCGTGGCTGTCAGGCTTGCCCGCCACTGACAGCCCACGCACCTCTGCCTCCCGGCGCACGTCGGCCTTTTGAGCCTCTCCGAGCGGGAACATCGCGCCGGCCAGCTGGTCCGCCGACAGCACCCCCAGGACATAGGACTGGTCCTTGGCCGCGTCCAGCGCCCGGTGCAGCTGCCGGCCCTCGGGGGCTTCCACGACCCTGGCGTAGTGCCCCGTACAGACGGCGTCGAATCCCAGCGCCCTGGCCCGGTCCAGCACCGCGGAGAACTTGATCCGCTCGTTGCACCGCACACACGGGTTCGGAGTGCGGCCGGCTGCGTACTCCGCGACAAAGTCGTCCACCACGTCGGCCCTGAACCGCTCGGCCAGGTCCCAGACGTAGAACGGGACCTCGAGCAGGTCGGCCGCGCGACGGGCATCTCGGGCGTCCTCCAACGTGCAGCAGCCGCGCGCTCCCGACCGGAACGACTGCGGGTTCAACGACAGAGCAAGGTGAACGGCGGTGACATCGTGACCGGCGTCGACAGCCCGCGCGGCCGCGACCGCCGAGTCGACGCCGCCCGAGACGGCAGCCAGAATGCGCACCGGAGTCAGGACCTCTTGGCGCTGGCCAGCCGGGCGCCGCGAGCCCGCTCGACCACCGGGCCGATCGCCTCGGCCACGGCGGCGACGTCAGCCGCCGTCGAGGTGTGGCCCACCGAGAAGCGCAGACTGCCCCGCGCCGCCTCCACACCCGAGCCCATCGCCAGCAGGACGTGGGACGGCTCGGCGACCCCTGAACTGCACGCGGAGCCCGTGGAGCACTCGATGCCGCGGGCGTCCAGCAGCAGCAGCAGGGAATCGCCTTCGCAACCCGGGAACGAGAAGTGCGCGTTCCCCGGGAGCCGACCCTCCGGCGCCGGGTCGCCGTTGAGCTGGGCGTCAGGAACGGCGTGCAGTACGCCAGCGACCAGCGCGTCCCGCAGCTCGGCCAGGTGTTCGGCCCGCTGGGCACACGTTCGTGCGACCACGTCGGCCGCCGCGGCGAACCCCGAGATCGACGGAGTGTCCAGCGTCCCCGAGCGCACGTCACGCTCCTGCCCGCCGCCGTGCAGCAAAGGGGTCAGGTCAGTGCCCCGGCCGAGCAGCAGAGCCCCGATGCCGAGCGGGCCGCCGATCTTGTGGCCGGTGATCGTCATGGCATCGAGCCCGCTGGCCGCGAAGTCCAGCTGTAGGTGCCCGGCGGCCTGGACAGAGTCGGAGTGCACCGGGACGCCCGCGGCCCGCCCGGCCTGGGCGATGCGGTGCACCTGCTGGATCGTCCCGACCTCGTTGTTGGCCCACATCACGGTGATGAAGGCCACCGAGTCGGGGTCGTCGGCCAGCAGCGCCTCGACGTCGCCGGGGTCGACGCGGCCGAGCCGGTCGACCGGCAGCCAGTCGATGACGGCGCCCTCATGCTCGACGAGCCAGCGCAGCGGGTCCAGGACCGCATGGTGCTCAACCGGGCTCGCGATGATCCGGGGACGGCGCACTCCGATGCCGTCCCGGGTTGCGTTGCGGGCCCAGTACAAGCCCTTGACCGCGAGGTTGTCTGCCTCGGTGCCCCCGGCGGTGAAGACCACCTCGCTGGGTCGGGCGCCGAAGGATGCCGCCACCAGCTCGCGCGACTCCTCGACGATCCGCCGGGCCCGCCTACCGGCGGCGTGCAACGACGACGGGTTGCCGACCAGCCCCAGCTCGGCGGTCACCGCAGCCAGGGCCTCGGGCAGCAACGGCGTCGTAGCGGCGTGGTCGAGGTACACCATCAGGGAACCGAGTCTAGGTCCACCGACCCGGTTCCCCGAGACTGAGTCCCGCGACTGGCACGACCGTGCGTCGCCGGCACGGGCGCGTCACGGGCAAGGCTCCTAGCCCTTGCGCTTCCTGATCTCGGCGACCGCCTGCGGCAAGACGGTATGCAGGTCGCCCACCACCCCGAAGTCGGCGATCTCGAACAGAGGGGCCTCGGGGTCCTTGTTGACTACGACGATGGTCTTCGACGTCTGCATGCCCGCCCGGTGTTGGATGGCGCCGGAGATCCCGTTGGCGATGTACAGCTGCGGCGAGACGGTCTTGCCGGTCTGCCCCACCTGGAACTGGTGCGGATACCATCCGGCGTCGGTCGCCGCGCGCGAGGCTCCCACGGCGGCCCCGAGCACGTCTGCGAGCTCCTCGACCGGGCTGAACCCGTCCGGTCCTCCCACGCCTCGGCCGCCGGAGACCACGATCGAGGCCTCGGAGAGCTCGGGGCGCCCGGTGCGCGCGGCAGCGGTCCGCCCGGTCACTCGGCCCAGCCGGGCGGAGTTGGAGAACGTGACGGGCACGTCGACCCGGGTCGCCGGTCCCGGCATGTCAGATGCCTTCGGCGGGGTCGCATTCGGTCGCACGGCGATCACCGGGACGCCGACCGTCACCACGGAGTGCACGACAGTGGACCCGCCGAACACCGACTGTGTGGCGACCAGGGCCCCGTCCGCGGCAACCACCGCGACCGCGTCGGTGATCACGCCGGAGCCAATCTTGACCGCGAGCCGGCCAGCCACCTCTCGTCCCTCGGCGGTGGCCGGGACCAGGACGGCAGCCGGCGAGTGCTCGGCCACCACCTGCGCCAGAGCCTCGGCGGCCGGTGCGACCACGAAGTCTGCCGAACCGGCCGTGCCGTCGGGGTCGATCACGTACACGGTGTTGGCGCCGAACTCCGCCAGCGTCCCGGCAGCCGCGTCGAACCCAGGACCGATCAGAACGGCGCTCGGCTCCCCGAGGCTGGCGGCGAGGGTCAGCAGCTCGGTGGTCACCTTCTTGACCGCCCCGTCGACGTGGTCGACCAGAACGAGGATCTGTGCCATGTCCGTGTTCTCCTGGCTCGTGTCGACTAGATGAACTTGTTGGCGGCGAGGAACTCGGCCAGCTTCAGGCCACCGTCGCCTTCGTCCTTGACGATGGTGCCGGCCGCCTTGGGGGGCCGCGACGCGAAGTCGACCACTGTGCTGCGGGAGCCACCGAGCCCGACTTTGTCCGCGTCGACCCCCAGGTCAGCCAGGGTCAGGGTCGACACCGGCTTCTTCTTGGCCGCCATGATCCCCTTGAACGAGGGGTAGCGGGGCTCGTTGATCTTCTCGACCACGCTGACCACGGCGGGCAGGGCCCCCTCGACCGTGTCGTAGCCGGTGTCGGTGACCCGCTGGACTCGGATCTGGGTGCCCTCCACGTCGACCTTGCCGGCGAACGTGAGCTGGGCCACCTCGAGCCGCTCGGCCAACATGGCCGGGACCACGCTCATTCGCGCGTCCGTGGACTCGGTACCCATGATCACCAGATCCCAGGTGGTCGTGCCCAGTGCCTTCGACAGCACCAGCGACGTGGCCAGCGCATCCGACCCGTGCAGGGAGTCGTCCACGACGTGGATGCCCGCGTCGGCGCCCATCGACAGGGCCTTGCGGATGGTCTCGGCTGCCTTGGCGGGACCCACGGTCAAGATCGTCACCGGTGAGGACTCCGGGCCGCCGTTGGCCTCTTGCAGGCGCAGTGCCTCCTCGACCGCGTACTCGTCGAGCTCGTTCATCACGGCGTCGGCGGACTCCCGGTCCAACGTTGAGTCCCCGCTCTGAAGCTTCTTCTCCGCCCAGGAGTCAGGAACCTGCTTCACACACACGACGATGTTCATGGCTGCGGCGCGACCTCTCAGGACGCGGGGGCGCCGGGCGCACCCACCGGGGAGCAGTGTTGCAGTGCCCCTTCCCGCCCGATCCGCGGGGTCACGGTGAGCGAGACGATGCTGAACGGTGCATATGTTACCAGCGGGTAACTCTAAGGCCGGCATGGGGAGGCTTCCCGGGACCATGGCAGGCCGCGCAGATGAGCCCCGGTGGTCGCCGATACCAGGACCGGCGCCATGTGCAGGCGGCTGGAGCGTCCCACTCGGCGCGGACCCGAGCCGTCGCTGCCAGCCTGCGCACGTGCCGCGCCATCCGGCGCGGTAAGGGAACGTCGATCCCCGCTACCGACCTCCGGTTGCCTGCACGGGACGCAGCCCAGACGCGGCCGGATCGCGGATGGGAGGTCGTCTTCGACCACCCCCGGGCCGAGACACCACCGTCTCGAGGACACAGGACCCCAGCCACCCGTCATCACGCTGCGACTCAAGCAAGAGTGGGACGGCCGCGTCGGCTCCGGGCCGCGAGCGGGCCTGACTGTCAGCCGATCCGGACCGCCGCGGCGTTGATCTGCGTGGACACCGTGATGGCCGCCGGGACCTCGCTTCGGCCCGCCGACGATGGCCGGGCTCAGTCGCCCCGGTCGCCAAGGCCTTGAGGCTCCCTAAGCTGCTCAAGGTCGAGCCGGCATCGCCGTAGGTGCCGCCCACGGGGCGAAGGTCAGTGGGCCAGGCGCCAGGCTGTGAACGGGTGGAGCTCCCAGCCCGAGTGGTGGTGCCACGGCGTCGTGATGTGGTTCGGGTCCCAGTAAACGAAGCCCTGGATGTCCACCAACGTGTTCAGGGGCGGAATCGGGGGTCCCCATCCCTTGGCGATGAAGTTGCCGTCCAGCTCGATGTGAATGAAGTTGAGGTCAGCTGGCACTTTCCCCGTCCTGCTCGGGTCGGTCACGTCACAGGTCCAGTCCCCGTCGGTCTGGATCTTGGCGCAGGTGCCAACGAACATCACCCGGCTCAGCTCGACCAGGGTCGGGACTCCCGACACCGAGCACGGCGGGCTGGTGGACCGCTTGTTCGGGATTCCGGGCTTGAACCCGCCGCCGTTGAACGTCGCCCCGCCCAGAGCAGACCTCTGGGACCCGATGACGGCCGCCAACGTGGTGAGTGTGGCGCGGCACACGACGTGCGGGTTCCACGAAACGTCCACGACGGCCGCCGCCGCCCGAGCCCGTACTGAGACCGAGACCGGGACCACGGTCTTTACCGAGACCGAGACCACGGTCGGCTTCGCCGAGACCATGGCCGGACCGGATCCGCACGCTGCCAACATCGCGAGGACGACGAGCGCGACCAGCGCAAGGGCCGTGCCTCGGCCGGCGGCTCGCTTCCGCGACGCATCGACGAAGATCATGGATTCTCCTCCGCTGCCGTACCCGGCTCCTTAGCCCGAGTGCGTCCAATCTAGGGGCGTTTCCGCGGGCTCGCTGACAATTCCCTCGGGAGACCCAGGCCTAGCCATCTCGGGGGCACTTCGACCGTCGCAGCTGCCCTCCGCGCGGTCAGGATCCGCCGCCGCCGGTTCACGCCAGAGTGGCCAGGTGCCACCGTGGGACTGCGCGGGGAAGGCACTGGAGGCATAGCGCTGCGCGGGCTCTCGCGAGCGCCCGGTGTGACCGCCCGAGGTCGCCACACGAGGCGTACTGTGCCCGACGTCGTGGCCGAGCCGCAGCTGCCGGACCCGCCCACGCCCAACGTGATGGTCAGGGTGCAGGTCGACTTCTCGAGAGTGTCGGAGTCGGTCGCGACATCACGCTGGAGGCACGTCAGCCACCCCGTCCGGTCGTGGAAGATCGAGGTGGACTGCGCCAACGCGACCAGTGATGTGTTCGGCAGGTTCGACTCGAGCGTCGGCGGCATGTCCGCGCTGGCTGCATCCGACGCCCCCTTGAGGTCACCGACCCGAGGTGACCGGGGGTGACCGACCGGAGTCGCTCCGCTATCACGTCAAGCACGGTCGACGTGCAGCCGGCGAAGCAGGTCACCGCGGTCGGCACATCTGTGCGAAACCGGCCTCTGCGCAATCAGAGTTCCCAAGAATCTGCACCACTCCCCTACCAAACTGTGCCAGTATTCGTGGGCAGGATCGGCTTCGTCCAGAGTCATTGCGGACTAGACCCTGGGAAAATCTCTGGCCCGTGCGGTGGGGGTGGGTGGTGACCGCGATGCGTGGTGGCGTCCGACAGCAATCCGGTCTATTTGGCCGAGGGCTGAGCGCACTTGCTGTGTCAACGCTGTTGATCGGGTCTGCGACCGCCCTGGTACCGGCGACGACGGCCCTCGCAGCCGGCACATCACAACCCAGTGCTAGAAGTCGCCCCCTCGTGGCAGCCACGTTAACTTTGACAGCTTCGTCGATCATCACGACGCTCGCCGGAACCGGCGTGGCGGGGTTCTCCGGGGACGGCGGCCCATCCGGAAGCGCGAAGGTGTACGAGCCGCGGGACAGCGCAGTCGGTCCCGACGGAAGCATCTACATTGCTGACACCTACAACGACCGGGTGCGGGTGATCGACCCGAAAGGGATCATCCGTACCTTCGCCGGGAATGGTTCGACGGTCTTCGGTGGCGACGGCGGCCCGGCGGTCAACGCCTCCTTGTCGTGGCCGCACGATCTGGACGTCGACAGCACGGGAAACGTCTATATCGCTGACTCAGCGCATCACCGGATTCGCAAGGTAACTCCGCAAGGGATCATCAGCACGGTCGTCGGAACTGGCCAGGGCGGATTCGGGGGCGACGGGGGCCTCGCCACCAAAGCGAAGATCAAGCTGCCAAAGAGCGTGGAGATCTTCGGCAATTTCCTCTACTTTGCGGACAGCCTCAACCAGCGAATTCGAGCCGTTGATCTAACCACCGGTCTCATCAGGACCGTCGCCGGTAACGGGCTGGCCGCGTTCGGCGGCGATGGCGGTCCAGCTCTCAAAGCCTCGTTCAACGTCCCGCAGCGCATCGCGTTCGACAGCGTCGGCAACTTGTTCGTTGCGGACTCGCTGAACAACCGGATCCGCAAGGTCACGGTGGCTGGCATCATCACCACCGTTGTCGGGACAGGGCTGAACGCGTTCGGTGGGGATGGCGGCCCGGGCACGGGAGCGTCAATATCGACCCCGCGAGGCTTGGCCTTCGCCCCGGATGGATCGTTGTTCTTCTCCGACACCGGGAACAACCGGGTGCGCCGGTGGGACCCGATTACCAATGTGGTCACCACGATCGTCGGTACCGGGGGCAAGGGCTACCACGGCGACCACGGCGCGGCAGGCCAGGCCACCCTCACCAGCCCACGAGGTCTGTCATTCGACACTCTGGGCCGGCTGATCATCGCTGACACCTTCGATAACGCGGTACGGATCGTCGGCTAGACCCAGTGCCGGACCGAGGACCGGGTAGCTGAACCGGAAGCCATCCGCCGCCAATCTGCCCGGGTCGCATCGGCGGCCGGTAAGCGCGGGCGCGGGATCGGTGCGGAGCACCAGGGCAACCGGCGCGAACGAGCGAGGCTGGACTCGGCGGAGCGGCCGAGCGATGCGCGACCCGGCGGACCTCAGCTATGAAACTCCCTTAGCCGGCACAGATGTTTCCCTTCGCCGAGCTCGCAGTTTGGCGACGGTCGGGCGAAGTGACGTAGACCGTTCCAGCCGGCTTGACTCGTCCAAGAGCCACAGCACGACCGCCCGGAAGTCGCCTGTGTGGATCTATCTGATCCAGCTGATCCAGCTGATCCAGCTGATCCAGCTGATCCAGCTGATCCACTGTTTACCCGTGCCGGTCTGCCCGCCAACCCCCAGCGCGCCAGAGCGGTCAGGCGATCGAGGGCCAGTGTCGCTCGGTCCAGGACAGCGCCCGTCCGACGGACCACAAGCCTGCCGGCTCGAACGGCCTGGGTTGACCTCTCCCCGCTCCGCGCAAGCCCCGCCATCTGCGGCGGCGAAGGAAGGTAGCAATGATCGGCCGAGCGACCCCGATCCGCCCGCTACGACCATCCTCGCCGTTGCGCCCCAGGCGGGTGTGCGGACGGGTCTGGGGAGCTTCGGCTCGCTACCAGCAGGGCCGCACTCGCCCCGGCCAGGGGCAACGCCACCCCCGAGTCCCAGGGCGTCGGCGGTGCGGTCGGCGCCGGACCGTCGAGGGATGTGTCCAGCAGGACACTCCACGCGTGCGCCCATGGCTCACCCGGCAGCCGGAAGCGGACCGGATCCGCGGCGCCGTGCACGATGAGCAGGAAGGTGTCGTCCTTGACTCGCTGACCCCGCCGGTTCCTGGCTCGCAGGCCATCGCCTGACAGGTACATGCCCAGGGTCCTGGTTTCGCGGGAGAACCAGTCCTGGTCGGTCAGCTCGCGCCCGTCCGTTCGGAACCAGGCCAGGTCCTTCGGCCCGCCTTCGTAGGCGGGCCGACCTTCCAGGTAGTGCCGGTGCCGGAAGACCGGGTGCTCGCGGCGCAGCTGGTGCAGGCGCCGGGTCCACGACAGCAGGTCCTGCTGCCAGGGCGCGAGCTCCCAGTCGAGCCACGACACCGGCGAGTCCAGGCAGTAGGCGTTGTTGTTGCCTGCCTGAGTGCGGCCCATCTCGTCCCCGGCCGCCAGCATCGGTACGCCGTTGGACAGAAGGAGGGTCGTCAGCATGCTTCGCAGCGTGCGCCGCCGCGCTGCCAGCACCGCGACGTCAGCGGTCTCGCCCTCAGCCCCGTGGTTGCAGCTGTGGTTGGTGTCCGTGCCATCGCGTCCGTGCTCCCCGTTGGCCTGGTTGTGCTTGCGCTCGTAAGAGACCACGTCGCGCAGCGTGAACCCGTCGTGGGCGGCGATGAAGTTGATCGACGCGAACGGGCGCCTGCCGTCGTCGGAGTAGAGGTCGGAAGACCCGGACAACCGGTACCCCAGCTCACGCACGCCGCTGTTGGCGCCGCACCAGAAGTCGCGGACGCTGTCGCGGTACTTGTCGTTCCACTCACTCCACAGGGGCGGGAACTCGCCCACCTGGTACCCGCCCTCGCCCACGTCCCACGGCTCGGCGATCAGCTTGACCTGCGAGAGCACCGGGTCCTGCTCGATCGTCGACAAGAAGCCCCCGAGCATGTCCACGTCGTGCATCGAGCGGGCCAGCGCGGCAGCCAGGTCGAACCGGAACCCGTCGACGTGCATCTCCAGGACCCAGTACCGCAAGGAGTCCATCACCAGCTGCAGGACCCGCGGCTGCCGCACGTCCAGAGTGTTCCCGCAGCCGGTGTAGTCGGTGTAGAGGCGCCCACCGTCGCGCAGCCGGTAGTACGCGGCGTTGTCCAGCCCGCGGAACTCCAGCGTTGGCCCGAGCTCGTCACCCTCACCGGTGTGGTTGTAGACCACGTCCAAGATGACCTCGAGCCCCGCAGCGTGCAGGGCCTTGACCATCGCCTTGAACTCAGCCACCGGCCGGTCAGAGGAGGCGTAGGCGGCATGAGGGGCGAAGTAGCCGACCGAGTTGTAGCCCCAGTAGTTGGTCAGCCCGGTGGCGATCAGGCGTGGCTCGCTCACGAAGTGGTGGACCGGCAGCAGCTCGACCGCGGTGACTCCGAGGTCGACCAGGTGGGCGACCGCGGCCGGGTGCGCCAGCCCGGCGAAGGTACCGCGCAGAGCCTGCGGCACCTGCGGGTGAGCCTTGGTGAACCCGCGCACGTGCAGCTCGTAGATCGTCGTCTCAGACCAGGCAGTGGCCGGCGGCGCATCGTCGCCCCAGTCGAAGGTGTCGTCGACCACGACCGACTTGGGGACGTAGGGCCCGGAGTCCTGGTCGTCGACGAGCGTGTCGTCCTCGCGGCCACCGGCGGCCGGCCCCACTACGTGCCCGTAGACCGCGGGCACGTAGGCCAGCTCGCCGTCGATCGCCCGCGCGTAGGGGTCCAGCAACAGTTTCGCAGGGTTGAAGCGTGCGCCGCGCGCCGGCTCCCATGGTCCATGCAGCCGGAAGCCATAGCGCTGGCCGGGGCGAACCCCGGGGAGGTATCCGTGCCAGATGTGGTAGGTGCGCTCGCCCAGGCGATACCGCGTCTCGGCGCCGGACGCGTCGAACAGGCACACCTCGACGGCCTCGACCTCCACCGAGTTCGACCACACGGCGAAGTTGGTGCCCTCGTCGTCCGGGGTCGCTCCCAAAGGGCTCGGGGATCCGGGCCAGGGCAGTGCGGTGTCGTTCACCCCGACATCCTGCCGCAGCACGTTGCCCTAGGCTCGCGATGGAGCCTGGGCGCGCCGGGCCGCGCACCCTCCACGGCAACGAGAGGAAGGCAATGGGCGATCTGGTCAGGCTCGAGGTCGACGGCGGTATAGGAACCATCCGGCTGGACCGGGCTCCGATGAACGCACTGTCACGCCAGATGCAGGAGGAGATCCGGCAGGCGGCGCAGCAGGCCGAAGCCCGTCACGACATCCGGGCGGTCATCGTCTACGGCGGGGAAAAGGTCTTCGCCGCAGGAGCAGACATCAAGGAGATGGTCGGCTGGTCCTACGCCGACGTCGCGACCGAAGGCGCTCAGCTGCAGTCCGCCTTCACATCCGTCGCCCGGATCGGCAAGCCCACCGTGGCCGCCATCACCGGGTACGCTCTGGGCGGCGGCCTCGAGCTGGCCCTGTGCTGCGACTTCCGGGTCGCCGGGGACAACGCCAAGCTCGGCCAGCCCGAGATCACGCTCGGAATCATTCCAGGCGCCGGCGGGACCCAGCGGCTGCCCAGGCTGGTGGGCCCGGCCAGGGCCAAGGACATCGTGTTCAGCGGCCGGTTCGTCGGCGCACCCGAGGCTTTGAGCATCGGGCTGGTCGACCAGGTGGTCGGGCCCGACGACGTGTACGAACAGGCCCGGGCGATGGTCGAGCGCTATGCCAGTGGACCGGCGCTGGCCCTTCGAGCGGCCAAGGAGGCGATCGACCGGGGGCTGGACGTGGACCTGTCCACCGGGCTGGCGATCGAGCGGGTGCAGTTCGCGGGGCTGTTCGCCACAGAGGACCGCACGGCCGGTATGACGTCGTTCATCGACAGCGGCCCTGGACAGGCTGACTTCCGTGGTCGCTGATCCAGCCCTGCACCGACGTGGCTGACGACCCCACGGCCTCGGGTGCACCCGAGGCCGGGGTGGCCGTCGGGCCGCCGGTCGACGTGCTCGAGGCCGCGCTCCTCGATCCGAAGCTGGCCAACGTCGTCTACCACGACTGGGAAGCCGCCACCTACGACGCCAAGTGGTCGATCTCCTACGACGAGCGGTGCATCACCTACGCCCGCGGGCGATTCGAACATGTGGCAGGGCGAGCGGGCTGGCCGTATGCCAGTGCACTGGAGCTGGGCTGCGGCACCGGGTTCTTCCTGCTGAACCTCAAGCAGGCCGGAGTCCTGGACCGTGGCGTCGTCACCGATATCTCACCCGGGATGGTCACCGCCGCAGTTTCCAACGCGCGGACGCTTGGTCTTGGCGTCGAAGGGCAGGTGGCCGACGCAGAGTGCCTTCCGTTCGACGACGACAGCTTCGACCTGGTGGTCGGTCACGCGGTGCTACACCACATACCTGATGTGGATCTGGCCCTGCGCGAGGTTGTCCGGGTGCTCAGGCCTGGCGGCCGGTTCGTGTTCGCCGGTGAGCCGACTCGACACGGTGACTTCGTGGCCAGACGACTGTCGAGGCTGACCTGGCACGCGGCAACCTCGTTGTCCCAGCTGCCGGGGGTGCGCCCGCGCTGGGGTCGCCCTCGCGACGAGCTCGCCGCGTCGTCGGCGGCGGCTGCCCTGGAGTCGGTCGTCGACCTGCACACCTTCGACCCGGTCGACCTGGCCCGCCGGGCCGTTCGGGCGGGCGCTGTCGACGTCCATACCGTGACCGAGGAGCTGACGGCGTCGTGGTTCGGCTGGCCGGTACGGACGTTCGAGGCGGCGGTCAACCCCGACCGCCTGGGTCGGGGCTGGGCGATGTTCGCCTACCGGGGCTGGCAGCGGCTATCGGCACTGGACGAGCACGTCCTGTCCCGGGTGGTCCCGGCCGGGCTCTTCTACAACGTCTGCCTGACCGGCACGACGTGACGACAGTGACCGGGCGGCCGTGAACAGACGCGCGCGGGACCCCCGTCAGGCACGTTTCCTCACCTGGGCGAGCCTTCGGTGGGTTGTCCGTCACCGGGCCTGGACCCCCTGGTACTTGACCCGCTACTGGCGGTTCTTCCGCTGGCGGCTACGCAACCGGCACATCGTGACCGAGGGGTTCGTCTTTCTGGGCAAGAACGTCGAGCTCTACGCCAGGAAGGGGTACGGCCGGCTGGTGGTCGGTCGATGGGTGCACCTGGGCAGCGGGAACTCAGTGCGCTGCCATGAGGGCAACCTGCGAATCGGTGACAAGTGCGTCTTCGGAAAGGACAACACGGTCAACTGCTTCCTGGACATCGAGTTCGGGGCCAGGACGATCGTCGCGGACTGGGTCTACGTATGCGACTTCGACCACGTCTTCGCCGACATCACGGTGCCAATCAAGGACCAGGGGATCGTGAAGACACCCGTTCGGGTGGGCCCGGACTGCTGGCTCGGCGTCAAGGCCTCAGTGCTGCGAGGGGTCAGCATCGGGGCCGGTTCGGTCGTTGCCGCGCACGCCCTGGTGAACAAGGACGTCCCGCCGCTGACCGTGGTCGCCGGTGTCCCGGCCCGAGTGCTTAAGGACCGTGAAGCGCTGTTCGTGGCGAACGCTGATCGCCGCACCGCGCTGGCAGACATCGCCCGCAAGACCGGGCTGGCCGCCCGACAGGCGCGCTCGCAGGCAGCGCCCGGCTAGCCGGTGCCGCCGGGCCACGGCGCCTGCCCCACACGACGTTGACGTGCGGACATCTCGTCGGTGCGGAGCGGATCGGCGGCGCTGCCCCTACGGTCAGTGGCCCAGAAGCAGAGTCTGCGCGTCGATCGAGCGGTGCCGCAGCCGGCTTCGGACCTCGCGGCCCACCAGCAGGGGCACAAAGTCCCTGACGCTGGCTCGGTCGAAGGCCTGGTGCGCGACATGCATCGTCTCGCGCACGGAGACGGCCGGCACATGGGGGAACTCCCGGCGGATCTCGGACTCGACGGCCGCCAGGATCCGTGATTCCTCGTCACGGTTCATCCCAGCACCGTACTGTCCCCCAACGCGGGGTGCACCTCAGGTGAACGAACTGGCCCTGCACGTTCATCTGCGCGCAAGGTCGGCGGAGCATCCTGGGGAGTGCTTCCGGCCGCCCTTCCCCGGCGTCCTCCCAGATTGGCGGCCGGAAGCGCAGCACGGCCCCCCGCGACGGTGACCTGGCTGTTCGGGTGGGGTAGGCGTCGTGGGACCTTCTCGAAGATCTCGTCGCCCGACGGGCAGCACTGGACAAGGACGCCACCTGCAGCGCGAAGGCAGCCACAACTCGCCTACACCTGGCGCGCGGTGTGCGGGCCAGCCTGTCACCGCATCAGCGTCACTGCCCCACGCCAGGGTCGTAGTAGTGCGCGTACTGCCACGCACCGGCCGAGGCCAGCCCCTCGTCGGTCATGGTCGGGAACCGTCCGGGCGCCAGCGGCGCAAGGTCGACGAGGGGCCGCTGGCCGCACACCAGCCCCGCCAGGGCCTCCCCGATCGCCAACGACGATGAGAAGCCCGAACCGTTGCAGCCCGAGACCGCGAACAGACCTCGGACGCCGGGCACGGCGCCGACCACGAACCTGCCGTCCGGGGTCATGGTGAACAGGCCACCGCGATGCTCGGCAGGCGCGGCGATTCGCTCGGCGGCGACGGCAGGCACCTCGGCGCGGACGCTGGCCGCCAGAGCGTCGAGCACCGCCAGGTCCAGCGGCAGGTCCGGCGTTGGCAGGGTGGAGCCAGGACGCGACGGTTCGACCGCCAGCGGGGCCTGCTCGAAGCCGCCGAACATCACCCCGCCGCGGGCCGGCCTCAGGTACACCGCGGCGTCCACGACCCGCACGATGGGGTCGTCCGGATCCACGTCGGGGTCCGGCGCGGTTATCAGCAGCTGGTGGCGGACCGCAGCCACAGCAAGCCAGGCGCCGCCGAGGGCGGCTACTGGCCGGGCCCAGCCACCTGCGGCGTCCACGACGGTGTCGGTACGGATCGAGCCGAACGACCCGTGGACCCCGCTGACACCGCCGGATGCGCTGACCTCGATCCCTAGCACCTCGGCGTCGGCGATGAGCTCCACGCCGCCGGCCAGGCACGCCTGCACGTAGGCGTCGATCAGCGTGGACGGCTCGTCGATGTAGATGTCCTCCGGACACCACCATGCAGCCTCGCTGCCGGCCGGGCGGTACAGGGTGCACCGGGCGGCGAGCCCCACCGGGTCGAGGTCGCGCGCTGCCACCCCCCAGCCACGCGACCGAGCGATCTCGTCGCGCAGGTGGCCCTCGTGCCGGGGTGTGCGGGCGATCACCAGGCTGCCGGTCGCACGCACCGCAAGGGGGGCGCCAGCCCATTGCTCGAACGTGCGGGCCCGCTCGATGCTGCGGCGGGCCAGCTCCGTGCGCAGCCGGTCGGCCTGGATCGACTTGAACAGGCCGGCCGCCCGACCGGAGGCCTGCGAACCGGGCTGGTCGCGTTCCACGACCGTGACGGACCTGCCCAGCTGCGCCAGGTGCAAGGCGGTGCTGAGCCCGAACGCACCGGCCCCCACGACGACGACATCCGCTCTCACGCCAGCCCCGATCTCCACCACGTTCCATCTTGAATAGCGGTTCAGCCTAGCTGTGGTTGGGCGGTTCGCGGCGGCGCGCACCTAGAGTTCAGCGAGCCGCTGGTCGACGGGGGTGGAGGTGGAGATGGATCTGGCGCCCACGGCCCTCGCTGACCTAGTGCTGAGGCTACGGACGGCGGGATGTGTCTTCGCGGAGGACGAGGCGTACCTGCTCACGACTGAGGCGACCACACCGGCAGAGCTCGCCATCATGGTCGAGCGCCGGGTCGCCGGTGTGCCCCTGGAGCAGGTTCTGGGGTGGGCTCGGTTCAGCGGGCTTCGGATCCAGCTCGAGGCCGGCGTCTTCGTGCCCCGCCGGCGCACCGAGTTCCTCGTGGACCAGGCCGCCGCCCTGGCTGGGCCCGCGGCGGTCGTGGTGGACCTGTGCTGCGGGTCCGGGGCCGTCGCGGCGGCGCTTTCCGCCAGGTGCCCCACGGTGGAAGTCCACGCCGTCGACGTGGACCCGGTGGCAGTGCGCTGCGCCCGTCGGAACCTGGTGGGTCGGCGCGCGCACGTGCACCTGGGCGACCTGTTCGAGGCGCTCCCGGCGTCGCTTCAAAGCAGGGTCGACGTCATTGTGGCCAACGCCCCCTACGTCCCCACCGCAGCCATCGCGATGATGCCCCCCGAAGCGCGCCTGCACGAGCCGCGAACCGCCCTCGACGGCGGGGCCGATGGACTCCACGTGCAACGCAGGATCGCCGGCCAGGCTGCGAGCTGGCTGGCTGCCGGCGGCCACCTGCTGATCGAGACAAGCGAAGGCCAAGGCGCGCAGACGGCGGCGATGATCGTCCGGGGTGGCCTTGCGACGCGCACCGCGAGGTCCGACGAGCTCGACTGCACAGTCGTCGTCGGGACGAACAGCGAGCGGCGGGCAGGCTCGGTGCGTCCCGTCACCAACCCGCGGAACAATCACCGGCACTGAGCTGGACGACCCGGCTGGACAACCCCGGCTGGACAACCGCTGTGACCGAGCAGCCCGCGCCACGGACGACAAGCATCGGGCTCCCGCGCCGCTGCGGAACCGGGGCGCGATCGCTGACCGGTCGGGCCGACGTCCCTGGCGGCTTCGACACGGCCGGATACGTCGGCCCGCCGAAACTGCCACGGACACCGCTCAGGCGAGGGCGTCCCTCGCAGCACCGGCCGGTGCATGCGGCCGCTGGCAGCTGGCCGCGCTAGCGCAGGTCGCCCTCGGTCATCGCACCCGGCGAGTGCGGCAAGGCCACCAAGTTCATCTCGGCCGCAGATGCCAGGTGCTTGTTGCGCGGCAGGATCCGCACCGTGTACCCGAACGAGCCCGCCCGGTCAAGGGCCAGCGTGCCGTCGTACCTCCACCGGCCACCCTCGAAAGACACAGCCGGGGTGAGCGACGCGACCGCAGGGTGAACCAGACGGTCGTCGTGGTCGGCGCGCCCGTACAGCACCTGGCAGTCGACATCCTCCGCTGTCAGCGCACCCAGCGACACGAAGGCCCGAAGCTGCAACTGCTCGCCCAGCGTCGGGCTGTCGCCCACTCCTCCGGCCTCGAGGTGGTCGACGCGAACACCGCCCCACTCCTTGGCGACGTGCTGCTTCCAGGTGGCCAGCTGCTGGGCGATGACGTGGACCGGCCCGTCCAGGGCCCTGGCGGACTCCGCGGCCGGCCGGTACAGCCTGTCCACATAGTCGCTCACCATCCGGCTGGCAAGCACCTTGGGGCCGAGCGAGCGCAGGGTGTGGCGCACCATCGAGATCCACCGGGTCGGCAGCCCGTCCGGACCCAGGTCGTAGAAGCGGGCCGCGACCGAGCTCTCGATGAGGTCGTAGAGCGCCGCGGACTCCAGGTCGTCGCGACGCTCGGGGTCGTCGATGCCGTCAGCCGTCGGGATCGCCCACCCGTTCTCGCCGTCGTACATCTCGTCCCACCAGCCGTCCAGGATGGACAGGTTCAGGCACCCGTTGAGCGCGGCCTTCATGCCTGAGGTGCCACAGGCCTCGAGCGGGCGCAGCGGGTTGTTCAGCCAGACGTCGCAGCCGGGGTACAGGTCCGCGGCCATCGCCATGTCGTAGTCGGGCAAGAACACGATGCGGTGGCGCACCTGGGCACCGTCGGAGAACTCGACGAGCTGCTGGATGAGCTTCTTGCCGCCGTCGTCCGCGGGGTGTGACTTGCCCGCGACCACGATCTGGATCGGGCGGTCGGGATCGGTGAGCAGTGCGGTCAGCCGCTCCGGGTCGCGCATCATCAATGTCAGCCGCTTGTACGACGGCACCCTGCGGGCGAAGCCGATCGTCAGGACGTTCGGGTCGAGCACGTCGTCAACCCAGCCCAGCTCAGCGGGGCTGGCGCCGCGCTGCAGCCACGACTGGCGAAGCCGGCGACGGGCCTCGGTGACAAGCCTGGCCCTCAAGATTCCCCTGGTCGCCCAGATCTCCGCGTCACCGACCTGCTCGATCGACTCCCAGCCGCGCCCCTCGTCGAGCAGCTCCGGACCGAACGTGCGACGGGCGATGTCCATGACCTCGCGAGCCACCCAGGTCGGCGCGTGAACGCCGTTGGTGATCGAAGTGATCGGCACCTCCTCGGCATCGAAGGCAGGCCACAGGCCGTTGAACATCTCTCGGCTGACCACCCCGTGCAGCTGCGCGACGCCGTTGGCCCGCTGGGCGAGGCGCAGGCCCATCACGGCCATGTTGAAGACCCCGGGGTCGCCGCCTTCGTACGTTTCCGCGCCCAGGGCCAGGATCCCGTCCACCGCCACGGTGGCAGCTCCATTGCCCGCCCCGAAGTACTGCTCGACCAGCTCGCGGGGAAACCGGTCGATGCCGGCTGGTACCGGAGTGTGGGTGGTGAAGACCGTCCCGGCCCGCACCGCCTCGATGGCGGCGTCGAACGTCAGGCCCTCGTCCTGGGTAAGCTCACGGATCCGCTCGACACCCAGGAACCCTGCGTGGCCTTCGTTGGTGTGGAACACCTCCGGCTCGGGGTGGCCGGTGATCCGGCAGTACGCCCTGATGGCGCGCACGCCACCGATGCCGAGCAACATCTCCTGCAGCAGGCGGTGCTCGCTCCCGCCCCCGTAGAGCCGGTCGGTGATCTCACGCTCGGCCGGGTCGTTCTCCTCGACGTCTGAGTCCAGCAGCAGCAAGGGCACTCGGCCGACTTGGGCCTTCCAGACCTGGGCGGTCAGCCTGCGCTGATCGGGAAGCATCAGGTGGATCGTCAGCGCAGTTCCGTCGGTGTCACAGACCTGCGTCAGCGGCAGCCCGTACGGGTCGATGACAGGGTACGTCTCCTGCTGCCACCCTTCGGCGGACAGCGACTGGCGGAAGTAGCCGCTTCGGTACAGCAGGCCGACCCCGAGCAGCGGGACACCCAGGTCGCTGGCCGCCTTCAGATGGTCCCCGGCCAGGATGCCCAGGCCGCCGGAGTACTGCGGCAGGACCGCCGTGATGCCGTACTCGGGTGAGAAGTAGGCGATGGCGGCAGGTGGCGGCTCAGAACTGCCCGGCTGGTCCCGCGGCGCCTCCGGCAAGGACTGGTACCAGCGCGGCTCGGTCAGGTACCGGTCCAGCTCGGCGTGCGCAGCGTGCAGGCGCCCCAGGAAGGCCTCGTCCTGCGCGAGCTCGGCCAGGCGCTGCGGTGAGACGGCACCGAGCAGCCGGGTCGCGTCGTGCTCGACAGCCGCCCACACCTGCGGGTCGACCGCGGCGAACAGGTCCCGGGTCTCGGGGTGCCAAGACCACCGCAGGTTCATCGCCAGGTCACCCAGGGGCGCCAGAGGCTCGGGCAAGGCGGTTCGGACGGTGAACCGTCGGATGGCACGCATGGTGCCCAAGGGTACTGGGGCTGGTTACAGCAAGGTTGCGGCGACATTGCAGAACGCCTCCGGCGATTTTCTGCAAGGGCCGGCGCGCGACGCCCTGACGTGCAGTCGCCTTGCCCGCTAACGTCTGCCGGATGAGTCCCGCAGCACCGCGTCCCGCCGACCGTGCGCAACCCTCGACGACCGCTCCGGCGCGATCCGCGGCCACCGCATCGGCGACCGGATCGGCGACCGGGCCGGCGCTGCCCTTGCGCCGCCCGAGCGTGAGCGGACGGATCCCGATCGTCGACGTCGCCCCCACGGTCGACTGCGGCCGGTTCCCGGCCAAGGCGGCAGTCGGTGAGACCGTGACGATCTCCGCCACGGTCTTTCGCGAGGGTCATGACGCGGTGGGTGCCAACGTGGTGCTGCGGCCACCGCCGGCCCTGAGGTCCAGCGGCGCACGCCCACGCAGGTCGCCGGCCGGTTCGGAATGGATCCCGATGACCCTCGTCTCGGCCGGCTTCGACCGGTGGGCGGCACAGGTCACGCCCACCGTCGAAGGCGACTGGACCTTCGCCGTGCAGGCGTGGGACCACCCGCTGGGCACCTGGCTGCACGACGCGGCCATCAAGGTACCGGCAGGGATCGACGTGGACCTGATGTTCGAGGAGGGAGCCCGGCTGTTCGAGCTCGCTGCCGCGGGGGCCCCCAAGGGGCCGCGCAGTGCTCTGGCACGGGTCGCGGTCGCGCTTCGGGACGACAGGTGGCCCACCCTGGCCAGGCTGAGCGTGGCCACCGCTGCGGACGTGGTCGCCCTGGTGGACAGACACCCCCTGCGCCGGCTGGTGACCACCTCACATGAGCTCGTCCTGCGGGTCGAGCGGCGCCGGGCGATGTTCAGCTCGTGGTATGAGCTGTTCCCGCGGTCGGAGGGGGCCGTGGTGGACCCGACCGGTCGTATCAGGCCGGTCAGCGGCACCTTCGCCACCGCCGCCGAGCGTCTGCCTGGGGTGGCAGCCATGGGTTTCGACGTGGTGTACCTGCCCCCGATCCACCCGATCGGGCGGACATTTCGTAAAGGCCCGAACAACACCCTCGACCCGGGCCCCGACGACCCCGGCGTCCCGTGGGCGGTCGGCTCGCCGGAGGGCGGGCACGACGCGATCCATCCCGAGCTGGGGACACTGGCCGACTTCGACGCCTTCGTCGCCCGGGCCACAGAGGTCGGCCTGGAGGTGGCCCTGGACTTCGCGCTTCAGGCTTCGCCCGACCACCCGTGGGTCAGCGAGCATCCGCAGTGGTTCACGACCAGGGCCGACGCCACTATCGCCCACGCTGAGAACCCGCCGAAGAAGTACCAGGACATCTTCCCGATCAACTTCGACAACGACCCCGACGGTATCTATGCCGAGTCGCTGCGCATCGTGCGGTACTGGATGGCGCACGGCGTGCGGATCTTTCGGGTGGACAACCCCCACACCAAGCCGGTGGAGTTCTGGGAGTGGCTGCTCGGCGAGGTCCGACGCACCGACCCCGACGTGCTGTTCCTGGCCGAGGCGTTCACCCGGCCGCCGATGATGCGTCAGCTGGCCAAGGTGGGCTTCCACCAGTCCTACAGCTACTTCACCTGGCGCACCACCAAGCACGATCTCACTGAGTACCTGACCGAGCTGACCGGCGAGACCGCGCCCTACATGCGGCCCAACTTCTTCGTGAACACCCCGGACATCCTGCACGCCTCACTTCAGTACGGGGGCCCGCCGGCGTTCAAGATCAGGGCGGTGCTCGCCTCGATGCTGGCCCCGAGCTGGGGGGTGTACGCAGGCTACGAGCTGTTCGAGCACGTCGCGGTGCGTCCGGGCTCTGAGGAGTACCTGGACTCCGAGAAGTACCAGCTGCGCCCGCGGGACTGGGCAGCCGCGCAGGCCGAGGGTCGTACGCTGGCGCCCTACCTGACGATGCTGAACCACACCCGTCGGGACCACCCAGCGCTGCAAGAGCTGCGCAACCTGCATTTCCACTGGGCCGAGAGCGAGGACGTCCTGGCGTTCAGCAAGCGCACCGGTGAGGGGCCCGACGCCGACACGGTGATCGTCGTGGTGAACCTGGACCCACACGGTGCCCGGGAGACGGTGATCAACCTCGACCTGCCGGCGCTGGGCATGGAGTGGACCGACAGCTTCTCGGTCCAGGACGTGGTCAGCGGCAACACCTGGCTGTGGGGTGCGCGCAACTACGTCCGGCTGGACCCGTTCGTCGAGCCGGCGCACATCCTCGTCGTGCGCCGGACGGTGCCGCGATGACCGCCCCACACATCGATCCGGGCACCCCGGGCATCGCGGTGCCGGACCCGTACGACGAGCGGGCAGTCCGCGACCCGGATTGGTTCAAGCGCGCCGTGTTCTACGAGGTGCTGGTCCGCTCCTTCCTGGACTCCAACAGCGACGGCATCGGCGACCTTGCAGGGCTGACGGCCAAGCTCGACTACCTGCAGTGGCTCGGCGTCGACTGTCTGTGGCTGCCGCCGTTCACCAAGTCCCCGCTGCGCGACGGGGGGTACGACGTGGCCGACTACACCGACGTCCACCCCGATGTCGGCACACTGGGCGACTTCGTCACGCTGGTGGACGCGGCGCATGAACGTGGGCTGCGGGTGATCATCGACTTCGTCATGAACCACACCTCTGACCAGCACCCGTGGTTCCAGGCCAGCCGCGCCGATCCCAGCGGGCCGTACGGCGACTTCTACGTCTGGTCCGACACCACCGACCTGTACGCCGACGCGCGGATCATCTTCGTCGACACGGAGGTGTCCAACTGGACCTACGACCCGGTGCGGCGGCAGTACTACTGGCACCGGTTCTTCTCCCACCAGCCAGACCTGAACTACGAGAACCCGCTGGTCCAGGAGTCGATTCTGGAGGCGCTGCGGTTCTGGCTGGACCTGGGCATCGACGGCTTCCGGCTGGACGCCGTTCCCTACCTGTTCGAACAGGAAGGGACGAACTGCGAAAACCTGCCGCGCACGCACGAGTTCCTGCGGGGGGTCCGGGCCGAGATCGACCGGCTGTACCCGGACCGGGTGCTGCTGGCGGAGGCCAACCAGTGGCCCCAGGATGTCGTGCACTACCTGGGAGACCCGTCTGTCGGCGGCGACGAGTGCCACATGGCCTTCCAGTTCCCGGTGATGCCACGGCTGTTCATGGCGGTGCGGCGCGAGAGCCGGTACCCCATCTCGGAGATCATGGCGGCCACCCCGGAGATCCCGTCGGGCTGCCAGTGGGGCATATTCCTGCGCAACCACGACGAGCTCACGCTCGAGATGGTGACCAGCGAAGAACGCGACTACATGTACGACGAGTACGCCAAGGACCCACGCATGCGGGCAAACATCGGCATCCGTCGGCGGCTCGCGCCGTTGCTGGAGAACGACCGCAACCAGATCGAGCTGTTCACCGCCCTTCTGCTGGCCCTGCCCGGGTCGCCGGTTCTCTACTACGGTGACGAGATCGGCATGGGAGACAACATCTGGCTCGGTGACCGCGACGGCGTGCGAACCCCGATGCACTGGACGCCAGACCGCAACGCTGGCTTCTCGACGTGCGAGCCGGGGCGGCTGATGTTCCCCCCGGTCGCCGACGCGGTCTACGGCTACCAGGTGACCAACGTGGAGTCACAGCTGAAGAACACGACGTCCTTGCTCTACTGGACCCGCCGGCTGATCGAGGTGCGGAAGCAGAACCCAGCCTTCGGGCTTGGCACCTTCACCGACCTGGGGGGGTCGAACCCTTGCGTGTTCTCGTTCATCCGGCAGTACGGGGACGACCTGGTGATGTGCGTGAACAACCTGTCCAGGTCGCCGCAGCCGGTCGAGCTCGACCTGCGCGATCACGAGGGGAGCACACCGGTGGAGATGCTCGGCGGGTCGCACTTCCCGCGCATCGGTGAGCTGCCCTACCTGCTCACGTTGGCCGGCCACGGCTTCTACTGGTTCAGACTCCAGGTGTCACCGTGACCACCGGCACGACCGCGGGTGGCCCGGGCGGCCCAGACTTCGGCGAGCTGGCCGACTTCTTGAGCAGGCAGCGCTGGTTCTCAGGGGGCCACGGGTCTGTCGTGGTCACCGCGGTCCGACGCATCGCCCGCCTGGTCGAACACCCACCGGTCGAGGTGGTGATGGTCGAGGCGTCGGTGGACGGTGGCGAGCCGGTGGCCTACCAGCTGGAGCTGGAGTTCCCCGGCGAGACGGTCGAGCGCCTTGAGCACGCGCGGATCGGCACCGGCCCGGTCTACGACGCGCTGCACGACCGGGAGGTCACGATGGTGTGGCCGGAGCTCATCTCTGCCGAGGCGACGGTTGGCGAACTCACTTTCCACCGGGTGCCGGGCGCTGCGCTCATCCCACTGGACCGTCCAAGCCTGGTCTTCAGCGGCGAGCAGTCGAACACCACGCTGGCATACGGCGACGCGATGGTGCTCAAGGTCTACCGCCAGGTGGCCCCGGGGGTGAACCCCGACGTCGAGGTCCACGTCGCACTGGCGGCGGTCGGCTGCCAGCACATCGCCGCACCGCTGGGCTGGGTGGACAGCAAGGACGGGGTCCTCGCCTTCCTGCAGGAGTTCCTCGTCGGCGCGACCGAAGGGTGGGAGTCGGCGCAGGCCAGCGTCCGCGACCTGTTCGTCGAGGCGGACCTGCACCCGGCCGACTGCGGGGCCGACTTCGCCGGGGAGGCCGAACGACTGGGCGTCGTCACCGCGGAGCTGCACGAAGCCCTGCGGGCGGCGTTCCCCACCGACCAGCTCGACCCAGCGATGCTCGCGGTCCGAGCGCAGCTGATGCGCGACCGGCTGGAGGCCGCTGCCGCCGAGGTCACCGCACTCGCCCCGTACGTCAAAGGACTCACCCGCGCCTTCGACGACCTCGAGGCGGCGGCCCGCTCCGGGCAGGTGCTGGACGTCCAGCGGGTCCACGGCGACTTCCACCTCGGACAGGTGCTGCGCACCTCCGGTGGATGGAAGATCCTGGACTTCGAGGGCGAGCCGGCGACCCCGGCCGACGAGCGCCGCGCCCTGGACACCCCCCTTCGGGATGTCGCCGCGATGCTGCGCTCGCTGGACTACGCGGCGCGGATCGTGCTGCTGGACCACCCGGGTGACAGTCAGCGGGCGTACCGTGCAGCCGAATGGGTCGACCACAATGCGGGCGCCTTCTGCACCGGCTACACCGCCGCGGCCGGCCACGACCCACGCGAGGACGCCGTGCTGTTACGCGCACTGGAGACCGAAAAGGCGGTGTACGAGGTGATCTACGAGTCGCGGATGCGCCCCAAGTGGGCGGCACTGCCCATGGCTGCGATCGAGCGGCTCGCCGTATGACGACCCGGCCGGCCGAACCGGTGGCGCCTCTCGACGACGGCCTGCGTGACCAGCTCGACCAGCTGGTGGCCGGTCGCCACCACGCCCCGCACGAGCTGCTGGGCCCGCATGTGGGGCCCGACGGCGTCACCGTCCGCGTGCTTCGGCCGTGGGCACGCGGGATCTCGGTCGTGGTCGGGGACGAGACCTTCGAGCTGGGGCACCTGCACGAGGGGGTGTGGGCCGGGGTGCTGGCGATGCCCCAGGTGCCCGACTACCGGATCCAGGTCGACTACGGTGACGGGCCGGTCGACGCCGACGACCCTTACCGGTTCCTGCCAACGCTCGGAGAGCTCGACCAGCACCTCATCTCCGAAGGTCGCCACGAGCAGCTGTGGGCCGTGCTGGGTGCGCACGTGCGTGACTACGACGGCTACGCGGGGCCGGTGCACGGGGTCTCGTTCGCCGTCTGGGCCCCCAACGCTCAGGGTGTACGGGTCGTCGGGGACTTCAACTTCTGGGACGGGCGCGGGTACCCGCTGCGGAGCCTGGGCTCGACCGGAGTGTGGGAGCTGTTCGTCCCCGGTCCCGGTGTCGGCGCGAGGTACAAGTTCGAGATCCTGGGACGCGACAACGTGTGGCGGCAGAAGGCCGACCCGATGGCCCGGGCGACCGAGTGCCCACCGGCGACTGCCTCGGTCGTCACTCACGCCACCCACGTGTGGGGTGACGAGCAGTGGGTGGCGGCACGAGCCGAGCGCGATCCGCACACCGGGCCGATGAGCGTCTACGAGGTGCACCTTGGCTCGTGGCGGCGCGGCCTGTCCTACCGGCAGCTCGCCGAGGACCTGGTCGGGTACGTCGCCGACTCCGGGTTCACCCATGTCGAGCTGCTCCCCGTGGCCGAGCATCCCTTCGGCGGCTCCTGGGGCTACCAGGTCACGTCGTACTACGCCCCGACAGCCCGGTTCGGCACCCCGGATGACTTCCGCTACCTGGTGGACAAGCTGCACCAGGCCGGCATCGGCGTGATCGTCGACTGGGTCCCCGCGCACTTTCCCAAGGACTCTTGGGCACTGGCCCGCTTCGACGGCACCGCGCTGTACGAGCACGCCGACCCGCGAAGGGGCGAGCAGCCCGACTGGGGAACCCTGGTCTTCGACTTCGGGCGCAGCGAGGTCCGCAACTTCCTGGTGGCCAACGCGATCTACTGGCTGGAGGAGTTCCACGTCGACGGCCTTCGGGTCGACGCGGTCGCTTCCATGCTCTACCTGGACTACTCGCGCAAAGAGGGCGAATGGAGCCCGAACGTGCACGGGGGACGGGAGAACCTCGAGGCAGTGGCGTTCCTTCAGGAGGTCAACGCGACGGTCTACAAGCGGGTCCCCGGTGCGGTGATGATCGCCGAGGAGTCGACGGCATGGCCCGGGGTGACCCGGCCCACCGACGGCGGCGGCCTGGGCTTCGGGTTGAAATGGAACATGGGCTGGATGCACGACACCCTGGGCTACCTGGCGCGCGACCCCATCCACCGCGTGTACCACCACCACGACATGACGTTCGCCCTGATGTACGCGTGGAGCGAGAACTACCTGCTGCCGCTGTCGCATGACGAGGTCGTGCACGGCAAGGGCTCGCTGCTGCGCAAGATACCGGGCGACCGCTGGCGCCAGCTCGCGACACTGCGGGCGTACTACGGCTACCTGTGGGCCCACCCGGGCAAGCAGCTGCTGTTCATGGGTGGGGAGTTCGCCCAGGAAGCAGAGTGGTCCGAAAGTCGCAGCCTGGACTGGTGGCTGCTGGACCACGCCGACCACCGCGGGGTCCGGGAGACCGTGCGGGACCTCAACCGCGTCTACAAGCAGACCCCGGCGCTGTGGCAGCGCGACCACGAGCCGGCCGGGTTCGAGTGGATCAACGCCGACGACGCCGGCAACAATGTCTTCTCATTCCTGCGCTGGGGGCTGGACGGCTCGGTCGTGGCCTGCGTGGCCAACTTTGCAGCCGTTCCGCACGACGGGTACCGGCTCGCACTGCCTTTCCAGGGCCCGTGGGACGAGGTGCTCAACACCGACTCCGAGCTGTACTGCGGCAGCGGGGTCGGCAACCTCGGGGCGGTTCAGGCCGACGCCGGCCCGTGGGCCGGGCGTCCGGCCTCGGCCCGGGTCATCCTGCCGCCGCTGGCGACCGTGTGGCTGCGCTACGCGGGAGCCTGACGAGCCACCGGGCCGCCGAGCCACATGTGCGAGCGGTCGCCGCCCACCGGGTCAGAACAGCGCGTTCGCCAGGGCGGTTCGGCCCTTGGCGACCCGCGGGTCGTCGTCGCCGACGAGCGCGAACACCGTCAGCAGCGCGGCGCGAGCGGTGTCGCGGTCCTGGCCCGCAGTGCGTCTTACCAGGTCGACCAGCCGGGTGATCGCGGCCTCGACCTCACCGTCGGCGATCTCGACCTCAGCGGCAAGCCCCTGCGCTGCCACATCGTCGGGTGCCGCAGCGGCGGCAGCCCTTGCGGCGGCCCCGTCGGCTCCCTTGGTCCTTCGCAACAAGCCGACTCGCGCCAGCCCGACCTTCGCCTCCGCGTTATCCGGCTGGGCGGCCACAAGCGCCTCGAACGCAACCACTGCCGCGTCGAGGTCCCCCGCGTCCAGGGCGTCCAAGGCGGCTTCCTCGAGGGGGTCGATCTGCTCGAAGGTCCCCGGCGGCGTCCCCTCCGAGCCCGGGCCCTGCCCGGGCTGGTCCTCGCCATCGGCTGCTCCCGGTGGGGCGAGCTCGTGAAGGCGGGTGACCTGGGCGATGAAGGCACGCAGCTCGGACTCGGGGATGGCGCCGGTGAAGCCGGGCACGAGCTGGCCCTGCCACACCACGAAGACCACGGGGATCGACTGCACCTGGAATGACTGCGCCAGCCGTGGGTTGGCGTCCACGTCGATCTTGACCAGGAGCCACGACCCGGCGCCCTCGACGGCCAGGCGCTCCAGCAGCGGCGAGAGCTGCTTACACGGGCCGCACCACTCGGCCCAGAAATCGATCACCACCGGCACGACCATCGACCGGTCGACAACGTCAGCCTGGAAGCTTGCCTCGGTGACGTCCAGGACCAGCGCCGACCCGTCGTCCGGCCCGCTCTCCCCCGCCTCGGCGGCCCGAAGAGCTTCGGCGCGGGCCGTCTCGGCCCGCTCGCGGGCTGCGCGCGCCGCAGCCAGGGCCGCCAGATCGACCGCGCCGTGGGTGTTGAAGCCGCCGCCGGGCGCGCTCGGCGCGCCGGATGTGCGATTGCCCGGACCGAAGCCAGAAGACGCCATGGGGCCATTCTTCCACCGGTTGGACGGGCAACCCGACCGGGCCCCGCGGCCCTGCCGGTAGACGCGCCCCGTCCGGTCGGCGCCCGACCGCACAAGAACCGGCCACGCGCGGTGCGCCCCGACGACGCGACCGGTTACGCCTCGTACGCTGCTGCGATGGACTGGAGCCTTCGCGGGTGTGCCCGACACGGGCACGCCACCTACGCTCCGGACGAGCCGGACCTGCGCTCCCGGCTGACGGTCCAGACCCCCGTGGGAGCGGCGTGGCGCTGCCTTCGGTGCGGCGACTTCGTGATCGGCGAACCCACCGGCTCGGGGCCGGCAGCCGCGGCGCCGGTCGTGCTGCGCGGCCAGGCCCTGCGCGAGGCGACGATCCTGCGACTGTTCGCCGTCGAGCGCTGGCTGCGCGCCGTGCTGCTAGCCCTGCTGGGCATCGCGGTGCTGCGGTTCAAGTCCTCGGAGGCCTCGCTGCGCCAGCTCTTCGAACATGCCCTTCCGGCCATCCGGTCGCTGGCCAACGTCTTCAACATCGACCTGAGCGCCAGCCCCACCATCGACCGGATCCGTTCCCTGCTGGGCGCCAACCCGAGCACCCTGGGCTGGGTCGCGGCGGCCCTGTTCACCTACGGCGCGATCCAGGTGGCCGAAGGGGTAGGCCTGTGGTCATTGCGCAGGTGGGGGGAGTACCTGGCGGTCGTCGCCACCGGCGTCTTCTTGCCCATCGAGGTCTACGAGCTCACCCACAAGATCACCTGGCTGCGGATCGTGGCGTTCTTGGTGAACCTGCTCCTGGTGGTCTACCTCGTGGTGTCCAAACGCCTCTTCGGCGTCCGGGGCGGGGCGGCTGCCCAGCACGCCCAGCGCAGCAGCACATCGCTGCTGGAGATGGAGGCGTCAGCGGCAGGCTCCGGCTGACAAGATGACGCCATGCACGTGTCGGCGAAGGCGGACTATGCGGTCCGGGCACTTGTCGAGCTGACGGCGCTCAGCGCGCAGCAGACCGGCTACGTCACGGTGGAGCAGCTCGCGGCCCGTCAGGAACTACCGGTGAAGTTCCTGGAGACCATCTTCACCGAGCTGCGAAAAGACGGCCTGGTCGTCAGCCGCCGGGGCGTCGACGGCGGCTACCGGCTCGCACGCAGCGCCAGTGAGATCACGGTGGCGGACGCGATACGGGCGGTGGACGGTCCACTGGCGGCGGTACGGGGGCTACGGCCGGAGGACACCGAGTACGGCGGCGCCGCCCAGGCCATGCCGCAGATGTGGGTGGCGCTTCGAGCCGCCGTGCGCCGGGTGCTCGAGGGTGTGACCTTGGCCGACCTCGCCTCCGGCGAGCTTCCGCCCGAGGTCATCGCACTCACCACCTCGGCAACCGCCTGGCATCGTCGCTAGAGCAGGCGCAACAGCTCGTCAGCGGCCGCATAAGGGTCCACGTCGCCGGTGGACACCTGCTCGGCCAGCACGTCGGCTCCGACCTCGTCCATCCTGCGCCACAGCGCCGCCATCGCGATCGCGCGGATCTCCGACCCGGCCCTGCGCTGGCGGCGCGCCGCCAGCGCTCCGCTGGCCGCAAGCCAGGAAGCGTGGGCGTCCAGCGCCTCCAGGAGCTCGGCTATCCCGGTGCCGACCGAGGCCACCGTCTTGACCACCGGTGGCGACCAGCCGGGAGGCTGTCCCGGCCCCGCCGGCCCGTGCCCCATCCTCAGCACGTTGCGCAGCTCGCGCACTGTGCTGTCGGCGCCGTCACGGTCGGCCTTGTTCACCGCGAACACGTCGCCGATCTCCACGATCCCCGCCTTGGCCGCCTGAACGCCGTCGCCCATCCCCGGGGCGAGCAGGACCACCACGGTGTCCGCGGTGGCGGCGACCTCGACCTCGGACTGGCCGACACCGACCGTCTCCAGGAGCACCACGTCGAACCCGGCGGCATCCAGGACCCGCAGCACCTGCGGGGTCGACCAGGCAAGGCCACCCAGATGACCCCGCGTCGCCATGGACCGGATGAAGACCCCCGGATCCGTGGCATGGTCCTGCATCCTGATCCGGTCACCCAGCAGGGCCCCTCCGGAGAATGGGGACGAGGGGTCCACTGCGAGCACGGCGACGCGTGACCCGCGGGCGCGCAGCGCCGCGACCAGAGCAGCGGTGGTGGTCGACTTGCCGACCCCCGGTGACCCGGTCAGGCCGATCACGCGCGCGTGACCCGCGAACGGTGCGAGCGCAGCCATGGCCTCGGGCAGGTGAGGCGAGCCGTCCTCCACCAGGGAGATCAGCCTGGCCACCGAGCGCGGGTCACCTGCCCGCGTCAGTCCCACGAGCTCGGGAACCGGGGATCGCGAGACCTCCCCCGCCCGGTCGCCGGCGGGCTCCCGCGCCGACCCGACAGCGACCACGAGGTCGGCTCAGCCCTTCGGGACGTGCACGAGCAGCGCGTCGCCCTGCCCGCCGCCGCCACACAAGGCGGCGGCCCCGACTCCGCCGCCGCGGCGACGCAGCTCGGTGGCCAGGTGCAGGACCAGCCGTGCGCCCGACATGCCGATCGGGTGGCCCAGCGCGATAGCTCCCCCGTTGACGTTCACCGTGTCCGGGCCGATCCCGAGCGCGCGGCTGGACACCAGCCCGACAGCGGCGAAGGCCTCGTTGATCTCGACCAGGTCCAGGTCGGCCACCGCCAGGTGGTCCTTCGCCAGCGCGGCCTTGATGGCGTTCGCCGGCTGCTCGTGCAGAGATGCGTCGGGGCCAGCGACTACGCCGTGCGCCCCGATCTCGGCAAGCCAGTCCAGGCCGAGCTCGGTCGCCTTCGCCTTGCTCATGACGACTACGGCGGCGGCCCCGTCGGAGATCTGCGACGCCGAGCCCGCGGTGATCGTGCCGTCCGGGGTAAACGCCGGGCGCAGCCGGGCCAGCGACTCGGCCGTGGTGTCGGCACGGATGCCTTCGTCCGCCGAGAAGACGACCGGATCGCCCTTGCGCTGCGGGATCTCGACGGCAGTGATCTCGGCGTCGAACAGCCCGTCCTTCTGGGCGCGCGCGGCCCGTTGGTGCGAAAGGGCAGAGAACTCGTCCTGCTCCGCGCGGGTCAACCCGTAGCGGTCGTTGTAGCGGTCGGTGGACAGCCCCATCGCCACCTGGTCGAACGCGCAGAACAGGCCGTCGTAGGCCATCGAGTCCACCAGGGCGACGTCGCCGTACTTGAAGCCCTCCCTGGACTTGGGCAGCAGGTGCGGGGCGTTCGTCATCGACTCCATGCCGCCCGCGACGATGATCTCGAACTCCCCGGCCCGGATGAGCTGGTCTGCAAGGGCGATCGCGTCCAGCCCCGACAGGCAGACCTTGTTGATCGTCAGCGCCGGGACCGACATGGAGATCCCGCCCTTGACCGCGGCCTGGCGTGCGGTCATCTGCCCCGCCCCGGCCTGCAGAACCTGCCCCATGATCACGTAGTCCACCTGCTCGGGTGCCACCTGGGCACGCGACAACGCGGCCTTGATCGCCACACCACCGAGGTCAGTGGCGGAGAAGTCCTTGAGCGAACCGAGCAGCCGACCCATCGGGGTGCGAGCTCCGGCGACGATGACTGATCCAGCCACGGCACGACCCTCCTGTCAGGGGCCGTCAGTCGGGCCCCTACGGTGTGCTGCAACGATACCCGCGGCACGAGCTGGCCCGTCCGGCAGGAGGTCCTTCGACATGATCACCCGAATCGACCACGTCGGCGTGGCGGTGGCCGATCTCGACACGGCCATCGAGTTCTACCAGCAGGTGTTCGGGATGCGCCTGGCCCACGTGGAGACGAATGACCAGCAGGGCGTCCGCGAGGCGATGATGGAGGTTGGTGAGAGCGGGTCGCACGTCCAGCTGCTCGCCCCCCTGCGACCGGACTCGGCGATCGCGAAGTTCCTGGACCGGTCCGGGCCTGGCATCCAGCACATCGCTTACACGGTGGACGACGTCGAGGCGACCAGCGCCGAGCTGCGGGCAAAGGGACTTCGACTGCTGTATGAGCAGCCGCGGGCCGGGACCGCCGGATCGCTGATCAACTTCGTCCACCCCAAGGACGCCGGCGGCGTACTGGTCGAGCTGGTCCAACAAGCTCCCGACAGCGGCGGGCCCACGTGAAGGCGATCCTGGACGCGATCTTGGCCGGCGACACCAGCTCGGAGGCGTTCGGCGCGCTCCACGTGCCCGCCGAGTACACCGCGGTCACCGTCCACAAGGACGAGGAGGACATGTTCGCCGGGCTGGCGTCGCGTGACAAGGACCCGCGGCGTTCGCTGCACGTGGAGCAGGTGCCGACCCCCGAGCTCGGTCCCGGTGAGGCCCTCATCGCCGTGATGGCCAGCTCGGTGAACTACAACACCGTCTGGTCGAGCATCTTCGAACCGGTGTCGACGTTCGGCTTCCTGGAGAAGTACGGTCGCACCTCGCCGCTGGCCCGCCGCCACGACCTTCCCTACCACGTGGTCGGCTCGGACCTGTCCGGGGTCGTCCTGCGAACGGGCCCCGGTGTCCACGCCTGGAGGCCCGGTGACGAGATCGTCGCGCACTGCCTGTCGGTGGAGCTGGAGAGCCCGTTCGGGCACAACGACACGATGCTCGACCCCGAACAGCGAATCTGGGGCTTCGAGACCAACTTCGGCGGGCTGGCCCAGCTGGCCCTGGTCAAGGCCAACCAGCTGCTGCCCAAGGCCGCGCACCTGACCTGGGAGGAGGCCGCCGTCCCTGGCCTGGTGAACTCCACCGCGTACCGGCAGCTGGTCTCGCGCAACGGCGCCGGCATGAAACAAGGCGACCTGGTGCTGATCTGGGGCGCCTCCGGCGGTCTCGGATCGTACGCGACGCAGCTGGCCCTCGGCGGGGGCGCGACCCCGATCTGCGTGGTCTCCAGCGAGGAGAAGGCTGAGATCTGCCGGCGGATGGGCGCCGAGCTGATCATCGACCGCGCCGCAGAGGGCTACCGGTTCTGGAAGGACCCGCACACCCAGGACCCCAAGGAGTGGCAGCGCCTCGGCAAGCGGATCCGGCAGCTCAGCGGTGGCGACGATGTCGACATCGTCTTCGAGCACCCGGGCCGCGAGACTTTCGGTGCTTCGGTGTACGTGGCCCGACGGGGCGGCACCATAGTCACCTGCGCGTCGACGTCGGGCTTCATGCACGAGTACGACAACCGCTATCTGTGGATGGCCCTGAAGCGCATCATCGGCTCGCACTTCGCCAACTACCGCGAAGCCTGGGAGGCCAACCGGCTCATCCAGCGCGCCAAGATCCACCCGACCCTGTCGCAGACCTACGCCCTCGCCGACACCGGTCAGGCCGCCTACGACGTCCACCGCAACCTGCACCAGGGCAAGATCGGTGTGCTCGCCCTGGCCCCGCACGACGGCCTCGGCGTTCGCGATGAGCATTTGCGCGCCCGGCACCTGGAGCAGATCAACCGGTTCCGCAACGTGTGAGCACCGGGACTGGACTTCGTCCGGCCTGTGGCGGTTGTCAGGCAACCCCGTTGTTCATGACCGATCCGACGCCCGGCTCAGTCCTGTCAGGGCAGCGCGGGCCTGGGCGCTGAAGGCGAACGCTGTCCGGCGCCGGTTGTTTGGCGTGGCGTTGGCGGCTCACGTGCCGTCTGGCGCGCGCCGGTCGACAGGCGCAACAACCATTCGACCGGCGGCGCCGGCCCGTTGGCGCCGCGTCAACCAGCTGTAGCCATCCTTGATCGGGACTGTGGCGATGGCCCGTTCGCTTCGGCCCATCGCACATCTGAGCCGCCTCCAAGGCCATCGCCCGGGAGCGGTTCAGTACGCTGTCGCGATGCCGGTGTGGAAGGCGATTGAGCAGGCGGAACCGGAGTTCGCCGAACGGGTGCGGCGGCTGTTCGACGCCGGTCGCCACAAGACAATCGCGACGCTGCGCGCCGACGGCTCACCACGCATCTCGGGCATCGAGTGCGAGTTCGCGAACGGCGATCTCCGCTTCGGTTCGATGACCGGTGCACGCAAGGGGGCGGACCTCAAGCGCGATCCCCGCTTCGCCCTGCATGGCCCGACCTTTCACCCGGAGGAGGGCAAGGAGGGCGACTGGCCGGGCGAGGCGAAGATCGCAGGACGAGCCATCCCCGCTGGCCCGGTGGCCCCGGACGAGGCGAACGAGCAACCTCACGCGCAGATGTTCGTCGCCGACATCACCGAGGTCGTCATCACCGGACTCAACGCCGAAGCCACCAGGCTCGTCGTTGAGTCCTGGACGCCTGAGCAGGGGCTACGAAGGGTCGAGCGGGACTAGCTCGGATCAGCCTCAATCCCCGTGACCGGCAGAAGGCGCGGCACTGTGGTGGCGAGTCGGCGCCGAGCATCCAGGCGCGTCGCAGTGCTCAGTAACGTCGGCAGCTGGGCGGCTCGAGCGATCGGCTTGCGGGTGTAGATCCCTTGACACGCTCTGCCCGTGACGCACCGTTGACGCTGTTGGCGTTGGTGGTAGGACGTGTCTCGTTAGCAATGTGAGTGCTTATGATCTTGGTCGACGGACCCGACCGGCGCTGCGGCCAACCGCCTTGAGCGACCGCCGGTGGCCGCACGGTTGGGCGTAAATGGGGAACGCCGCGGCTCTCACAGAAGATCAGGTCGGCCCGTGGAGGCGATTGCAAAGTCGGCCGACTGCGACGTTTGGCGACACAGAGACGGCTGTATCGGCTTCGACGCGACGATCTGCCGCTGTCGAGGGATTCGACGACACCCGCCCGCCGATATTTCACGATCGTGCAACAGCCTTAGGTTGACCCGCCGACACGTCGATCTTGCTGACGCGCAGCTCCGTGCGGTTACTGCGTGCCAGCGCCGTGACGTCCGGTGGGTCTAGCCGAGCTCGCTAACACGCCGCGGAGCGAGTCGGCCGTGTCCAGCGAGCGCCGACCCTGGGCCTGCAGGGACCTCACCGCCGGGTCGGAGTCAGCTGCCGCTACTTCCCACATCGCTTGCTCGGCCTGGCGCCACTCGGGCTTGTCGTGCACCTGCACGTCGACGAAGCCAACCTTCCGCGGGTCCGCCGGCGGTCCACCGCATGGATGCGCGGCGGGACCCGCTCGTCCGAAGGATCGACGGTTCCCGGCAGGTCAGGACGAGTCGCCCCCTGCTCGAGGGTAGGACGAGGTGGCCGGCCCAGATGTTTGCACGGCGAACACTCCAGGTTTCGGCGTCTCTTCAGGAGTCGGATGAGGATGTCGACTATCCGGTCATGAACAACACGGTGAGCGGGCGAATCAGCATCCAGTTCTTCGTCGCGGCCGCGTTCCTCGCGGTGTTCGGCTTCCTGAACTCCAGTCAGGACGGTGGGTCACTCGTCCCGTCGCTGATCCTGGCCGGCGCGTGCGTCGGTGCCGCCTTCGCGGTACGAACCGGCACGCCCAACGGACGAACGATCGGGCTGGTCGTCGCGGCCGGCACCGTCGCCTTCGGGGTGATCTCCCTGCTTTCTCACCACTATCTCCCGGGCAGCATCGTGGCCACCTTTGTCCTTGTCCGGCTCGCCTCCGCGGGCGCTGCATTCACCTCGAGCACGACGCAGCCGTCAGGCGCCTTCGCGTCGGCTCAGTACCCCCAGGCTCAGTACCCCCAGGCTCAGTACCCCCAGGCCCAGTACCCCCAGGCCCAGTACCCCCAGGCCCAGTCCGGGCAGGCACCTGCCGGTCAACCCGGGTTCGGCGCGCCTGCGTATGGCCAGCCCGGTTCAGGGCCAGCCTTCGGGCAGCCAGCGTTCGGGCAGCAGGCCTACGGGCAGCCGCCTGCTCCCCCCGTGGTGCCGCCCAGCGCCGGTGACCCACGCTTCGGCTGAGCGCCTCAGGCCAGGCTCAGGCCAGGCTCAGGCCAGGCTCAGGCCAGGCTCAGGCCACGGTCAGCCCACCGTCGATCACCAGCGCCTGTCCCGTCATGAACGACGAGGCGTCGCTGGCCAAGAACACCGCGGGCCCGGTCATCTCCTCGACCGTGGCCCAGCGCTGCATCGGCACACGAGCGATCAGCGCCGAACCCACCTCCTCGCTCGCGCGGGCGAAGTCGGTCAGGTCGGTCGCCACCCAGCCGGGCACCAGAGCATTGACCCGGACGCCGGCGTGGGCCCACTCGACCGCGATCGACCGGGTCAGCGACAGGACCGCGGCCTTGGCGGCTCCGTAGTGGGACATGAACGGCATGGCCCCCAGCCCGGCCACCGACGCGACGTTGATGACCGACCCCCTGCCCCGCTCGACCATGTGAGGGCCCACCGCCTGGCAGACGTAGAACGTGGAGTCTAGGTTGAGAGTCATGATCTTCTGCCAGCCTGCGTGCCGCATTCCCGCGAAGGGGCTCATGAACGAGTTGCCGCCCGCGTTGTTGACCACGACGTCGAGATGACCGAGTGAGGAGATCGCCGTAGCCACGGCAGCCGAGACCGCGTCCGGGTCGGTGACATCGGCGACCAGGACCAGCGAGCGGCGGCCCATCGCCTCAACCTCGCCGGCCACCTCACGCAGCAGGTCCTCGTTTCGGGCCAGGACGGCCACGTCCGCACCGGCGTCCGCATAGGCCAGGGCTACCGCGCGCCCTATCCCGCGGGAGGCGCCGGTGACCAGGGCTGTCTTGCCGGCCAGGTCGATAGTCACGAGAGTCCTCCGGTCAGGTCGTTCCAGGTCTGGTAGGGACCCTCCCACGTCGTCGGCAGCGGCGCTGCCCACGGGGCGACCCGCGTGACGACCTCGTCCAGGACCCGTCGCACGCTCGCCTCGCCGACCCACAGATGTTTTGCGCCGGCCACCTCGACGACCTGCGCCTGCGGGACACGGGCGAACCTTAGCCGAGCCTGCGGCGGTCGAAGGTAGTCGTCGAGCTCGGGAACCACAGCCACCATCGCCTTGCCGGAGGCCGCCCAACGATCCAGGTCGGCATCGGTGGAGTAGCGCAGCGGAGGGGACAGCAGGACCGCGCCCCGAACCGCAGGCAGGCACCCCCATCGCAGGGCCAGGTCGGTGCCGAACGACCACCCGAGCAGCCAAGGGTCCGGCAGTGCCCGGCTCAGGACTTCTGCAACAGCGGCCTCGACGTCGTACCGCTCGGCGCCGCCCTCGTCGAAGGCTCCCGTGGACGTCCCGGCGGGCGAGGACGTGCCGCGGGTGTTGAACCGCAGGACGGCCACGTCGGCCAGGGCCGGCAGCCGCCACGCGGCCTTGCGTAGCACGTGAGAGTCCATGAACCCGCCGGCGGTGGGCAGTGGATGGAGGCAGACCACTGTCGCGCGCGGGTCGCCCTGGACCGGAAGGGCGAGCTCGCCGACCAGGGTGTTGCCGTCTGCGGTGGTGAACGTGAGCGGCACCCGGACTGCCGGCAGGACGGTGCCCGCCTTGATCTCCACGCTCATCGACGGCCGGTGGTCGGCAGACACCGATACCCCGCGGGCAGGTGAGCGGTCATACGGGTTGGGCCCGCTGGCGCGCGCGACGCCGGATGTGCACGGTGACCAGGGCGATGGCGATGGCCGCGATGACTGCGTAGGTCCAGTACTTCAGGCCGTTCTCCAGCGAGGCCAGCGAGTGGGCGAAGAAGTACCCGAGCAGAACCACCGTCGAGCCCCACAGCACCCCACCGACGATGTTCCAGACGGCGAACGAGCGTCTTGCCAGTCCGCTCATGCCCGCCATGGCCGGCATCATGGCCCGCAGCAAAGCGACAGAGCGGCCGAACAGGACTGCCTTGCCGCCGTGGCGGTCAAAGAACGACTGGGCGGACACCCACCGGTGGTCGCCGACCCACTGGCCAAGCCGCGACGCCTGGATCTGTGGCCCGTAGCGGGTGCCTATCCAAAAGCCCACCGCCCCGCCGGCGATCACCGCGATCACCGCGGCTGGCCAGAACAGCGCCAGCGAGAACACCCCAGTTGCCGACAGCGCGCCGCCCAGCACCAGCGCGGCCTCCCCCGGCACCACGAAGCCGAGGAAGAACGCGCACTCGGCGAAGGCGATGAGCAGGAGGAGAGCGAACAGGTAGGGACCCCAGTGGTGGTCGATGAGCCAGGTCGACGCATGCTGCAACCGGGCCGCCACCACTGAAGGCTATCCGGGCCGGGGTCGGCGCCGCTCCCGCGCCTGCCAGCACGCCGAGTGCCAGTGCCGCCGGTCGTCCAGACCGCGGCCGGCGTCGACTGGCCAGACGACCACATGCGGGGTGGCCGGGCGGATCTGTTGGTCGCAGCCAGGGCATCGGTACGCCTTGACCGAGGCGGACCCGCTGATGGCGCGGACCACCCAGTCCTGGCCCGCCCAGTCGACCACCTGCTCCGGGCCGCCGTAGGCGCCCGGGCCGAGATCGGCGGGGCCGGCGGACCGACGCCGGTTGTAACGGGGGCTCACCAGGCCAGGGTAGTCAGGACCTGGGCACGGGGACGGGGACGCGTGGCCCGGCGACAACCGCCGTCAGGGCTGATGGACCCGGAACCCCCGCCCGGACTTGCGCCCGTTGTAGCCGGCGGTCACCAGGTGCTCCAGCAGCGGCGCCGGCGCGAAACCCGGCTCGCGGAACTCCCGGTACAGCGTCGTCTGGATCGCCAGGGAAACGTCGAGCCCGACCACGTCGAGCAGCTCGAACGGCCCCATCGGGTACCCGCAGCCGACCTTCATCGCGATGTCGATGTCGTCCGCCGTCGCATAGTGCGCCTGCAGCATCCGCACCGCGTCGTTCAGGTACGGGAACAGCAGCGCGTTCACGATGAAACCGGCGCGGTCGGCGCAGCGAACAGCGTGCTTGCCCAGCTGTTGACACACGGCCAGTGCAGTCGCCTCGGCGTCCTCGGCGGTGTTGACGGTGGAGACCACCTCCACCAGCTTCATCACCTGGGCCGGGTTGAAGAAGTGCAGTCCGACGACATCGGCCGGGCGAGCGGTGCACGCCGCCAGCTCGACGACCGGCAGGCTCGAGGTCGTGGTCGCCAGAATGGCCCCGGGCGGCAGGATCTCGTCGAGGGTCTCGAACAAGGCCTGCTTGACCGACAGCTCCTCGACCACGGCCTCGACGACCAGGTCACGGTCGGCCAGGTCGTCCAGCCGAGAAGTCCCGCTGACCAGCGCCAAGGCCGCCGCCCGCTCGTCGTCGGTCAGCTTCCCACGCAGGACGCCCTTGTCCAGCGAGCGTTCGATCCCAGCGCGGACCCGAGCCACCTTCTCCTCACCGCGTGCGACGTACCTGGTGTCGTAACCGGCCTTGGCGAAGACCTCGATGATGCCGGTGGCCATCGTTCCGGAGCCGACGACCCCGACTCTGGTCACCGCCCTGGCCCGCCCCTGGGTCCCGTCTGGGTGCGGGGTGTGCGCGTCATCGACGACCACGGGCGAGTCGGGGCGCTCGTAGGTGTAGAAACCCCGGCCGGTCTTGCGCCCGTTCAGTCCCGCGGTGACCATCTGCTTGAAGATCGGGCTCGGGGCGTGCAGCCGGTCGCGCGACTGCTTGTACATCGTGTCCAGGATCTCGTACGCGGTGTCCAGGCCGATCAGGTCCAGCAGGGACAGCGGACCCATGGGCAGCCCACAGCCCAGCTTCATCGCCGCGTCGATGTCCTCCCGGGTGGCGTACCGGGTCTCGAACATCGACGCCGCGTGGTTGAGGTACCCGAACAGCAGTGCGTTGGCTATGAAGCCGGCCTTGTCCCCGACCACGACGGCGGTCTTGCCGAGCTGCTCGGCGAAGTCCTCGACCTCCGACAGCACCGACGGGTCGGTGACCACCGTCCCGATCACCTCGATGAGCTTTTGCACCGGCGCGGGGTTGAAGAAGTGCATGCCGATGACTCTGGAGGGACGCCCGGTGGCGACCGAGATCTCGGTGACCGACAGGGAGGAGGTGTTGGTGGCCAGGATCGTGTCCGCGGGGGTGATCGACTCCAGCTCGGCGAAGATCGCGCACTTGAGGTCGAGCTTCTCCGGGACCGCCTCGACGACCAGCTCCACGTCTTTGAGATCTTCCAGCCGGGAGCTGAACGTGATCCGTGAGTAGATCTGCGCCTGCTCGGCCTCGGTCAGCTTCCCGCGCTTGACCGCCCGCCCGGTCGAGGCGGCGAGGTGACCGCGCCCGCGCTCGATCGAGGGCTCGTCGCGGTCGACCCCGACGACCTCCAGGCCACTGCGCGCGAACACCTCGACGATCCCCGCGCCCATGGTTCCCAGGCCCACGACACCGACCTTGCCGAACGTTCGCGCCATGGGTTCCGGCCTCCTGGGGTGACGTCAGGTCTGAAGTGTTCCAGACTGGGGCATGGCCACCTCCACGTACCCGTCGCCCGACGCTCCGGCCCGGGCCACCTTCGACTCTCTCGACCCGGCGACTGGGCAGGTTCTGGCCAGCTGGCCTGTTGACGACGAGCAGTCGGTGAACCGTGCAGTGGACCGCGCCAGGGTCGCCGCCCAGTGGTGGGCCGACCTCGGCTACCGCGGTCGACGGGAGCGGCTGCTCGCCTGGAGGGGGGTGCTGGCGCGCCGGGTCCGCCAGCTCGCGCACCAGGTCAACAGGGAGAACGGCAAGCCGGCCGACGACGCGGTCCTGGAGATCGTCCTGGCGATCGACCACATCGGCTGGGCGGCCCGTCACGCCGAGCGCGAGCTCGGCCCGCGCACCGTGCGCCCGAGCCTGCTGTCGATCAACCAGCAGGCCTGGCTGGAGTACCAGCCCTACGGCGTCGTCGGGGTGATCGGACCGTGGAACTACCCGGTCTTCACCCCGGTCGGGTCGATCGCCTACGCCCTGGCGGCTGGAAACGCGGTGGTGTTCAAGCCCTCGGAGTACACCCCCGGTGTCGGCGCCTGGCTGGTGGAGTCCTTCGCCCAGGTGGTCCCTGAGCAGCCGGTCCTGCAGCTGGTGACCGGCTCGGCCGAGACCGGCGCGGCGCTGTGCCGGGCCGGGGTCGGCAAGCTCGCGTTCACCGGGTCGTCGGCCACTGGCCGCAAGGTGATGGCCGCATGTGCCGAGACCCTGACCCCCGTCCTGATCGAGTGCGGCGGGAAGGACGCCATGATCGTCGACGCCGACGCCGACCTAGACGCCGCGGCCGACGCCGCGACCTGGGGTGGGCTGTCCAACGCCGGGCAGACGTGTGTGGGCATCGAGCGGGTCTATGTGGTGGACTCCGTGCACGACGCGTTCCTGGCAGCGCTGAGCGCCAGGGTCGAGGCCCTGCGGCCGGGCAGCGACTCCGCCGCTTCCTACGGGCCGATCACCATGCCGTCCCAGATCGCCGTGATCGGCCGGCACATCGAGGACGCCCTGGCCCGAGGCGCGCGCGCGGTCGTCGGCGGTGCGCACAGCGTGGCTGACCCCTACGTGGACCCGGTCGTGCTGGTCGAGGTCCCCTCCGACGCCCCGGCGATGACCGACGAGACATTCGGCCCGACGCTGGTCGTGACCAGGGTCAGGGACGCCGACGAAGCCGTGGACCGGGCCAACGCCTGCGCGTACGGGCTCGGCTCGGCGGTGTTCTCCAAGGCCCGCGGGATGGAGCTGGCCCGCCGGCTGCGCACCGGGATGACCTCAGTCAACTCGGCGCTGGCGTTCGCCACCGTGCCGGCCCTTCCGTTCGGTGGGGTCGGGGAGTCCGGGTTCGGCCGGATCCACGGCGCCGACGGGCTGCGCGAGTTCAGCCGCGCCAAGGCGATCACCCGCCAGCGCTTCGCCGCACCGCTGCCGCTGACCACCTTCGACCGCAAGCCAGGCTCGGTCGACCTGCTGATCAAGGCGGTCACCGCCATCCACGGCCGTCGTAGGGGCTGGCGCCGCGGCTGACTTGGCCGGCTCGGCCGCCGCTACATCACGCTCGGCGGCAACGGCTGCTTACCGAGGATCAGGTCGCTGGCCCGTTCCGCGACCGCGATGGTGGGGGCGTTGGTGTTGCCCCGCGGGACCGTCGGCATGACCGACGCATCGACCACGCGCAGTCCCTGCACGCCGTGCACCCGGCAGGCGAGGTCGACGACCGAGTCGTGCGAGACCCCCATCGCGGCGGTGCCCACAGGGTGGTAGAGAGTCTGGCCGTGCCGCCGGACGCAGTCGGCCACCTGCGCTGACGACTGCGCCGCCGAGCCGGGCAGGTACTCGCTGTCCAGGAACCTGGTCAGCGGCCCGGCCGAGGCGACCTCGCGGGCCACCGCGACCCCCGCCACCAGCGCGGCGACGTCCCGCTCGTCAGTGAGGTAGCGGGGGTCGATCCGCGGTCTCCACCTGGGGTCAGGCGAGGCCAGCCGCAGCTGGCCCGCGCTGTGCGGGGCGACCAGGACCGGGGCCATGGTGAATCCCGGCCCTGGCGGCTCGGCCAGCCCGTGGTCGAGGAAGGCCGCCGGCGCCACGTGGAACTGCAGGTCGGGTGCGGGCAGGTCCGGGCGCGAGCGGACAAACGCGCAGGCCTCAGCGATCGTCGAGGCCAGCGGGCCGTCACGCCGGGTCTGCCAGCGCAGCAGGGACGCCAGGTTCTCGTGGTCGTGCAGGCTCGTGGTGTTCTTGGTCAGCCAGATCGCCGGAGCGGCCAGGTGGTCCTGCAGGTTCTGCCCGACGCCAGGCAGGTCGACAACTGTCTCGATCCCGTTCTCGCGCAGGTGCGCAGCCGGACCGATGCCTGAGAGCATCAGCAGCTGGGGGCTGTTCACGGCGCCGGCGGACAGGATGACTTCGGCGTCGACGCGAGCCGACCGCTGCTCGCCGCCGGTCGACCACTGGACGCCGACGGCGCGGCCCGCCTCGATCACGATCCGGGTGACCAGCGCCCCGGTCTCGACGGTGACGGCACCGGCCACCAGCGCGGGACGCAGGTACGCGTCCGCGGCCGACCACCGGGCACCGCGGCGCTGGGTGACCTGGAAGAGACCCGCGCCGTCCTGCTCCGCGCCGTTGAAGTCCTCGTTGCCCTCGATCCCGGCGACCTGCGCGGACTCCACGAACGCATGGCTGAGCTCGTGGGTGTAGCGGGGGTCCTCGACCCGCAGCGGGCCGCCGCTGCCGTGGAAGGTCGACGCGCCTCGGCCATTGTCCTCGGCCCGCAGGAAGTAGGGCAGCAGGTCGGCGTACCCCCAGCCCGCGCACCCGAGCCGGTCGCGCCAGCCGTCGTAGTCCAGGCGGTTACCGCGGATGTACAGCTGGGCGTTGATCGAGGACGAGCCGCCCAGGACCTTGCCCCTGGGCCAGTACATCCGCCGGCCCAGGACGTGCTCCTGCTCCACGGTGTCGTAGTCCCAGTCGTGCTGAGTCTTGAAGAGCGTGGGGAAGGCCGCGGGGATGCGGATCTCGTCCACCCCCGCATCGTCACCGCCGGCCTCGAGCACAAGCACGGTGTGACCGGCTTCGGCGAGGCGGTAGGTGACCACACAGCCGGCACTGCCGGCGCCGATCACGATGTAGTCATACCTCTGGCCGGCGAGCGACTCCTGGTTCATGGCGTCACGCTAGCCTCCTGGACATGCGCCTGCTGATCGCACGCTGCAGCGTGGACTACGTCGGGCGGCTGTCCGCCCACCTGCCGCCTGCTCCTCGACTGATCCTGGTGAAGTCCGACGGCTCGGTCTCGGTCCATGCCGACGACCGCGCGTACAAGCCGCTCAACTGGATGAGCCCGCCGTGCATCCTGCGGATCGACGCCGACCAGCACGGGGTCGGGGTCTGGACGGTGACGAACAAGGCCGACGAGCGTCTTGTGATCACCATCGAGGAGGTCATCGCCGACTCCACCCATGAGCTGGGCGTCGACCCGGGGCTGGTCAAGGACGGGGTGGAGGCACACCTGCAGGAGCTGCTGGCCGAACAGGTGGACACCTTGGGCACCGGGTGGCGGCTGGTGCGCCGCGAGTACCCCACCGCGATCGGCCCGGTCGACCTGCTGTGCCGCGACGCCGGGGGGGTGGCCGTGGCCGTGGAGATCAAGCGCCGCGGCGAGATCGACGGGGTCGAGCAGCTGACCCGGTACCTGGAGCTGCTCAACAGAGACCCGCTGCTGGCTCCGGTGCGGGGGGTGTTCGCCGCCCAGGAGATCAAGCCGCAGGCCAGGGTTCTGGCAGCTGACCGCGGCATCGACTGCGTCATTTTGGACTACGCGACCCTGCGCGGCGCCGACGACCCCACGTCGAGGCTGTTCTAGGCGCCCCTGCCGTGGACTGCGTGCCTGCGCCCCCCAGGGTGGCCGGCGGGCCTGCACGTCGGTCCTGCCATCGTCGGGCCGGAGTCTGGGTCGATGCCCGCTGCGCATTTGCGGGCGGTCGGTCGCGCATCAATGATCCAATAGCCGAGAGGAGGCGACAGATGGGCGAGGATCTGGCAATCACAGTCCGAGGGCTGCGCAAGAGCTACGGGCAGCTTCATGCAGTCGCCGGCGTCGACCTCGATGTCCACCGCGGTGAGGTCTTCGCGCTGCTCGGCCCGAACGGGGCAGGAAAGACCACCACTGTGGAGATCCTCGAGGGGTACCGCGACCGCACGGCAGGGGACGTGACTGTTCTGGGTGAGGACCCGGCTCACCCGTCGGACCGCTGGCGGACCAGGATCGGGATCGTGCTCCAGTCGACGTCGGACAACGCCGACCTGACCGTCGGAGAGGTCGTGCGGCACTTCCACACCTTCTACCCCGCCCCCCGCGACGCAGACTCGGTGATCTCGGCGGTCGGACTGTCCGAGAAGACCGACGCGCGGGTACGAACCCTTTCGGGTGGCCAGCGGCGACGACTGGACGTCGCCCTGGGCATCCTGGGCGATCCTGAGCTGCTGTTCCTGGACGAGCCGACCACGGGGTTCGACCCTGAGGCGCGCCGGCAGTTCTGGGACCTCATCGAGCGGTTGAAGGCCGAAGGGGTCACGATCCTGCTGACGACGCACTACCTGGAGGAGGCCGAACACCTGGCCGACCGGGTCGCGGTCATCTTCGGTGGCGCGATCCTGGAAGTGAGCACCCCGGCGAATCTCGGTGGCCGCGCCGGGGCTGCCACCACGGTGCGCTGGCTGGAGGACGGGCAAACCCGAGCCGTGCTCACCGACCAGCCGACGCGCACCGTGCTGGAGCTCGCCGGTCGCCTCGACGGCGGGGAGATCCCTGAGCTGGCGGTGCTGCGTCCGAGCCTGGAGGAGATCTACCTGCGCATGATCGGCGCCGCGGAAGGCAGCCAGCCGTGACAGCAACCGGCCCGGCGGCGCCCACCCCGGCGACACCGACCCCAGCGACACCGACCCCGCCGGCCACGGCGACCGGGCCGGCGATGCCGTCCCTGACGACCTTGGCGCTGTCGCGGGGGCGCGTGGAGCTGCTGCTGTTCGTCCGGGACCGTCGCGCGATGGTCTTCACGTTCATCTTCCCGGTGATGCTGCTGCTGATCTTCGGCTCGGTGTTCAACGGCCCCGTCGGCAAGACCGCCGGGGTGACGTTCAGCCAGTACTTCGTCGCCGGGATGATCGCCTCCGGGCTGATGTACAGCGGGTTCCAGAACCTGGCCATCACCATCCCGATGGAGCGTGAGGACGGCACGTTGAAGCGGCTCGCGGGCACGCCTTTGCCCCAGGCCGCCTACTTCGCCGGCAAAGTCGTGCTGGTCCTGGCGTCGCTGCTTGGGCAGGTCGTGCTGCTACTGGGGATCGGAGTGGCGTTCTTCAAGGTCACCTTGCCCAGCACCCCAGCCAAGTGGTTCGACTTCGCCTGGCTGCTGCTGCTGGGTCTGCTGGCCTGCACGCTGCTGGGTGTCGCGTTCTCCACGATCCCCAAGACCGGGCGGGGGGCACCGGCGCTGGTCTCCCCTATCGTGCTGATCCTTCAGTTCACCTCGGGGGTGTTCTTCCCCTACAACCAGCTGCCGTCGTGGATGCAGCACCTGTCGGCCCTGTTCCCGCTGAAGTGGCTCTGCCAGGGCATGCGCTCGGTCTTTCTGCCCGACGCGTTCATGTACACCGAGCCGGCAGGCTCATGGGAGCTGCGCCGGGTGGCCCTGGTGCTGCTGGCGTGGATCGTGGTCGGGGCGCTCGCCTGTGCCACGACGTTCCGCTGGCAGCGCAGCGACGAGCGGTGACCCAGGTTCCGCCGTCGTCGCCCTGGCTGGACGTGCCGGACCGGCGCGAACAGCTGGACCGGCCCCGCTGCCATCGGTGGGCGGGGTTGGCTGCGGGTCGACCGGGGCGCCAGCCAGCCTGGCAACTCTGGCCCGGGCGGCCTGCTCGCTGGGCGAGGAGCCGCCCAGCAGGGCGCCCATCGCGCCCAGCAGCAGCCGGGTGGCCGCTTTCGCAGGAAGCCCGGGAACCCATGGCAGTGCCAGCATCCGCCGGTGCACCGGGTCCAAGGTCGACACTGCTGCGGCCGCGAGCACCGCATAGGCGGGGCGCGCTGCCAGCGGGAGCGGCGGGTTGAGCAAGAACCCGACGACCTCCCGCGCGTCCGGGCCGGCCGCGAGCTCGCCGTCGAAGCTGCGCAGCTGGGACGCCAGCTCGGCCGCGCTGCGAGGCGGGTCCTGCAGACCAAGCGGGACCGCCGCCCGCGCCCACTGGGCGACGTAGGCGTCGGCCCCACCAGGGATCGGGCCGCCGAACTCCTGGTGGGTGACCAAGAACGAGTCGGTGAAGGCCAGGTGCACCCAACGAAGCAGGTGCGGATCGCTGGCCGAGTAGGTCCCGCCGGGCGGCTGGGGCGAGGTCCCCTGCACGCGCTGGTGCATCCGGCGCACCCTTGCCGACTCCCTGTCCACCGCCGCCAGGTCGCCGAAAGTCACGGTCACCAGCCACCGCGTCGTTCCGGCGAGCCGTCCCATCGGGTCGTCGCGGTACCGCGAGTGCTCGCGCACGCCAGCCAGCGCGCCCGGGTGCAGCGCCTGCAGGAGCAGCGCCCGCACCCCGCCGACCAGCGTGGTCAGGCTCCCGTGGACCACCCAGGGGGCCGAGCCGGGCCCGAACAGTCCTGCGTCGTCGCCATCGGCCAGCGAGCGGACCCAGGCGGGCTGACCGTGGGGGTCACCGGACACCATCTGGCGAAATCCCCGCGACACCGGGTTGTCCACGAGGGTCGGAAGGTCGGGCAGGCTCAGTGATGGCACCCTGGAAGTCTGCGGGTGCCAGGCCCGGCCCGCACCTCGGGCGGAGCTCACGTCACGCCAGGTGGTTCGCCCGCCGGATCACCTCGACGATGCGCCCGATCACCACGTTGAGGTCGTAGTCCTTGGGGGTGAACACCTCAGCCACCCCGCCAGCGCGCAGGGCCGCGGCGTCGGCGTCAGGGATGATGCCACCGACGACCACCGGGACGTCGGCCATCCCGGCGGCTCGCAGGCCGTCCAGCACCTGCGGCACCAGGGACAGATGAGAGCCGGACAGGATCGACAGCCCCACGCACTGCACGTCCTCCTCGACCGCTGCCGCCACCAGCTGGGCCGCGGTCAGCCGGATCCCCTGGTAGACGACCTCGAAACCGGCATCGCGGGCCCGCACGGCGATCTGCTCCGCGCCGTTTGAGTGTCCGTCAAGGCCTGGCTTGCCGACGAGCAGCCTCAGGCGGCCACCCAGCTGCTGCCCGGTGCGCTGGACCGCGGCTCGGACTGCAGCAAGGTCGCCTTCGTGCGTCACCAGTTCGCCACCGGCCGGTGGCACGGCGCCGACGCCGGTAGGGGCGCGGTACTCCCCGAAGACCCGCCGCAGGGCGCCAGCCCACTCCCCGGTGGTGACGCCGGCCCGCGCACAGGCCAGGGACGCAGCCATCAGGTTCTGCGTCGTCGCGGCCGTGGCCTCCAGCCCCTCCAGCGCGGCCGCGGCCGCGGCCGCGTCGCGACGGGCACGCCACTGGCCGAGCGCGGCGACGGCGCCGGCCTCGACGCCGGCATCGATGCTCTGCACCGGCCCGCCGGCATCGTCCAGCAGCGGGTTGGCCTCCGTGCCGGTGAATGCGTTGACTCCCACGACGATGTCCTGGCCGGTCTCGATGCGGGCCCGGCGGGCAGCGTGCGAGGCGACCAGCTCGCCCTTCATGTAGCCGGACTCCACTGCGGCAACGGCGCCGCCCATCGCCTGGACGCGGTCGATCTCCGCCCGCGCCAGGGCGACCAGCTCGCGGGTCTTGGCGTCCACCACCACCGACCCCTCGAACAGGTCCGGGTAGTCGAGCAGGTCTGACTCGTGCGCCAGGACCTGCTGGACGCGCAGCGACCACTGCTGGTCCCACGGCCGTGGCAGACCCAGCGCCTCGTTCCAGGTGGGCAGCTGGACCGCCCGGGCCCGCGCATCGCGCGACAAGGTCACCCCGAGCAGCTCCAGCACGATCCGCTGGACGTTGTTCTCCGGCTGCGCCTCGGTCAGGCCCAGGGAGTTGACCTGGACGCCGTAGCGGAACCGGCGCTGACGCTCGTCGGTGATCTGGTACCGCTGGGCGACCAGCTCGTCCCACACCCGGACAAACGCCCGCATCTTGCACATCTCCTCGACAAAGCGCACGCCCGCGTTGACGAAGAACGACAGCCGCTGCACCACATCGCCGAAGTCCTCAGTGGCAACCTGCCCGCTGTCGCGCACCGCGTCGAGCACCGCGATCGCCGTGCACATCGCGTAGGCGATCTCCTGCACCGGGGTCGCGCCGGCCTCCTGTAGGTGGTAGCTGCAGATATTGATCGGGTTCCAGCGGGGGGCGTGGCGGACCGTGTACGCGATCAGGTCGGTGGTCAGGCGCAGCGACGCAGCCGGCGGGAAGATGTACGTCCCGCGTGACAGGTACTCCTTGATGATGTCGTTCTGCGTGGTGCCCGCGAGAAGCGCGGCGGCGCCCCCGGCGTCACCCGTCCCGCCGACGGCCTCCGCCTGCTCCTCGGCGGCGACCTGGTAGAGAGCGAACAGCCACATGGCAGTGGCGTTGATCGTCATCGAGGTGTTCATCTCGACCAGCGGGATACCGGCGAACAGAGCCCGCATGTCCCCCAGGTGCGCGACCGGGACGCCGACCTTGCCGACCTCCCCACGAGCCAGCTCGTGGTCGGGGTCGTAGCCGGTCTGGGTAGGCAGGTCGAAGGCCACCGACAGCCCGGTCTGGCCCTTGGACAGGTTGAGCCGGTAGAGCTCGTTGGACGCGGTGGCCGACGAGTGCCCGGCATATGTGCGCATCACCCACGGTTTGTCCCGCTCACGCCGACCCATCCGGCAGCTCCCGCCTCGAGACCGTGGCCGCCGTGTTCTGGTCGACCCGTCGCGCGAGAGCGTACTTGTCAGGCTCCGATGCCCGCGCGGGGGCTGCCCGCAGCGCCGCTGAGCTCGACCGCCCGCTCCAGATGAAGGATCCGGTGCAGCCGGGTCACCGCCAGCAGCCGCAGCAACCGAGGCTGCGGGTCGACCAGGACCAGCCGGCGGCCCCCGCGCACGCAGTTGCGGTGGGTGGTGACCAGCAGGCCCAGCCCGACGCTGTCGACGACCCGGACCCCGGACACGTCGATGACCACGTCCGTGTCGGGCCCAGACTCCACTGCCAGCATGAGCGACTCCCGCAGCTCACCCACCGTGGTCACGTCAAGGCGCTCCGGCAGGACCATGTCAGCCCTGCGCAAACCAGTCGAACGCATGCGGCCTCCGCTCGCGGCGGGGATCGCGACGCCGGACCCAGGCGGGGTCCGGCGGGGGGAAGTGATCAGCGCCGTAGAACCGGACCCGTCACCGCAGCGACGGAGCGGGCTCCGACGGAACGTTAGGCCGTGTGGGTGTACCGGCGCCGGACGACACGCGGACGGCACCCCGAAAACCGGCGGACACCCCTTCCAGACCGTCCACTCAGCGCCCCCGGACCGCGGCGCAGGTGCCGACGGGGCCCCGGTGGCGCACACTTGGCAGGTGCGGGCAGCCAACTCCGTCTCCTTCCTCTTCGGCCCCGTCGTGGCCTTCGTGGGGATCGGGATCTTGTCCCTGCTGCTGCGCTGGGCGTTCGGGCGCGGCGGCTCACTGATCGCCCCACCGCCACGACCAGGAGCTCCGACGGACTACGGGCTCCTGGTACCGGTGACGCCTGTCCTGCACCAGGGCGATGGCCACGCCCTGGTGCAGGCCCTGGCTGACCACGGGCTGCGCGCGACGTTGGCCCCGACGGTCCACGGACCACGGCTGATGGTGTTCGCGGCTGACGAGGAGCGGGCCCGGGCGATCCTGGCGTCCCGCTAGACCCGGCGCGCCGGCTCCTCACGGCGGCAGCGGGGTGTCCCCGTAGGTGTAGCCCTCCTGCGGGTAGCGCCCGCCAGCGGCCGACCCGGGCGGCATCGCGGCGTGGAGACCGGCCAGGTCCTCAGGGTAGAGCTGGACGCCCAGCGCACCGACGTTCTCCTCCAGGAAGGTGCGCCGCTTGGTCCCCGGGATCGCCACCACGTCATCGCCTTGCGCCAGCACCCAGGCCAGAGCCACCTGCGCCGGTGAGCAGCCACGCTCGGCGGCAACCTTGCGAACCACGTCGACCAGGCGAAGGTTCGCGGCGAAGTTCTCACCCTGGAACCGGGGGTTGCCGCGACGGAAGTCCCCTGGCTCGAAGTGGTCCGAGCTGGTCAGCGTCCCGGTGAGGAACCCCCGACCGAGCGGGCTGAAGGCCACGAGGCCGACCCCGAGCCGGCGGGCAGCTGCCACCAGCTCAGCCTCCAGGTCGCGGGTCCACAGTGACCACTCGCTCTGCAGCGCGGCGACCGGGTGGACGGCGACCGCCCGCTCCAAGGTCGCAGCGCTGACCTCCGACAAGCCCAGGTGCCGCACCTTCCCGGCCGCGACCAGCTCGGCCATCGCGCCGACCGACTCCTCAACGGGGACGGTGCGGTCGACCCGGTGCTGGTAGTACAGGTCGATGTGGTCGACGTTCAGCCGGATCAGGCTGGCGTCGCAGGCACCCCGGACGTACTCCGGCCGCCCGTCCGTGCGCATCGCGTTGTCGTCGCGGACGAGTCCGAACTTGGTCGCCAGCACCACCTCCTCGCGCCGGCCTGCGATGGCGCGCCCTACGAGGATCTCGTTTCGGCCGTCCCCGTACACGTCGGCGGTGTCCAGCAAGGTGACCCCGAGGTCCAGTGCGCGGCGGATCGTGGCGACAGACTCGTCGTCGTCGGCCGCGCCGTAGGACTGCGACATCCCCATGCAGCCCAGTCCAAGCGCGGGAACGACCAGACCACCCAGGGGGCCCCCGCCGCCGAGCCGGCGGGAGGCCAGCACTTCACCCATGCCTGTGATCCTGCCCCTCAGCCGTCGTAGTAGTCCACGTCCGGCTCGCGCACGATGTCGGCGCCCAGCGCCCGCAGCTGATCATCGAAGCCCGGGTACCCGCGGTCGATGTGATACCCGTCACTGACCGTGGTGACGCCCTCGGCCACCAGGCCGGCCATCACCAGCCCAGCGCCGGCGCGGATGTCGGTGGCTCGTACCGGCGCGCCGGACAGCTGCTCGCGTCCGCGGACCACGGCATGGTGCCCGTCAGTGCGGATGTCCGCTCCGAGCCTGGCCAGCTCGTCCACGAACATGAAACGCGCCTCGAACAGGTTCTCGGTGACCATCGCGGTACCGTCGGCGACCGCGTTCAGCGCCAGGACCATCGGCTGCAGGTCGGTCGCGAACCCGGGGTAGGGCAGCGTCACCACGTCGACCGCCTTTGGCCTTCGCTCACACGTCACCCGAAAGCTGGTCGCCTCCCGGTGCACCTGGGCGCCGGCCTGGGTGAGCTTGTCCAGGGCGATCTCGAGGTGCTCGGCACATCCGTTGTGCACGGTCACGTCTCCGCGCGTCATCACCGCGGCGATCGCCCAGGTACCCGCCACGATGCGGTCGGGGACTGTGGTGTGGTCGACCGGTTGCAAGTGGTCGACGCCGGCGACCTCCAGGGTCGAGGTGCCGACCCCGCCGATCTGGGCCCCCATCCCGGTCAGCATCCGGCAGATGTCCACGATCTCCGGCTCGCGAGCGGCGTTGTCGATCACCGTGGTTCCGCGGGCCAGCACCGAGGCCATCAGCAGGTTCTCCGTGGCCCCGACACTGGGGAAGTCCAGCCAGATCTGCGCACCGACCAGGCCGCCGGGCGGGGCTACCGCGACCAGGAACCCGTGCTCGTTCTCGATTGTCGCGCCGAGGCGGACCAGGCCGTCCACGTGCAGGTCCAGGGGGCGCGAGCCGATGGCATCTCCGCCGGGCCGGGCCACCTGGGCCCGCCCCACCCGCGCGACCAGAGGCCCCAGGACATTGATTCCGGCCCGCATCCGGCGGACCAGGTCGTAGTCGGCCTGGTGACCGGGCACCTCGGGAACCTTGATCGTGACCGACGAGGTGAGCCGGTCGTGGTCCACCTGGCAGCCCAGCCGGCCGAGCAGCTGCCCCATGATCTCCACGTCGAGGATGTCGGGCACCTCGCGGATCGTGGTGCGACCCTCGGCCAGCAGTGCAGCGGCCATCAGCTTCAGCGCGCAGTTCTTCGCACCCGTCACCTTGACCTGACCGACAAGGCGCGCGCCACCGGTCACCCGGAACCGTTCCACACCGCCAGCGTACGGGGCCCGCCCGCTACCCTGGGCCTATGACGGTCCCCAGGGCGCAGCGGTTCTGAGATGGTGAACCTGACCCGCATCTACACCCGGACCGGCGACGAGGGGACCACCTCGCTCGGCGACCTGTCGCGGACCTCCAAGAACGACCTGCGCCTGGCTGCGTACGCGGACGTCGACGAGGCCAACTCGTGCCTGGGGGTGGCCCTGGCCCTGGGCGAGCTCCGTGCGCCGCTGCCGGCCCTGCTCACCAGGATCCAGAACGACCTGTTCGACGTGGGCGCCGACCTGTGCACCCCCGTGACCGCTGATCCGGCGTATCCGCCGCTACGGGTCGAGGAGTCGTACGTGACCCGGCTGGAGGCGGACTGCGACAGCTACAACGCCCAGCTGGACAAGCTGCGCTCGTTCGTGCTGCCCGCCGGTACACCAGGTGCCGCCCTGCTGCACGTCGCCCGGACGGTGGTACGCCGGGCCGAGCGGTCGACCTGGGCGGCACTGGCCGTACACGCCGACACCATGAACCCGATGACAGCGCGCTACCTCAACCGCCTCTCGGACCTGCTTTTCATCCTGGCCCGCGTGGCCAACACGCCGGGAGCCGGCGGGTCCGGCGACGTGCTGTGGACCCCCGGCGCCAACCGCTGACCACCCGGGAGACTGCCTGACCGCGTCGCGGGCGACGCCACCGCGTCCCTCGCTAGCTGGCCGAGGGGTCAGCTGACCGAGGACGCCCCGGCCAGACGCAGCCGCACGTCGGCGCGACCGACAGCCGCCTCGAGCTGGGCGATCTCCACGTCCGCCGCGCCGACCGCCTCCTCACGGCCCCCGGCGGCCCGCAGCTGGTCAAGCCGGGCTAGCGCGGCAGTTCGGGACGCCTCCGCGCGTGGTACGTCGATCGCGTCGACCAGCTCGGCGACCCCGGCCAGCACCGTGACCCGCGTGGACAGTCCCGAGATCGGACCGTCGCCCACCGCCTCGACCCCGGCTGCGGCGTCCGCGCTGGTGTCGACCTGGACGAACCCACCGTGCACCGCCAGCCGCACCTGGGTCCCGTCCGGCTGCTCCACCTTGACCTCACCGGCAAGCACGTCACCGACGAACGGCGCGTGGCCGGCAAGCACGGTCAGACTGCCCTCTGAGGTCCGCATGACCACCGCGGTCGCCGCCCCGGCCAGAAGTGTCTGTTCGGGGGTGACGACCTCCAGGGCGAGAGTGCCGGCCATCAGCTGCTCTCGAACGTGCGCGCCTTGGCGAGCACCGACTCCACGCCGCCGACATTGAGGAACGCCTGCTCGGGCACCGAGTCGAGGTCCCCGTTGACGATCGCCTCGAAGGACTCGATGGTCTCCTGGATGGGGACGAAGATGCCCTCGACCCCGGTGAAGACCTCCGCCACGAAGAACGGCTGGGACAAGAAGCGCTGGATCTTCCGGGCCCGGTTGACGGTGACCCGGTCCTCCTCGGACAGCTCGTCCAGGCCCAGGATCGCGATGATGTCCTGAAGCTCCTTGTACCGCTGGAGCACCGACTGCACGTTCCGCGCCACCCGGTAGTGCCGCTCCCCGACGATCTCCGGGGCCAGGATGTTGGAGGTCGACGCCAGCGGGTCGACCGCCGGGTAGATCCCCAGCGCGGCTGTCTGGCGGGACAGCTCGGTGGTGGCGTCCAGGTGGGTGAACGTGGTGAACGGCGCCGGGTCGGTGTAGTCGTCCGCCGGCACGTACACCGCCTGCAGCGAGGTGATCGACTTGCCTCGCGTCGAGGTGATCCGCTCCTGCAGCTCGCCCATCTCGTCAGCAAGGGTCGGCTGGTACCCGACGGCAGACGGCATCCGACCCAGGAGAGTGGACACCTCGGAGCCGGCCTGGACAAACCGGAAGATGTTGTCGACGAACAGCAGCACGTCCTGGTTCTGCACGTCACGGAAGTACTCCGCCATGGTCACCGCCGCCAGGGCCACGCGCAGCCGGACCCCCGGCGGTTCGTCCATCTGGCCGTAGACCAGGGCGGCCTTCTCCAGGACGCCGGACTCTTTCATCTCCAGCAGCAGGTCGGTGCCCTCACGGGTGCGCTCTCCGACACCAGCGAACACCGACACCCCTCCGTGGTGGGTGGCCACGCGGTTGATCATCTCCTGGATGAGCACGGTCTTGCCGACGCCAGCCCCACCGAAGAGACCGATCTTGCCGCCCTGGACGTACGGCTCGAGCAGGTCGATCACCTTGATACCGGTCTCGAACATGGTGGCCCGCGGCTCGAGGGCGTCAAACGTGGGCGCGCTGCGGTGGATGTCCCAGCGCTCGGTGACCTCGCCGATGTCGTCTGTGTCGATCGGGCGCCCCAGCACGTTGAAGACGTGGCCGAGGACGACGTTGCCGACCGGGACGCTGATCCCGCGGCCGGTGTTGCGGACCGGGGCCCCCCGTACGAGACCGTCGGTGGGCTGCATGCACACGCAGCGCACCCGACCCTCGCCGATCTGCTGGGCGACCTCTGCGGTGACGGTCAGGGTCTTGCCCTCCAGGACCAGATCCATCTCGACCGCAAAGTTGATCTCGGGCAGCGCGTGCGGCGGGAACTCGACGTCGACGACCGGACCGGCGATGGCCACGACCCGACCCATCTCGAGGGAGCCGCCCCCCGTGGCAGTGGTCTCGGGTGCAGTGGTGGTCATGATCGTCAAGCTCCCTTCGGTCCGCGGAGCGCTTCGGCACCGCTGACGATTTCCATGATTTCGGTGGTGATCGAGTCCTGACGGGCCCGGTTCATGATGCGGCTGAGAGTGCGGATCAGCTCGTCGGCGTTGTCCGTGGCCGCCGCCATGGCGCGCTGCTGGGCCGTGAAGAACGACGCGGCACCCTCGATGAGGGCGGAGAAGACCTCGGACTCGACTGCGCGCGGCGCTAGCTCCGCCAGCAGCTTCTCCGGGTCGGGCTCGAACTCGGTGTAGCCCTTGATCCCGCCAGCCACCGCCGGCTGGGCCGGGGCCGGGGCCGAGGTGTCCGGACCGGGCGCGGCACCTGTGTCGGGAAGGGGCAGGAGCTGCTGGGTGCGCACCGCCTGGGACCCGGCCGACAGATAGCGGGTGGACACCAGCATGATCTGCTCGACGTCACCGGCCAGGAAGGGTGCGGTGATCGCGGCGGCGACCTCGCGGGCGTCGGAGAAGCTCGGCCTGTCCGCAAAGCCTGCGAAGGCCCGCTCGACGGGCATACCGCGGAAACGGAAGTACGCCGGCGCCTTCTTGCCCACCGTGTACAGCCGGATCTCGGCGCCGTTCCTCTTGAACTCGCCAGCCAGCCGCTCGGTGGTTCGAAAGACCGTGGTGTTGTAGGCGCCGCTGAGCCCGCGGTCGCCGACGATCGCCAAGATGGCCACCACTTTGGGCGCCAGCGGTGTGCCCAGCAGCTTGCGGGCCGCGACCGGGTCGGCCTTGGCGGTCTCGACGATGATCCGCGCCATCCCCGCCCGGTAGCGACGGTTGGCGATGATCCGGTTCTGGGCGCGCACGATCTGGGACGCGGCGATGAGCTCCATCGCCTTGGTGATCTTCTTCGTCGCTTGGACGCTGCGGATTCTCCTGCGCAGGACGCGTTCCTGGCCGCCGGCCATGGATCAGCCGACCTTCCCCGTGTCGAAGCCGTCGATGAACGACTTCAGGCCCGTGTCCATGGCATCGGTGTCCGCCAGGGTCCCTGTGGTGCGGATGTGCTCGAGAATGTCGGCGTGCTGGGCCCGGAAGTACTCGCGCAGCTCGGCCTCGAAGCGGATGACTTCCGACACCGGGACGGTGTCCGCCCAGCCCTTGGTCCCCGCGTAGACCACCAGGACCTGCTCCTCGACGGGTACCGGCGCGTTCAGGGGCTGCTTGAGCAGCTCGGTCAGCCGGTACCCGCGGTCGAGCTGGGCCTGTGACACCTTGTCGAGCTCGGAGCCGAAGGTGGCGAAGGACTCGAGCTCGCGGAACTGAGCGAGGTCGAGCTTGAGCGTGCCGGCGACGGCCTTCATCGCCTTGATCTGTGCCGCACCGCCGACCCGGCTGACCGAGTTACCCACGTTGATGGCCGGCCGCACGCCGGAGTAGAACAGGTCGGCCTCGAGGAACACCTGGCCGTCGGTGATCGAGATGACGTTGGTCGGGATGTACGCCGAGATGTCACCAGCCTTGGTCTCGATCACGGGCAGCGCGGTCAGGGAGCCGCCACCCAGGGCGTCGGACAGCTTCGCGGCCCGCTCCAGCAGGCGGCTGTGCAGGTAGAAGACGTCACCCGGGTAGGCCTCGCGGCCGGGCGGGCGGCGCAGGAGCAACGACACCTGACGGTAGGCCTCGGCCTGCTTGGAAAGGTCGTCGTACACCACGAGAGCGTGCTCGCCGTTCTCCATCCAGTGCTGACCCATCGCGCAGCCGGCGTAGGGCGCCAGGTACTTGAACGGGGCGGGGTCTCCGGCGGAGGCGACGACGACGACCGTGTACTCCATGGCGTTGTGGTGGGCAAGGGTGGCCACCGTCTGCGCCACCGAAGAGTTCTTCTGGCCGATCGCGACGTAGATGCACTTCACGCCCAGACCGCGCTGGTTGATGATCGTGTCGATCACCACCGACGTCTTCCCAGTCTTGCGGTCGCCGATGATCAGCTCCCGCTGGCCCCGGCCGATCGGCGTCATGGCGTCGATGGCCTTGATCCCGGTCTGCAACGGCTCGGAAACTGGCTGGCGCCCGATGATGCCGGGAGCCTGGACCTCCATCCGCCGTGTCTGGTCGGTGGCGATCGGACCCTTACCGTCGATCGGCACGCCGAGGGCGTTCACCACACGTCCCAGGAGCGCGTCACCGACCGGCACGGTCTGGATCCGGCCGGTGGCCCTGACGATCTGCTCCTCTTCCAGGGAGTCGACGCTGCCCAGGACTACCGCCCCGATCGTCGCCTCGTCGAGGTTCAGGGCAAGCCCCAGTGTGCCGTCCTCGAACTCGAGCAGCTCGTTGACCGCTGCGCCAGGAAGTCCTGACACGCGCGCGATGCCGTCCCCGACCTCGACGATGCGTCCGACCTGCTCCGAGCCCACCGCGGGGGTGTACTCGGCGACGTGCCGGCGCAGCGCTTCGGTGATCTCGCTCGCGTCGATCGTCAGCTCAGCCATTCCCGTGCTCCCTGTCGTCGCTTTCGTCGGAGTCGTGATCGGGCTCGTGGTGCACCGCTGCGTCGACGTCGTCGGCCAGCGGACCCCGGTCCCAGTCTGCGTTGAGCAGGTGCTCGCGCAGGGCGTCCAGCCGGCCGCGGGCGGTGGCGTCGACGCGCAGGTCGCCAATGTCTACCAGCACCCCGGACAGCAGCGACTCGTCGATGGAAACCTGGAGCTCGACGGGCGCACCGGTCAGCGCCGACAGGGTCTGCGAGAGCCGGCTGCTCTCGTCCGGGTCGACCTCGCGGGCGGCGCGGACCCGGGCCACCCGCCAGCCACGCGCCCTAGCCGTCTGCTCGACCAAGAAGTCGATAGTGCCGACGAAGTCTCGTGGGCGACCTCCGGTGAGTGTGTACTGCACCAGATCCACCGCCGCGGTCGACACCTTGCCCGTGAGCAGCTGCGCGACCACCCCATGCCGGGCCTGCAGAGGCAGGTCGCGGTCAGACAGGGCATATCGCAGAGCGGGAGCGGCTTCGACGGTACGGGCAAACCGGAAGAGCTCGTCCTCGAGCTCCTCCAGCTCTGAGACCGACAGGCCTTCGAAGACCGCGGTGGCGAAACCGGCCACTCGGTTGCGTGACTGCAAGTGTCCGAGTGCGGGCTCTTCGGTCAGCACACCCTCGGCGGCGTGCCGCGCACGGTGGCTGAGCCATTTCAGGGCGAGCGGAACCTCCGGAGCCGATACGGCGCCGCAGGCGTAGACGGCGGTCCGTCGGGCAGGGTCGGACACCTTGCCGCGCAGCAGGTCGTCGACCACGGCGCGGCGAGAGCTCGGCGGCACCGCGGTGTCGGTCAGCGCCGTCCGAAGCTGGGCGTTGCCCTCGACCAGGACGTCGACCGACTCCAGCTCCGCCGCCAAGACCGCGAGGGACGCAGCGTCCCCCGGCTCGGCGGTTCGGACCGCGTCGATCACGGCCGCCGCATAGCCGGCCAGGCTGGGATTCACGGGCGGGCGCCGGCAGACCCAGCCGTCGCCGCGGCGCCGGTCGCGTTGAGGGCGGCGACCGCCTCGTCGATCAGGTCGCGGTGGGTGGCCGCGTCGACCTCCCGGCCGATGATCCGCTCGACGACGTCCAGCACCAGCTCCCCCATGCGGGTCGAGGCCTGCTCGAGGGCACGACGGCGGGCGAGCTCCACCTCGGCCTCGGCGTTGGCCAGGATCCGGTCGAACTCGGCTTGACCGCGCCCACCCATCTCGGCCTTGACCTGGTCGGCCGTCCGGTTCGCCTGGGCGACGATCTCCCTGGCCTGCTTGCGGGCCTCATCCAGCGCGGCACGACGCTCGTCGTCCGCCGCGGCGGCGTCGGCCCGAGCGGCGTCGGCCGCCTCCAGTGAGCTGCGGATGTGCTCCTGCCGCTGCTCCATCGCCGTATTGACCGGCGGCAGGATGTACTTCCCGATCAGCCAGATGATGACCAGGAAGATCGCGAGCTCAACGAAGAACGTCCCGTTGGGCAGCAGGAAGATTGACGAGGTGAGCACGGCCAACTACTTGGCTGAGAAGACGTAGATGAAGACGACCATGAAGACCAGGTTGATGAAGTACGCCGCCTCGACCAGACCGACAGTCAGGAAGAAGTACTGACGCGCCTTCGACTCGATCTCGGGCTGACGAGCGATCGCGGCGATGGTCTGGCTGCCGACGAGGCCGTCACCGATAGCCGCGCCCGCCGCACCGCCCGCCAAGGCGAGTCCGCCACCGACGAGCGCCCCGGCGATGCGGATCGCGTTGTCGAGACCAGCATCTGCTGCCATGAATTCCTCCAGTGAAAGTGATCTGTTGAATCTGGGTGAGTGTGCCCCGGCGGGTGGGGCCGGTCAGTCAGGGTGGCTAGGTGCTGTGCGTGCCGGGCGGAACCCAAGGTGTCAGGAAGACCAGTCCAGCGAAGCGGGCCCGGACGTCTGGTGCAGGCATCGTCAATGCTCCTCGACGGACGTGCCGATGCTCAGGTAGACGATCGTGAGCAGAGCGAAGATGAACGCCTGGATCGCCCCGATGAACAAGGCGAACGGCTTCCAGATCAGCTCCCCGAACGGCACCAGGTAGACCGGGAGCAGGGCCACCATCACCGCGACCATCAACACGCTGGCGAAGATGTTGCCGAACAACCGGAAGGTGAGCGTGATCGGCTTGGTGAGCTCCTCGATCACGTTGATGGGTAGGAAGATCGGGTTCGGCTGGAGGTAGTGCTTGAAGTACCCCTTCGCCCCCCGGGCGCGAACTGACTCGACGTGCACGAGCACGATGACCGTCAGGGCCATGGCCAACGGCAGGTTGATGTCGGCGGTCGGCGGAGGGAGCCGTTCGGGGTTGTGGCCGCTGGGGATGATCTCCATCCAGTTGCAGACCAGCAGGAAGAAGAAGATGGTCACCGCGAGGGGGACGTACTTGCGCCCCTTGGGACCGATCGCGGAGTCGGTGAGCTCGCAGACCTGCTCGACCAGGGTCTCCCAGAAGAGCTGGAGCTTCCCCGGTACGCCCGAGGTGACCCGAGAGCGCATCATGAAACCGGTGACGAGCACGACGGCAGCGGCGAACAGCGTGCTCCAGACGATGTCCAGACTGATGGTCATGCCGAACAGTTGCGCGGTTGCCGCGTGGTCCCCGATCTGGATGGTCGGCCCGGCCGCGATCACGAGATCCCCTCCCTCAGGACTGCTCGCCCGGCGCTGGCCACGAAGGCGAGCTGGAACAGCACGAGCCCGATCGCCAGTCCCATCCCGAGCGCGGGGGCGATGAGCACGCCGACGATCACGACCGCTGTGAGCACGGTCAGCCGCAGCAGGCTGCGGCTGCGCATCAGCCGCTTCACCAGCTTGGTGTCAGTGCCGTCGACGGGCAGCTTCACGACACCGGCGGCGAGAAGACGGAAGTTCACCACTCCCAGTCCGACCCCGATGGCGATGCCGACAGCGGCCAACGGCTGCGAGATCAGCGCGGCCACGACGAAGCCGACCGCTCCCAGCCCCACCGCGATAAGCATCGTTGGCCGCAGGACGCGGTTGAGCGAGGTCACCTCGAGGTCGCCCAGCACGCCGGCTACGCCACCCCTCGAGAAGCTAGAGGAAGCGGCGCACCTGGACGACGACCGTCCACACAGCACTGGCCACGCCCAACAGCAGTCCGAGCATCAGAAACAGTGGTGACGTGTGCGCCCGCGCGTCCAGCCAGATGCCGAGTAGCACCCCCAGCCCTACACATCCCGCCACGGTAGCCCCGAGCCCGAGGAAGGCCGCCGCAGACGGAAGCGGCTTCGGGGACCGCGACGGCCCGGGCGGCGCCGGGTCGGGAGCGCTCACGGGCGGCGGTGACTGCGGCGCCCGAACGGCCAAGAAGCATCGAGCGCGTCATCGGTGCTCCCTCCGCCTGCGATGTGCCGGTACGTCGCCGTCCGAGCACTGGCTTCCGTGTGGAAATCGCCCGGGGTCAGTTGACCGCCGAGCGGGGTGTCAGGTCCAGCATTTTCAGGTGGACTGTACACGTCAGGCATCCTTCCACCGACCCTGGGGCGCTCGCAAAGCGGCGCCTCAGGCTGGTAGCTGCCGGTGGCGCCTCGGCCAGCCGACCAGGACCAGCAGACCCACCACACCCGCGGCCACGACCATGACGGCAACGCCCATGGGGAGCCTGGCGAAGCCGACGGCGCCGTAGGCGATCAGCGCCGTCCACCCGTACATGATCAGTACCGCCCGCCGGTGGGAGTGACCGATCTCCAGGAGGCGGTGGTGAAGGTGCTGCTTATCAGGGGCGAACGGGGAGCGTCGCGCCCTGGTGCGGCGCACCACCGCCAGGAGCAGGTCCGCGAAGGGCACGGCCAGGACCGCGAAGGGCAGCAGCAGCGGCAGCAGGGTGGGGAACAGGTCGGCGCTGCCCAGCACGCCGAAGCTCACCCCACCGGTCAAGGTGATCGTCGACGACGCCAGCAGCAGGCCGATCAGCATCGATCCGGAGTCACCCATGAAGATCCGAGCCGGGCTGAAGTTGTGCACCAGAAAGCCCGAGCACATCCCGACGAGGATGGCCGAGATCAGGGTCGGGGTGGCCGCCCGGTCGATCGACTGCTGCACCGAGACGATGTAGGAGAAGATGAAGAAGGCGCTGGCCGCGATCCCCACCAGCCCGGCTGCGAGGCCGTCCAGCCCGTCAACGAAATTGACCGCGTTGACTGTGACGACGACCGCCAACACCGTGATCAGCGTTCCCGACGTGGAGTCGAGAACGATCGTCGTCTTCCACCAGGGCAGCCACAGCAGCTGCACTCCTTGCAGCGCCATCAGACCCGCCGCCAAGGTCTGGCCCGCCAGCTTGGTGATCGCGTCCAGACCCCAGATGTCGTCCACCGCTCCGAGCAGGCAGATCACCACGGCACCGGTCAGAACCCCGCGCATCTGGTCACCGGAGTCGAAGACGTGCCCCAGCAGCGGCAGCTGGGCAGCCACGCCGAACCCTGCGAACAGTCCGAACAACATGCCGACCCCGCCCAGACGGGGAATCGGGGTGTCATGGACGTCCCGGTCACGGATCTCCGCCATGATCCCGAAGCGCACCGCCACTGAGCGGACTACTCCGACCGCAAGGTAGGTCACGGTGGCCGCGACCAAAAGCGTTAGCAGATACTCGCGCACCCGGCCTCGCTAGAAGCTCACGCGGGGCGAGCCACCGGCCGGGTGGCCGGTCATGGCCGCGGGTAAGCGGGGTGGGCACCGACCAGGCCACCCACCGACGCCCGCAGCTCCGCGGCCGCCGAACCATCCGCGTCCCGGACCGCCCGCCCGATGAGCCCGGCTATCTCCTTCATGTCGGTCTCGGTCATCCCCTGGGTGGTCACAGCGGGTGTGCCGACCCTGATGCCCGAGCCGATCGAGGGCGGCTGCGGGTCATAGGGGATGGAGTTCTTGTTCAAAGTGATGCGGGCCAGGTCGCAGCGAGCCTCCGCATCGGCGCCCGTCACCCCCACGCCCTGCAGGTCGATCAAGGCCAGGTGGGTGTCAGTCCCGCCGGAGACCGGGCGCATCCCCTCGGCGGCAAGCCCCTCGGCGAGGGCCTGCGCGTTCAGCACGACCTGCCGCGCGTACGTCTGGTACTGCGGAGTCGACGCTTCCCTCAACGCAACGGCCTTGGCCGCCACGGCATGCATCAGCGGCCCGCCTTGCATCATCGGGAAGACCGCCTTGTCGATGGCGGCGGCGTGCTCGGCCTTGCACACGATCATTCCACCGCGTGGGCCCCGCAGAACCTTGTGCGTGGTGAAGCAGACAACGTCCGCATACGGGACCGGGCTGGGGATCGCCTTGCCGGCGACAAGCCCGATGAAGTGCGCTGCGTCGACCATCAAGATCGCCCCTACCTCGTCGGCGATCGAGCGGAAGGCCGCGAAATCGATCAGCCTGGGATATGCCGTCGCCCCACAGATGATCATCTTCGGACGGTGCTCAAGAGCCAGCGCGCGCACTTCGTCGAAGTCGATGAGCTCGCTGTCCCTACGCACTCCGTACGAGACGATGTTGAACCACTTGCCAGAGAAGTTGACCTTCGAGCCGTGGGTGAGATGACCACCGTGCGGCAGGCTCATCGCCAGGACCGTCTCCCCCGGCTTCACGAACGCCCCGTACGCGGCGATGTTCGCGCTCGCCCCGGAGTGCGGCTGCAGGTTCGCGTGCTCGGCCCCGAACAGCTCCTTCGCCCGCTCTATTCCGATGATCTCGGCCTTGTCGACCTCGGCGCACCCGCCGTAGTAGCGCTTGCCGGGATAGCCCTCGGCGTACTTGTTGCTCAGCGTCGACCCGAGGGCGGCCAGCACCGCCGGAGAAGTGAAGTTCTCACTCGCGATCAGCTGAAGGCCACCGCGCAGCCGCTCGAGCTCACCCAGGACCACGGCCGCGATCTCGGGGTCCTCGCTTTGCAGCTCCGAGAAGTCAGGGCCCCAGAACGGGACTTCAGTCATGGCGTTCTCCAGTCTGCTCTGCGCTGGGCCTGCGTCTGACGTCGGCCACGGTGACTGCAGGTCGGTGCAGGCGGCCGTGCAGCGGAGTCTACGACGTCGATCAGATCGGGCGGAGGATCCCCCGGACAGCCGTCCGGATCTCCCCGGCGGTTTGGCGGAACTCTTCGGGCGGTCCGCCGAACGGATCGCCGATGTCGTCGAGGGTGCGCGGCTGGGCCGGGTACAGGGCGCGCAGCCCGACGGCGAGCAGCACCAAGGCGGCCAGTCGCTCCGCCGGTCCGCCAGCCGGCAGGTCTTCAGGGTGCGCATGAGCGGCGAGCCTGGCCAGCTCCTTGAGCGCGAACGTGCGTCGCAGCGCCCGCTGGTCCAGTGCCAGCACCTGGGCGCGGTGATCGGCCGTCGCTGTGAGGACGAGGTGGGCCTGGCGGACGTGGCTCTCTCTCAACCACGTCGCGCGGAAGTCCCCCGCATCAAGTCCGAGCTCGCCCAACGCCCGGGCGGCGGGTGGGTTCATCGGTGCGCCCGCATGCCCGCCGTAGGTGCCAGCTCCGCTCACGTCGATCTGCGCAGCCGCCGGACCGAAGCGCGCCGACAGCTCGGCAACCATGATCCGCTCGGCCATCGGCGAGCGGCAGATGTTGCCGGTGCACACATGCAGAACGCGAAATGGCAGCGCCGTTGGAAAGCTCACGAGACCGCCTCGACGTCGGCGCAGACCCCGCGCAGCTCCCCGACGGAGAGCACGCCCTCGCGCACCACCCGGGGTGTTGCGGTGGTCAGGTCGACGATCGTGGACGCAACCGCATCGGCGCACGGTCCTCCGTCGAGGTAGACCACAACCGACTCGCCGAGCTGCAGCTGGGCCTGGGACACCGTCGTGGGCGCCGGCTCACCTGACCGGTTCGCGGAGCTGACCGCCATCGGGCCCACCCGGATCAACAACTCGATCGCCACCGGGTGCAGCGGCATCCGCAGGGCGACCGTGCCCGCGGAGTCGCCCAGGTCCCAGGCGAGCGACGGCGCGTGCTGCACGACTATGGTCAACGGGCCAGGCCAGAAAGCCTCGATCAACGCGTGGGCGGCGTCGGGCAATGTCTCTGTCAGACCCGCAACAGTTTGCGGCGAGCCCACCAGGACGGGCACGGGCATGTCTCTGCCGCGACCTTTCGCGGCCAGCAGGTCCGTCACCGCGCTCGGCGCGAAGGCATCGCAGCCGACGCCGTAGACGGTGTCGGTCGGCAGGACCACCAGCTCGCCTCGAGCGACCGCGATCGCGGCCAGGTCCAGCCCCGCGGCGCGCTCTGCCGGGTCGTCACACCGAAACAGCCGACTCATCCTCGTGCCCTCCACTTCCTCAACCAGATCGAACGGCGTCCTGGCCGCGGGGGCGGTCGGCTGCCCCCGCCTTCATCGCCGTCGCGAAGCGGTCCCGGCCGGCAAGATCACGGTGGTCGCCCACCGCCGTCCATCCTCCCTGGTCGACCAGCAGGCCCACTACCGCCGCACCCTGGACATCCGCGTGTTCGAGAACAAGCCATCCTCCCGGCCGTAGCAGCTGCCCGGCCCGGCGGGCAACCCCGCGCAGCACCTCCAGCCCGTCAGGACCCAGTCCCCACAAAGCGACCGGCGGATCGTGCACGAGCACCTCTGGGTCACGAACTCGGCCGTCCCGGGGGATGTACGGCGGGTTGCTCACCACGACGTCGACCAGCCCGTCCAGGTCCTTCAGAGCTACTCGGCTGTCACCTTGGTGCAGGTGCACGCCCGAGGCAGCGGTGTTCCGGCGCGCCCAGACAAGCGCTGCTTCCGAGAGCTCGACCGCGTGAACGACGGCGTCGGGGACCTCGTCAGCAACTGCCAGGGCGATCGCGCCGGACCCGGTGCACAGGTCGACCACGACCGGCGGGCGCGGGCGGACTTCGCGGGCGCGTTCAATGGCCCAGCCCGCGACCACCTCGGTCTCGGGCCGCGGGATGAACACGCCAGGGCCGACAGCCACCTCCACGAAACGGAAGGCAGCAGTGCCGACGATGTGCTGCAGTGGCTCCCGCGACTCCCGGCGCCGGACCGCGGCCCGGTAGCGGTCCACGGCCGCCGGATCGAGGGTCCGGACAGACCGCAGGCGCGAACGCGGCACCGCCAGGACGTGGGCGGCGAGCTCCTCGGCGTCGAACCTCGGCGACGGAACGCCTGCAGCCTCAAGCGCCAGACATGCCTCGTTGATGAGTGTCCACAGCCCGGCCTGCCCGGCGGCCCGTTCGTCAGGCATTGCCTGACAGTTTCGCATGCATGTCGGCATCGATCGCGGACTGCACCACGGGATCCAGGTCTCCGGCAAGAACCTGGTCCAGGTTGTACGACTTGTATCCGGTCCGGTGGTCGGCGATCCGGTTCTCCGGGAAGTTGTACGTACGGATCCGCTCGGAACGATCGACCGTTCGCACCTGGCTGCGACGCTCGTCCGATGCAGCGGCGTCTGCCGCTTCCTGCGCTGCCGCCAGAAGCCGCGCCCGCATGATCCGCATGGCCGACTCCTTGTTCTGAAGCTGGGACTTCTCGTTCTGGCAGGACACCACGATGCCTGTCGGGAGATGGGTGATGCGCACCGCCGAGTCGGTGGTATTGACGCTCTGCCCGCCTGGACCGCTCGACCGGTACACGTCGATCCGTAGGTCGCTGGGGTCGACGGTCACGTCGATGTCCTCGGCTTCGGCGAGGACCAGCACGCCGGCGGCCGAGGTGTGGATCCGCCCCTGAGACTCGGTCGCGGGCACGCGCTGGACCCGGTGCACGCCACCTTCGTACTTCAGTCGCGCCCACGGAGCCTGGCCCGGTACGGGTGTGCCCCTGGCCTTCACCGCCACCGACACATCCTTGTACCCGCCAAGATCGGACTCCTGAGCATCGAGGACGTCGACCTTCCAGCCACGCCGCTCGGCGTAGCGCAGGTACATCCTCAGCAAGTCGCCGGCGAACAACGCCGACTCATCACCGCCTTCACCCGCCTTGATCTCAAGAATCACGTCACGGTCGTCATCGGGGTCACGGGGGACGAGCAGACGTGTCAGCTGCTCGTCCAGCTCGGCATGCCGAGCGGAAAGGCTGGACACCTCCTGGGTGAACGAGGGATCCTGCTCGGCCAGCTCGGTGGCCACGCCGATATCGTCACCGGTCTGCCGCCACTCCCGGTAGGCGGCAACGATGGGCCCCAGCTCGGAGTAGCGGCGGCCCAGCCGCCTGGCCGCGCCGCCGTCTGCATGAATGGCCGGGTCGGCGAGCTGGCGCTCGAGGTGGGCGTACTCCGCGACCAGATCCTCGACGTTCTCGAACCTCGACATCTTCCCTCCCGGCCCGCTGACGGGGACGCTGCTCGCTTCTCGAAGCACGTCCGTCACACATGACGAACGGCGCCGCCCCGGGGAACCCTGGGCGGCGCCGTTGGCACATCTACTTGGCTGCGTCGGCCTTCTTGCCGAACCGCTGCTCGAACTTGGCGACCCGGCCGCCGGTGTCGAGGATCTTCTGCTTGCCGGTGTAGAAGGGGTGGCAGGCTGAGCACACGTCGGCGTGGATCTGACCGCTGCGGGCCGTGCTCCGCGTCACGAAAGTGCTGCCGCACGTGCACGTCACCTGGGTCAGGACGTACTCGGGGTGGATGTCGGGCTTCATCGTGCTCTCCTGTCGTCGATGGCGCCGGGTCGCTCGTGTCGAATCCGTGACACGACCGTGAACCGGGCCGGCTTCCCAGTGTGCCAGCACTGGCAGTGGCTTGCGAAACGCTGATCCAGGGGAGGGAATTCCCGAGGGCCGGTGGCACCTCAGTCCTCGAAACCACCTGACATGGGCGTCGTCTTGGCCACCTGGAGCAAGAACTCGTAGTTGCTCTTGGTCTCCCGCAGCTTGTTGATCAGCAGCTCGATGGCCTGCTGAGAATCCAGGGCATGCAGGACGCGGCGCAGCTTCCATACGATCTTGAGCTCCTCCGGGGACAGCAGGATCTCCTCCTTGCGCGTGCCCGACGGGTCCACGTCGACGGCCGGGAAGATGCGCTTGTCCGCGAGACGTCGGTCCAGCTTGAGCTCCATGTTTCCCGTGCCCTTGAACTCCTCGAAGATCACGTCGTCCATCTTGGAGCCGGTCTCGACCAGGGCGGTGGCCAGGACCGTAAGAGATCCGCCGTCCTCGATGTTGCGAGCCGCACCGAAGAACCGCTTCGGCGGGTAGAGCGCGCTGGAGTCCACGCCTCCGGACAGAATGCGTCCCGACGCCGGAGCCGCCAGGTTGTAGGCGCGTCCGAGCCTGGTCATGGAGTCGAGCAGAACCACGACGTCGTGACCGAGCTCGACCAGGCGCTTGGCGCGTTCGATCGCCAGCTCAGCGATGACCGTGTGGTCCTCGGCAGGTCGGTCGAAGGTAGAGGCGATCACCTCGCCCTTGACCGACCGCTGCATGTCCGTGACTTCTTCAGGGCGCTCGTCGACAAGGACGACCATGAGGTGGACTTCGGGGTTGTTGAGGCTGATCGCATTGGCGATCGCTTGAAGAACCATGGTCTTGCCGGCTTTAGGGGGCGAGACGATCAAACCGCGCTGGCCCTTGCCGATGGGAGCGACGATGTCGATCACGCGGGCAGTCAGGTTGCTCGGGTCGTTCTCCAGCCGCAGCCGGTCCTGCGGATAGAGAGGAGTGAGCTTGTTGAAGTCCGGACGGTTCAAGGCGGACGCGGGCTCGAGGCCGTTGACCGTGTCCAACCGGACGAGCGCGTTGAACTTGTCGCGCCGCTCGCCTTCCTTGGCCTGCTTGACCGCGCCCGTGACAGCGTCGCCTTTGCGGAGCCCGTACTTACGGAGCTGAGCCAGGGTGATGTAGACGTCATTGGGGCCTGGCAGATACCCGGTGGTCCGCACAAAACCGTAGTTGTCGAGAACGTCAACGATGCCACCAACGGTGACCAGGACGTCGTCCTCACCGATGACCGGCTCCGCTTCACCACCGAACCGGTCCGCTCCGCGGTCGCGCACCCCAGGACGACGGTCTCGGTTCCGGCCCCGACGACGCCGACGACCGGACCCATCTTCGTCGTCGTAGAACGCACGGTTCTGGCCACCTTGACTCTGGCCCTGGCCACCCTGGCCCTGGCCACCCTGGCCCTGGCCCTGGCCACCCTGACTTTGGCCACCCTGGCCACCCTGGCCCTGGCCACCCTGGCCCTGGCCACCCTGGCCCTGGCCACCCTGGCCCTGGCCACCCTGGCCACCCTGGCCCTGGCCCTGGCCCTGGCCCTGGCCCTGGCCCTGGCCCTGGCCCTGGCCACTCTGCCGG
>Ga0209068_10000041_pt1 | contig 80883 bp, 68 predicted proteins | sample ColStrG_CSR_2012_FD_187200 | JGI IMG/M metagenome (GOLD analysis project Ga0209068, IMG submission 187200) | Freshwater sediment microbial communities in response to fracking from Pennsylvania, USA - Cold Stream Run_MetaG_CSR_2012 (SPAdes)... | ecosystem: Environmental > Aquatic > Freshwater >...
ACCTTGGTTATGGCCGCTGGTTCTCGCTCGACCGCGAGACAAGCAACACCCGCTTCGAGCAGGTGTTGGCGATGCTGGCCATTGGCCCCCTGCTCGATCGGGCGCCCAAAAACCTATCGGGTGGCGAGAAACAACGCGTCGCCATTGGCAGGGCCCTGCTTTCGAACCCGAGATTGCTGATCATGGATGAGCCCCTGGCCTCGCTCGATCAGGTGCGCAAGGACGAGATCCTGCCCCATCTGGAGCGGTTGCGCGATGAAGCACTGGTGCCGATCGTCTATGTCAGCCATTCGGTGCCCGAAGTTGCGCGCCTCGCAACCACCGTGGCGGTGCTCGGCGCCGGCCAGCTCTTGGCGTTTGGACCGGTGTCGGATGTGCTACAGCTGTCAGACCTTCTGCCGGCGCTCGAACGCGGTGAGGCGGGGGCTGTGATCGAGGCGGTGCTGGAAGGTGACGGCGCACATTCCAGCCTGAGTTCGCTGCGCTCGAGCGGGAACCGCTGGCAGGTGCCGAGGCTGGCACTGCCATCAGGGGCTAGGTTGCGTCTGCATGTTCGCGCCCGCGACGTGATGATCGCCATCGGCAAGCCCGAGGGCCTCTCCGCCCTTAACGTCCTCGAGGGTCGCATCGTATCGATTAAGCGGGAAGGAGGTGACTCGATGGATGTCGCGGTCGATTGCACCGGCGACAGACTGCTGGCCCGCCTCACCCGCGCTTCGGCCGAACGGCTGAGGCTAGAATCTGGTCAGCTTGTATATGCGGTGGTGAAGGCAGTGGCGTTCGACAAAGGGTGAGTGCGCGGACATGCTTGCTTCCCCCTCTCCGCGCTGAAGAGTGGGGACAGAAGATAAAGCACCGTTTGCCGGTGTGCGCACCTGTCGTCCGGCAAAGTCCGCTTGAGCCGCCCCCGCCGATGGGTTACTTGCACAACCGCTGAATGAAGAACGGCCGCGCCAATTTGCTAAGGTGCCGCGCAGCGTTCGGGGAGGGACCATGCGCTATCTCTGGCTACTCATTCCAACCGCCACGGCACTGGCGGTTCCGTATTACAACGTCACCGAGACCCCGCTATTCGGCATCCCTTATTTCTGGTGGTTTCAACTTGGGCTGATCCCGATATCGGCATTGTTCATCCTTGCCGCCTATTTCGGTGAGCGCCGATGATCACCAACCTCAACTGGACGGCGACCATCGTATTTGTGTTCTTCTTTCTGCTGGTGACGGTGCTCGGATTCATCGCCGCGCGGTGGAAGCAGGGCGACCTGACCGACCTCCACGAATGGGGCCTGGGTGGCCGGCGCTTCGGGGCCTGGATCAGCTGGTTTCTGATTGGTGGTGATCTCTATACTGCATATACCCTCATCGCCGTTCCGGCCTTGGTCTATTCCGTCGGCGCCTATGGTTTCTTTGCCGTGCCTTACACAGTCATCATCTATCCACTGCTGTTCACCGCGTTTCCTCGGCTGTGGCGTGTGACACACCGGAATAATTATCTGACAGCTGCCGATTTCGTGCTCGGCCGCTACTCCAATCCGTGGTTGGAACTGGCGGTTGCGCTCACCGGAATCCTCGCCACCATGCCGTATATCGCGCTGCAGCTGGTCGGTATGGAGCGGGTGATCGAGGCGCTCGGATTCCATGGCGACGGTTGGATGCAGCAGCTGCCGCTGACAATCGCCTTCGTCATTCTCGCCCTTTACACCTACCGCAGTGGTTTGCGTGCGCCCGCCATGATCGCCTTTGTCAAGGACGCGATGATCTATATTTTTGTGCTGGCCGCGATCATCGTCATTCCCGTGCAGCTTGGCGGCTTTGGTCACATTTTCGAGGCGGCGGCGGCGGCGTTCGCCAAGAAGGGCGGCGCAACCGGGTTAACGCTGCAACCGGCCCAGGTAATGCCCTACATCACCGTCGCCATCGGCTCGGCGTTGGCGATTTTCATCTATCCGCATTCGCTGACCGGTATCCTCTCTGCCAATGGACCCGACGCCATCAGGCGCAACGCTGTGGCGCTACCGGCCTATTCACTGCTGCTGGGACTGGTGGGCCTGCTCGGCCTCATGGCCTACGCCGCCGGCGTCGCACCCAAGAACCCCCAGGATGTGGTGCCGCAACTCATCCTCAAGAGCTTTCCGGACTGGTTCGCCGGTTTCTCGTTCGCGGCCATCGCCATTGGCGCCCTGGTGCCGGCGGCGGTGATGTCGATAGGTGCGGCCAACACGTTCACGCGCAATGTCTGGAAGCCGTTTGTCAATCCGGCTCTGACCGGCCCGCAAGAGGCGTTCGTGGCCAAATTGATGTCGCTGATTGTCAAGGTAGGCGCCCTGGCGTTCATTTTGTTGCGCCCACCGGCGTTTGCCATCGACTTCCAACTGCTGGGTGGCGTGTGGATGGCGCAATGTTTTCCAGCCATCATCTTTGGTCTCTATACCCGCTGGTTTGACGGCCGGGCCCTGCTTGCGGGCTGGGCGGTCGGCATGGTGGTTGGCACCTGGTTGTCCTGGGGTGCCGAGAAGTGGGTGAACATGCATTCCGTGTTCGGCCAGTTCTCGGCCTTCAACGGCTTGATCGCCGTGGTGCTCAACATTGTGGTCGCGGCGGCGCTTTCAGCCGTGCTGGGATCACCGGCCCTGGACCAGACCCGGGCCGAGGATTATGAGGGCTTGCCGATCAAGGCCTGATGCCCGAATCGCCCTGGGCTCGGGCAAGATGGTCACAGGCGCCTCGCCCTTTGATCTGTTCTGGGAATAACCAGCGCGAACCCCTCGTTCTGACCGTAGTACCGCGTGCCTCGACCGACATGGCCATGCACCATGGAGCGGTCGCAGGGATGGTTGCCACTCACACCCTATTGCCACGGTACTTCCATCAGGAGTTCGCCAATGACCGCAATCGTGCGCACTGCGCTTGTCGTCATCCTCGCCGCTAGACTCGCGACTGGCGCATACCTTGCCGCCGCCCACGCCGACAACAAGTCAATGGGAGGAACCAAGGGCGGCAATAGCTCGCAGATGAGCCACGAATCAACGCACGAGTCGAACCACGGGGCAGGAGCAAGCACCAGTACGACGACAACCGCCGGAACCGGAACAACGAGCGTGGCAAAGGCCGACTCGGACGATCACAGGATCGCCGCAATTCCGGGGGCTGCGGGCGGCATTGCCCCAGCCGCCGATGATGACAAAGCCCATCACGATGGGGAGGGCGAGGGCCGACACGGCGGAGTTACACGTGCACTGACCTCGCTCGACGCGGCTGCGGCCAACCTGGCCACGGCAACCACCAATCTCGCCACGGCCACCGCTGAGCTGGCGGCTGCGGCTACGCCGGATCAAACGACAAAGGCGCAAGCCGATCTGGCCTCGGCTCAAGTGGCATTGACCGATGCCCAGTTGATCGAAGCCAAGGCGCTTGACGAGGCTGCCGAGTCCGTGGCGCGCAAGGCGGGCAGCGCGGGCGTCACCTCAACCACGGTGACCGATCTGTTGACCAAATTGGGGCTCGCGCCGCTCGACCAGGCCATCGTCGATGCGTTGACCGCACTGGCAGCAGCTGATGCGGCTGCGCCAGCCAAGGCCGGTGACGGCAAGGACGAATGGCTAGCCTCGATCAGCCCATAAGCATCCGGAAATATCGGCCAGCGGCTTAAGTCGCCGAACCCAGACCAACGGGACGGTTGCGGCCTATACGGCGGCGGCTGGACGGTCGCTCTTCGCTCGCCCGGTCGCTGGCCATTTGGAGGCGCTTCAAGTCCTCCTCAGCGACGCCCACATCGGCGGCGGCGGCCGCGCGCTTGAGTTCGAGATCGCCGACAGAAACCAGGAGATTGTCGCACCGCTTGCGGGCGGCCTTGGCGAACGAGGAATAGGCGAAATGATTGGTTTCGCGAACGCCCGTGCGCATGTGCTCGGCTTCGATCTGCTGCTCCAGATCGAGTGCCATCCGGCGGAATTCGGCGATGACGGTATCAATGTCGGTCAGCTTACGGCGCTTCTCGGCCAGATCGAAGCTGCTGGCCCGGATCAGCGCGTCCCGTGACTTCATGGTTCGTTACCCCATACCAACTCAAACTGGGCAGGGCGAAGCAATTGCCGTGCCAACACAACAACCCAACGTAAACCATTGAAGAGCCTGTTTTTCCGCCGCAAGGCTCATCGAGGATCCGAACCGCCCGTCTGGCCTCGCGCGCCGGCCGGGCAATTGGTGAACAATGACAGATACGGCTTAAGTGCTGGTAAACCAACCAAGGCAACCCACGCCGCCGCCAAAACCACTCGTGGCTGCGCCGCATCATCGCCATTTTTGCGTTTCGGGGCCTAGGTGGCGAATCGGAAATCTGTTACTTCTTTACCCACAGAATGATTCGTCGGCCGGCGCGACCTTGCCTGCGTATGCGAGGGCTAGGGCTGTTGGATTGATGGATTATTCCGTAGGCCGGGGGGCTTCAACGACTGCTCTATCATCGCCGGGTCCGGGACTTAGGTCTGGGACGTGGCCGTGGCGTGCGCGTCAGGACCCGCGCGTCCGGAAACGTCTGCCCATCCGGTTGTGGCGTGAAGGAAAAGTGAAGCAGGCCGGTAACGATTTGGAATTTGTTAACGATTACGACTTAACTTGGTCATAGACGGTTAATCTGGCTGATTTGCACGCTTCCGGCGTGCCGATGGCTGGCGGGCAGCTAGGGCAGAGAACAAGGATACGAGCATGAGGGTCCTGCTCATCGAGGACGAGAGCGCCACGGCGCAAAGTATTGAGCTGATGCTTCAATCCGAGGGCTTCAACGTCTATACGACGGATCTCGGCGAGGAAGGGGTCGACCTCGGCAAACTCTACGACTACGACATCATTCTGCTCGATCTCGGCTTGCCGGACATGAGCGGCTATGAGGTTCTGAAGACGCTGCGTGTCAGCAAGGTTTCCACTCCGATCCTGATCCTTTCGGGCCTTGCCGGCATCGAGGATAAGGTCAAGGGACTTGGGGTCGGCGCCGACGACTACATGACCAAGCCCTTCCACAAGGACGAGTTGGTCGCCCGTATCCACGCGATTGTCCGCCGCTCCAAGGGCCACGCGCAATCGGTCATCCAGACCGGCGAGCTCACGGTCAATCTCGACACCAAGACGGTCGAAGTGCAGGGCCAGCGCGTGCATCTGACGGGCAAGGAATACCAGATGCTGGAGCTGTTATCCCTGCGCAAGGGCACGACGCTCACCAAGGAGATGTTCCTCAATCATCTCTATGGCGGCATGGACGAGCCAGAGCTGAAGATCATCGACGTCTTCATCTGCAAGCTGCGCAAGAAGCTGGCGGCAGCGACCGGTGGCCAACACTATATCGAGACGGTCTGGGGCCGTGGCTATGTGCTGCGCAACCCCGGCGACACCTCGTCCGAGGCGGCTTGACTTTTCGCCTGCTGCAACTGCCGCAACGCCATTTGCCTGAAAAAAAGGGCCCCGCGAGGGGCCCTTTGTCTTGGCGGCGCCGGGGACATGATCTTTATCTTGGACGGCCATCAAGTCCGATGGGTATCAAATGTTCGAGCCGTCGAAGATGAAGTTCGTGTCCCGGTTGGCCCAGCCGTCTCGCCAACGGGGACACGACATGCATCGCCGGCAACGTGGCTAGACCAAGCCAAACCGGGCCCAACCAGGCCGGCGATGAACGTCATGTCCCCAATCACCGCTACTCCGCCGCGATCTGGGTTGGGGCCACCGTTGCAAGCGCAGGCAGCGCGGCCGCGATCTCGGGCCCATGCGCCTGGGCAGCAGCGACCGGCGCGCTCGCAACCACCACCGGTGGCTCGTCAACCTTGCCGATCAGTGGCCGGAGCAGCCAGGCAAAGAACCCACTGACACTCTCCATCACCAGATAGAAAGACGGCACGAACACCAGCGACAGCACCGTCGAGACGATCAGGCCCCCGATCACGGCGATGGCCATCGGCGCGCGGAACTCACCGCCCTCGCCATGGCCGAGCGCCGTCGGGAACATCCCCGCCACCATGGCGATGGTGGTCATGATGATCGGCCGCGCCCGCTTCATGCCCGCGTCTACGATGGCGTCGAACGGCGTCATGCCGTGCTTGACCCTCTCGACCGCGAAATCGACCAGCAGGATTGCGTTCTTGGTCACGATGCCCATCAGCATCAGGATGCCGATCACCACCGGCATGGTTATGGCGTTGTTGGTAACCAGAAGGGCCGCGATGACACCGCCGATGGCGAGCGGCAGCGACATCAAGATGGTCAACGGGTGGAAAATGTTGCCGAACAGCAGCACCAGCAGGCCGAGCACCATCAAGAGCCCCAGACCCATCGCTTGCGCGAAGCCGGCAAACACCTCGCCCTGGATTTCGGCATCGCCGGTTTCCGTGATCGTCACACCCGCCGGCAGGGATTTCAGCTCCGGCATCGCCTTGACCTTGTCGACCGCGGAGCCGAGTTGCACATCCTTAGCCAGATCGCCACCCATGACAACGCGGTCGGCCCGGTCAAAGCGCTCGATCGAGGACGGACCCTGGCCAAAGCTGATGTCCGCGACCTCGGACAGCGGCACCGAGCCGCCCGATCCGGTGCGGACGCGCAAGGCCTGCAATGTGCGCAAATCCGCGCGTGCATCCTGCACGAGTTCGACCCGGATCGGCACCAGACGGTCGCCAGCGGTGAACTTGGCAAGGTTCGCCCCGACATCACCGATGGTCGCCACTCGCACAACCTGGGCGATTTGCTCGGGCGCGACGCCAAGCCGAGCCGCCTCGTCAAACCTCGGACGGACCCGGATCTCGGGCCGGTCAAGGCCGGCCGCGGCGCTCGCGTTGCGTAGTTCCGGCAACTTGCGCATCGCGGCTTCGATGATCGCCACACCCTTTGCCAAGCTCTCGCTGTCAGGTGCCTTGACGTTCATTTGCAGCTGCCGGTCACCGCGCGGGTTGGCGTAGTAGATGCGGGTATCAGGAATATCCGCCAACATCGTTCCGATGCGCTCCTCGAGCTGCTTCTGCGACAGCCGGCGCTCGGTCTTGTCGACATAGCGCACGACGACGATGGCGTTGCGCACCTCGCCGGGACCCTTCACCGTCGCACCACCGAGCGAGTAGGCGCTCGCCACTTCGGGTAACGCTCGAATGCGCGCCACCATCGCATCGGTCGCGGCTTGGGTGTCAGCCAGTCTCGACCCAGGTGGGAGCTCGACCGATAATACCGAGCGCGATTCATCACCATCTGGAATGAAGCCCTGGGGCAGCAACCCGGTGCTCCAAAGCGAAAGCCCGAACAAGGCCAATCCGACAACCAAGCTGACCAGTTTGTGCCGCAAGGTAACACGCAGGAATGAGCCGTAAGCACTGGCGATCGGTCCATCGCCGTGGCTGGCCTCCTCGGGTGCCTCACCCATGAAGTAGGCCGCCAATGTTGGCGTGATAAGCCGGGCCACCAGCAGCGAGATGAACACGGCCACCGCGACCGTCAAGCCGAACTGCTTGAAATACTGGCCGGCGATGCCGCCCATGAAGCTGACCGGCGCAAAGATGGCGATGATGGTGAACGAGATGGCGATGACGGCCAGCCCGATCTCGTCGGCGCCCTCGATCGACGCGCGGTATGCGCTCTTGCCCATCCGCATATGCCGCGCGATGTTCTCGATCTCGACAATGGCGTCGTCAACCAGAATGCCGGTAGCAAGCGTCAGCGCCAGCAAGCTCACGAGATTGAGAGAAAATCCAAGCGCCTGCATCGCCCAATAGCTGGGGATGATCGACAGTGGCAATGCGATCGCCGAAATCAGCGTCGCGCGCCAGTTGCGCAAGAACAGAAATACCACCAACACCGCCAGCCCCGCACCCTCGATGAGCGTCTGCATGGCGGCAGAATAGTTGCCGAACGTGTAGGCAACGGAATCATCGATCCGCGTCAGCTTGACGTTGGGGCTCTTGGCTTCGAGTTCCGCGATCTTGGCATCGACAAGTCGCGACACCGATACATCGCTCGCTCCCTTTGCCCGGAATATCGCGAATGCGACCGCCGGTTGGCCGTTTCGGCGCGCGAAATAGCGCTGCTCTTCGGCGCCATCATCGACACGGCCGAGTTCCTCAAGCCGAACCTGCCGCCCTCCAGGTATCACGATTTGGGTGGCGGCGAGATCAGCGACTGTCTTGGCGCCGCCGAGCGTTCGGATTGACTGCTCCTGCGAGCCAATTTCGCCCCGCCCGCCGGCAAGGTCGGCGTTGGTGGCCACGAGCTGCTGATTGACATCGGCGGCGGTGACACCGAACGCGGCAAGCCGCGCCGGATCAAGCTGAACCCGGATTTCCCGGCTGACCCCGCCAAACCGATCCACTCGGCCAACGCCCTTGAGGCTTTGCAGCTCACGGATGATCACGTCATCAACGTGCCAGGAGAGCTGCTCCGGTGTCATCGCCGGCGCCTCGGCAGCATACGTAATAATAGCCTGGCCCTCGACGTCGATCCGGCTGACCACCGGTTCGTCGATCGTTTTGGGAAGGTCGCCGCGGATGCGCGCGACCGCATCCTTGACGTCGTTGATGGCGCGGTCGCTGTTGACCTCGAAATAGAACTCGATACCCGTCACCGACGAGCCATCGGTGATTGTCGAATTGATGTGCTTGACGCCAGTGACGCTGGCCACCGCGTCCTCGACCTTCTTGGTAACCTGGTTACGCAGTTCGGCTGGCGCAGCGCCCGCTTGAGTGATGGTGACGGCAACTATGGGCACGTCGATGTTGGGAAAGCGCGTTACCGCCATGCTGCGGAAGGACACGACGCCCAGTGTTATCAGGAGCACGAAAAGTACGACTGCGGGGATCGGCTGGCGGATCGACCAGGCGGAAATATTCCAATTCATTGCGTGGCCTCCTGAATCGTAGCCGACATCGGATGCACCCTGTCGCCATCCCTCACAAATGTCCCAGCTCGCGCGATCACCAAGTCACCTGCCTTGAGGCCACTGGTGACCTCGGCGGTCTGGGTTCCCAGCAGGCCGATGGTGAGCCGCTGGGAGTGAACGATATTGTCCTTGACCACTTGCGCGTAGGCACCCGACTTGTCGTAGCTCACCGCCGACAACGGCAACGTGACCCCGGTGCTCCGGCCAATCTCGAGGATGCCTCGTGCCGAGGCGCCAATCGCCAACCGATCGTCATGTTTGAGCGCAATTCGAACGTGGCCCAGCCGCGTTGCCTTGTCGATTTGGGGTGACACCAACCGCACCGTGCCAGGCACCGTCTCTGTCATGCCAGCAGGTTGCACAGCCACGATCAGACCTTTGCTGATGCGTGGCAACGAAATGTCCGGGACCTCGGCCTCAAGTTCAATGTCGCCATCCGCGATGATCCGGAACATCGGCGGATTCAGAGCGCTTCCCACCTGACCAAGCCGGATATTGCGCTGACTGATGATGCCGTCGGTGGGCGAGCTGATCTCAGATCGGCCGATCCGCCAAATCACCTGCTGGCGCTGTGCCTCGCTCGCCTTCTTGTTGGCGATCGCCACTTCGATCGACTTCAGAGCGGACTCGACTTGTGCATCCGAAACAACCGAGGTCGCTTGCACCTGATCAAGAGTGGCGGCGGTCGCGAAGCCCTTGGCCATGAGGGATTGGGTGCGGTCAAGCGCGCGCGAATTCATCTGTTGATTGGCCTTAGCCTGCGCGACCTGGGCCTGGGCCTGGGCGATCGCGGCATCGGTCTGGGCGATCTGAGCGTCGAACTGGAGGATCTGTACCTCCAGGGACGACCGATTGAGCCGGGCAAGAACCTGGCCCTTCTTGACCTGATCACCCTCATCAACAAGGATTTCGCTGACCCCGAGGCCCTCGATTTCCGTTGTCACTTGCACTTCTTCACGCGCAGCCAGCGAGCCGGTCACCACGATTTGCTCGGCAACCTCGCCGGTTGTGGCGACAACAACGCTGACCGTGGGACCGCCGGTGGCCGCATTGGGAGTCTTTGCAGCCTCGGCGGCGAGGGCGCCGGCAGGTAGCGTCCCCAGACCCGCGAACACAATCGAGGCGAAAGTGATGGCCCCGAGGGGCCTCCAAATGAGGTTCATGTTGACACCGTTTTGTTCACTTCAGGCTGCGTTATGGAGGGGCGAAGCATTCTGTTGATCAGCGCGTTCAAGGCGGGCCAAAGAGCTTCGAATTGCAGCTCTTGATCGACCCTCATTCGCATGATCAGACCATCGCCAATCGCCATGAGGAGGGTTGCGACGACTGCCACATCAAGCGATCCGTCGATTTCGCCCGAGGCCTGCAAGCGGGCCAAGGCAGTGCGCATCATGTCGAGCGATTTTTGATATTTCGCCTCGAAAGCTCCGCGCATTTGCGGATTTCGCTTGGCTTCGGCAAAGACCTCGCAGAACAGCCCACTTTCGGGGCCATTGGTCAGGTCCCGCAAGCACGAAAACCCAACCTCTGAAAAGGCTTGCAGCGTAACGCCCTCGGAGACCATGCGCTCGAAATACTGGGTGTTGCGGGCGTGAACATGCTCGAAGATGGCGCCGATGATTTCGTCCTTGGAGGCGAAATAGCGATAGACGCCGCCGGGGCTCATATTGGCAGCGGCGCAAATCTGCTGCATTGAGGCGTTGTGAAAGCCGCTTTCCGAAAAGCAGCGCATGGCAGCATCCAGGATCCGCTGGCGCGTATCTGCGCCCGGAGCAATCGCCATTTTCGAGTTTTCGCCGGTCGTCACGGACATGAAATGCACAAACCTAGTTTTGCGGTGCCGGACTGGCTGCAATAGCCAACCGCCGCAACGCTCTGAAATTCGATCTCACTGAGAACAACCTGCCCTACGTAATATCACTTGCGAGCGAATGTTCATTCGCAAGCGAACGTTCGCTAGCTAGGTATGGCAAGCAATTACGTCAAGACCCCTGCGCCGAAGAAATTATTGGCTGGTCCATCAAACTGGCATTTGAGCAGACCGGATAGAGGTCAATCTGGTGAAAAGACCTCGGCCCGTCCGGGCGCCCGCATCGAGCCAGACCACCGGCAACCCGCTCAGATCAGAATCCGGGAAGCGCTCCTCTATCGCCGCACCGGGCAGGCGATTTGGATCCGTGCAAATGACCCCAAGCCCGATCCGGCCACCCAGGCTCTTAACCAGTTTCTTGGCTGCTTGGCGGTCGGCGACGACGACGACAACAAAGTTGTAGATGGCACCAAGAGCGTCAAAGACGAGCGGGAGACCTGTATTTGCCATGCCGGACTCTTGCCAAACCGAGACCGAACCCGGTCCGATCAGGTGCCAGTTGCCGTTGGTGGCGGGACGCACGACCTCTTCAAAACTGGAGGAACCAATCGCAAGCTCGGCCAGCCCAGGTGTGCTGTCGTTGTTGGCGCTTCCGTCAGTGAGATCGATCAACACAGTGCTTGCATCGCCCGCTGCCAGGGCGTGGGCCAGTCTGGTGGCTATATTCCCGAGTTCCGGCTTGAGCGCTTCGCCGGTCAATAGAACGAGGCAAGTGGTGGATCGGCCCGCGATGTAGCCTGCCAACGCGGCACTGCCTGACAGCCTAATGGTTTTCGGCCCCTTCGCCGTCACCGCGGTCACACCCGCCTTGAGTTTGAAGTGACCGGGCCGGTCAGCCTTGCCTAGGCCTTGACCCGTGCCGCCCAGCAGCTCCCTGGCGATGGCCACAACGAGTCCCAGAAGGAAGGCCCCGAGCATGGCGAAAATCGAAATCTGTGCCTTTTTCGGGCTGTCGGGGATGCTTGCCGCTGTCGCTCTCTCATTGAGGCTGGCCATCGCCGAAACGGCCGAGTTGCTACGACGGCTGCTGGCCTCGCTAAGCCGTTGCAACAGCCCATCATAGGTGTTGCGCTTGGATTGGGCCTCGCGCTCAAGGCTGCTGAGCTTGGCTTGCGCATCGCTCGACTTCAGCGCGTTCTGAGTCAGTTGGGCAATGCCCGCCCGAAGGGCGGATTCTCGAGCCGCGGCGACCCTGAGATCGTCCTCGATGCCAGCCGCGACTTGCTTGGCCTCATCGCGCAGCCGGGCGTTCGCCTGCTCCAATTCAACGCTAAGCTGGCGCATACGCGGATGGGCAGGCAGCAAGGTCGCCGAGAGTTCGGCTATGTCGCGTTCCACCAACAGCTTCTGCTGGAAAAGCTGCTGCATGTTGGGTGATTTCACGACATCCTGCGAGGCCTCGACGCGGCCACCGACGATCATCTCGCGCAAGATATGCGATCGAGCCTCGGCCTCGGTGCGGGCTGCGGTGGCCTGGGTCAGCTGGGTGTTCAGCTCGGAGAGCTGCTGATTGTTGAGCGTGACATTGTTCTGGCCGGACAGCAACCCAGACTCGGCGCGGAACCGCTCCAGGGCGGTTTCGGCTGCCTCGGTTTCCTGCTTGACCTCTGCGATGCTGGCACCAATCGAGGTCGTTGCCTCGCTGGCATCTTTCACTTGGGTCGCGCGATTTCGGTCGAGATAGGCTTCGGCGATGGCGTTAGCAAGATTTGCCGCCAGAGTAGCGTCATGTGTGGTGACGTCGATGTTGATCAGCCGGGTCTTGGGGACCTCACCGACCTTTAGACTAAACTCGAGCAAGCTGAGCGCGCGCTCACTGGCATCCGCTCCGCCGGGCGCTGAGCTGAAAACTCCCGCGATCCGGCCGATTAGGCTCTGTGAGCGCAGTGATGGATTGAATTCAGGATTCGCCTCGAGATGCTGCGAAGTGACAACCTTGCTCAGGAGATCGCGCGATCGGATGACTTCGGCCTGGCTGGCGACCTCGCTCTCATCGATCTTGACATCGCTGCCGCCGCTCGCCTGACCGCTGGGACGCAACAGGCTCGATGCGGAGGATTCCAGGATAACCTGGGCGGTGGATTTGTACGTGGGCGGCACAAGAATCAAGGCGCCATAAGTCAGCACCCCCGCAAGTCCGGTCAACACCAGGACCCGTGGCAGCCCGCGCTTGATCGCAGAAACCATCCCGGAAATATCAATGTCGTCCTGCGACGCCTGCATGACTAATCCTATGACCCGGCACTTTGCCCTGGATTGGATCGGCTATCCGTAAGGCAGAACTGATTAGGCAATAGTCGGGTAACCAAAGCCTTAAATGTGCCAATGCGTGTCGCCGCTTAAACCTCTGTTTACGCCTCGAAGCTAAAACTTGGGTCAAGAGTCCCAAGTTGTGCTGAGGTCAGGTGCCATGTCAGTGCGTCGCATAGCGTTGTGTTTTGTTGTCTTGTTGTCGCTGGCTGGTTGCGCCAGGACAGGCAGGCAATTCGCGGCGACCGATCCGTCGATCTCGCCACACGGAACCGACGCGGCAGACAATCATCTGCACCCGCCCGGCGATGAGGGCCCGCTGCCCAACGACCCTATCGCCAACGCACCGCCCATGCCGGTGGCCGCGCTGGACGCACTCAAGAAGCTCAACGAGCCGGGACAGGGCGGAGCGGTCGCCTTTGTTGGCCCCTCGGTGACAAAGGCCAGCGATGCGCGAGCCGATCTCGGGGCCGCCTCCTCGATGACCCAGCCGTATCTGCTTGACAGCGGCGATCAGGTGCGGGTCTTCGTCTATGGCCAGCCGAACCTATCGCACGTCTACCCTATTGATGCCGCTGGCTTTATCGCCGTGCCGTTGGTGGGCGCTGTTAGGGCTCGCGGACTGACGACCTATCGCCTTGCGGGCGCGATTACTTCCGAGCTGAAGGTCAATCTCATTCGGGATCCGCAGGTCTCGGTGGAAATGGCGCTGACCCGCCCGTTTTTCATCCTGGGCGAAGTGCGGGCGGCGGGACGCTATGCGTTCGAGGCGGGCCTGACGGTGGAGTCGGCGGTCGCGATCGCAGGCGGGTTCGGCGCGCGCGCCAGCGAACGGCAAGTCCGCATCACCCGCCGCATCAACGGATCGGTGAGCGAAGTCCGCGCGCCTATGACCGAAGCGGTGCGACCCGGCGATACGATCTATGTCGAGGAACGCTGGTTCTAGCTGGGGCTTTCGAAGTGGCGACGAATCTCAGAATTCTACACTGCTTGCGTGCGCCAGTCGGCGGCCTGTTCCGCCACGTCGTCGATCTTGCGCGTGCGCAGGTCGCCGCTGGTTGCGCGGTTGGCATCATTGCCGACGAACTCACCGGCGGTGACGGAGCGGCCGCTCGACTGCGCGAGATCGCGCCGGAACTGGCGCTTGGCGTCACTCGGGTCCGGATGCCGCGAGGGTTCGGCCTTACTGATGTCACGGCACTGCTGGCGACGGGTGCCCTGGCAGGTCGCCTGAAGGCAGATGTGTTGCATGGGCATGGCGCCAAGGGCGGAGCCTATGCGCGTTGGGCCGGACACACGCTTCGGCAAGCCGGGAGACCGATCCGCGTGTTCTACACGCCCCACGGCGGCAGTCTGCATTTCGAACCGAGATCGCCGCAAGGGCTGCTGTTCCTGGGGCTCGAGCGCCGGCTTGCGCGGCTGACCGACGGCTTGATTTTCGAGAGCAAATATTCGCGGCAGGTTTACGAGGCCAAGGTTGGCAAGCCATCATGTCCGGTTCGTGTGGTGCCGAATGGGCTGTTGCCATCGGATTTTGTCAGCCACCAACCCTCGCCGGGCGCGAGCGACGTGGTGTTCGTTGGAGAACTCAGGAAGCTCAAGGGTGTTGACGTGCTGCTTGAAGCCCTGGCCCGCACGACATCGCCCCGGCCGCCCACGGCGGTCATCGTCGGCAGCGGCCCCGATGAGGTGGAGTTCAAGGCCCAGGCGCAGTCCTTGGGCCTTGAGAGCCGAGTACGGTTCGCCGGCTCGATGCCGGTCTCGGCCGCATTCCCGCTCGGCCAGGTGCTCGTCGTACCGTCGCGCGCCGAGAGCTTTCCCTATATCGTGCTGGAAGGAGCGGCGGCAGAAATTCCCATGCTTCTCAGCAATGTAGGGGGCATTCCCGAAATCACCCGAGGAACCAACACCCGGTTGCTGGAACCAGCCGATGCAGCGGCTCTTTCGCACCGGCTTGCGGAATTCATGGCCGATCCGGCACCGCTCCGTGCAACCGCGACCGCTCTCATGCGCCGCGTCGCGTCCCATTTCACGGTGGCACGGATGGCCGGCGACATCTTGCGCTTCTACGAACTTCTCCCGCCGCAGATCGCTGCTGGCCGGGTTGCCGGGAAAATGCTGCAAAACAGTTAACAACCGTCCGGAAATGGCATGGTTCCTGCTCTTGGGATACGCAACTCGCGATCCCATCTCGGGCAGGCACATAGCAACCATGGCGTTTCAAGACATGACAGCTCCGGCCGCTTCGGCAAAGCCTCCGCTGTTGGCCGACTTCCGCTTCGACTACCGCGAATCGCTGATCTCGCGGGTCGTCGTACAAGGCATGGTCCGGGCAATTGATTTTGGTTTTGTCGCGGTACTCGGCGCCACGCTTTACGAATTCTATGTCAAGCGGTTCGACCTTGCGACCGATGCTCCCTATTTGGCGGTTTCTGCCGCTGTCGGATTGTTGGCTACCGTGCTTTTCGACACTTCGGGCCTCTACCTCATTCAGAGCCTCCGCTCACCAGCCGCTCAGCTGTCGCGGCTCGCCTTGAGCTGGACCTCATTGTTTGCCTTGTTGATCGCCGCCGCCTTCTTTCTCAAGGCTGGCGACAGCTTCTCCCGGGTCTGGCTGCTTGCCTGGTATGTCTCGGGTGCGTTGGCGCTGACGCTGACCCGGGCAATTGTCGCGGGAGTGGTCCGTGGCTGGATCCAGCAGGGTCGACTGCTGCGCCGGGCCATAGTCGTCGGAGGCGGCGGAGATGGCGAAGAGCTGCTACGGCGTCTGGAGGCCGAGGACAACGACATCCGTATTTGCGGTGTATTCGATGATCGTGGTCCTACCCGCGTGGGCGATCTGATCGCGGGCTACCCGAAGCTCGGTTCGGTCGGTGAGATCGCGGAGTTTGCGCGCCGCACGCGGCTTGACCTCGTTCTGGTCGCCCTCCCGACCCGCGCCGAACAACGCCTGTTCGACGTATTGCGCAAGGTCATGGAACTGCCGGTCGACATCCGGCTGTCGAGCCTGGCGGCAAAGCTGCGCCTGAAACCGCGCGCCTATTCCTATATCGGCGCCGTGCCGTTCCTTGATGTCGCGGACCGGCCCATCGCCAACTGGGCGGTGGTGCAGAAATGGCTTTTCGACCGGATCGTTGCCAGCCTCGCGCTGGCCGCCCTCAGCCCGGTCATGCTGATGACTGCGCTGGCCATCAAGTTCGACAGCCGAGGACCGGTGCTGTTCAAACAGAAGCGCTATGGATTCAACAACGAGCTGATCGAAATCTACAAGTTCCGCTCAATGTACACTGATCGAACGGATGCAAACGCAAGCAAGCTCGTCACAAGGGGTGATCCGCGCGTAACCGCAGTCGGCCGCTTCATCCGCCGGACGAGCCTGGACGAGCTGCCGCAATTATTCAACGTCCTCAAGGGCGAACTCTCGCTGGTTGGTCCGCGTCCACACGCATTGCAGGCCAAGGCCGCGGAAGTATTGTACCAGGACGCCGTTGATGGGTACTTCGCTCGGCACCGTGTCAAGCCTGGCCTTACTGGTTGGGCGCAGATCAATGGCTGGCGCGGTGAGACGGATACAGAGGAAAAAATCCGCAAGCGTGTCGAATGCGATCTTTACTACATCGACCACTGTTCGGTGGCCCTGGATATCTACATTCTCGTGAAGACACCCTTTGCACTGATCAAATCCGAGAATGCCTACTGAGCCGGACCTCAACGCGCGGGACATCCTTGACAGCCTTGGCATCCCCTTGCGAGCAGGCGCATTTCGCCGCCGTCCCCTCGAAGCCTCGCGGTTTGTACCGCCTTGTGCTGGTGCTGGTTTGGCTGGGCACGGCCGCAAGCGGTGTGGTGTTCGCCGAGCCCGCGCCCGTCGACCTGAGCTTGATCCTGCTCATCGGGCTGTTGCCACTGGCCGGACTTGTGACCTTCAGCCAGCCACTTCTGGTTTATGCGGCGCTCTGGCTGCTGGTGACCGCGGGTGGTTGCATCGGCGCGATGTCGGCATTTGATTTCGCGGTCGCAGGCAAACAGGTGCTCACCACGTTTTACTTGTCGCTGGCTTCGGTCGCGCTGGCCGCTTTTTTCCAGTGCGATCCGGCAAGGCATGTTCGGCTTGTTCTGAACGCCTATCTGCTGGCCGCCGTGATCGCCACGCTTGCGGCCTTGATCGGCTATTTCGACATCATTCCTTCGTTTACGGAGCTATTGACCGAGTTCGGGCGGGCGCGCGGTACCTTCAAGGATCCAAATGTCTATGGAGCTTTCGTCGTGCCGGCGCTTGTCTATGCCCTCCACCTTGGCTTCACCAAGCGGCGTTTGACCGCGACCCTGGCGCTGGCCGTGACCGCCTTTCTGCTGTTGGGAGTGCTTCTCAGTTTCTCGCGCGGCGCCTGGTCCAACGCGGCGGTATCCTTGGGGCTGTTCTGCTTCCTAAGCTTCGCGACCTCGCGAAGCAACATCGCCCGGGTTCGCATCATCGGGTTGTTCTGGGTATCGGCGATTTCTGGCGTCGCGGTGTTGTGGCTGGCGATCCAATCGCCTGCGGTGAGCGCACTGCTCACCGAGCGTGCACAGGTCGAGCAGTCATATGACACGCTTCCAAACGGCCGCTTTGCCGGACACGAAATCGCCAAGGCACTTATTGCCAGTCATCCCCAAGGAATCGGGCCGCTGCAATTTGGCGGCAACTACCATCAGGAGGACGTGCACGAGGTTTATCTTAACGTGCTGCTGGGGCATGGCTGGCTTGGCGGCAGCGCTTATATCCTGGTGGTCGCTTTGACCTTGATCATCGGATTTGTGGCTGCGCTTCGGCGCGGCCCTGCCCAGGGCATGTTGTTGGTGGCGCTGTCAGCCTTCGCGGGCGCCGTTGGCGAGGGCTTCGTAGTCGACACGGACCATTGGCGGCATTTTTTCCTGCTGATGTCCGTGATCTGGGGCATCTACCTTGGCGCCAAACCAAACCCACCCGGGGCCGCAGCCGGGGGTCCACCCATAGTACGACAAGGCCGACGCAGGCCGTGGACGGCATGGCCCGACGACGATCTACCGCTCAAGTCGAGGAGCACGTGGCTCAGTTCGGCATCGAGCCGCCAACAGGTGGCAGACCGATCAGGCCGTTGCTCGCATTCGGGCCATCTTGACGCATACCAGAGGCAAGCGGGTCTTCGGAGCGGCGCGATTTGCCCTCGAAGAATGCGCCTTGTTCGATAGCCAGTGCCTTGTGAAAGACATCGCCTTCAACATGGGCCGTCGATTGTAGCGTGACTTTGTTGCCGCGGATCGAGCCCAGCACGCTCCCACGCACCACCACTTCCTCGGCCAGAATTCCACCCGTAACCTGGGCGTTCTCGCCCACGAGCAGCATGGCGCAGTGAATGTCGCCCTGAATTTGCCCCTCAACCGTGACTTCGCCCTTTGACTCAAGGTTGCCAATAATGATCAGATCGGAACCAATAACGGACGGACCCATTTTATCCCCACTAGCAGAATTACCCGACCAGGCCGTGGAAAACGAACCGATTGTCGGCGAAGGGACCTGGTTGGGACGGGCAGCGTCGGCCGCTGTGAAATTGCGATCTGTGCGCTCTGGCTTCTTTGTGAACACTTGCGACAATCCCCTACTCCCAACGCAAACCGGCACATCACGCCAATTACCTCATGAGCTCACGGAAACTCCGTAAACTGACGGTAACGGAACATCATCCAGCTGCCTGCCCATCGCGATAGCGACACGGCGGCTGGGACCAAATCCTGCTCACTCCATCGGGTCAACAATAAAAACATTATTCCACAGATATTTGCTTGACGCGAGCCAAAGGTCAAGTCTGAGGATAACAAAGGGCCTGATTCGCATCGGAATTCAGCCACCGTTACCTTTTGACCACAGCCAGCGATTTCAGCGCCGCGAGCACCTTCTCCGCATGGCCAGGCACGCGCACCTTGCGCCAGATACATGCGACCGCGCCTCGGGCGTCGATAAGCACCGTGGTTCGTTCAACTCCCATGTATCTGCGGCCGAACATCAATTTTTCAGTCCACACGCCGTAAGCCTTGCAGACAGTCAAGTCTTCGTCCGACGCGAGCGAGAAGCCCAGGCTGTACTTGTCGCGGAACTTGCAGTGACTAGCGATGCCATCGGGAGAGACCCCGACAATCCGGGCACCACAAGCCAGAAACTCGCCCCTCAGATCCTCAAACCGCTGCGCCTCCAAGGTGCAGGCACTGGTATCGTCCGCTGGATAAAAGTAGAGCACCACTGGGCCGCCGCGAAGCGGGCGTAGTTTCACCCTGTCGCCATCGCTAGACGGCAGGTCAAAAAGGGGTGCAGGCTCGCCCTCCAACAGCATCAGGCCGCCCATCCTTGCGATTGCCATGCTTAGGCCCTGATTTAGCCTCAAGGCCAGCCGATCCGCCAGCAGCATGTTTGGACACGCGGCGGCGAGTTCCGAGAGCCGAGTTGGGGTGCGGATTTGGCCAAATGGAAAGGCAACACAAGGGCTGGCGCCAAACCGAGAGCCTTGTTGCGTCCTCCGCCGGCCCGCCGGAGCAAGTGGCTCGCCGTTGCGACGATTGCGTTCATTCCTGTTCTCATGGCCACCGCCGCTATCGCCGGTCTCGACTGGCGGCTGCGGCAGGCTCCGATCAGCGCCAACTACCTGATTGGCCGGGTCGAGGCTGCGATCAACAAACAAGTCGCCCCCCTCACAGTCAAAATCGGGCAAGCCAGTCTTCGCTATGACAAGTCGGACCAGAACAGGTTTGGCGTTCTTCTCACGGGGTTGGCGGTGGCGGGTCCCGATGGCACTGAGGTCGCGAATGTCGCAGCCGCCTCGGTCAACCTCGATTGGATTGGTCTGCTGACCGGATCGGTCGTGCCTACAAGCTTGACTCTCTTACAACCGCAGATCCAGCTGAATTACGCACCAGGTAAGGGCCTTTTGTTACGCACGCAGCCGGACTCCACACAACTGACCCCAGCAAGCCCGATGGTGGCGCCCGCCCAGCCAAATCTGGGTCAACAAGACACTCCAGGCGAGCAGATTGCCGCAGACCCGCCAAGGTCGGCGACAGCACCGCCTGACGTTATTGGGCTTTTGAGAAGTGTCGTAAACCGCGGCGGCCCCAGCCTTGGACAGGGCCTGACAACACTGCAAATCCGCGACGCGATGATCACTCTTGGTGAGGCAGACCGGGTCGCGATTTGGCAAGTGCCGCAGTTCGACTTCAGGCTCGAGAACCACCGGGGCGCGGCCATTCTGACTGGCACTGGAAGCATCGTGGCACCGCGCGGTCCACTGCACGCCAACATGACCGTCGAGCAGCCGGGCGCAGGCGGCGAACTAAGGCTGACGGCCTCGCTTGACCGCATCGTTCCTGCCGATCTTGCCGCTCTCAGTCCAGCTTTTCTACCGCTTGCTCCGATGTTGCTGCCAGTTGGCGGAGAGGCCAATTTAGCATTTCAAGCTGACGGTGCCTTGTCCCGGCTCGACATGAACATTGGACTTGGAAAGGGTCAGCTCGACTTTGGTGGAGCGTGCGCCGACAGCTTCCGGCTCGACAAGGGTGGGCTTCATGTCAGCTACTTGAGGGGTACTGGCAGGGTCGAGCTGCTGCCATCGGAGTTGGCAAGCAACGGCAGCGAGGCAACGATTTCTGGTCTGGCGCTGGTAACCCACGACGCTGAAGGCCGCGATCGTTGGCAGTACAATCTTGAGTTATCAAAAGTTCGGCTTGCCGACCCCCCTCACGGTCTCGTTCCACTGCCAGTCGACACTTGGAACGCTCGCGGCACATTTACACCCTCCAGCGGCGAAACCGTGCTTGACCGGATGTCCGTGCGCGCGGGAGACGCCAGATTGGCCATGGCCGGCCGAATCGCCGACACAGGACTGGAGATCGAGGCACAGGTTCAAGACGCAGACCCCGGCCTATTGCTTCGGCTGTGGCCTGGCTGTTTTCAGAGTTATGCCCGAAACTGGGTGCTCAACAACGTCCGCTCGGGCAAGATCAGCAAAGGGCACATGCGGATGGCGCTGGGCGCACAGGCGCTCAAGCGCCTACGCGCCACAGGCCAGGTGCCCGACGAGGCAGCGACCGCCGAATTCGCGGTTAGCGACCTTGCCTTCACCTACGCTGACGGCCTGCCGGCGATCATCGCCACCCGCGGCAACATGCAATTTGCTGGCCGACGCTTTACCGCCCAAATGCCCGACGCGGCGTCCCAGATGCCGAGCGGCCGGGTGCTGACCCTCACCAACGCGAACTACGAGGTTTCTGATTTTCTCGACCCGTCGCCGCGCGGGCGCATCACCTTCGAGGCGAATGGGCCGATCGAAACGGCACTCGAATTCCTCAACGCAAAACCGCTTGGTCTTGTCAGCGCGTCGGGCCTTCGCTTTACTGACCTCACGGGCGACTTTACCGGCAAGCTTGAACTCGAATTGCCTGTGACACGGGCTCCGCAGCCCGGTGATTTGAATTTGAAGGCAACGGCTAGCCTAAGGTCCCTTAGACTTGCTCACACCATCGGCGGTTACGCGTTGCAAGGCGGAACGGTTGATCTGCAGGCCAGCGAAGCCGCTCTGCGCGCCGACGGCGATTTGCTGATCAACGGTGTCGCCGCCAAGGTCTTTTGGTCGCGGCCGATCGGGGCCGGAGTTGACCCGCCTCCGCCGATACGGATCGCCGCCACGCTCGATGCCAATGATCGCGAGCAGCTTGGCATTTTCGTCAACCATATGATTGCGGGCGATGTGCCGGTGACCGTCGACCTGGCTGCCGGGCCAGATGACGGGTCAGGCCAGCTGGCTCATGTCGAGGCCAATCTGGGCGGCGCTGAACTCGTGCTCGACACGCTCGCTTGGCGCAAGCCCGAGGGCGATGCAGCGACGGTGGCATTCGATGTCGTCGCGCGCGAGAAGACTGGGGCCCGGCTCGAGAATTTCCGCCTGACGGGAGACAAGGTGGCCATCGGTGGTGACATCGAGCTGGGTGCCGACAGCCGGTTCGCGGCATTCCATTTCCCCAACTTCTCGATCAACCTCATTTCCCAGCTCGAGGTCAGCGGAACGGTTCGTCCCGACAAGGTGCTGGAGGTCAAGGCCCAGGGGCGGTTCTTTGACGGTCGGGACTACTTCCGCTCGCTGTTTTCAATCGGCCAGATCACCGCCAAAAAGCTGGCCCTGCCCAAGACAACCAGCGGTCTGGACCTCACAGCCGACATCGAGACCATCCTTGGTGCCTCGCAAACCTCATTGCACGCGGTGCATATCCACGCCGAACGGCGCCAGGGTTTGCTGACCGCGCTCAAGGCGGGCGGCACTCTCGATGGTGGCCAGAAAGTCAGTGTCAGCCTCGATCACAAGGAGGGGCAGCCCCGCTTCCTGTTGGCCGATACCGGCGATTCCGGCCGGGCCTTTGGGCTGATAGGGCTCTACCAGGGTCTTGAGGGCGGCTACGCCCAGCTCAAGGTCAATCTCGACGGCGAGGGCGCCGCCGAAAAGACCGGCACACTCTGGGCCAAGCATTTCGTTTTGCTCGGCGATCCGGTCGTGAACCAAGTGCTGAACGAGGCTGCGCCGCCTGGCGGGGGCAAAAGGAAGAAGGGTAATGAGCGGGAGAGTTTCGACTTCGACAGGCTGAATGTTCACTTCTCCATCGGCGATGGACAACTGGTGGTCCACGATATGTTCATTCACGGGCCAGTGCTTGGCGCGACCTTGCGCGGGCGCATAGACTATGGCCGCCAAACGGTGCAGCTGGGCGGCACCTATATCCCTCTCTACGGACTCAATTCGATGTTCGGGGCGCTGCCACTCTTCGGGCCGCTGCTGGTGGGCCGAAGCGGCGAGGGACTGCTTGGTATCACCTTCGCTATTGACGGACCCCTGGCCAAACCCGACGTCCTCGTCAACCCGGTGTCAGTGGTCGCGCCCGGCATTTTCAGGCAGATCTTCGAGATCGGGCCGGACACTCCAGGTATTCTGGCCCGTGATGGCTCGATCACGGCGGCGCCAGGAGGTGAACCGCTGATCAACGGTACTCCCGACATCGGCGAGTCGTTTCCACCCATGACGGCGGACCAGGCCACCATGGTTCGACCGGGCAAATCGCCGCCTCGCTAGCCGATTGTGGTGACCGCCGCTCTCGGCTAAGAGCATCGCATGACCCGCGTCTGTTTCTATCCCGGCAGCTTTGATCCCATCACGCTTGGCCACGTCGACATCGTGGCCCGTGCCCTTCGGCTTTTCGATGAGGTGGTGGTCGGGGTCGGCATTCATCCGGGCAAGGCGCCACTATTTTCACCGACCGAGCGAATTGCGATGATCGAGGCGGAATGCGGTTCGCTCGCCAAGTCCGCACGTGCGCGGCTGACTGTTGTCACATTTGAAGGCCTCACGGTCGCGGCGGCACGCAAGGCGGGAGCAAGCGCCATGATCCGCGGCATTCGTGACAGCACTGATCTTGACTACGAGATGCAGCTGGCTGGAACAAATAGCGCGATGGCACCGGCGATCGATACGATTTTTCTGCCCGCATCTCCCGGCCTGCGTCATATCGCGGCCAATCTGGTCCGCCAGATCGCAGAAATGGGCGGAGATGTCACGGCAATGGTTTCCAAGGACGTGGCCAAACGGTTGGCCAAGCGCTTTCAACGAAGCAAGGTTTGATGGGTCTCCAAGTCGGAACCGCAAGTGGAAAGGTACTGGCATGTCGATGAGGATTTTGGCTGCTATCATGTTGGTCTGGGCCGAAATGGCGGGCACAGCGCTCGCTGCGGACCTCGACCCGCAAAACACGCTGCTCATGGATATTCCGGCAGGGCGCGTGACCATCAAACTGCGTCCGGAGCTTGCGCCCAAGACCGTCGCTCAGATCAAGAAGCTGGTGGGACGCCACTTCTACGATGGCATCATCTTCCACAGGGTCATCGCTGGGTTCATGGCCCAAACAGGCGATCCGACCGGCACCGGGACGGGCGGCTCCTACGAGCCGAACGTGCCAGCCGAATTCACCGATACACCGTTCGCCCGTGGCACGCTTGGCATGGCTCGCTCCTCGGACCCGAACAGCGGCAACAGCCAATTCTTCATCTGCTTTGACGACCAGGGCTGCGCTGGATTGCAGGGGCAATACACAGTCTGGGGCCAGGTGGTGAAAGGCATGGAGTTCGTCGATAAGATCGCACCCGGCGAGCCGCCACCAAAACCGGACAAGATCCTCAAGTTGCAGCTCATGGCCAATGCCAACTAGACCAATGAGCGTGGCGTTGCCCCGATGAAACTGAGCGGTCTGCTTATCTTTGCCGGCGTCTACGTGGCCGCGGTGGCTTCGCCCGGGCCCGGAACTGCGGCTGTCCTGGCGCGGGCGCTTGGCCATGGCCTCAGGGGAATCGCCTTCTTCATCGCAGGGTTCGTCGCGGGTGATTTGACGTTGATGACGCTTGCGGCGACGGGGCTGGCCGTCGTTGTACAAGCCTTCGGCCCGCTTATGCTGGCGATCAAGCTCGCGGGTGCGGCGTATCTTGTGTTTCTGGCCTGGCGGCTTTGGACAGCGCCCACCGAAGTGGCGGATCCTAATGCACGCGGCTCGGCCGAGGAGTCACCGCTGCGACTGTTTCTTGGTACCTACTCCCTCACCGTCGGCAACCCAAAGGCCATCGTGTTTTTCATGGCGATCCTGCCGACCATTGTCGACCTGAGAACAATCGATGTTTGGCGAATTGCCGAGATCGCATTGGTGATCGTTTTGTTGATGCCATGCGTCCTGGGCGCCTACGCTTTGGCCGCGGCCCGAGCACGGAGGCTGTTCAAGGACTCGTCCGCGATCCGGATGGTCAACCGCACGACCGCCGTTGTGATGGCTGGCGCGGCTTTGGCCGTGGCCTCGTCCTGATCCTTTCCATCCCAAACTGGAGTTTTCCAATGTCCAAGTACAAAGACCCCGAGAACACGCTTGTCATGGATATGACACACGGTCAGGTCGTGATTGAACTGCGCCCAGACCTTGCGCCGGGACACGTCAAGCGCATCAAGGAGCTTGTGCGCGAAGGATTTTACGATGGGGTGGTGTTCCATCGGGTTATCGACGGCTTCATGGCCCAGACGGGCTGTCCGCAGGGCACCGGCACTGGCGGCTCGGGCAAAAAACTCAAAGCCGAATTCAGCAAGGAACCGCATGTTCGCGGCACCTGTTCGATGGCCCGTGCGGCCAGTCCCGACAGCGGTGACAGCCAGTTCTTCATCTGTTTCGACGATGCCGGCTTCCTCGACAACCAATACACAGTTTGGGGCCGCGTGATCGAGGGCATGGAAATTGTCGACAAGATCAAGCGCGGCGAGCCGGTGCGTGATCCCGACAAGATCAAATCGCTAAAAGTAGCGGCGAACACGATCTGACAATCGGGATACACGCGCCCGCAAGCTCGCCGCATTTTCCGATCAGTGTCGGACCCGAGCAGAACGGAGGTGCGCCCGCCTGGAAAGCATTCGCCGGGGCCTTGGTTGGTGCGGGGCCGGTGCCTGTGCTAGAAGGCCGGGTGCCGCGGGTGGCGGATCATTTTCGGGCTGGCCTGTCCTTTGTTTCGGCTGCGTTGTTGGGGTAATTCGTGGACCTGCCGTGATGACCGAACGATCGTTGAGCATCAGCGCACGCGACAGCAGCCTCAAAGCGGACTCGGCGCTGGGTGAAGCTAACCCGTTCAGCTTGGTGGATGCCGTCAACTCGACGAGCGAAATCTCACACACCGGCTGGCTGATCTTTCTCGGCGTCGTCACCTATTTCTGCATCGCAGCAGCCGGTGTAAGCCACAAGGACTTGTTGCTCAATTCAGCGGTCCCGCTGCCCATCATGCAAGTCAGCATCGATTTGCAACGGTTCTTCCTGTTCGCCCCGATCGTCCTGGTCTTCATGCATTTCGGGTTGCTGGTGCAGCACGTCATGCTCGCGCGCAAGGTTATGGAGTTTGACGCGGCGGTGCGCGCCATGGAACCGACCCATCGCCGGACACACCCAATCCGGCATGAGTTGCATTCCTACTTCTTTACCCAGGCGCTGGCTGGCCCCGAGCGCTCCAAGCTCTTTGGGGGTTTCCTGCATGGCATGTTCTGGCTGTCAATTATCGCCATCCCAGTGCTCGTTATTCTATTTATCCAGATCGTCTATCTGCCCTACCATGACGTCAGCACCACGTGGTCGCATCGGCTCGCTTTGGTCCTGGACACGGTGATCCTGGCTCTCATGGGCGTTTTCCTCGGGAGCCGCGCGACCAGCTTTGCGAGCGCTTTTGCTCGAACCATGCGCCATCAACCCATGAGCATGTTGGCGACGGCCATTCTCTATGCCGGAGTTGTCCTCTTCTCATTCTTTGTCGCCACGGTACCCGATGAGCCGCTCGATCGGATGGCTCAATCGCTGCCGTGGACCAAGGTGAGCAAGACGACGACCGCGGACGGCCAAGCCGTGCAACGCCGCGTATTCGCCGTCACCGATTGGTTCTTTGGTGGCATCGGTTCGGGCTCGGCCGGGAGCCTATTCAAGCGAAATCTGTCCGTCACTGATGAGGTCATCGTCAATCGAAAATCCGTCAACAAGGACCAGGCGACAGTTTCCCTGCGTGATCGCGATTTGCGCTATGCCGAGCTTGATCGTTCGGACTTGCAACAAGCTGACTTCACCGGCGCCGATCTGACGGGTGCAAGGCTGGTGGGCTCCAACCTGCGGGGTGCTCGTCTCTCCTGCCTCGATGTGGATGCGGTACTTACCGACCCGAAGTTGCGATCCGAGAGTTGCGCCAACTTCAGCGGCGCGAACCTAGCCCGTGCCGACCTCGGTGGGGCCGATCTCAGGTTGGCCATGATGAGCGGGGCAAATCTTGAGAACGCCTCATTGATCGGGGGCGATTTACGGTTTGCCGATCTCACCGGCGCAAATCTGTCGGGCGCCGACTTGCGAGGGGCTTCGCTTGGCGGCGGCGTCGAGTTGGTCGGGGCCAATTTCCTCGGCGCCAATCTGGGAGGCGCCGACTTGAAGGGCGCCAAGATGGCGGCCGCCGACTTCTATGGCGCTGAAATGCAGGGCTCACGACTGGTCTTTGCCCAGGCCCAGGGCGCAAATTTCCAGGGCGCGCATTTGCAGGGCGCCAACCTCTCGGCAGCCCGACTCCAAGGTGCTGATTTCACTGACGCGGATTTGACCGCCGCCGATTTTGGCGCTGCGTTGATCTGGGACACAAAGCCACCCGCCAGTGCCAACGCGGCATTCGCGGACTTCACGGCCATCGCGATCAAACCGTTGGAGGATAAGGATATCGTGGCGTTGAACGAACTCGCCAAGACCTTGAATCTGCCAAAGGTCAAAGCTAAATTCGTCAAACTCATCGAGCGCATATCCGGTGCCAATGATGGCGCCAACTGGAGCGCTGGCGACGACGCGAGGGCCTGGACAAGCCTTAAACAAGCCGCGCTGACCGCCGACCAAGGCACGCGGCGGGACAAATCCGCCGAATTCCTGGCCAAACTCAGCTGTGCTGCCGGTCAGTCGGACGGCCTGGTTGCGATCGGCATCATTCGCCGGATCGTCGACGCACCGCAAAGGTCCGATCCCGCGCTGCTGCTCAAAAGGCTGCGCAGCACCGATTGCCCGGCGTTCAAGCGGCTACCCGAATCGGCGGTCTTCGACCTTGAGACAGCCATCGAGAATGTGGCGCTCCTGGCGGCGTCGGGCCATGATGCGGCGTCAGCTCCTCAGCAGCCGCCCAGCGTCCCAGCCGCAGAAGCCGCCACGGCGGCGGTGTCTGCGCCATCGCCGTAGAGCCCTTGGCGCACAATCGAGCTTGGCCCCGCCCTATTGCCAGTCAACGAGGAACCTGATTTGGGCCCCTGTTGTGCAGTATCACACGCCAACTACAATAATAGTGGCTTCATCAATTGTCAGCTCATGGCGGGCGACCTGCGTCGATTGCCCCTCTACTGCCCGTGAAACAACCGCGAATTCAGGCCTTGGCAAGCACCGCTTCCCGCAACAAATCCTCGAGATCGAGCCGCTTGGTGAACATTCCCAGGGACCCGTCGGGATTCCTCGGCCACTCAGCTTCCGGCCGGTCCCGGTACAGCTCAACTCCGTTGCCGTCGGGGTCATCGAGATAGAGCGCCTCGCTGACTCCGTGATCGCTGGCGCCAGTAAGACTGATGCCAGCCTTCCCCAGCCGCCGAAGTGCGTCGGCCAGATCGGCGCGGGTCGGATAAAGGATGGCCGTATGATAGAGCCCGGTCGAGCCTGGAGGCGGCGGCGATCCGCCCTTGCTCTCCCAAGTGTTGAGGCCGATGTGGTGGTGGTAACCACCGGCCGAAATAAATGCGGCTTGCGTGCCGTATCGCGCCATCAGCTTAAACCCCAGGACACCGCAATAGAATGCCAACGCGCGCTCAAGGTCAGCGACCTTCAAATGCACATGGCCGATGCGTGTTCCCGCGGCGATAGGCAGCGTATGCGGCTCATCTGACATGACAAAGGGTCCCTTTCAAGTGTGCAGCGACGATAATAATTGCGTTTGCATTTAATCGGATCAGGCGCCCTTGCCAAGTGCCAAAGATTGCGTTCCGCATCGCTTGACGCCATCCTGACCGGGCCATTCAAACATCGGACCCCCCATGCCCGCCAAGCCGCACCGCACCATCCGCCTTAAGGACTACAAGCCCACCGCGTTCCTCATCGACACCGTCGATCTCGACATCCAACTTGACCCAACCAAGACGCGCGTGACATCGCGCCTCAAGATGCGGCCTAATCCGGCCAGCGACGATCAATCCGGAAAACTGGTCCTGGTTGGACAAGGGCTGGGGCTTGCCGAAATCAAGCTGTCGGGGCGCAAACTCGCTGCCAAGGACTACGCGCTCAGCGCTGAAAGTCTAACGATCAAGAGTGTTCCGAACCGCGCATTTACGCTGGAAATCTCAACCATCTGCAATCCCGAAGCGAACAAGGCGTTGACCGGGCTCTACCGGTCGCGCGGCATCTATTGCACCCAGTGCGAGGCCGAGGGCTTCCGGCGCATCACCTATTTTCTCGACCGGCCTGACGTCTTATCCATCTACACGACTCGAATCGAGGCAGATGCGAAAGAAACACCCGTACTGCTCTCCAACGGCAACCTGGTCGAGAGTGGCAAGATCACCAAGACAGGACGGCACTTCGCTGTTTGGCACGATCCTTTCAAGAAGCCGAGCTACCTGTTCGCGATGGTTGGCGGCAAGCTCGCTCATATCAGCGATGCGTTCAAGACGATGTCCGGCCGCAAGGTGGCCTTGCGAATCTATGTCGAGCCCGGCAAGGAGGATCGCTGCGGCTGGGCGATGGACAGCCTGAAGCGCTCCATGCGCTGGGACGAAAAGCGCTTCGGGCGCGAATACGACCTCGATATCTTCATGATCGTGGCCGTGTCCGATTTCAACATGGGGGCGATGGAGAACAAGGGCCTCAACGTCTTCAACGACAAGCTGGTGCTGGCTTCTCCCGATACCGCGACGGACGGCAACTACGAAGCCATCGAAAGCGTGATCGCGCATGAGTATTTCCACAATTGGACTGGCAACCGGATCACCTGCCGCGATTGGTTCCAACTCTGTCTGAAGGAGGGGTTGACAGTCTTTCGTGATCAGGAATTCTCGTCCGACGAGCGCTCGCGCACCGTACAGCGGATCGGCGATGTGCGCGGGCTGCGTATTGGACAGTTCCCCGAGGACGCTGGGCCGCTTGCCCATCCGGTGCGGCCGTCAAGCTACATCGAGATCAACAACTTCTACACGGCCACGGTCTATGAAAAAGGCGCCGAGGTCTGCCGGATGTTGCAGACAACGCTTGGCCTTGAGGGTTTCCGCAAGGGCATGGACCTGTATTTTGACCGCTACGACGGCGAGGCAACCACTGTCGAGAAGTTCGTTGCCTGCTTCGAGGACGCCTGCGGGGTCGACCTCAAGCAGTTCATGCTCTGGTACTCGCAGGCTGGCACGCCGGAGCTGGTCTGTCAGCTCACATACGATGCCAAGAGCAAAACCGCCGCCCTGACAGTCGAACAATCCCTCTCGCCTTCGCCCGGCCAGCCGAAGAAGAAGCCCTACCAGATTCCCCTGCGCATGGGGCTAATCGGCGGCAATGGCCAGGATATTGCCCTGCAGCTGGCTGATGGCCGCGAGGTGAAAGGTGGCCTCATCGAGCTCAGCAAATTGCGCCAAACATTTCGTTTCAAGAATGTTCCGTCGAGGCCCGTTGCGTCGCTGCTGCGTGGCTTCTCCGCGCCGGTCAATCTCACATTTGAGCAGAGTGCCGCCGATCTCGAGTTCCTGATGGTCCACGACGGCGACCTCTACAATCGCTGGCAGGCCGCCCAGACCTACGCCGCCCGAACGATCATCGAGGCGATGCAAGAATCCGTGTCAGACCAACCATCCCTCGACCTCGCCAGGGCCATCGGCCACACCATTGCCGATGAGAGTTTGGAACCGGCATATCGCGCACAGTTCATGACGCTGCCGACCGAATCCGAAATCGCACGCCAAGTCCGCGTTGATGTTGACCCGGCTGCCATTCATTCGGCACGCGATCAGGTGCTCAAGGTGATCGGCGGTGAATTGGCCGGCGCGCTTCGAAGCCTCTATGATGACCACAAACTCAGGGGTTCATACGTTCCTGATGCCGCCAGCTCAGGTAAGCGATCCTTGCGTGCCGCTGCGCTGTCCCTGCTGGTCCATCGTGGCAAGCCAGCGGATTTGGCCCTGGTCGCTAGGCACTTCGGGGAAGCCGGCAACATGACCGACCAGCTCACCGGGCTTGCCCTACTCGCCAGCGTCGACGGACCGGAGCGATCCAAGGCCCTGGCGGCGTTTGAGAAACAGTGGAGCCACGACCTGCTTGTCATGGACAAGTGGTTCGCGGTGCAGGCGATGTCAGACCTCCCTGACGCAACCGAGCAGGTCGAGGTACTGTTGCGCCACCCACTGTTTTCGCTCCGCAATCCCAACAAGGTCCGCGCACTGATTGGCAGTTTTGCGCAAGCCAACCAGCTCAATTTCAACCGGCCGGACGGCAAGGGCTATCGATTGGTTGCATCAACCACGATTGAACTTGACGGCTTCAACCCGCAAGTCGCGGCCCGGATGCTTGGCGCATTCCGCAGCTGGCAGATGCTGGAGCCCGGCCGGCGCAAGCTCGCCCGGCAAGCTCTCGATAGCGTCAAGTCAAGCAAGGGCTTGTCGCGGGATTCCTATGAGATTGTGACCAGGACACTAGGGAATCAGGAATAAATTGGTGGTGCATTTCAAATCCCTAGACAGAGAAGCTCAGGGAGACGTTCAATAGGCCTGCAGACGAATCGTGCTGTGCCGGTTCAGCGGGGGCTGACGGCGGATCGAACGGGCGGGGGCCACATGACGACCGATCACAGCCATCATTTCGACACAGAGATCTTTTCCGACCCCAACCAGCTCGACTTCTTTGGCCATCCGCCCATCAGCACCAAGATTTACCGCCACTTCCCCCTGGCCGGCAGCCCCAGTGCCAGCGAACCCGAAACCAGCGAGCACGGCCTCTATCGCATCTGCCATGACATGCGCACCGCGCTCAATGCCATTCTCGGCTTCTCCGAAATCATGACGCAGAAACTGCACGGTCCGCTTGGCCATCCGAAATATGAAGAATATGCCCAACATGTCCGCTTCAGCGGCCAGGCCTTGCTGTCGGTGTCTGACGAGGTGCTGGGTCTGGCAGGCCGGAATGCAATCGCCGGCGGTGGCCATATGCAACATGCCTGAACCTGCGACGTCAGGCGCTGGCGGTGAGTTCGGCAGGGCGGTGCGCGACCGGTCGGTGGCCCGCCTCACGGTTAGCCTCAAGCACGTTGTCAATAAACATCCCAGCACAATTTGCCCAGCCGTAGCCAAGCGCCTGCAGTCGGATCGTTTTGCGGTCGAGCGATAAGGCACGCATGGCGGCCGAGCGAAGGTCGGTATCCAGACATCCTGTCTCGCCGTCGCGCACGATATCGATGGGACCTGTGACCGGCAGGGCCGCGACAGGCAGCCCGGAGGCCATCGCTTCCAGCAGTACAATGCCGAATGTGTCGGTCTGGCTGGGAAAAACGAACACATCAGCAGCGGCATACTCACTCGCCAATTCCTCGCCGACCTTGGGGCCGGTGAACCGCACCGTCGGAAACCGCCGGCGAAGTTCCTCAAGTTGCGGCCCATCGCCAACCACAACCTTGCTGCCCGGCAAATCCAGCGCGAGAAATGATTCGACGCCCTTTTCAACGGCAATCCGCCCGACATAAAGGAACACCGGCCGGTCTCGTGGAACCTCGCGTGCGTCGGGACGCGGCCGGAAGAGGTTCGTATCAACTCCCCGCGTCCAGGGCATGATTCGGCGAAACCCCTTGCTCTTCAAATCGCTAGCCAGCGATGGCGCGGCCACCATCACGCCCGCGGCTGAATTGTGGAACCAACGTTGGAGTGCATACCCCCAGGACAGCGGCACCGGCACACGGGCCGAGACGTAGTCAGGAAACCGGGTGTGGTAACTGCTGGTGAAAGGGTGCCCCTTGCGAAGGCACCAGCCGCGTGCCGCAAGTCCAATTGGGCCCTCTGTCGCGATGTGGATGTAGTCTGGGCGAACCCGCGAGATCGCGCTTTCGACATTCCACTCGCCGACGACTGCCAACCGGATTTCGGGATAAGTTGGCAGTGGCAATGTCGGAAACGGCTCGGGAGTAAGGAATTCGAAATTTACGCCGAGCCGGTTACCCTCGACCGCCAAGCGTTCATAGGTCCGCACAACCCCGTTAAGCTGAGGCCTCCACGCATCGGTTGCGACAAGGATCCGCATACGGCACAGCCTTGCTAGTTGATGTCCGTCTCAAGCGGCCAGTTCAACTGGAACCGTAGGCTCGACCACTGGCAATTTGGCATGATCCCGCATCCAGTCGACAATCTCAAAAGTGCCATCCGCACGCTCCCCGATGGCTGTACCGCTTTCCACCCAATCGCCAGTATTGATGTACAGCACATCGCCCATCTGGCGCATGGCAACGTGGTGGATATGACCGCAGATCACGATTTCCGCACCTTGTTTGCGGGCCTCGGTCGCCAGTGCCCCCTCGTAGGCACTGATAAAATTCACCGCCTGCTTGACTTTGTGTTTGAGGAACGCCGATAGCGACCAATAGGTCAACCCAGCTTTGCGCCGCATGAAGTTGAGATGAGTGTTGGCCCAGAGCGCAAGCTCATAGGAGGTGTCGCCCAGAAACGCGAGCCATTTGGCGTAGTGAACGACCACATCGAACTGATCGCCATGCACCACCAGCGCTTTGCGGCCGTCAGCAGTCTCATGAACGATGCTATCGATGATTTCGATGCCACCGAATTTCGCTCCGCAATAGCTGCGCAAGGCCTCGTCATGGTTGCCTGGCAGATAAACCACGCGAGTGCCCTTGCGTACCTTGCGCAACAGCTTCTGCAAGACATCATTGTGCGACTGCGGCCAATGGGCCGAACGCCGGATCCGCCAAAAATCCACGATGTCTCCGACAAGATAAATCGTATCGGCATCGTGACAGCGCAAAAAGTCCAGCAGCAGTTCCGCCTGGCAGGCCTTGGTGCCAAGGTGAACGTCGGAAATAAACAGTGTCCGATAGTGCCGGATAGCTCCGTCCTCTTTCGCCAGCATGGGATCAGCCCCCCTCCCGGTTGCAGGGTCGACCAGAAGCGAGTCTCGCAACAATTTCATGACGCTGGAACGATTATCCTGATTTTCCCGCACGCATTGTGCCCGAGAGCCTTATGCCTGCCAAGCCCACGCAATGCCAACAGCGCCAGCGCACCCGCGCAGGCAACTCAATATAGGAAAGGCCGATCCACCCATATTGAGCAGACCGGCCCTCCCTTCGGTAGCCGAACCAGCGCTATCTCAAGCGCCGATCGGCGTCCCCCCCAAAAATCTTGGCGATTGCTTCTTGATTGTTGATATCGCCTCGCGCCGGCATCTAGGCAGTCAAAGCGGGCAATTGCAATGCCAGTTGAGCGATTGCCCACACTTGCGTTGCAAGCTCGCAACATTGGTTCGGTTGACGAATTCGCCTCAGCCGCCTTGGCCTTGCCCCAGGATTTCGCCCCGCAGTCCAGCAGGTACTGCCCAGGTCTCTATGTTGGCGATGCCGGGATAAGTCTCCAATAACCACGCCCCGAACCAATTGAGCGATCCTGTGAGCATCAACACGCCCGTGACCACAAGCGCAGCACCCATGAGCTTCTCGACGGTGCCCAGATGGCGGCGAAACCGCTTCATGAAGCCCAGAAATGGTCCTATCGCGACCGCAGCCAGCAGAAACGGTATGCCTAACCCCATCGAGTAGGTGAATAACAAGGCGACCCCACGGCCGAGGCTCGCGGTGCTGCCCGCGATTGTGATGACCGCCGACAAGATTGGCCCAATGCAGGGCGTCCACCCGAACGCAAAAGCAAGGCCGATCAAATAAGCACCGGCAAGCGAGGCCGGACGGGATTCGGTGTGATAACGGGCCTCCCGATACAGGAGAGGAATGCGTAAGATGCCCAGAAAATGGAGGCCAAAGATCGCTATGACCGCGCCAGCCGCGATCCCAAGCCAGCCGCGCCAAGCCAACAGCAATTGACCGATCAGCGATGCGCTGGCACCCAGCGCCACGAATACGGTGGTAAATCCCAGCACGAACGCAACCGCCGCGAGCATCAGACGATTGCGCGCATCCCCATTCTCCCTGGGATCCGCCTCAGCAATCAGTTCGATTGACGTACCGCCAAGAAAACCAAGATAGGGCGGCACCAGCGGCAATACGCAAGGGCTGAGAAAGCTCACAAGGCCAGCTGCCAGCACGCCCAGGTAGACCTGAATCTCATTCACGCAGGTTCTCCGCGCTTGATCACATCCCGGGATAACTAGGCGAACGCACGACGGCTGTCTCACCAAGTCATAACAAATGCCGCTCAATTATGGGTGAATACGGGCAGCAAGGTGCGGCGCGCGATACCTAGTGGCTGAGCACAATTTGCAGGCCCGCGCGCTCGCAAGCCGCCAGGGCACCAGCGACGGGTTGCATGTGCGCGGCAATACGATGTCGCTGGCCAGAGTGTCGCTTTGCAGGCCCGGCATCCGGGTCAATTTGAGTTTCGGCTGAGTCCATCACGTTGGCGCTGCCGGTGGCTTCGAGCACCTGCGATCCGCCCGCGGCCAACGCACGCCCAAGCAGACCATCATGATCGCCTGGATGCAAACGCAATACGGCCTCGAAATCGTTGGAAGCGGCCATGTACCGACCGAGCCGCAAATTCAACGTCGCACGGCTCAAATAGGCCCGCGCATAGTTGGGGTCGAGTTCGATTGCCTTGGCAAAATCGGCTGCTGCGGCATCCAGCTTGCCAACCGCGACAGACGCCATGCCGCGCCCATTGTACGCGGTCGCGTCTGAGCCGCTGAGCCTGATGACCTGATCGAAATCGGCAAGGGCCAATTCTGCATCACCGCTTGAAAGATAGACAAGCCCGCGGTTGTAGAGGGCAGCGGCAAGCTTCGGGTCAAGAGTAACGGCTCGCGAATAATCGGCGATCGCGAGCTGCGTTTGGCCGAGCGCGATCAGCCCGTCGGCCCGGTTGCTGTAAGCCACAGCGAGGCCGGGATTGGCCGCGATCAGCTTTGTGCACCCGGCGATCTTCAAGGTGGCGATATGATCTTGCGCACAATCGGTAAGCTCATTCGCCGCGGCGGTTGCGGCCGCCACGGTCGCAAACAACAAGAGGGGTACGAGTCTGCGCATCGAACGCTCCCAAAATCAAATTGAGACGCACACTGCGCTTGCCGAATCACCAAGGGCATCGCGATCGAGCCAAGTGTACAAAAATTCAGATTGCTAAGCCAACCATCGTTGGCTCGACTGCCGTCCACGCAGGGTCGCAGAAGCCGCGATCGCGTTGGCTGACTGGCGTTCGTCAGACGCTCAGCCGGTAGGTCTTGATGGCGTTGTCGCGGAAAATCTTGCGCTTTTCGCCCGGCGTGCAGTGGCTGGTCGCCCAATCGAGGCACTCGATCCACTGCGCATAGCGCCCGGCCAATTCGCTCACCGGCCAGTCGCCGCCAAACATCACCCGGTCGACGCCGAAGCTACCGATCACATGATCGATATAGGGCCGTAGCTGATCGCGGGTCCAGGACTGGCGATCGGCTTCCGTGGTGAGGCCCGAGAGTTTGCACACGACATTTGGCAGAGCCGCCATCTCGCGGATGTGCTGACGCCACGGGTCCAACAGGCCCGCCTTGATGCCGGGTTTTGCGATGTGGTCGAGCACGAACTGCACCTCCGGGCAGCGCCGCACCATCTCGATCGCGTTGTGCAACTGCGGATGGAAGAGGCAAATATCGAACGAGAGATTGTATTTCGGCAGCAGCTTCAGGGCCGCCAGGAAGTCCGACTTCAGGACGAATTCAGGGTCGGGCTGGTTCTGGATCAGGCGGCGGATACCGCGCAAGGTTGGAAGCCTGGCGAGCCCGGCCAGATCGGGCTCGATGGCCGGCCCGCGCTCCAGTGGCAGCGAGGCAACGCATCCCAGAATGCGCTTGTCGCTCCGCGCCAGGCCATTGACCCATTCGGCTTCGTCCAGATTCAGGGGCAGGTCAACATCGACTTCGACGAAAACGAACCCCTCCACGGTGTAGGGCTTGGCCGCCTTCGCCAGATCGTCAGCCGTCCAATTGCGGAGCAGGACACCGCTTGCCCAACTGTAACCCAGGCGCTGGTGATCCAGCAGGTGGATGTGCGAATCGATGATTGGGAAGTCGATCATGGCAAATTCTCACTGACGCTGCTTGGCGCCCCGCCCATAGAGCAACAACATGGCGATGATGACCGCCCCGTAGATGATCTGCCGGCCGAATTCTGGGATTTGTAGCACCGACAGGATGGATTGCAGCAGCGTGATCAGGATGACGCCCGCGACCGTGCCGAGATAGCTACCCTTGCCGCCCAGGATCGAGGTGCCGCCGAGCACCACGGCGGCGATGGCAGGCAACAGGTAGGCGTCACCCATCGATTGGGCGGCCTTGGAGGCATAGCCCGCCAGCAGCACGCCGCCAAACGCCCCCAGCGCGCCCGATATGGCGAACGCGATCATGACCGTGCGCCTTGTGTCGATGCCGGACAGATAGGCGGCGCGCTCGCGATTGCCGATGCCGTAGACCACGCGGCCCAACACCGTGCGGGTCAGCGCGAAGACGGCGGCGGCGCCGATCAGGGCCCAGACCACCACCGCATTGGGAAGGCCACGGATGAGGAAACCGGTCGCCAGATAGCGCATGGCGGCGCTGGCCGAATCCTGGGGCGAAAAGCCACCGGTGTAGACCACCATCAGCCCTTGCGCGACGGCGTTGGTGGCCAGCGTCACGATCATGGAGGGAATGCGCAGGTAAGCAACGCCAACGCCGTTGACGGCGCCGATCAGCGCCCCGCACAAGACACCGAACGGAATCGCGAAAACCTGGCCGGCTGTTCCGTGCGCCGCCAGCGCGCAAGACATCATGCCGCCAACCGCGACGCTCCAAGGCACCGATAGGTCGATCTGCCCCAGCAGGATGACCAGCATCATGCCGGTGGCGATGATGCCCAGGAACGAGGCGACCTTCAGCTGTTGCAGGAGATACTCCGGCGACAGAAAATTCGCGGAATAGAAGCTGCTGACCAGCAGCAAACCGAGAATGCAGACAAATGAGGTCGCGACCGCCGGATCAACAGCGGCGAGCAGGCGGCCAAGGCCGCGGCTGGACACCGGAGTTGTATCGGTCATCCAAACCACTCCAGCCGGTTGCGCACCTGGAGCAGGCCGATGGAACTGAGACTCACGGCCAACAGCAGCACCATGCCCTGGAACAGCGGCTGCCACAGCGGGTCGAAATCGAACACGAACAGCAGGTCGCCAATAGTGCGGAAGGCCAGAGCCCCAAATATCGCGCCGATGGCGCTGCCCGAGCCGCCGTAGAGGGAAACGCCGCCGAGCACGACCGCGGCGATGGAATAGAGCGTATAGGTATTGCCGCTGGCAAAGGCCGCCTCGCCTGTGTAAGTGAAGAAGGTCAGGAACAGCCCGCCAATCGCCGACAGCAGGCCGGCCAACATATAGGCGACGAACTTGGCCCGTTGGATCGGCAACCCCGACATATAGGCCGCGATCTCCGACGATCCGGCGGCATAGGCGGCCCGCCCCGTCAGCGAGCGGCTGAACGGCACCCACACGGCGAGCACGACAGCCAGCAGCACCAGGATGCTCGCTGGCACGACGCCAAAGACTCGGCCGGTCAGTGCATCGGCGAGGTCCGGATTGACCTGGCCGCCCGGCTGCGGCCGCAATGCCAGCGCGATGCCGAAAAAGACCGCACCCGAGGCAATGGTCGCGACGATGGGCTGCAACCGGCCATAGATCACGATCAGACCGTTGATGGTGCCGCAGGCCAACCCGGCCAGCAAAACAGCTGCCACGCCGAGCGCTGTCTGCATCACCGAGCCAAAGGCGATCCACGAGGCAAGGCAATTGGTCAGGATGAAAATCATGCCGACCGAAAGATCGATGCCGGAGGTGATGACGACCAGCGCCTGCGCCATCGCCACGAACGCCAGAAGCACACCCTTGTTCGCGGCCGTTTGCACCACATTGGCGCTGAAGCCAGCGGGATGCCGGCTCGCATACAGGATGAACATTGCAACGAAAATGCCGGCGGCCAGCAGGGTTCCTCGTTGCCGCGCAACCCAATAGCGCCAATCCTTCACGGGCTCACCCCAAGCCTTTGGCCGCCCTTGCCATCGCCGATGTCGAGGGCGCTGGCGATCAGCGCGTGCTCGGTGAGGCCGCTGCCCGCCAGTTCGCGCTTGATCGCGCCATCGTACAATACCAATACTCGGTCACAGCAGCCGATGAGCTCGTCATAGTCGGTCGAATAGAAGACGATGGCGGCACCAGCGTCGGCGAGCTTTCGCAGCAGCTGATATATTTCCTGCTTGGTGCCGACATCGATGCCGCGCGTGGGATCGTTGAGTATGATGATGCGCGGTCTTCGCATCAACCATTTTGCGATCACCACCTTCTGCTGATTGCCTCCAGAAAGCGTGCCGACCGGCATAGCGGTATCCGCCGCCTTGATGCCCAAGAGGTCGATCATCTCCTCGACCAGCCGCTGCTCGGTTTCCCGGTCGATGACGCCCCGGCGCGAGATGCGGTCGAGCGAGGCGAAGCACAGATTGTCCCGCACCGACATGGCCAGCATCAGCCCTTCGGTCTTGCGATCCTCCGGGATCAGCGCAATGCCGAAGCGATCCGACTTGGCGGCCGATGGGCTGGCAATGGCGGCGGGCTTGCCGTCGATCCGTACCTCGCCACGACAGCCTCGCAGGACCCCGAACAGGGCCAACAGCAGCTCGCGCTGACCCTGGCCATCGAGGCCGCCCAGCCCCACGACCTCGCCCGGCTTGACGCTGAAGGAAATGTCGTTGAGGCGATCCGTCCAGCCGAGCTTGCGCACTTCGAGAGCGGCCGGCACATCGCTGGAAGTCGCCGCCGGTTTGGGTGGGAAGACGTGGCTGTATTCGCGCCCGATCATCAGCTCGACGACTTCGTTGTCGGTCTTGGTGCCGGATTTGTAGGTCGTCACGTTCTGGCCGTTGCGGAACACGGTGCATTCGTCGGCCAGCTCGGCGATCTCGTGCATCCGGTGCGAGATGTAAAGCAGTGCCAGTCCATCCGCCCGCAACGCTTTCAGTACGCCGAACACCTTGGTGACATCGGCGGCGGTAAGCGCGGAGGTCGCCTCATCCAGAATCAGTATTTTTGGATTGCGTCCAAGCGCCTTGGCGATCTCCACCATCTGGCGGCGCGAGAGCGGTAGATCCTTGACCAGCGCCAGGGGGTGGATGTCGGCCGCCCCTGCCCGGGCGAGAGCCGCCTCGGCCAGCCGCCTTTGTTTGGCGCCGTCGATCAAGCCGAACCGTCGCGGCGGATCGTCAACGACGATGTTCTCGGCCACGGTCAAATCGGGCACGAGCGACAATTCCTGGAAGATGCAGACGATGCCGGCCTTGATGGCGGCGGCGGGCGACGCAAATGCCACCTCGCGCCCTGCCAGCGTCATCCGGCCGCTGTCGGGTGCGACAACCCCAGCCATGATCTTGATTAGTGTCGATTTGCCCGCACCGTTCTCACCGAGGATGGCGTGAATGCGGCCCGCTTGGACTTCGAGCGTGGCGTTCTCCAGCGCCCTGACGCCGCCATAGCGCTTGCCGACGCCGTCCATGCGGAACAGTGGCGGCGCGTCCATGCCAGCCCCCAATCGATATCGCCGCGGAGGGTTCCCCCCGCGGCGATTAACGGTTTGCCTATTGGTTCTCTTTCGACTGGCCCATGATTTCCTGGGCCGTGAAGTTGATGCCGCAGGTTGGAAAGGCGTTGCCGACGAAGAAGTTGTTGGCCTGGTCAGGATAGTAGTCCTGGCCGGCCTTGAAGTTGGGGTCTTCGACAATCGCCAGTGGCAGCTTGACCGACTGGGGAACGACCTGGCCTTCGAGCGCCGTGATCGCCGTCTTGATAGCGACGGCAACCTGGGCCGGCCCAGTGCCGGCAGATGAGCACTTGAGGCCCTTGTCGGCGAACTGGGCGCAGAACTTGCGGAAGCCGTTTTCCGTCTCGCCGCCGAACGGCACCATCGGGTGGGCCGCATCGATCATCGCCTGCACGACGCCAGTGTCACCCCCTTGCGCGGTGATGCCGTCGAAGGGGCCGTTGGTGGCTATCGCGTCCGCCGTCGCCTTCTGTGCGACGCCATCATCCCATTTGCCGACGACCTCGGTGATCTTCCACGGTTTGCCTGTTGCATCCAGCGTCTCGTGAATGCCGGCGTGGCGGTCCGTGTCGACCGACGTTCCAGCAACGCCCTTCACTTCGAGCACCTTGCCGCCATTGGGCAGGTGGCCGGCCAACCATTTGGCCCAAAGTACGCCAAGGCCCTTCTGGTCCACGTCAACGTTAATGGCATCCTCGGTATCAAGGATGTTATCGAACGCCACCAGAATGACGCCGGCTTCCTTGGCGCGCTTGATTACAGGGCCGAAGGCGGTGGGGTTCTGGGCGTTGACGACAATCGCGTCATAGCCCGCGTCGATGAAATTGTTGATCGCCGAGATTTGCGCCGGCACGTCCTCGCCGGTCGAGACCACCTTGAATTCCTTGAGCTTGGCCTTGACCTCGGGTTGCGAGGCGTAGGCCTTGGCGGTCTGGATCATCTGGATACGCCAGGTATTGGCGATGTAGCCATTGGCCAGCGCGACTCGGTAAGGACCCTTCTTGGCGGCATATTTGAAGAACTTGGTGGTGGCCGCCCAAGGCACGAAGCATTTTGTGTCGGCCGCCGGGCCAGCGACCAATTCCGGACCCGCGGCAAGGGCGGTACTCGCCAACGCGGTCGCGATGACGAACGCCGCGCCCAAGCCCAGTCCACGGGTGATATATCGTGACGGTTTCATTGGATTCCTCCCTTGGCATGGGGCCGTTCAAAGGCCGCTGCCAGGTTGCTTGTTGGGTTCTTGCATCAGGCCATCGCGGTATCCCAGCATACTCAAGGGGTAGCGACGCCGGGGGAGCCTATGCCTCGGCGTGTCAACGTGTCAAATGTGCTGGTCAGTGACCAGGACGCGACGTGCCATCCATGGAAGGCACACCGATCGGCCTTCGCCGCGACCGGGCCCAAGACAATCGAAGCATTCCGCCGAAGGAGGGCGCAAAGGCGCTGAGCCGGCAGCTCGCACGTGCGGCCAGATGGAGCGCCGTCTGCCCTGTTGTCTTGTCCCATGGCCAGGTGCCGAAGTTCACGCACTTGGCGCACGACTCCGGCTGAGATCATCGACCCGATCTGGCGCCGTTGAGCCGACGGGCAGAATGGCCTTATATTGGCCAACGATCGACAATGAGAAACAGTCATGTGCCGCAACATCAAGACCCTGCATAATTTTGCACCTCCCGCGACCGACGATGAAATACGTGCATCCGCCCTCCAGTTCGTCCGTAAGCTGAGCGGCTGCACGCATCCGTCCAAGATCAACGAGGAACCCTTTGACAACGCGGTCGAGAAGATCACGGTCGCAGCCAGAGAATTGCTGCTCAATCTGGTGACGACGGCACCGCCTCGCGACCGAGAGGCTGAAGCGGCCAAGGCGCGCGCGAGATCCGCGGAGCGTTTCGGGTCGGGACGGCAGTAGGGCGCGACTGGTTGTTTCCGACAGGACGGCCAGGGCCGCTGGGAATGGGCTCTTGTAACCTGGCCGGCGTCTACCTTCTCAACCCAGCCAATGAAATCGGCTGCCTTGGATCGAGCCGGCCGCTTCCAATAGGTCTCCATTCGCAAGGAGGGCATCCATCAACCGCCCGCCGGCAAAGGTGCCAAGCGGACCGCGGGCATCGGTTCGTGTTCCCAGAGCCTCGCAATTGCCAGAGCAGGACTTGCCCGATGCGCCCTTAGCTGGCGGGGCGGATGGCGCTCAACGGTAGTAGTTCCGCACCCAACCATGCGCGGGCAAACGCGCAGCGAGTGCGTCGGGAAACGGTGCCCCATCGCTGTAACCGATGTTTCTGTCGACCTCGGCCGGTGACCTCATCCCAGGAATCACTGTCGAAAGCCCGGGCTGGCTGAGAACATAACGCAATGCAGCCTCGACGAGCGTCGGATAGTAAGGCGCGCATTCCTTTTTCAGCGCCTCAACCCGTGCGAGCGTTTCGGCGAAGCGCTCTCCACGGAACATTTGGTGCGGTTGCGAGCCCGACTCCCAACTCGCGTAAGTATCCGTGGTCCAGGCTCCTGTGAGTGCGCCCGAATCCAGAGGAACGCGGCCGATGAAGGCAGTGCCAGTGATTGCCCCAGCCGGGAAAAGTCGCTCGGCTGGCCGCTGCTCGAACAAATTAAAGACAACTTGCTGCGACTCCACCAACCCGAACCGCGCCAAGTCCACTCCCTCACCGGGCCGGTAATCGCGCAACGACACACCGATCCTGTCAATCTTGCCCTCGAGCCGAAGGGCATTCAGCGTCTCAAGCCAATCAAGTGAGAGCAGACCGTCTGGCATCCAGCTATGGAGTTGGTAGAGATCGATCCGCTCGACTCCGAGCCGGGTCAGCGATTTCTCGATATTGTCACGCAAATACCATTGAGGGAATCGGCCCCGCATGTGAGGCGCATCGTCATCGGGATCTGGCCAGCGGATCGGCTGGGCCTTGGTGGCCACGTAGATCTTGCCGCCCGTCCACTCCCGCAGCGCCCGACCGATCACCGTCTCGCTGTGGCCGGAACCATAGAGTTCTGCCGTGTCGACAAAATTAATGCCGCGCTCGAAGGCATGGAGCAAGGTGGCGACTGATGCGCCATCGTCCTGCTTGCCCCACTGGCCGCCAAGCTGCCATCCGCCGAAGCCGATCTCGCTGACCCGCCAGCCTGTCCGGCCAAATGCGCGATACCTCACCGCTGGATGCCTCCTGCGGCCCGTTTCTGCTTCATGCACTCGAAGCCGCGCTCGTGCGGCGCCCGCTCGACCGTGACGGTGCTGATGCCGGCAATCGCGGCGATTTCCCTGAGGAGATGCCTCTTGGCACGGTTCAGATCTGGCGGCGATCCAGTCACTCGTGTATGCACCGGTCACCTCAACAGCCACTGCTAGTGGAATTTCCACCGCCATCAAAATCGCAAACTTTCGTGCCTTCGGTGCCTCGCGTCAACTGAACCTGTACCTGACGCTTTGGCCAACATCGCCCGATGGCCCCGACGCACTATGCGTGTCCGACCATGGTTGGTGCTTGCTGATGAGCAAGCGAGTCTATCTTCCACCGGGACCACGTTTTGCCGCTCGACCCACCCCCTGGTTGTTCATTGTGGCAAGCCTAACGCCGACCATCAGTGGGCCGCCGGCGGACGTGCGAAAGGCGGTCATCACAAAGTGGTTGGACCGGGCTCGAAGGATTTTCGATCCCTCGGCTAAATTCCCGCTCACGCCTTGCTTTGGCCAGTCTCCTCCTGATCGAGAAAAGCGACGATACCACGATAGGCATCCTCCAGATGATCGGTCATGGCCTTGCGTGCAATCGCAGGATCGCGCCTTGCCAGGGCTTTGATGATGGCGCGGTGCTGCACCAGCGTCGCCTCGCCGAGACCTGGCCGTGGCACCGTGAAATAGCGGCAGCGGTCGAGATGCGCCTTGGACACCTCGATCGCCTGCCAGAGTCGGGGAAGATCGCTGATCTCGCTGATCACCCTGTGGAACCTGTCGTCGATGCCGATCGCCTCAACAAACTGCCGGCGCTGGATGGCCAGCGTGTGCAGCATGAGGACGTCGTCGAGCCGGTGCAATTCCATCTCGGTGACCCGCGCCGCGGCATGGCCGATGTTTTCCACTTCCAGTGCCCTGCGGATCAAGAACGCCTCATGGATGAGCTTGCGGTCGATCCGCCTGACCGTCGTTCGCGACTGCGCTTTCACCTCGACCAGGTTCTCGTCGGTCAGCTTCTTGACGGCCTCTCGCACCGGAGTTCGCGAGACGCCGAATTCGGCCGCCAAGGCCTTTTCGTCGATGGTGGCGCCGGGCGCCAACTCGCCGGTGAGAATGCGCTTTCTGGCAATTTCGTAGATGCGCGCGCGCAACGAGGACGACGGTTCGAGGGAATCGACTCCCCGCTCTTTTGCAGGTGCCTTTCGAGCGACAGACCTTGTCTCCGGCCTTGCCGGCACTGGCCCATCGGTCGTCTTGATTGGGAACCGCGTTGGCACCTTTGCTCGCATCGTCAAGCCTAAGACTGTCCTCCCGACCGGCCTTGCGCACTCTCAAAAAAGGCGTGATACTAATATAACAGTAGGCTGGCCACGACGGGTTCGCAAGCGCGCTCGAACGCCAGGACAACGACCTGCCCACCAAGGGCGGGCGGCAGGGAGTCGAACAATGGCCAAGAACACGTTTCCCAAGCTGCACAATGCCATGTGGCCCGGTCTGGTCGGCAAGGGCGGTGACGCGGAGCCACCGATCGGACTCGACACGATGCTGGAGATGACGGCCAAGGCCGATGTCGATGGCGCCCGGTTTGACGGTGTCGATCTTTTCCTTGCCGAGCCACACACGTCGATTGACGCCGGCCCCGACGACATCCAGCGGCTGGCCGACAAGATTCAGGGCCACGGCCTGGTCATCGGCTCGCTAGTCGCGCCGGTCTGGCCACCCGTTGGAGGCGGCGCGGCGATGGGCGGTTCCGAGGATCGCCAGCGCTTCGTGACAATGGTCGAGAAGGCCTGCAAGATCGCGCGGCGATTGCGCGAACTGGGCGTGCGGCCTTCCGGGGTGGTGCGGATCGATTCGGCGTCCGGCGTGCATGATTGGGCCGCTAATCCTGAGGCCAACCAGAAGCTGATCGCCGAGACTTTCCGGCAGGCCTGCAATGTGGCCGAAGCCCATGGCGAGCAGCTGGCGGCGGAAGGCGAGATCTGCTGGGGCGGGATGCATTCCTGGAAACACATGGTCGAGCTGCTTGAGATGGTCAACCGGCCCAAGGTGCTCGGATTCCAAGCCGACATGGCGCATACGCTGCTCTACACCTTGGGTTACAACGCACCCGAGCATCGCATTCTCCCGGAGGGCTATGACTGGAGGGACCGCGCCGTGCTGGACGCCGCGCTGAAAAAGGTCACCGATGCCCTGCGGCCCTGGACGATCGATTTCCACGTCGCCCAGAACGATGCCACCGTGAAAGGCTCCGGCTCGCACGACAAGACTGGCCGCCATTGCATGGCCAAGGACCCCAACGGCAAGCTCGACATCACCCACGCCGCCGGCTTCTGGCTGCGCGACGGCAAGGGCGAGGTCACGCGGGTCTGCAAGCATATCTGCTGGGACGGCTGCATGTTCCCCAACACCGAAATGATGAAGCAGCAGACTTGGAACGACATTCTCGCCGCCATGATCAAGGTGCGCGATGCGCATGGCTGGGTGCAGTGATGGCTGAAAGGCGACCACTGAATATCGGCATGGTCGGCTACGGCTTCATGGGCCGAACCCATTCCAATGCCTTCGGCAAAGTCAATCAGTTCTTTGATTTGGGCTATCAGCCGGTGCTGAAGGCCATCTGCGGCCGCGACCATGACAAGACCCAAGCCTTCGCGGCCAACTGGGGCTACCAATCCGCCGAGACCGACTGGCGCGCGCTCGTGGCACGCAAGGACATCGACCTCATCGATATCGCCAGCCCGAACGACACCCACGCCGAGATTGCCATCGCGGCGGCCGAGGCCGGCAAGATTGTGATGTGCGAGAAGCCGCTTGGGCGCAACGCTGGCGAGGCCGCGCGCATGGTCGCTGCGGTCGAGGCGGCCAAGGTGCCAAACATGGTCTGGTACAATTACCGCCGGGTGCCCGCGGTCACGCTCGCCAAGCAGCTCATCGACGAAGGGCGGCTGGGCAAGATCTTTCACTACCGCGCCAAGTTCCTGCAGGACTGGACCATCTCCAAGGACCTGCCGCAAGGCGGCGCGGGTTTGTGGCGGCTGGATGTGGGCGTTGCTGGCAGCGGCGTGACGGGCGACCTGCTGGCCCACTGCATCGACACGGCGATGTGGCTGAACGGCGGCATCGACAAGGTCAGCGCCATCACCGAAACCTTCATCACCGAGCGGATGCACACCCTCACCGGCAAGGTCGAGCCAGTTGGCATCGACGATGCGTCGCTGTTCTTGGCTCGCTTCAGCAATGGCTCGCTCGCCACCTTCGAGGCAACCCGCTACGCACGCGGCCACAAGGCGCTCTATACACTGGAAATCAACGGCGAGAACGGATCGATATTCTGGGATCTACACGATCTGCACCGCTTGCAATATTTCGACCATCGCGACCAGGGGTTGGTGCGTGGCTGGCGGGCGCTGCATATCACCGATGGCGATCACCCTTACATGAAGCACTGGTGGGTGCCGGGCCTGCAGATCGGCTACGAGCACACCTTCATCCACCAGGTAGCTGATTTCCTCGGGGGGTTGGGAAGCGCCACGCCGGCGGCTCCAAGTTTCCGCGAGGCCATGGCGACCGATCAGGTGACCGATGCCGTGCTGCGTTCGGCGCGCTCGGGTCAATGGGAACGGCCGTCGCTGATGGCGTAGTTGGGTTTTGGGTATTTGTTGATGGCAGCAAGTGCGAGAGAAGCATTGACATTGGCGGAGGTCACCAAGACCTTCGGCAGCGTGCGTGCGCTCGCCGGACTCAGCTTTGCCGTTCCCGAAGGCTGCTTTTTTGCCCTTTTCGGCCCCAGCTCGGTGGGCAAGACCACGACGCTGCGTGCCATCGCAGGGCTTGTGCAACCGGACACGGGTAGCATCCACATCGCCGGCACCGATGTGTCGCGCGCGCCCATCAAGGGCCGTGGCGTGTCGATGGTGTTCCAATCCTTCGCCCTCTATCCGCACCTGACGGTAGCCCAGAACCTTGCCTATCCATTGGTCGAGGAAGGCGTGGCGCGCACCGACCGCGACGCCCGTGTGCGTGAAACGGCCGAGATGTTGCGCCTCGGCCACCGGTTGGAGCGCAAGCCCAGCACGCTGTCCGGTGGCGAGCAGCAGCGCGTGGCGCTCGGCCGATCCCTGATCCGCCGGCCGAAGATCCTGCTGCTGGACGAGCCGCTCACCAATCTCGATGCCAAACTGCGCCATGAGATGCGCGCGGAACTAAAGCGCCTGCACCGGCAATTTGGCATGACCATTGTTTACGCCACGCCCGACGAGTTAGAAGCCCTCTCGATGGGTGAGGAAATCGCCGTCATGCGCGATGGCCGGGTCGTCCAGCAGGGAACACCCGATGAACTCTACGATCACCCGCGCGATCTCTATGTCGCCTCCAAGATCGGCTCGCCGCACATGAACACCTTTGACGCCACTGTGGGAAGTGATGGCGCAGAGCTCGATACTCCGTTCGGACGGATTGCCACCCCGCGCATTGCGGCGGGCTTGACGGCTGGCGAGGCGCTAACCGCGGGTATCAGGCCGTCCGACTTGCGGCTGGCCGGCGGCGCGCCGGCAAGCGCTACTCCCACGGTGCAGCAGCTGGAGCCCCTGGGCGATGTCACCATCGTATCGTTGGCCGCCAGTGGGCAGTCGCTGCGCATCGTGTTGCCGGAGTCGCAGGCGCTCGGCATGAAGCCGGGCGACAGCCTGCCGATCATCATCGATCCGGCCTGCCTTCACCTTTTCCGTGGTCGCGACGGGGCGGCGCTTAGCCGGCAATCGTGACACCTGGTTGAGAGTACCCAAAGGGAGGAAAAAGCGATGAAACTGCATAAGGGTCTGGCAGCCGCGGCAAGCCTCGCCGTGCTTGCCCTGATGCCGGGAGCGATCCCGGTCCAGGCGGCCGAAGTGACGCTCAAGATGGCGGTGCCCGATTGGCCACCCACCCGCATCATGAAAGAGCTGTTCGACAAGAACTACAAGCCGGCCTCGGGCAACACCGTCAAGCTGGATCTCGATTTCATTCCGTGGCCGGATTACTATACCCGGCTGAACGCCTCGCTGACATCGGGCGAGAAGAAATACAACATGGCCGTGTCGGACAGCCAGTGGCTCGGCGCCTTCATCGAGGGCGGCTACTACCTCAACATCAACAAATATGTCGATGCCGATCCCGGCCTGCAGGCCGTGTTCAAGGACCTGCATCCGGCTGTGAAGGCCTCCTATTCGACCTACCCCTACAAGTCCGACAAGCTCTACGGCTTCCCGCAGATGCCGGACCTGGTAGTGAACTATTTCCGCAAGGACGTGGTCTGCGACGAAACCGAGCAGAAGAATTTCAAGGCCAAATACAACTACAAACTGCCCTGCTCGCCCGAGGAAATGGACGCCATCACCTGGGATAACTTCCACGACATCGGCGAGTTCTTCAAGCGCAAGAAGGGCGAGATGCTGATGGGCAAGCCGCTGGACGACGACTTCTTCGGCATCGAATTCCAGGTCGGCAAGGGTTACGATTTTTTCACGACGTCAGCAGACGAGTTTCTCTGGCAGCACGGCGGCGACATCTGGGATGAAACCAACCAACCCAATTCGCACGCACTAGGCGTCGTCAACTCGCCGGTCGCGATCGAGTCCTTCAAGCATCTTTTGTCGTTCGTTCCTCTCATGCCGCCAGAGGCAACCACCGGAAACCTCGACATCTTCAAGTCGGACGAACTGTTCCGCGCCGGCAAGGTGGCCATGAACCTGGAATGGATCGGCTTTGCTGAGAGTTCGATCAACAAGGAAACCTCGAAGGTCGCCGACAAGGTCGCCTTCTCGCAGCTTCCCGGATTGAAAACCGACAAGGGCGTCCAGAAATGGTCGGTGATCGGCGGGCAGCCCTTCGTGCTGATGACCTGGAACACCGACGAGCAAAACAAGGAGGCTCTCGATTTCTGCAAGTGGTGGCTCTCGAAGGACGCCCAGATCGCCTTCGCCAAGGCGGGCGGCCAGAGTGCCCTCAAGTCGGTCTACACCGACCCTTCATACCTGACGTTCCGGCCTTGGAACCGCACCTGGGCGGCAAGTCTCGACTGGCAAAAGGACTTCTGGCACATCCCGGAATTCTTTGAGTTGCTGACGCAGCAGCAGGAGGAGTTCACCAAGGCCGTCACTGGCCAGCAGGATGCCAAGACGACGATGGACAATATCGCCGCGTTCCAGGAGAAAACGCTAAAGGACGCCGGCCGCATCAAGTAGGTCGCTCATGAGAGCCGAGCCGCCGGACCCGCGAAGGGTGCGGCGGCTCACTGTGAAAGCGCAAGTGGGACATGCTTGGTTGCACAATTGTCCATCTGAGCCTCCATTGCCGAAGTCCAACCCAGGCGACGGTCACGACATGAGCCAAAAAGACGACTTATGACGACTGCTGATGTACCGGTGCCCGCACGTATTTTGCAGCGTTTCGCCACGCCGCGCTGGAGCAATTGGCCGGCCGCGCTTGCCATCTTTTTGGCCGGTCTGCCGCTCTCGATCGCCATTTTTCCGCCGATCCTATCATTCTGGATTTCGGCCGCGCTGGCGGCGCTGCTGGCCGTCACCCTGATCGTCAATGCCTGGGGACGGCATATCGGCGGCCTGCTGGTCACTCCGGCGCTGACCCTTCTCTTCCTTATGAATGTCTTCCCGTTGCTGTGGAGTTTCGGGCTGTCCTTCTTTGCCTATCGCGCCAACCGCGCCAAGGCGCCGGCCTGGGTGGGCCTCGACAACTATACCAAGGTGCTGAGTGATCCCGATGTCTGGGACCGGCTGCACAACACCGTCATCATGGTCGTCATGACCGTGAGCCTGCAGATGGTTGTCGGCTTTCTGCTTGCCCTGCTTTTTTCCAAGCAGTTCCCGCTCCGGCGCTATCTGCTGATACTGGTCCTGACGCCGATGATGCTGTCCTTCGTGGCCGTCGGCGCCTTCTTTCGCTACTACTACGACCCGACCTTCGGGCTATTGTCGCAGGCAGTGCGCGCGTTCACCGGCGAGCCGTTCGTTCTCATGAAGACGGTCTGGGGCGCGCGCGCCGGAATTGTCTTTGCCGATGCCTGGATGTGGTCGCCCTTCGTCATGCTGCTGGTACTGGCAGGGCTGGTCAGTGTGCCCAAATATCTGTACGAGGCCGCCGCCATCGACCGGGTGTCGGCCTGGCGGCAGTTCTCGGCCATAACCTTTCCCTATATCCGTGGCCTGTTGCTGCTGGCGCTGCTGTTCCGGACCATCGAGGCATTCAAGCTGTTCGATCTGGTGTTCCTGCTTACCAATGGCGGGCCGGGCACCGCGACCGAAACGATCGCGCTGCGGGTCTACCGGGTGGCGTTTGAGAACAACAAGACCAGCGAATCAACGGCACTGGCCTATATACTCCTGTTCACCGTCATTGTGCTGACGAACCTCTATCTCTACTTCGCCAGCCAACGCGCCAAGGAGGTCTGAGGTTTATGTCCAGCAATCCTGGCCCGGCGCCCGCTCAGGCCCTGCCGCTGTTGGAGCGTCTTGGCTTGCGTTCGGCCTCCGGCGTCGGCACCGCCGGCTGGGGGCATACCGGCCTCGCCTTCGTCGTCAGCTTCATCTATTTTTTCCCGGTGCTCTGGATCATCCTGACGGCGTTCAAGACCTATGAGGACGCGCTGGCCGTGCCGGCCAAATTCTTCTTCGCGCCAACGCTGGACAACTTCGCGCAGGTGTTCAACCGCTCCTATTCCGCCGGCGCAGCGGCCCAGGATACCGGATTCACGCTGTATTTCTTCAATTCGCTGTTCATTTCGGGCGTCAGCGTTCTGCTGGCCTTGGCGATTGGCACGCTCGCGGCCTTTGGCTTCTCCCGCTATCCGCTGAAGGGCAACGACACCTATCTGTTCATGATCTTGTCGACACGCATGTTACCGGCGATTGTCGTCATCATCCCGATCTTCATCATGTTCCGCGTCACCGGGCTGGCGGGCACCTATGCCGGCATCATCGCGCTCTACACGGTGTTCAATCTGCCCTTCGCCATCTGGATGATGAAGAGCTTCTTTGACGAGCTCTCGCTCGACGTGGAGGACGCTGCGCGCATCGACGGCTCGTCGGACGCCCGGGTGTTCCTCAAGATCTGCCTGCCCCAAGTCTGGCCCGGGCTGGCGGCCACGGCGGTCTTCGGTTTGATCCTGACCTGGAACGAGTTTCTGTTCGCGCTGCTGTTGTCTGGTGTGGGCACGCGCACGGTTCCAGTCGCCATGTCGCAGACCATCGGCGGCGATATCGGCGTGCGTTGGGGCCTGCTGGCCGCGATCGAGACGTTGTTTCTCATACCTGTCATCATCGTCACCTTCGCGCTGCAAAATCAGCTGCTGCGTGGCGTTACCTTCGGCACCATCAAGCGGTAAGCATCAGCCAATGTCGACCATTGAACTGCGCCAAGTGACCAAGCGCTTCGGCACTTTCACAGCCGTTCGCGATGTCGATTTGTCGGTCAGGGCCGGGGAGGTCGTCTGTCTGCTTGGGCCGTCGGGCTGCGGCAAAACCACGACCCTGCGCATCATCGCCGGACTTGAGCGGGCGAGTGCTGGTGACGTGATCATCGCCGGGAGGCCAATGAACGATCTGAGACCGGAGCAGCGAGACATTGCGATGGTGTTCCAGTTCTACGCGCTCTATCCAGCCCTGACCGTGCGCCAGAACATCATGTTCCCGCTGCATCATGAACGGCTGGATGATGCCACGGCGGCGGCTCGTGTTGCGCGGGTTGCCGGCATCTTGCATCTGGAAGGCGTGCTCGACCGGCTGCCAAATCGAATTTCCGAGGGCGAAAAGCAGCGTGTCGCGGTTGCCCGCGCTGTCGTGCGGGACCCGAACTGCTTCCTGTTTGACGAACCCCTCAGCCGCCTCGATGTCGAGTTGCGGCAATCCATGCGCGGTCAGATCAAGAGCGTGCTCACGAATTTGTCAAAGGCGACGGTGATTGTCACCCACGACCAGCTCGAGGCCCTGACGATGGCCGACCGGATCGCCATCATGCGCGATGGCCTGATCGAGCAGGTGGCGACGCCGCACGAGGTGTTCGCGAGACCGGCGAATGTGTTTGTCGCCAGTTTTATCGGCACGCCGCAAATGAACCTGCTGGAGGTCGACTTCGACGGCATGGAGGCGAACAAGGGCGTATTCAAACTCGGGGTCGAGACATTGCGGCTAACCGTGGATCCGCTGGTAGGACGACTTCCCAAGGGCAAGGTGACGGTCGGCATCCGGCCGCGCGCGCTGGCTCCCAGCAGCGCAGCCTCGCCCGAGACGCTGTCGAGCCGCGCCGAGCTGATCGAGCCCATGGGTGCCGAAACGCTGGTACACACCCGGCTGGCCGGAGGCGAGGACATCCGCGTGGTCGTGCCTCGAGCGGCGCGCGTCAAGGCAGGCGAGGTTCTTCATCTGGCGGCAGATGCGCGCCAGACCCACGTCTTTGACCAGAGCGGCAAGGCGGTGCGATCATGAGTGGACAGCCGGGCGGTGACGGCATGAGCCAGAGTACGGCGAGGCGGGTCGAATATTCCATCATCGGCCTAGGCATTGCTGCCCTGTTGCTGATCTTCCAGCCATTCAGTTTGACACTTTTTGGCGTCGGCTGCGGCCTGGTGGTCTTGGCCGGGCTGGCCAACAATCTCCTGCCGCTCAGCCAGCCGGGCGTGCCCGTCCGCGCCCTGGTCAACGCCGCGCTCATCATTGCGCTGATTTTCGCCATCGTCATGCTGTTGTCGATCACGGCCGCGCATCTCTATGGCGTATTCTTTGCCAATGCCACGGCGCCCGACACCAGCGAGCCGTTTTACAATCAACCCTTTGTCTGGGGCACGGCGGGGGTCGCGGTGGTGCTGGCGGCGGCAATCGCAATCAGCAACCGCAGCAGGAAATAAGCCGGAAGGAGTAAACCGTCATGCTGCTTGGATTCAACCTGCTGCTGTGGACCGGCCATGTCACCGAGGAGCATTTTCCCATTCTGGCCGAGCTCAAACGCGCCGGCTATGACGGCGTGGAGCTGCCGCTGTTTGAGGGCACGCCCGAGCACTATCGCAGGGTGGGCCAGGCTCTGACGGACAACGGCCTGCGCGCGACCGGCGTCACCGTCATGCCCGACGCCGCGCGCGATTGCATGAGCAGCGATCCGAAGGTGCGAGCCAGCGCCCTCGCGCATTTGACCTGGGCGGTCGATTGCGTGGCAGCTGCCAGCGGTGAGCTGTTGGCGGGACCCTTTCATCAGCCTCTGGGCATCTTTTCGGGCAATCCGCCGACGGCGGCCGAGCGTGTCAATGTCGTCAGCGTACATAAGGAGGCGGCGGCCTACGCCGTCAAACGCTCGATCAAACTCTCGGTCGAACCGCTGAACCGTTTCGAGTGCTACGTGCTGAACACTGTTGCGGACGCTGCCGGTGTCGTTCGCGCCGTCAACGCGCCAAACTATGGCCTGCTCTACGATACCTTCCACTGCAACATCGAGGAAAAGGATCCGGTCGCGGTGATCGCGCCGAACCTCCCCCACATCAACCACGTGCATTTCTCCGAGAATGACCGGGGAACCCCCGGCAAGGGTCATGTACCCTGGGCGGCCACGATGAGTGCCCTCAAGCGGGGCGGCTACGAGGGTTGGTGCACGATCGAGGCATTCGGCCGGGCGTTGCCCGCATTGGCAGCCGCCACCCGCGTCTGGCGAGACTTCTCGCCGAACCGCGAGGAGGTCTATCGCTTCGGCCACGACTTCCTGCGCGAGCAGTGGGCCAGGGCTTGAGGCTGACCGCGTTGGCGCGTCACATCCGACGCCGATCTCGGTGTGATTGACCGACTCCAGCTTGAATACCCTCAAGCACGCGGAGCCGTTGTCCGTGCCGGCCCATGGTCAGTGCCGCATCTAAAGCCTCAACACTCAGGGATGCAGGCACTTAATGAGCGGCCAAACCGTGCACGGAGCTTCTAGGACGGGCGGCAAGGCCTCGCTGCCGACTACAGTCGATCTGTTGGCCCAGCCTTTATATCATCTTTATTGTTTTGATCATCTTCGGCATCGTTTTCTTATGCGACCGCTCCGATACTCCGAAGCATGGACTCCAAGGAGCTCTGGCATGACGGACCTCTATTTCATCGTACTCGGTACGGCAATCTTTGCCGGACTTGCGCTCTATGCGTACGCCTGCGACAGGCTTTGAGGCGGTGGCGATGAGCGAACCTGTCCTTGCACTGGCGGTCGCACTTGGCCTGGCAGTCTATCTGCTGGTCACGTTGATCCGTCCCGAATGGTTCTGAAGCCTTTCAACCCCTCCCTCACCGACGGAATGGTTATGCCATGACTATGGTTGGCTGGCTGCAGATTGCCATCGTTCTTGCTCTGGTGCTCGCTGGAGCGCAGCCGCTTGGAACGTATATCGCCAACATTGTGAATGGATACGACAGCCTGCTTACTCCAGCTCTGCGGCCGGTTGAGCGAACCTTCTATCGGTTGTCTGGCGTGAACCCAGCGCGCGAGCAAGGTTGGTTGAGCTATACGCTCGCCATGCTGATGTTCAGCCTTGCGGGATTCCTGCTGCTCTATGCCATGCAGCGGCTGCAGTTCCTGCTTCCGCCAGCCCTCAATGCGCAAGGCTTCGATGCCGTGGCACCGGATCTCGCCTTCAATACCTCCGTGAGCTTTGTCACCAATACCAATTGGCAGGCCTATAGCGGTGAAACCACCATGAGCCATTTCGTGCAGATGGCGGGCCTTACAGTACATAATTTCCTTTCCGCCGCGACTGGCATGGCACTCGCCATCGCCATGACCCGCGGTTTTGTCCGCTCGAAGGCCAAGACCATCGGTAATTTCTGGGTCGATCTCACGCGCGTGACGCTCTATGTGTTGCTGCCGCTCTCAATAGTCGTTGCCATTCTTTATGGCCTGAGCGGCGTGCCGCAGACCCTTGCTGGGTCGGTCGATGCGACATCGCTCGAGGGGGCCAGGCAGACCATCGCCCTTGGACCGATTGCAAGCCAGGAAGCTATCAAGCAGCTCGGCACCAATGGCGGCGGCTTCTTCAACGCAAATTCCGCGCATCCGTTCGAGAATCCAAACGCTTGGTCAAATTTGCTCGCCATCTGGAGCATGCTTGTCGTCTCGGTCGCACTTGCCTTCATGTTCGGCCAAATGGTTTCGGACCGGCGCCAGGGCCATGCCCTGCTGGCGGCCATGGCGGTGCTGCTGATCGCAGGCATTGGCGTTGTCTATTGGTCGGAAAGCGCTGGCACTCCGTTGATGTCTGCAGCCGGGGTCGATGCCGGCGCGGGCAACATGGAAGGCAAGGAGGTGCGTTTTGGCCAGGCGATGTCCGCGATGTTTGTTGCGGTCACAACGGCCCTCTCATGCGGCGCGGTCAACGCCATGCACGATTCGCTGACACCGCTAGGCGGCCTGGTGCCGATGTTCCTCATCCAGCTCGGAGAAATTCTGCCTGGTGGGGTCGGCTCGGGACTGTACGGCATCCTTGTCATGGCCATCCTTACGGTATTCATCGCCGGCTTGATGGTGGGTCGCACGCCGGAATATCTCGGAAAAAAGATCGAGGCACGCGAGATGAAGCTCGCCATGTTGGCGGTTCTCATTCTGCCAGGATGCATCCTGGGCTTTGCGGCTATATCTTCCGTGCTGCCGGTTGCTCTTTCGAGCCTCGCCAATTCTGGCCCACACGGTCTCAGCGAACTTCTCTACGCTTACAGTTCTGCGACCGGCAACAACGGCTCCGCGTTTGCTGGACTGAATGCGAATACGTCCTGGTTCAACAGCACGACTGCTATTGCCATGCTGCTGGGTCGCTTTGCCTATGTGATTCCCGTGATGGCAATCGCGGGATCGCTGGCCGCCAAGACCAAAGTCGCAGCCTCCGCCGGCACGTTTCCAACTCACGGTCCGCTTTTTGTCTTCCTGCTGATTGGCGTCATTCTGATCCTCAGCGGCCTCGAATATTTTCCCGCTCTCGCACTTGGACCGATCGTTGAGCATTTTCAGATGCTCGCTGGCAAGACATTCTAGGTGACCCTTATGGCAAGGAAGAACTCCGCGCAACCAGGTTTCGATCGAGTCATCTTCTGGCGTGCAGTGCGCGACGCCTTCGTCAAACTCGACCCACGCCAGTTGGGTCGCAATCCTGTCATGTTCGTGACCGGGGTTGGTGGCGTCCTGGTCACTGCCGATGCCATTCGCGAAATCGGCTGGGGCACCGGTTCGGCACTGTTTTCGATACAGATCGCAGCCTGGCTTTGGTTCACAGTGCTGTTTGCCAATTTTGCCGAGGCCATAGCCGAGGGACGCGGCAAGGCACAGGCGGATGCACTGCGCAGTACCAGGACGGAGGTCATGGCCAAGCTGCTGGAATGGCAGGACGACCCTGCCAATGAGCTTTTCAAATCAACGCCGGCGGCCGATCTGGTCATAGGAGATGTGGTGCGGGTGGATGCCGGCGACATCATCCCGGCTGATGGGGAAGTGATTCGCGGTGTGGCATCGGTCAACGAATCCGCCATCACGGGAGAGTCGGCTCCTGTCATCCGCGAGGCTGGCGGAGATCGCTCGGCTGTCACTGCCGGCACGACAGTGTTGTCGGATTCGATCGCCGTGCGAGTCACCTCGGCCCCCGGTTCGACGTTCCTTGACCGTATGATCGCACTGGTGGAGGGCGCCGAGCGGCAGAAGACGCCCAACGAGCTAGCACTCGGAATCCTTCTTTCAGGCCTGACCTTGATCTTCCTCATTGCCGTCGTCACACTCTGGGGCCTCGCCGGCTATTCCGCCACAGTTCTCTCCATCACCATTCTGGTCGCACTGCTGGTAACGCTGATCCCGACAACAATTGGCGGTTTGCTGTCAGCAATCGGCATTGCTGGCATCGACCGGCTTGTGCAGTTCAACGTTGTCGCCACGTCAGGACGGGCGGTTGAGGCGGCGGGTGACGTCGACACCCTTCTGCTCGATAAGACCGGCACGGTGACCTACGGCAATCGGATGGCGAGCGATTTTCTGCCGGTCGCGGGGGTCACCGAGCGGGAGCTGGCGGAAGCCTCCCATATGTCCAGCCTAGCCGATGAGACTCCCGAAGGGCGTTCCATCAAGACCTTGGCCAAGAGTAAATTTGATCTGCAGGAAGCCGATCTTGGCGATGCGGTGAAAGCGTTTGTACCGTTCTCGGCGACCACCCGGTTGTCTGGGATCGACGTCGGTGGACGCAGCATCCGCAAGGGCTCGGTCGATGGCATATTGAAACATCTGAGTACGAGCATCGGTGCTACTCAGCCAGAGTTCCGGCAGGCTGTTGAAAGCATCGCCCGCACCGGTGGCACACCGCTCGCCGTCGAAGAGAATGGGAGGTTGCTTGGCGTCATCCAGCTCAAGGATGTGGTGAAGCCTGGAATCAAGGAGCGCTTCGCGGCATTGCGCGCCATGGGGATCAAGACGGTGATGGTAACGGGCGACAATCCGATCACCGCCGCCGCCATCAGCTCGGAGGCCGGCGTCGACGACTTCATCGCCGAGGCGACGCCCGAGGATAAGCTCGCCTATATCCGGGCTGAGCAGTCGCGCGGAGCGCTTATTGCCATGTGCGGCGACGGGACCAACGATGCCCCGGCTTTGGCGCAGGCCGACGTCGGCATGGCCATGAACACTGGCACGCAAGCTGCGCGCGAAGCAGGCAATATGGTGGACCTCGACAGCAATCCCACCAAGCTGATCGAGGTGGTGGAGATCGGCAAGCAGCTCCTCATGACCCGCGGTTCCCTGACGACTTTCTCGATCGCCAACGACGTCGCCAAGTATTTCGCCATCATCCCGGCAATGTTCGTGACGACTTACCCTGAACTGGGCGCACTCAACGTCATGCACCTGGGTACAGCCCATAGCGCGATCCTATCGGCCATCATATTCAATGCACTGATCATCATTGCGCTGATTCCCCTGGCCCTCAGAGGAGTTCCCTATCGTGCGATAGGTGCGGGAGCGCTGCTGCGCCGAAACCTGCTCATTTATGGTCTCGGCGGGCTCGCGGCACCTTTCGTCGGCATCAAGCTCATAGACCTCTTTGTTACATTCGCGCAACTCGGCTAGGCCTCCATCATGCAACGAAAAAATCACACGGCTGAGGGCTTTTCGGTCCCGCAGTCTGCTCACGGTGAATTGGCACGGTCGAATGCGGAGTACGTGTTGCTGCCTCAGCTGCGGCCAGCGATTGTCATGCTGCTGTTGTTCACGGTCCTGACGGGTCTGCTCTATCCCTTGGCCATGACTGGATTGGCGCAACTCGCCTTCCCCGTCGCCGCGAACGGCAGCCTGCTGTTCAAGGATGGCAAGGTAGTCGGATCGGCGTTAATCGGGCAGGCCTTCACAAGCGATCGCTATTTTCAACCGCGACCATCAGCAACCAGCGCGCCTGATCCCAAGGACGCAAGCAAGATCATTGATTCGCCCTACAACGCCGCCAATTCAGGCGGCTCCAATCTCGGACCGCTGTCAAAGGCCCTGCACGATCGCGTCGCTGCCGCCGCAATCGCTTTGAGAACGTCGAGCGGCGCGAATTCGGTGCCTGCTGACGCGGTGACAACCTCGGCGAGCGGTCTCGATCCGGATATCTCTCCGGAATTTGCCATGCTGCAGGTGGGCAGGATTGCCAAGGCCCGGCATCTGCCGGAAGATAGGGTGCGTCAGCTGGTGTCCAGCCGGGTCCAGCAACGCGCGCTGAAAATCATCGGCGAGCCGCGCGTCAACGTCTTGGGGTTGAACCTTGCACTGGACGACATGCCGGCAAGCTAACACAGAGGAAGCTTCGCATGGCCGGGGCGGGCGGTAGCAATGGCAATCGACCCTCGCCCGAGGCGATGCTGGCGCTGGCCCGCCGCGAGAGCGCAAGCGCAGTCGGCGGCCGGCTAAAAATTTTTCTCGGCGCGGCACCTGGCGTCGGCAAGACTTATGCCATGCTTTCAGCTGCTCACCACGCTGTGGCCGAGGGCATCAATGTCCTGGTCGGTGTGGTAGAAACCCACGGACGCGCCGAGACCGACGCACTGCTGACTGGGCTATCAGTTTTGCCGCGCCGATCGATCGAGGACAATCGGCATATCGTCATGGAGTTTGATCTCGACGCGGCGCTTGCCAACAAGCCTGATCTATTGCTCGTCGACGAACTCGCCCATTCAAACCCCTCGGTCAGCCGTCATCCCAAGCGTTACATGGATGTCACGGAGTTACTCGAGGCGGGTATCGATGTCTGGACCACGATGAATATCCAGCACCTCGAGAGCCTCGCCGATGTGGTCTCGCGGATCACCGGTGTCGTCGTGCGCGAGCGTGTGCCAGATATCGTGCTTGAGCGCGCCGACGAAATCGTTGTCGTGGATATCACGCCAGATGACCTCATTCAGCGTCTGAAGGAGGGCAAGGTCTATCTGCCGGAGAATGCCAAGCGGGCCATCGACAATTTCTTCAAGCCTGCCAATTTGACGGCGCTGCGCGAACTGGCTTTGCGGCGCACTGCCGACCAGGTCGACGGCAAAATGGTCTCGCTCTTGCGTGAGAGCCAAATCGAAGGGCCCTGGCCGACCAGTGAGCGGATACTTGTTTGCATCGCTGGCGACGAGCGGTCCGAAATGGTGCTGCGTGCGGCCAGTCGCCTCGCGCAAGGCTTGAAGGCCACATTGGTAGCGGTGCACCTTGAGAGGGTCGGTGCGGAGGCGACCGATCCAACTCAGCTCAAACGCATCGATGATGTCTTGCGGCTGGCCCGCCGCCTCGGAGCAGAAACGACGCGGTTGTCAGCCCAGGATTTGGCCGGCGAGCTGTTGCGCTATGCGCAGCGCCAGAATATCACCCAGATTGTCATCGGTCGGTCGGGCGGCGGCCCCCTGAAACGGCTGCGCGGACTGTCCTTGTCCGACGCTGTGGGGCAGCGCGCGCGCGATATTGCCGTGCATCTGGTCACCGAAGGCGCGCCAGAGGGCGGCCAGGCACTCGCCGCCCTCACTTGGCCGCGTGGCTCCTTGGCCGGCTACGGCACGGCCGCGGGAAGCGTCGTGGCCGCCTGCGCACTTGGCATGGTGCTGAAAAGCCTATTCAACCTACCTAATTTGTCGATGTTGTTTTTGACGGCAGTGCTGTTTTGTGCGCTGACCCGTGGCATTGCTCCGGCGATAGCGGCCGCGGTGCTGTCGTTCCTGGCATACAATTTCTTCTTCATCCCACCCGTCTACTCGTTCAGCATCGCGGAACCGCAGGAGTTCTTTGCGCTCATCATATTTCTAATAGTTGCCATTTTTACCGGCGGTCTCGCCGGCCGTGTGCGGGAACAAGCCGAGGCAATTAGACGGCGGAGTGTGGGCACCCAGCGGTTATATGAGTTCTCGCGCAAACTTTCGGGTGCGGCCAGCATCGACGATCTCCTCTACATGATCGCCAACAAGCTTTCGGCGGCCATTGATGGCACAGCTATCGTGCTGATGCCCGAAGCTGGAGAGTTGACCATCAAATCGTCCTGGCCGCCCGAGGATCAGCTGGGGACGGCCGAATGGGCTGCCGCGCGATGGTCGGTCAGCCATCGCGAACCCGCCGGACGGCTCACCGCCACTCTGCCGATGGCGGTCTATCAGTTCCGGCCTCTAACCGCCTCACAAGGGGTCGTCGGCTCCGTCGGCCTCGCGCCACAGTTGGGGATGGACCAAATGCCAGCCGAAGACGAAAGGGTCCTTGAGGCCATGCTCGACCAAGCCGCGCTTGCCATCGAGCGGATGGAATTGTCGAGCGAAACCGTCAAGGCCCATGCATTGGTCGAAAGCGAGCGGCTGCGGTCGGCATTGCTTTCGTCAATCTCGCACGATCTGCGCACGCCGTTGTCAGCCATCGTTGGCTCTGTCACCAGCCTGCGCACGCTGGGGCCAAAGATGAGCAAGGCCGCCCAGGACGATCTGTTGGCGGCCATCGAGGAGGAGGCGGGACGGCTATCGCGTTTCGTCGCCAATCTGCTCGACATGACGCGACTGGAGGCGGGCGCGCTGGATCTGAAGCGCGATTGGATGGATATCGGCGACGTATTGCGCGCCGCGGTTGAGCGGGCCCGGAGGAGTTTTCCACGGCGCCGCGTCGAGCTTGAGCTTGCCGCCGATCTGCCGGCAGTGCGTGGCGATGCCAGGTTGCTCGAACAAGTCGTGTTCAATCTCTTGGACAACGCCGACAAGTATACCGATCGGGACACGCCGACCGCCGTGACAGCGCTTCGCGACGGCGCCGACGTGGTTGTTGCGGTGATCGATCAGGGCCCGGGGATTCCGCAGCGGGATCTGGAGCGGATCTTCGAGAAATTCTATCGCGTGGCCAAGGGTGACGGACGAGCGGCGGGAACGGGTCTGGGATTGTCCATCGGACGGGGGGTCATAACCGCCATGGGCGGCAGCATCCACGCCGAAAGCCCAGTGCGTGATGGTCGTGGCACGGCTATGGTATTGCACATGCCCGCCGCCCCGAACAATTCCGCCGTCACCGACGGGTCAAGTGATGAGCCGTCCCATGAATCAACAAGCCTTTGAGCCGCGTGTTCTGGTGGTGGACGACGAACCGCAGATCATCCGTTTTCTGCGGCCAAGTCTGACGGCAGGCGGTTACCGGGTTGAGTGCGCCAGCTCTGGCGCCGAAGCGCTCCGATTGGCCGCCACCACCGCGCCCGATATCGTGGTGCTCGACCTTGGCTTGCCGGACATGGACGGCAAGAATGTGCTGGCGCGCCTGCGTGAGTGGTCGACAGTACCCATTATCATCCTGTCCGCACGCGACCGTGAAGCGGAAAAAATCGCCGCGCTTGATCTTGGAGCCGACGACTACGTCAATAAGCCGTTCGGCATCGGTGAGCTGACCGCACGTATGCGGACGGCGCTGCGTCATCATGCGTCTGTCAAGGATCAATTGGGCGAGAACCACAAGATCCTGACCTGCAACGGCGTGGTTCTGGATAGTGGCAGCCATACGGTCACAACGGCCGGAGTACCGGCGAAGTTAACACCAAAGGAATTCGATCTGTTGCACCTGCTGTTGCGCAATACAGGCCGGGTTCTCACCCATCGTCAGATCCTGACGGCAGTTTGGGGGCCCGCCCATTCGCAGGACACGCAATACCTTCGCGTATTCATCGGTCAATTGCGCAAGAAATTGGAACAGGACCCAGAAACCCCAAGACTCATAGTGACTGAGTCCGGTATCGGATATCGATTCGCCTCAGACCCATCGTAGCAGGAACATCTCTTCACGTTGCGTCGCAAAGTATGCCTTGGATTTGGCTGTCAGACGGCAACAAGTTCGCAAATTAGCCTGCTTCGACAACATCCACCGCGACGGTCATCGCCTGGCTGCTGCCGCCAAGCAGGACACCGCTGATCGGACTGACATCATCGTAGTCGCGTCCAAAGGCGACAGTTATATGCTCTTCGTTCGGCATCAGTCCGTTGGTCGGATCGAATTCGACCCAGCCGGTAAGCGGCGCCCAGACGGAGAACCAGGCATGTGACGCATCGGTCCCTTGCAATTTGGCTTTGCCCGGTGGCGGGCGGGTCAACAAATAACCGCTGGTATAGCGGGCAGGCAGCCCCATCGACCGCAAACATGCCAGCGCCAAATGCGCAAAGTCCTGGCACACTCCGCGCCGCGCTCTCAGCACCTGCGCAATCGGCGTCGAAATGTCCGTTGCCGTGGCATCGAATATGAACTCGGCTTGAATTCGTTTCGTCAAGTCCATGACGGCCTCAAGCACCGGCCGTCTCGCCGGGAACGACGGCAGCGCGTAGGATAGTACTTCAGGGGTGATGGCCGTGTGACGCGAATGGCAAACGAACTGGAGCACCGACAGATCCAGCGTTCCGTCGCTTTGCGCGGCGGCCCCGATCACATCCTCCCATGCAGCGCTCGCCGCGAGGTCAAGCGGCGCAAGTTTCTCGACGGCCACCAGGCTGCGCGCGTGCACGACCAGCTCGCTGTGCTCGTCCTCTATGATGAGCACCGTCGCCAGATTGCCAAAATAGTCGGTCCGGTCGAAACGTGACGCCGGCGCGGGTTCGATCAGCACACTGTGCCGATTGACGGTTTGCCGAGGCAGGCTGCGCGGCCCCAAGTGAACGACGTGCTGAGATTGCGTCACCGGAGTGCCGTAGTGGTAGGTCGTACGATGACTGATGTTGAAAATCATCCGAGTTGCGCGCCTCCGGTGCGTACCCACCGCGACCCCTTGTCGGCGAGAGCGAAATAGCGCCGGGCGATAGCGTCGGAAAGCTCGGGCAACTTGAGGGTTTGCTCGACCAGGAGGGCCGCAAGTCCCGCACGCGTGCCGTCAGCCAAAGGTTCAGCAAGCAGGTTCACTTCGGCCACACGCACCTGAGTCAGAAGCGACAAAAGCTGGCGACTCTCCTCGATCCGTCCCGAATAGGTCCCCCCGAGCGGCAACTGCTCGATGTGCGTCGACAGCGCGGCAAGCTGAAAGGCAAGACTGCGTGGATTGGTCTCGTCGACCAGCAACAGGTCGAGCACCAGCGGCAATACGGGAGTTTGTCGGTAGCGCGCCCGATACGTCATCGAGCTGTCAGCCACTTCAAGGACGAACGAAAGACTTGCAGCCTCGGTATCCTCGCCTTCCGCACGAGCAAAGATGGCCAGGATCAGATCAGCAACACCTGTTGCCCTGGCAAGCCGCCGCCCCATGTCCAGGAAGGTCCAACCGAAATTTCGAGTCATGTTTTCATGCATCAACCCGTTGAATGCCGAAAGGGCGCTCAAACCGGAGTCAAGCAAATCGATGGTTTCCCCAATCGTCGCGTGCGGCGCGCCGGCTTGCCAACCTGGCCTGACTCGGAAAGAATTGAGTGTTCGCCAGGCCTCCTGCGAGAGCCGATCGCGAACCAAGCTGGCAATCCGGTGGATCTGTTCCAGCGTTCGCGGCACGCCAAAAGTGCGGTCTGTCGAGGTCATCAAGTCGCGCGCGAGCAGCTGGATCAGTGGCGCATCGGTCGTGTGACCAGATAGTGTTCTGATGGCCGCGTCCTTCGCGAGTATCGATTCAAGTGACTTGCGAACAGCCCCGAAATCCTGGCGAACGCTGCTGCCCTCCTCAAGCCGGCCCAAGGCCTGCCGCAAGACCCGAAACGTCCAATCGGCTCGTTCAACGTAGCGGCCAAGCCAGAATAGGTTATCCGCGGCCCGGCTTGGCAGTTCACGCGGCGACCTTTGGATGCGAGCGGCATCGCTCGACGGCCGCCAGAGGCTATGGAACGGCGGTACGGTCCCGTCACTGACGATCCATACATCGCGGGATTCGCCGTCGGGAGCACTCAGCGAGACCGCGGCCTGTGGATCAACGGTCATCGCCAGACCGCCTGGCATCACAACTGGTCCGCTCGGCGTGGTGGTGGCAAACAGGCGCAAGGCATAGGGTTTGGGAACAAGGCCATTCGGCCCCAAGGAAGGTGTGGTGCCAAAGCCAGCCTTGGCTTCGGCCACGAAGCTTGCGCCGTTCAGTTCTATTTCCGCCCTGAGACTCGCGCGCGCCGATTTTGACATGCGCGCCGGGTCGCGCCCGGGTGCTGCACGACCAGGCCGCGCAGTGCGTTCGTGTGCGGGCCTAATGACGTAAAGATCCAGATTGGCGAAGACTTCAGCTCGAGCCTTGTCATCACCGAGCCACCATTTGACACCGTCACGAATCAACAATTCCTCACCGAGCAATACCTTCGCGAGCGCCGGCAAATAGGGGCCCAATCCGCGATTCTCGGCGACGGCCGCTCCGAGGGTATTGACGACGAGATCGGGTTGCCGCCGCACGGCTTGCACAAGACCGACGGGGCCAAGAAACCCCGTAGGGTTGAGTTCCAATGGATCAGATGCGCTACCGGTGACGCACCGCACGATCAGATCTATTGGTTTCAGGCCGTCGAGCGTTTTCAGGAACGCGCGTTCGCCATCAACACGCAGATCACCGCCCTCGACAAGCAGGAAGCCAAGATAGCGGGCCAGATAAGCATGGCCAAAGAAGTCGTTGTGATCCGGGCCGGGCGTCAGCAGCGCAATGGTGGGATCCGCCCGATTGATCCGCTGGGCGAGCGCAGACTGCAGCTCTTCAAAAAACGGCGCCAGCCTGAGGGCGTTGCTGGCAGTGAACATCTCGCCGACGATGTGAGTGTGCACGGTTCGATTGGCGACTGCATAACCGATTCCTGCTGGTGTCTCGGCGTGGGTATCGATTACCCGCCAGCGACCGTCAGGCCCGCGCGCGACGTCTACGGACAAGAACTGGAGATACCCACCGCGCGGCGGCAGGTTGTAGCACGGCCTGAGAAAAGACGGGTCACTGAAAACAAGCGCCGGCGGAATATGACCCGCGGCCATCAGCAGCTGGCCACCGTAAACATCTGCAACAATTTTCTCGAACAGCTGGGCACGTTGGACAACCGCCTTTTCCAGCAGACGCCACTCGGCGGCCGGCAGGATCAGCGGCATGAATTCGACCCGCCAGGGAGGCGCCGGCTCGGCAGGATCGACAAACAGATCGTGCGCGATGCCAGTCTCGCGCACCCGCATGTCCAACCGTTCGTATCGGTCCGCACGCGCCTGCGGCCCGAGCTTGTTCAAGGCAGCGAGCAATGGAAGCCAGTGCGGCTGGATCGTGCCGGTCGCACCCACAAGTTCGTCGTAGACACCGGCGCCAGCTTCGTAGCCCTCGGCAATATCGGCAGGCAGCTCGATGCGCGGCTGAACATTTGTGTTCATTGGAGGCGGCCGGACCTCTTCTTGGAGCGACACGGTTTGCGAACCGCCTGACAATATGGGGACTTTGCGCATTGTCCAGCGCCGGAGACCCATGGCGAAGGATCGCCAACGCGAGGACATCACAGTTCAGCCCTGCATCTGAGCCGCAGCCGCGCGACGCAAGTCGAGCGTCAGCGGGAAATCGGGGTGAACACCGAGCCGCTTGACCGTCATCTTTCCCGCGGTGTGGCCGATTTTCTCGAACCGCGACAGCCGCCGGCCCTCGGCCTCGTAGGCGTTAACCGGGAATATATCGGAGCCCCTGCCGCCGGGATGCGAGACGTGATAACGGCAGCCGCCAATCGAACGCTCAGAGGACGTATCAACAATGTCGAAGGTAAGAGGGGCCTGAACCGGAATTGCAGGATGCAGACTGGAGGGCGGGCTCCAGGCCTTGAACCGAACGCCCGCAACACGGTTGCCCGCAATGCCGGTTCCGGTCAAAGGCACTTCATAGCCGTTGCAGGCGACGATGTAGCGCTTGTCCGCAGCACCCGTGACGCGCACTTCGAGCCGTTCGACCGAGGAATCCACATAGCGCGCTGTGCCGCCGACGGCTCCTTCCTCTCCCAGAACATTCCAAGGTTCAAGGGCCTGATTGATCTGTAGTGTTAGCCCGGCGTGTTCCACCAACCCGCAGCTGGGGAAACGGAAATCGCGATGCGGCAGGAACCAGTCGGCCGATATCGGAAGGCCAGCCCGCTTGAGATCATCGACAACGTTGACAAAATCTTCCCAAACATAGTGGCCCAGCATGAAACGATCATGCAACGCCGTTCCCCATGGGATCAGCTTGGCCTGGTAGGGCCGCTCCCAGAACCAGACGATCAAGGCCCGCAAGAGCAACTGTTGAGCAAGACTCATCTGCGGGTGTGGTGGCATCTCGAAAGACCGAAATTCGACCAGTCCAAGCCGTCCCGCCGGGCCGTCGGGCGAATAGAGCTTATCGATGCAAATTTCTGCCCGATGGGTGTTGCCGGTAACGTCGATCAAGAGATTACGGAATACGCGATCGACAAGCCATGGCGGGGTCCAGATACCGGACCCGTGACGCGGTATCTGCTGCAGGGCGATTTCCAATTCATAGAGATTATCATGCCGACCTTCGTCGATGCGCGGCGCCTGGCTTGTCGGACCGATGAACAGTCCCGAGAACAAGTAGGAAAGCGAAGGATGAGTTTGCCAATAGGTCACTAAGCTGGCCAAAAGATCGGGCCGCCGCAGAAAGGGACTATCGACCGGCCGGGCCCCGCCCAACACGATATGATTGCCGCCTTGGGTACCGGTATGGCGGCCGTCAATCATGAATTTCTCGGTCCCCAGGCGCGCGAGGCGAGCCTCCTCATAAAGGGCCGACGTGATCGTCACTGCGTCGTCCCATGAATGGGATGGCTGGATATTCACCTCGATGACGCCGGGATCGGGCGTGACCTTGATGACGTTCAGCCGGGGATCGAACGGTGGAGAATAGCCCTCGATATGTACGGGCTGTTGTGCGACCGCGGCGGCGGCCTCGATAGCGCCCACCATCGCGGCATAGTCCTCTGCGTCCTCAAACGGTGGCATGAAAACACAGAGGTGGCCGTCGCGTGGTTCGATGGACAGGGCCGTGCGCACGGTGCCTGCGATCTCGGAAGTTGGAAGCTGGGCCAACCCTTCCGCGTCCAGTGCCACAGTGCGCCGCTGCTGGAGCAGTGCACGTCGCGGCGGCAGCGGAGCGCGCTGGCCCATGGGATCGGCAGGCAAAACATGGGGGAAATCCGCCTCCGACACATAAGTCAGGGACCCAAGCGGCAGTCGGAACCCAACGGGCGAATCGCCCGGTTGCAGAAACAGTCGCTCACGCCGCAACACCCATCGCTCGGTGATCCAGCGCCGCCTGCGATCCTGGGTCTGCCAAACTTGCACCGGCAGGACGTAGGCCCGTGCCGTGTCGAGGCCCGGATCCAGTGCCTTGAGTAGTCGTGCGCGCTCAGCGGGGTCGGCCAGCCGCTTGTCGCCCGGCTCAAGATTGAGCGGCAGCTTCTGTTCGACCAGCATGAAGTAGGCCGGATCCTCGTAGGCTGGCATTGCGCTGTCGGGGCGTAGGCCCAGTTCACCGCAAAGCTGGCGCACGAACACTTCAGCGCCTTCGATGGTCGCGGGCTTGGCCACGATCTCGCGCGCAATCAACGCCGGGTTTTCCCACAGCGGCTCGCCGTCGGTTCGCCAAAATAGCGCGAACGCCCAGCGTGGCAGCTGCTCCCCCGGATACCATTTGCCCTGACCGTAGTGGAGAAGGCCACCCGGCGCGAAACGCTTCTGCAGCCCGCGGATCAGATCCTCCTCATACTGCCTCTTGGTGGGGCCAACAGCGGCAGTGTTCCATTCGGCGCCTTCTGGGTCCTCGATCGCAACGAAAGTGGGCTCGCCGCCCATGCTGAGCCGCACATCACCTGCTTTCAGTCGGCTTTCGACGATTTTGCCAGCGCCCAGGATTGTCTGCCATTGGGCATCGTCATAGGGTTTGGTGACGCGAGGCGACTCAGCAATCCGATCGACCCGCATGTCGAATTCAAAGGTAACGTCCGCCTTATCGTGCGCGCCGCTGATTGGAGCCGCGCTCGAAGGATTGGGAGTAGCTGCCAGCGGGATGTGCCCTTCCGCGGCAAGCAGGCCGGAGGTCGGATCAAGACCGATCCAGCCAGCGCCAGGCACATAGACCTCAGCCCAGGCGTGCAAATCGGTGAAGTCCTTGATCGCGCCGGCCGGACCATCGAGCGGCTTCTCGTCCGGCTTGAGCTGGATCAGATAGCCCGACACAAAGCGGGCGGCCAGCCCGAGCCGGCGAAGGATCTGGACAAGCAGCCACGCACTGTCCCGGCACGATCCCGACCCACGCGTCAGTGTTTCGTCCGGAGTTTGAACACCCGGCTCCATACGGATGAGATAGCCGATGTCCTGCGACAGCTTACGATTGAGATCGCAAAGGAAATCGATCGTGACCGCACTCTTGAGCCCAAGCTCGCGAACATAACGCCCGAGCTTCGCGGTTTCAGGCAGCGGCTCCATATTAGGCTTCAACTCAGCTGCGAGCACTGGGTTGTACTTGAAGGGCCAAGCCTTGACTCCCTCCTCGACGAAAAAGTCGAAGGGATTGATAACCGCCATATCCGCAATGAGATCGACGGTGACCGAGAAGCTCTCGGTCGGCTCGAGAATGATCACGCGGGCCTGGAAATTGCCGAACGGGTCCTGGAGCCAGTTCAGCCAGTGCTGATCGGGCGACACCTTTAGTGAGTAGGCCAGTATCGGTGTGCGGCAGTGGGGCGCCGGGCGGAGTCGAATGGTCTGCGGCCCCATGGCGATTGCGCGGTCGTAGTTGTATGTAGTGCGGTGCGTCAGGCTGACATGAAGAGTCATAGAGTCAACAATCCCTGCTCATTTGACTTCTGCCGGCACGCTGGAAGCCACATTTGTGAAGCTTTGCGTTGAAGTCTGCGAATGTGGCTAGATTTGAGTTATGGCCGGTGGCTTGGGCATCGACCGCGGGGTGAAGAAGGGGCGCGGCATCAAGCTTTTGCAGCCGCTGCCGGACGCCGACTGATGACTTATGGGGATCGATTTCGGTCACTGGAAGCTCACAATCGAATGGCCCGGCCAGCTGAGGATCCCTTAGGGCCGCCAATGTGCCCAGCTCAGCCGCGGCGACCATCGCATCTCCATACCCGCGAACACCCGGAGGCGTTGCCAAGATGGAAGGCTACGACGTCTCGATAAGTTTGTAATCCATTTTTTAGGCAACACCTAGATTTGCCGCTTTTTTAGGCAATTCAGCGAGAAATGGGCTTTTCACCACCGCCAGACGACGCCAAGCCCCACGATCTGTCAATCATGTGCAGCGATCGGCATTTGTCGGGGCTGGGCTCCGGCCGCCAAAAGCGTAATGGCCGGGAGGGGAAGGGCGGATTGCGAAGCGGCGCTGCCAACGATAAGAATGTTTGCATCGTGGATAGAAACTATAATCCATGAGCGAGTGCCGCACAGTCCTTGTCGTCTCACGGACTGCGGCCGAGTGGCAGCCGTCGTTCGCCGAACTCAGCGACGAACGTGGCTATCGTGTGCTGCAAGCCACCAGCGCACGCGAGGCTTACCAACTCGCCGATGATGCTCACGTCGACATTGTAATCAGTGACCGGCTGATTGGCGACGATGATGGCGTTGAAAAGCTGCGACGCTACCGTGTCGCCCATCCTGCGATCATCCGGATCCTGGTCAAGGACGAGAGCTTCAAGAGCCTACCGCCGCACACCTTCGATGCCGCGGCCATCTACCAGTTCATCCGTCGTCCGCTCGATCCCGAGCAGATCGGTCTTGTCGCAAGACGGGAACTGGAAACGCGCGAACTGGCCAGGCGTCGATCTCGCGGCCTTGATCAGAGCACAGCTCAATCCGTTCGCCGATGATACCAGCGGGCGCCTGAGCCTCTCCGGGCCAATGCTCTTTCTGTTGCCCATCGCCGCCCAGTCAATCGAGTTGGCACCGCATGAATTGGCGACCAACGCCACCAAACATGGCGCCCTCAGCGTGCCACCCGGCAGGGTGAGCATTTCGTGGCAGATCTTGCGCGATCAGCAGCAAGGCCAACTCCGGATGACCTGGCAGGAAAGCGGAGGCCCGATCGCTGTTGAGCCCGAGCACAAGGGATTTGGTCACATCGTATTTGATCGGATGATCAAGCAGTATCTCCACGCTACGGTGGAGCTGCGCTATGGCGGGGAGGGGCCTGCCTGGATTTTGCTGGCCCCGCTGGGTGCCGTGACCGGTAGCTTTGCCCATTGAGGCCACGCTGGCACGGCAACGAGCGGAGCCCAATCGTTGTCCGTCGGTTGCGGCGAAATTGTCGCCTGGGGTCCTGCGAAAGCAGCTTCAGCCTGCCAATCCGCCGCTTGACCCTGCACGCCATTAGGCTGTATTCCTCAGCCCAATTTTCCCGAAACTGGGTCTACATGACCCCGCGCAAATCGTGCGGCTAACCTCGAGCCTACGCCATGAAGAAGACCGACGGACTGCATCCCGACTACCACGCCATCACGGTCGTCATGACCAACGGCGATGAGTTCACCACCTATTCGACCTACGGCAAGGACGGCGACAAGCTTGCGCTCGACATCGACCCGACCACCCATCCGGCCTGGACTGGCGGTAACCAGCAACTGCTCGACCGCGGTGGGCGGCTAAGCAAGTTCAACAAGAAGTTCGAGGGGCTGTTCAAGAAATAGACGCTGGGGTCGGGCTCGGCACGCACGGCAAGGCGGACAAGGGGCAGACCGAGTGGGGCTGCCCTTTTTGCTGCATGGTCATCAAACGCCGGCGAGCTTAGTGCTTGACGGCTCGCTCGGAGCTGAACACCAGTCGCAGCCGCGCGGGAAGCTGGCCAGGCTCTTGCGCCGGCGCTGGCATCGCTGGCGACAGAATTTGGCTGTCCTCGGCAATCACCGATCCGCCCTCGAAGAGCCGATCCAGCTTGATCACTTTATCCTGCAGGCCGAAGCTCGCCTCGATCAGCTCGCGCAGACGAGGCGGTAGCTCCTCGAAACCCTTGATGTGTGATGGCCGGCCGATTGAGTCGATCTTCAGCTTCAGCCGCTCTCGGCGGGCTCGCTCCTGGGTCATTTCGCCATTGTTCACCGAGCGGCGGATTAAGAGCCAGGAGGCGACATTCATCAGCCGCGTGGTCAACCGCATACTCTCGGTGGCAAAGGACAGCGAGGCCGAGCCCTTGAGGGTCTTGCCCTCCTGGCGGCCCTCGCCATCAAGATAGCGGGCCGTCAATTCGACCAACTCCATGCCTTCCCGGTAGATTGCCTGAAACCGGGGGGAGCCGAGATACCGCTCGCCGAACGAGATGGTCACGCCACTCTGCCCGGCCACTTCGCGAACGCCACGCTCACTCATGCTGGAACTGCCATCACTGAAAAAACTGAAACTCTAGCCCGACGAAGACCCGCATCTTAGCACAGTTCTACGCCTGCGACGGTTAACGTAGACCTTCCGATTCGTTCTGAAAGAAGGCAAAAAAAATGAGCCGCGGTTTAGGCGGCTCAGAAGTCGACAGGGAGGCGTCAAACAGAGTGGACAAGTCCGCTCTGGATCCAGAAGACTGGATGTCCATGAGACTACGCATGGATGCCTAATGAATGCTTAAAATGAGCATTGTTCAGCGACAGTCTAATGTTTCTCCGGTGATATCGCTTCATCGCTTGAAAAAGCCCTCGGCCGCGTCTCGTGATGCCTTGCGCGCGGCGATCTCGGCATCGACGCGGGCTCGCTCCTGGGCCAGCAGCGTCAACCGTGCCTCCAGATCGGCAAGCGAGAGCGCCGCCAGACTTTCGCCGATCACCGGACCAGCCGGTTTCTTCGGCTTCATCATCTCATCGAGGTCCATCCGACACCTCCGCTTGCGTTTCTTCCCGGACGGGTGATCCTACCTTAAACTTCGCCCAGGACCAGCCCATGCCCAACCTGCCCGCGACCATGACCGCCATCGCCATTTCCGAACCAGGTGGGCCGGATGTGCTGAAGGCTGTGGAAATGCCAATGCCTGAGCCGGGGCCGGGTCAACTTCTGCTGAAGGTGGCCGCCGCCGGAGTCAACCGGCCAGACGTGTTGCAGCGACAAGGCCGGTATCCGGTGCCGGTCGGAGCCTCCCCGCTGCCGGGGTTGGAGGCGGCGGGCGAGGTCGTGACTCTGGGACCGGGGTCAATGCGCTTTAAGATCGGCGACCAGGTCACCGCCCTGCTGAATGGCGGAGGCTACGCACACTATGCGATTGTCGAAGAAGGCGCGGCGCTGCCAATCCCAGCCGGCCTGTCCCCGCAGCAGGCTGCTGCGATGCCCGAGACTTTTTTCACGGTATGGCATAATGTCTTCCAGCGAGGTGGCCTCAAGGCCGGCGAGACGCTGCTGGTTCACGGCGGCTCCAGCGGTATCGGCACAACTGCGATACAGCTCGGCAAGGCGTTCGGCGCCAAGGTCCTGGTGACGGCCGGATCGGCGACCAAATGCGAGGCCTGCCGCGAGCTTGGCGCCGATCACGCCATCAACTACAAGACAGAGGACTTTGTGACGGCCATTGCCAGGCTCACCGGCGGCAAGGGTGCCAACCTCATTCTCGACATGGTGGGGGGCCCATACATGGCGCGCAATCTTGACTCGGCCTCTGTGGACGGACGGATTGTCCAGATCGCGTTCTTGGAGGGAGCTGAAACGCCAATGAATGTCGCCAAACTGATGATGAAGCGGCTGACCTGGACGGGCTCTACCCTGCGGCCCCGGACCAACGAGTTCAAGGCCTTGCTCCGTGCCGAGATCGAGGAGAAAGTCTGGCCGCGCGTCGCGGCTGGAAATATTCGGCCGGTGATCGGCAAAGCCTTCGCCCTGCGCGACGCCGCCGCCGCTCATCGCCACATGGAAAGCGGTGACCTGATCGGCAAGATCGTTCTGGTCCCCTGACAAGCCCTCGAATTCAAGTGAGACAATGCCCATGCTCCTGCCCCCAACCATCGAGGCGATACGCGCCGCCGATCAACGCATTCGGCCCTATGCTCTGCGCACTCCGCTGATCGAAAGCGCGCGGCTCAGCGAACTTCTTGGTGGACGGGTGCTGCTGAAACTGGAGACGCTGCAGCGTGTTGGCGCGTTCAAGTTCCGCGGCGCCTACAACAAGATCAGCCGGATCGACAAGGCCCGCCACCCTGGCGGTGTCGTCGCCATTTCGTCGGGAAACCACGCCCAGGGCGTGGCGGACAGTGCCGCGCTCATGGGGTTGCCTGCGGTCATAGTCATGCCGTCCGATGCGCCAGCAATGAAGATCGAGCGCACGCGAAAACTCGGCGCCGACGTCGTGTTGTACGACCGCGAGCGCGAGGACCGGGCGGTGATCGGTGAGCGGCTGCGGGCCGAGCGCGACGCGGTCATGGTTCATCCGTTTGACGACCCCGAGATCATCGCGGGACAAGGCACGGCTGGCCTGGAGATCGTCGAACAGGCAACGGCCATGGGCGTGTGCCCTGACCTGGTGCTGGTGCCGTGCAGCGGTGGCGGCCTTCTCAGCGGCGTTGCGATCGCCATAAATTCGGGCTTTCCCGGCTGCCAGATCATATCGGCCGAGCCCGAGGGCTTTGACGATTTCGCTCGTTCGCTAGATAGCGGCAAGCGCGAGAGCAACGCGCGGAAAAGCGGCTCGATCTGCGATGCGTTGATGTCGGAGACGCCGGGCGACATTACCTTCGCGGCTTGCAGCCGGCTCGCCGTGCGGGGCGTCGCGGTGTCCGAGGCCGACGTGCGAGCAGCGGTCCGCCATGCCTTCGCCGAGCTCAAACTGGTGGTAGAGCCAGGTGGGGCCGTGGCATTCGCAGCGCTGCTGTCGCGCAAGGTGCCGCTGAACGGCCGGACAGCCGTGGTGGTACTGTCGGGCGGCAATATCGACCCAGTGTTATTTGCCGAGATCGTGAACGGAAAGGTGGAGTCTTTGCTTACCGCTTCCGACTCCCCTTCGGGGAGCCGGCCGGAAGCGGCTGCTACCCACCGAGGTTGACGAGTCTCTCTTCGAGCGCTCCATTGGATATACCAGCGCCCGGCGGCCGACTCGCCGGAGCGGCGTCGCCTTGCGCAAACGAAGACTCTACCCACCCTCTCGGGGCCAGCCGAAATCGTCTACCCGACCGGGCTTGGCGGGCAGGCTGTCGCCCCGGATGAGCAGCCTGTAAAACGGATTCTCAGTCAACGGAAGCTGCTGCTTGAGGCTTTGGCCGGCATCGAGTGAGGTCGCGATCGAACTCATCACGGTGTAACCGCCCATCAGGTCGGTGGGCATGGTGTGTCCAAGATCGGCTTGCAGGGCACCACGACTGGTCTGAATTTGGGCCACGACGGCGCCGGGAATGGCGGGCCGCACGATGACGATGTTGGTGCGAGCGCCATCGGCTCCCGATGCGACCACCACGCCACCGTCGTCGGCTGGATAATCTTTGACCGCCTTACTGGCTTTCGCCGCCTTTTCCCCGGCCGCAGTGCCTGAGCCAGATGGTAGTGGCAGCGACTCATCGCGCACGTTCTGCTGCTCTGCCGGGTCACCCGCCAGCGGCACATCCCTCTCCCGCTTGGCGATTGCGAGGTCATGGGTAATCTCCCGCTCGACGAAATTGGCGAGTTTCTGGTAGCCGGGCAGGGTCATGTGGACGCCATCGGCCAATCGCAGTTGCTTGACGATGCCGGTCATGTCCGGTCCCTGGTCGGTATAGGCGCCATCGGCATCGACGAAGCCGTCCCAGCTATCGATGTATTTGCCCCCACCTAGTCTTACGCGCTCGAGGAAGACGCCGTTTACGGCCTGGGCCGCGGCTAAGGCCGGCTCGCCGCGCATGATCGGCAGGCCCAGCCAATAGACCGCGACATTGCGCCCGTGCAGGGCCTTGAGCAGCGTGTCGACGCGGCGCTCATATTCCAGTTTCCAGCCCGGCGTGCCGAAATCGAGACGCTGTTTCGCAAGCCGGATTGGCCCCCGGTCGTCGGCGCCAAACAGAACCACCGCAATCTGAAATGCCTCCGTCGCGGGCAGGCTCTCGATGCTTTTGTCCCAGTCGATGCCATCGTTGCGGGCAAGGCCAAGACCGGGCGCGGCCTTGTTGATGACCTCGATGCTTTGGGGTGCGAGATCCGCGGTCAGCGCCGGTGCAAGACCCGAAGCCAGGGAATCACCAAGCAGAAAGAGGCGGTAGCGGTCGGTCGTGGGAAAAGGGGTGATGAAGCTGGCAAAGCCGCTTTCGGTCGACTGGGCCTGTCCCTCAAGCGCCACCGCCGCAAGAACCAGTGCTACCACCACCACCAAACCGTGGCGCCAGGGGTCACGAATGTGCATCGTTCCTCAATTCCCGCAACACCCGCGCGCTGGGAAATCCATCAGCCGGCAGCCCCTTGCTCCGCTGGTAGGCCCGCAACGCCACGATGGTCTCCGTGCCCATGACACCATCGGCAGCCCTGATTGAAAACCCACGCGACAGCAATAGGCGTTGCATTTCGCGCCGCTCCTCGGCTTGCAAGACCGGCTCGGCGACCGGCCAGGGCGCCGTGAGGAATGGCCCGCCTGCCAGCTTTTGCGCCAACCATGCTACCGCCAAGCCATAGGACACCGAATTGTTGTAGCGCAGCAACGCGCGGAAATTGCCGAATACCAGCAATGCCGGGCCATTCGCGCCAGCCGGCAGCAGGAGGGAGGCTTTCAGCTCACCGCTGATCCTGGATCCGTCGGGACGCACGAGGCCCGCTTTACTCCAGAACGACAGTGGCCGCCGGTTGCCCAACCCGGCCAACGAATAATCAAAATCGCTCGGTAGCCGTACCTCGTACCCCCACGGTTCGCCGGCGTGCCAACCGCTCTTTTTGAGGAAATTGGCAGCCGAGGCAACGGCATCGGTTGCATTACCCCAGATATCGCGCCGACCATCATGGTCGAAGTCGACGGCATAGGCCTCGTAGGTCGTCGGGATGAATTGCACATGCCCCATGGCCCCAGCCCAGGAGCCGGTCATGGCCTCGGGAGTGACGTCACCGTGCTGCAGGATACGCAGCGCCGAAAACAGCTGCTGCTCGCCAAATCGCGCCTTGCGGCCACCCCGCCAGGCCAGCGTCGCCAGGGAGCGCACCACATTGTACGGACCAGTGTTGGTGCCGTACATCGACTCGACGCCCCACACCGCGACGACGACATTGCGGGGTACACCGTAGGCCGCCTCGATGGCGGCTAGAGGAGCAGCGTTGACCCGCAGTGCCTCCTGCCCGAGCGTCAGCCGCTTGTCCGAAACGATCTGTTTCAAATATTCCCAGATCGGCCGTTCAAGCTCGGGCTGTTGCCTGGGCTTTGCGAGAATATGCGGGTCGGGATCAAGCTTGTCGAAAGCCCGCCGGAAAGTTGCAGCAGAAATGCCCGCCGCCTGTGCCTTGGGCCAAAGCGCCTGGATGTAGCGCTGGAAGTCGGCGAGGTCCGCCGGCGTGAAGATTGGACCGGGGGTCAGCTGCCCGGCCTGCGGCCAGCCCTCCTGGGCGGCGGCATTCTGCGAAGGCTGCACAACAGCCATTGCGAGCAACAATGATACTGCGACGGCCAGCCATCGAAGCCGTATATGGCTCGCCGCTCGTGCACTATTGCCTGGCATACGCACTTGGCCACTCCAACCTTTCTCTGGCGAATCTTCCACCGACACCGCCCATAGCATGACGAAGCGGCGATCCGCAGTCAGTTTGCAACTGTGACCCTTCATGGACCCTTGGCGACCTCGATGCCGAGCGCCGCGGCGTCGGCCCCAGACGGATAGCACTTGACCGGAAGACCGCGCTCTTTCTCGTATTGGCCAAGCGCGATCCGCATCTTCCAGCCGATCTTGCCGTCGACCTTGCCGACGTCGTGACCAAGGCCCACCAGTTTGCCTTGCAGCTCGAGTATCGTGGCCTCGGTCAGATGGGTCGCCTCGGCCCATTTAGCTTCGAATGGCCCTTCGCCCGCGATCCGGTCCGCCAGGTGTCCGACAAACAATGCATAAAGATCCGCGTAGTTGTAGACCTTCAACGCCAGGAAATTGTCAGTGACCAGAAAGGCCGGCCCGTTCGCTCCTTCGGGCAACAGAAGGTAGGCCTTGTCGCCGAGTTCACCGGCCGGGAACGGTTTGTCGTGGGCGCGAGTGAGCCGCAGCTTCTGCCATTCGCGGATCGTGCGGGGCCGGTCAAATCCAGCCAAGGTACAATCGAGTCCGGGTGGTTTGCGAACCTCGAACCCCCAGTGCTTGCCACGCCGCCAGCCAACCGGCGTCCCATCGCGGTCTATCGCCTTGGTCAACTCGACGGCACTGGAGGCCAGTGCGTCGGGCACCGAATGCCAGACGTCTCGCCGGCCGTCGCCATCGAAGTCGGTGGCATAATCCCGATAGCCAGTGGGCATGAATTGCGTCAGCCCGAATGCGCCAGCCCACGAGCCCTTGAACTCCTCGGGAGTCACGTCGCGTTCGTCGATCATCTTTAGGGCCCAAACGAGCTGCTCACGGAAATAATCCTTGCGCCGGCCCGCATACGCTTCGGTCGCGATCACTTGCACGACGGAATGGGCGGGGTGTTCGGCGCCATAGTCGGTTTCGCGGCCGAAGATCGCAAGCAGAACCGGGCCGGGTACGCCATAGGTTTCCTCGATCCGCTTGAGCGTGTCGTCCCAGCGCACCGCCAGCCGCGCGCCGGCGGCAGCGAGCCTGGCGATCTGGCTTTCGTTGAGATAGTCGGCCGCGGGGCGCAGAAATTCGGCCTGGGCCTTGCCGGACCTCTTGCCACCGTCGACGTCGAGATCGGGCAACGTCAAATCGGGCCGCAAACCAACTGTGGCTGCTTCGAAACCTTGCCGTGAAACGCCGATCTTCTTGGCGTCCGGCCATACGCCTTGGAGCCAGTGCTGGAAGTCGTCGGGCGTCGCACTGGCCGCCATGAGCGGTCCGACCTGCAGAACCAGCAGGAATACGAACTCAAGCAGAACGGCCGCTGACAACGCCTGGCGGATGGACATCGGCGGACCCTCAGGGCGGTGGCCCCCGGCAGGGCGAGCACCGGGAATCGGCAAGGTCTTAGGCCGGCAACAAGCCTTTCGGCCGTCAAATGGTCAGAAATGCGACGCCAGGCCTCGCCAGCACCGAACCCGACATGCCGCCAATTCCCTAGGTGCGTCCCCAGGCCTCGCATTTAGCAGTCGAAAATCGTTCCAGGTCATGCTGATGCTCAGATTAACTTTTACCGTGCCAGGTCGAAAGATGCTCAAATCCTCGCCCATGTCCGGCTTTGTGGTTCCGCTCTATCATCCGACCTCGATTCTTCTCGTAGACGACAATGTAGAGTTCGTGCGCAGTCTGAGGTTGGTCCTCGAATCAGGGTTCGAGTGCTTTGCCTTTCACAGCGCCGCCGAAGCCATCGAATTCATCCGTTCCGAGCCCCTGAAGTTAGGCGATTTCGTGCTCCCCTCGGCGCCCGAGTCCGAAACGGCAATGGAGCATATCAAGGACCGTGAGCAGCGGCTGCTGCACTTGAGGGTTGCCCGGTTACCCAAGCTCTTCGCCGATAAATCGCGCTTTGTCAGAACCTCGGTCGTGGTGGCCGACAACGCGATGCCCGGCATGTCGGGTCTCGACATGCTCGAGGCCTTGCGGGATGTACCGGTGCGCAAGGTTCTGCTTTCGGGAATGGTCGAGGACCAGGTGGCCCGGAAGGCGCTGAGTTCCGGACTCATCGATGCCTTTTTCCCCAAACAGGATCCGTGCCTCCATGACGGCCTGATCGCGCATTTGAGGCGCCTTCAGATCGATTTCTTTTTAAGGGTGACCCAGCCGTTCCAGCCTGCGCTGGCAAGCGGTGACACAAGGTTCCTGCACGACTTGGCCTTCCACGACGTGTTCGCCCGATTTGTCAATCAGCGGGGGATCATCGAGCATTGCGTCCTTATGCAGCCGCCTGGCATTCTTGGCCTGGATGAAGACGGCAATCCCGCCATACTTCTGGTGGCTGACGACGACTACCGGCAGGCCTCGTTTGAGATAGCCCAAGCCGAGGGGGCCCCCGTCGCCTTGCTGCGCCAGCTTGTCGGTCTGCAAACACTTGCGGTGTTTCCAACGCCCTCCGGTTTCTACTCGCGCGAGATGGAAGCAAGCTGGAGCCAATATGTTTGGCCAAGTGTGGCCCTGGGCGAGCAAAGCTGGCAGGTTGCCACCATCGACGAGCCTGAAATCGTGCGCCAGGTCTGTGGCTCCATCGCGTCGTATGCCGAGCACCGCCAGCGCAAGTTCAATTGAGTTTGATCGCGGCCTCGATAAGCGCCTTGGCGTCCTGGCTGGACCATTCGGCGGGGCCGATCAGCCGCCCGATCTCGCGCCCGTCGCGGCCGATCAGCAGCGTGGTCGGCATCCCGATGACGCCGAGCCCGTGCTGAGCATCGCCGCTGTCGAGGTAGAGGCTCAGCGATTTTATGCCTGTCTCGGTCCAGAACTTCCTTGGCTTGTCGATGCCGCCGCGATCCGTGGCTAGGGCAACGACGTCAAAGTCCTTGCCCGCTAGCGCCGTTCTCAGGCCATCAAGCGCCGGCATTTCGTGCCGGCAGGGTGCGCACCAGGTCGCCCAGAGGTTGAGCAACACCAGTTTGCCGCGCCAATCGCTCAGGCTGTGGTCCTTGCCGTCGGCGTCCCTGAAGGTGACGGCAGGGATATCAGCTGGCGCATCCTTCACGCTAAAGGCCGCGACCTCTCCCTTGGCCAATCCTGCGAGTGCGGTGGCCTGTGCGGATCGCGCGCTATTGCCATTGCCGCCGCCGAGCAGATAAAGGACGGAGCCGACAGCCAACCCCACGATCGCCACGGCCGCCCAAAGACCTTGCCCGCGCCACGCCCGCCCCTTGTT